>Ga0116221_1000140_pt1 | contig 53983 bp, 56 predicted proteins | sample Sb_taG_5_FD_88965 | JGI IMG/M metagenome (GOLD analysis project Ga0116221, IMG submission 88965) | Peat soil microbial communities from Weissenstadt, Germany - Sb_50d_8_FC metaG | ecosystem: Environmental > Terrestrial > Soil > Wetlands > Peat | place: Germany: Weissenstadt | collected 2010-09-21 | reverse complement strand
CGAGGAGGAGGAGATCCCTGGGGTAGCGCACGCGGACCCCGGTGAGCTGACCCCGCGGGGGAGGCTGCGCGACGCGGTGACCGATGACCCGAGCTTCGTGTGGGAGCTGCCGAACGCGGGGAAGCTCTTGACTCGTTCGACCGGCGAGCAGGCACGTCCGGACACCGCTGGGCAGGAGCGCACAGCGACGAACTTGATCGAGGCGCTGGGCCATTTCGGTGTGCAGGCAAAGGTGATCGGGACGGTTGCGGGGCCACACATCACGCGCTATGAGATGCGTCTGGCGCCGGGGACGAAGGTCGGCAAGGTCGCCCAGCTGAAGGACGACCTGGCCTACGCGCTGGCAGCGACGGATATCCGCATCCTCGCGCCGATCCCGGGTAAGCAGGCTGTGGGCGTGGAGGTGCCGAACGCCCACCGCAAGATGGTCAGATTGGGGGATGTGTTCCAGGAGCCGCCGAAGGACTGGTCGCCGCTGACGGTGTGGTTGGGGAAGGACGTGGCGGGCAAGGCGATCGGGGCGGACCTTGCGAAGATGCCGCACCTGCTGGTGGCCGGCACCACCGGCGCGGGCAAGTCGGGCGCGATCAACGCGATGCTCTCGAGCGTCCTCCTGCGGGCGTCGCCGCACGAGGTGCGGCTGGTGCTGGTCGATCCCAAGCAGGTGGAGCTCAACCATTACGAGTCGATCCCGCACCTGCTGACGCCGGTGATCACGAGTCCGCGGATGGCGGCGAACGCGTTGCAGAACTTGGTCAAGGAGATGGAGCAGCGCTACGGGATCATGTCGATGGCGCGCACACGCAGCCTGATCGAATTGAACAAGGCACGGGCGAAGCGCGATGAAGCGCCGCTGCCCTACATCCTGTGCGTAATCGACGAGCTCGCGGACCTGATGATGGTCGCGCCGGCCGATGTCGAGGACTCGATCATCCGCCTTGCCCAGAAGGCGCGTGCCGTGGGGATCCATCTCGTACTTGCGACGCAGAGTCCACGAGTGGATGTGATCACCGGCATGATCAAGGCGAACGTGCCGTCGCGGATCGCCTTCTCGGTGTCTTCGCAGACCGACTCGCGCGTGATCCTCGATCAGAACGGCGCGGAGTCGCTGCTGGGGCAGGGGGACATGCTGTTCAGCCCGGTCGGCAGCTCGCGCCTGCAGCGCATCCAGGGCGCCTACATCGACGAGGCGCAGATCGCGAAGCTGACGGAGCTGTGGCGCCGTCAGGGGGAGCCGGAACTGCGCGAGGAGCTGCTGGAGGAGGTTGAGCCCGCGGAGCCAGAGAGCGGCCCCGATGAGTTCGACCCGGACGAGGATCCACTGCTGAGAGACGCGATCGTGCTCGTGGCGGAGATGCAGACGGCCTCGACCTCGATGCTTCAGCGCCGTCTGCGGCTCGGCTACACGCGTGCGGGCCGGGTGATCGACATGCTCGAGCGCCGCGGGGTGATCTCCGGCTACGAGGGATCCAAGCCCCGCCAGGTACTGATCACCGAGGCGGACCTGCCCAGGGTGCTCGCGGCACTCGAAGAGCCAGCGAAGGTTCAAGCGGGCACGGAGTAATCGCTGCGTGCGTAGGACGCGCTGCGCCGCTCGCGCATGTGCGCGTGCACAACAGTGATAAAGCGCCTTAACCACTAGCCTTCTGGCAGATATGCCGGATATCGGAGCAACGCTACGCGAGGCGCGTATGCACGCCCGCATCGACGTCTCAGAGATCGAGGCCCAGACAAAGATCCGGGCCAAGTATCTGCGCGCGTTGGAGAACGAAGAGTGGAGCCTGTTGCCGGGACCGACGTTCGTGAAGAGCTTCCTGCGGACATACGCGCAGGCGTTGGGGTTGGACGGGAAGGCACTCGTAGAGGAATACCGACTGCACCATGAGCGTCTGAGCGAGGCGGCGCTCGAGCCGATCGTCGCGACATCTCAACACACGCGGGCGCGGGCGCGAGTGCCGGGGACTGGGCCCTCACGCGGGTACATGGTGGCGGTGGGCGGCGTGACGTTGCTGATTGTCCTACTGATCGTGCTGTTGGTGTCCGGGGGTGGCTCACCCAAACACGCGGGCACGACTTCCGCACACTCCACAGCCACACGGGGCGTCCACCACCATCACCCCGCAGCCGGGATACCGCTGCATCACAGCACGTTGACTTCCTCGACATTCGTCGCGCTGTCGCTCAAGCCCACCGCGGCGGTGTACGTGTGTTTGATTGGCGACAACGGGCGCAAAGTGATTCCCGGGACGGAACTGCAGCCCGGCACGAGCACGCCCACCTATCACGCGAAGCGCTTTGAGATCACGCTGGGAAACAGCTCGGTGACGATGTTCGTGGACGGGAAGGCGAGGACCGTACCGCCTTCAAGCGAAGCAATCGGTTACTCGATCACCAAGGCCAGGGGTCGCCAGCCGCTGCCGGCAGGCCAGTTGCCGACCTGCAAATGAGGGACGTCAGTCCCTCACAAGGGCGCCGGGAGGGCGACCATTCGAGTCAGCAGAGCCGGCCGGATGCCGGCTCGAGCGCTCCTCCTCGTGCTGGGATAGTCGTGACGGGCACCGAGGTGCTCACGGGCAGGGTGACGGACCGCAACGGCCCGTGGCTGGCCGAGCGGCTACGCGAGCTGGGAGTAGATCTGGCGTATGTGACGATCGTGGGCGACCGGCCGGGGGACATGGTGGCAGCGCTTCAGTTCCTGGCCGAGGAGAGGATGAACCTAGTCCTCACCAGCGGGGGCCTTGGCCCAACCGCGGACGATCTGACGGCGAAGGTTGTGGGTGGCTTTCAGGGTCGTGAGATGGTCGTGGATAAGGCATTAGAGGCGAGGATCGCGGAGATCGTGCGTCCGCTCGCTGAGCGTTGGCCGGACCTCGACAAGGAGGCGATGGCGACAGGCACGCGTAAACAGGCGACGATCCCGCAGGGAGCGACGGTGCTGGAGCCGGTGGGGACCGCGCCGGGACTCCTCGTACCGCCAGCTGAGCGCACAACAGGACCAACTGTGGTTGTGCTGCCGGGGCCTCCACGCGAGCTGCAGCCGATGTGGGCACAGGCGGTACGGACGCAGGCGCTGTGTGAGGCGATCACAGGAGCGACTGAGTACCGCCAGCGGATGTTGCGGCTGTTCGGGATTCCAGAGTCGGAGATCGCCGAGACACTGAGGAGGGCGGAGCGCGATGGGGTCGAGCTTGGGAAGCTCGAGGTCACGACTTGCCTGAAACGGGGTGAGGTCGAGGTCGTGGCCCGGTACGAGCCGGACGCTGAGGGGGTATATGAGGCGTTCGAGAAAGTCGTGAGAGATCGGCACGCGGACACACTGTTTTCTGACGACGGCAGCACGGTCGACGACCAGGTCGCGGCGCTGTTACGAGGAGACGGATCCCGCCCGCCCCAGACCATCGCCACAGCCGAGTCCTGCACGGGCGGGCTGCTGGCGGCACGACTGACGGAGCCGCCGGGGGCTTCTGAGTATGTGAAGGGTGGGGTCGTCGTGTACTCCAACGAGGCGAAGATCTCGCAGGCGGGCGTGGCCGCCGAGTTGATCGAGCAGCACGGCGCCGTCTCAGCGGAGGTCGCGGATGCACTGGCCAGCGGGGCGAGGACTCGCCTGGACGCAGACGTAGGGGTGGGTATCACGGGGATCGCCGGCCCGGGAGGAGGCAGCGAGGAGAAGCCGGTGGGACTCGTGTGGCTGAGCGTCGCAACGGCCGACGAAGAGCATCTGACGCGTTCGGTCAACCTGCCGGGCGCGAGGACAGACATACGCGACCGCGCGACGACGGTGGCTATGCACCTAATCCGCCGCGCTCTCATTCGCTAGCCTGACGGAGGGTGAGCAGAAGAGCCACCGCCCGCCTGTTTGTCGCGATCGATCCACCCGCTGAGGTGTGCGATGAGCTGACCGCGTGGGCCAGCGTGGCGATGAAGGGAATGGGCGCCCACGGAGGTGGCTCGCCCGTGCGCCTGCTCGACCCCGAGCTGCTGCACCTCACGCTGTGCTTCCTCGGTGATCGCTCGATCGCGGAGGTCGCGGCGATCGAGGACGCCCTCGCCGCGTGCGCTGAGCCGGTCGGGGAGCTCGAGATCGGCGCGCCGGTATGGCTGCCCCCGCGCCGCCCGCGCGCGCTGGCCGTGGAGGTGCGCGACGACCTCGAGGGGAGCCTGGCCGCGTTGCACAGCGGACTGCTCGATGCGCTCGCGCAAGCCTGCGGCTTTGCGGAAGAACGCCAGCGGCGCTTTCGCGCGCACATCACGCTCGCGCGCATGCGTAATGATGCCGCCAGTCGCAGGCTGACCGATCGCAGACCGGCCGGCGAGCGTTTGCTGCCGCCGACACCACGACTGTCCTTCGCGCCCGCGTCAATCGTCCTCTACCGCTCCTGGCTATCGCCCGCGGGCGCCGCCTACGAGACGCTCGCCGCACGTACGCTCGCCCCGCTGTAGGCACACAAGCACAGCTGTTTGGGAGCGCAGGCATGCCCGCGCTCCTCCCAAGCTGGGGCGAACAGACGTTCCGTCCGAAGCAAGCTCTAGCTTTTTCGATCCATCCCGAGCTGCGATCCATCCCGAACTGAGGAGTAAGACCATGCCCGTAACCGACCAGGAGAAGGCCGCCAAGGCACGCGACGCTGCCCTTCAGGGCGCGCTCATGCAGATCGAGCGCGAGTTCGGCAAGGGCTCGGTTATGCGGATGGGCGACGAGGGCGCGCAGGTGCGCTGCGATGTGATTCCCACAGGTGCGCTGTCGCTCGACCTGGCACTCGGGATCGGCGGGGTGCCCCGTGGGCGTATCGTCGAGGTCTTCGGGCCGGAGTCCTCCGGTAAGACGACACTGATCTATCACGTGCTCGCCGAGGCGCAGAAGCTCGGAGGTGTGTGTGCGTTCATCGACGCCGAGCACGCGATGGACCCTCTCTATGCGCAAGAGATCGGGGTCGATATCGACGAGCTGCTGGTCTCCCAGCCCGACTACGGCGAGCAGGCGCTGGAGATCGCCGACATGCTCGTGCGCTCCGGCGCGGTCGATGTGGTCGCGATCGACTCGGTTGCCGCGCTCACCCCAAAAGTCGAGCTCGAGGGGCAGATGGGTGACCAGACGGTCGGGTCGCAGGCGCGGATGATGTCTCAGGCGATGCGTAAGCTCGCGGGGAACCTGAACCGCACTCAAACGCTTTGCATCCTCACGAACCAGATCCGCGAAAAGGTCGGCGTGATGTACGGTTCGCCCGAGACTCAGCCGGGTGGTAGGGCGCTGAAGTTCTACGCCTCCCAGCGCTTGGACATCCGCCGCATCGAGACGCTCAAGGATGGCACCGAGGCAGTCGGCAACCGTGTGCGTGTGAAGGTCGTGAAGAACAAGGTTGCCGCTCCCTTCCGTCAGGCGGAGTTCGATATCGAGTTCGGTAAGGGGATCTCGACGTCGGGCTGCCTGCTCGACCTGGGTCTCGAGCACAAGATCGTGTCGAAGTCCGGCTCGTTCTTCTCTTACAAGGACGAGCGCTTGGGCCAGGGCCGCGGCAACGCCAAGGCATACCTGGATGAGCACCCGGCGATGGCCAAGGAGATCGAGGAGAAGATCTACGCGGCGCTCGGCATCGGCAAAGACCTCGTCACGCCGATCGAGCGCGACAAGGACATCCCCCCGCCGATCGCAAGTGAACCCATCGCGGCCGTAGCGGCTGCCTGAGTCGCGCTTCGCTGAGTCCGCGGGGTTGCGCTCCGTCTGACACAGGGCGGTCGCCGCGGCTACCCTGTGACCATATGAAGCGCTATCACCTGACTACGTTCGGCTGCCAGATGAACGAGCACGATTCCGAGCGCATGAAGGGGATGCTCGAGTCGCTCGGCTACTCAGAGGCGCCGGAGCGCGGCGAGGCCGACTTGATCCTGTTCAACACGTGCTCGATCCGCGAGACCGCTGACAGCCGCTTTATCGCCCATCTGGGCGAGGCCAAGCGCCTGAAGCGCGAACAGCCCGAGCGGATCGTCGGCGTCGGCGGCTGCTGGGCGCAGTCGGTCAAGGAGGAGGTGTTCGAGCGCTTTCCGTTCGTCGACGTCGCCTTCGGCCCCGGGCAGGTGCACAAGCTCGCCGAGTTCCTCACGAGCGACTCATTGACAGCCCAGGGTTACTTCGAGTTCGAGGGTTTCACCGGCCATTTGCCCGCACGGCGTGCACGCCAGTTTCAGGGCTGGCTGCAGATCTCCGTCGGCTGCAACTGCGCCTGCTCGTATTGTGTGGTTCCTTCTACTCGCGGCCGCGAGGTCAGCAGGCCCCAGGACGAGCTGGTCGCCGAGGTCCGCTCGATGGTCGCCGACGGCGTGCGCGAGGTCACTTTACTAGGGCAGAACGTCAACTCCTACGGGCGCGACCTGCGCTCCGCCGGGCATCGGGTGGGTGGGCGTCCATCATTCGCTGGGTTGCTGGCGGCCGTGGACGAGATCGACGGGATCGACCGCATTCGCTACACGAGCCCGCACCCGAAGGACATGCGCGAGGACGTCGTTCGCGCGCATGCTGAGCTTTCCAGTGTCTGCGAGCACATCCACCTGCCGCTCCAGTCCGGCTCCTCGCGGATCCTGAAGGCGATGCGCCGCACGTACGACCGCGGGCGTTATTTGGACCGGGTGGCGTTGATTCGCGAGCACGTACCCGACGCATCGCTCACGACCGACATCATCGTCGGGTTCCCGGGGGAGACCGAGGCGGACTTCGCCGAGACGCTCGAAGTGGCAGAGCAGGTCGGCTATGACAGCGCCTTCACGTTCATCTTCTCCCCCCGACGCGGCACCGAAGCGGCAGAGCTGACGGAGGGCCTCGTTCCCCACCCGGTCAAGGTCGAGCGGATGGAGCGTCTACTCGAGGTGGTGCAGCGCCGCGCGCGCGAACGCGCCCAGCGGTTCGTCGGGCGCACGGTCGAGGTCCTGGTCGAAGGTCCTTCCCGCACCGATCCCGAGCGTCTGCGCGGTCGCACCCGTCACAACAAGGCCGTCAACTTCACGGGCCTCGCCGTGGCGGGCGAGCTCACCGACGTACAGATCGCCGCCGCGACCAGCCAGACGCTCTCAGGGGAAGAGCGCCTGGCCGCGCGGGCGGTGGTGGGTTGAGGGATCTTCCGCGCCGCGTGAGCACTTCCCCGCGGCGCGCCTAACCCTGATGACATGCCCTAGACAGCCCGGGCAATGGCATGGCCCGCGCTCGGTTACCTGGTGACAGCTCCGACACCACGGCGCAGCTACAGGGAGGTCGCCCCAGGTGGCTGGGAGCCCTGATCGCTGGAACCTGAATTGGAACCAGATTCTGAGCCAGAGCCCGATTTTGAGCCCGATCCCATATTTGGGCAGGGATTTTTACCGGGTGACCCCGATTTCGACGGCGTGCCCGATTTCTGCGCAGGGGCCGGAGTCGTGGGGGTGGCCGGGGTGGATGTCGTGGGTGTGGTCGATTGGGTGGTGGTGGCTGAGCTCGACGGGGTGGGGGCAGCCGCCGCACCGGCGATGCCCGCAGCGGCGCCTCCCGTAGCGAGCGCGCCGGCGACCATCGTGGCACCGAGTAGCTTTGACGTATTCATGCGATCAGACCTCCTGGGTCGGTTGTGATGTCAACCATCCTGTGCGCCCGCCCTAAGGAGACCCCTACGGTGGCGTAAGCGCACCCATAGATGTTTGTAGGAGGTGTGTAAGCGGGTCCGAGACAGATGGGGGCCGTCCTGCGGCTATGCGAACATACGTTCGTGCGCTGGAGCAACCTGAGCTTGGGAGACGAGGAGCAGCGGCGTTTGCCGGGCTATCGCGACGAAGCCGTGGTGCGCCGCTTCGATGCGCCCGAGGCGCTGGAAACCAACTTCTACGAGGTCCGCGCCAAGTCGGTCCTCAACCGCGTACCCGGAAAATCCCAGATGCCGTTCCGCTGGACGATCAACGTTTATCGGGGCTGTACGCACGCCTGCGTTTACTGCTTCGCTCGCCCCACCCACAAGTACCTCGATTTCGATGCCGGACGGGACTTCGAGCGGGAGATCGTCGTCAAGGTGAACGCGCCCGAGGTACTGAGAGTCGAGCTGGCAAAGCCCTCTTGGAAGCACGAGCACGTGGCGCTGGGGACAAACACCGACCCGTATCAATGGGTGGAGGGGAGATACAAATTGATGCAGGGCATCTGGGAGGCGATGCGGGATTTCGCGAATCCCTGCTCGGTGCTTACCAAGTCACCGCTCTTGCTGCGCGACCTGCCGCTGATGCTGCAGATCGCCGAGCGGGCGAGCATGAGCGCCTGCCTGTCGATCCCCACGCTGGATGAGCAGGCCTGGCGTGCGACCGAGCCGCACACACCCAACCCGCGTGCCCGTCTGGAGGCGGTGGCTGAGCTCAATCGCGCCGGGATCCCCACGGGCGTGCTGATCGCCCCGCTGATGCCGGGTATAAACGACGCCCCGCATCAGATCGAGCCGCTGTTGGAGCTGGCGACCGCGGCGGGCGCTACGAGCATCGGCGGCGTGGCGTTGCACCTGCGCGGGGAGGTGAAGGGCATCTTCATGGACTGGCTGCGCACCCAGCGTCCCGACCTCGTCCCGCGGTATGAGGAGCTGTACCGCCGCGGCGCCTATGCGCCCCGTGAGGAACGCGAGCGCCTGTCGAGCCTGGTGCGCCGGCGCGGCACTCGATCTCCGCGAGGCGTTCCCAGGCGCCTGGAATCTCCGGTCAAGCTGACGCCGAGCGGCGCATCCGAGTCACACGGCTCACGGCAGGAGAGACTCTTCTGAAGCTCAGTGTTTATGGCGATTGCCGCTGGCGATCGTGTCTGCCAGCTTGTCGTTGCCGGTCTTACGAGTAAAGGCGGCGGCGATCTCCGGTGCGGCGCCCGCGAACAGCGTGCCGACCCGCAACGCAAGCGGCGCCACGTCGACCTCGGCGCGATTGCGCTCGATCGCCCGTACGACCGCGCGGGCGACATCCTCGGGTGTGCGCGTGCCCACGCCCCGCGGGAGCTTCGCCCCGGTGTCGGCGAACATGCCGGCGTCGCGGATGAAGCCGGGACAGATGACCGAGACCCCGACCCCGCTCGAACGCAGGTCCGGGCGCAGCCCGAGCGCAAAGCCGCGCAGCCCGAACTTCGTCGCGTTATAGATCGTGGTCTGTGGCGTCGCGGCCTTGCCGTTCAGCGAGGAGATGAACAGCAGATGTCCGCCGCCGCGCGCCACCATCGCGGGGGACAGCGCGTGTGTCAGAGCGATCGGTGCGCGCAGGTTGACGTCGAGCGCACGGTCGATCTCCTGCATCGTAAACGTCTCCAGGCGTCCGGCCGCCTGCAGCCCGGCGTTCGCCACCAAGATGTCAACCTCCCCGGCCTCCCGCGCGAGGCGATCGACCTCGGCCGGGTCGCCGAGGTCAACGGCCAGCGCGCGCGCGCCAAGCTCCGTGGCGAGCTCGTCGAGCACGTCTACGCGCCGCCCCGTGATGATCAGCTTGCCGCCGCGCGCGCTCAACGCCCGGGCAAGCGCGTGACCGAGACCGCCGGTGGCGCCGGTGATAAGGACGGTGGAACCGGAGATCTGCATTAGCTGCGAGCCTACGAGAATGCAGATCATCGCGCTGTTCGGTCCCACCGGCGTGGGCAAGACGGATGTCGCGATCGCACTCGCCGAGCAGCTGACTGATCATGGCGAGGCAAGTCCTGTCGCGGTATCGGCCGACGCGCTCCAGGTGTACGAGGGCCTCGAGACACTCACCGGGGTGGCTTCACCGGCAGAGCAGGCCAAGCTCGAGCATCGCCTCGTGTCGTTTCTACCGCTCGACGCGACGTTCAGCGTGGGGCAGTACGCCGAGCTGGCGCATGCCGAGATCGACGGGGTACTCGAGGCCGGGCGGCGTCCACTGGTCGTCGGCGGCACCGGACTGTACCTGCGCGCCGCGCTGACCGACCTGAATCTGCGCCCTCCCGCACCCGCAGGCGCACGCGAGCGCTGGACCGCAGAGCTAGAGCGACACGGGGCGCCGGCCTTGCACACCCAGCTCGCACGCCGTGCCGCGTGGGCAGCGGAGGGGATCGACCCGAATGACCGCCAGCGGGTGGTGCGTGCGCTCGAGCTGCTCGATACCGGCGACTTGGAGCCACCGGAGGGCCCGTCGCAGCTATGGACGGCTGAGGTGCGACGCCCGACCGTGCTCGCCGGGCTGACGATGGAGCGCGAGGCGTTATATACGCGGATTGACGCGCGCGTCGAGGCGATGCTCGCGGCGGGGGTCGCCGAGGAGGTGCACCGGGCACACGCGGCTGGCGCGTCTGCGACCGCGCGCAAGGCGCTCGGTTTCGAGGAGCTGTTGAGCGGGGACGTGGAGGCGATGAAGCGGCGCACGCGCAACTACGCCAAGCGCCAACTGACCTGGATGAAGAAGCTCGCGGGCGTGCGCGTGATCGACGTCACCGACTGCGACCCGGCCGCGGTGGCTGGGGAGATCATCGGGTCGCTACACCTAGACTCCGGCGCAAGATGAGATTCGAGAAGTGGCAGGCGCTGGGCAACGACTACCTGATCGTCGAGCACGACGAGCTGCCCTTCGCGCTCACGCCGGCGCGGGTGAGAAAGCTCTGCGAGGGCCATTTTGGAGTGTTTGCCGACGGCGTGCTCGAGCTGTCCCGACCGAAGGACCCGGCGAATGTGGCCGACCTGAGGATCTTCAACCCCGATGGTACGGAGGCTGAGCTGTCGGGTAACGGCACACGCGAGGCGATCATGTACCTGCGCCGTCACTGGACCGACAGGGACGAGTTCTCGATCCATACTGCTGCCGGCGAGATCCGCCCGAAGATCACAGGACCGGATACATGCCGCGTGGATATGGGTCGCGCGAGCCTCACCTCCAAGGATTTCCCCGGCGGGCCGCCCGACGGTCACGGGGAGCTGCCCATCGATAACCCCGAGGTGGCCACCTTGAGCTTCCAGCACGTGTCGATCGGCAACCCCCAGTGCGCAATCTACGTCGAGTCCGAGGCCGGACTGGCTACGCTCGACTTGGGAGCGATCGGCCCGTCGATCGAAGGCAACGAACAGTTCCCCAACCGCACTAACGTCTCCTGGTACACCGAGATCGAGACGCCAGACCCAACGTCTGAGGCGGGCGGGCGGGCTCGAATCAGAGCGCGCATCTTCGAGCGCGGGGTGGGGGAGACGCTGTCCTCCGGTACGGGCGCGACCGGAGCGGCGGTTGCCCATCTGCTCGACGCCGATGGCAAGATTGCGGCCCCCGAGCGCGTGACGGTGCTGCTGGACGGTGGCGAGCTGGAGGTTGAGGTCGGTGAGGACCTGAGCGTGAATCTGACAGGCTGGGCAAGACCCGTGTTCGAGGGTCGTTTGAGCAAGGAGTTCGAAAAGGAGCTGCATGAGACCGAGTAAGCGCCTCGAGCGCATCCCGCCGTACGCGTTCGCCGAGCTGGAGCGCAAGATCGCCGCCAAGCGCGAGGCAGGGGTGGACGTGATCAGCCTCGGGATCGGCGACCCCGACCGGCCGACCTCGCCGCTGGTGGTGGAGGCGATGCAGGAGGCCGTGACCGAGCCGGAGACGCACAAATACCCGACCAACCGTGGGCGCGCGGACTTCAGAGAAGCGGTGAGCGATTTCTACGAACGCCGTTTCGATGTCGAGCTCGACCCCGAGCGGGAGATCATCCCGGCGATCGGCGCGAAGGAGGCGATCTTCAACCTCAACCTCGCGTTCTTAGACCCCGGCGATTACGCGCTCGCCGCCGACCCGGGCTATCCCGTCTACACCGCCGGCCCGTGGCTGGCGGGCGCGGAGCCCATGTTGATGGCGCTGGAGCCCGAGCGGGGCTTCGTCCCGGATCTCGGCGCGATCGACGAGGACGTGGCGAAGAAGGCAAAGCTGATGTACCTGAACTACCCGAACAACCCGACGGGCGCGGTAGTTCCGGAGGGATTCTTCGAGCGCGTGGTGGAGTTCGCGCGCGCATACGAGATCCTCGTGGTCCACGACAACGCGTATTCGGAGATCGTGTTCGACGGCTATCGCGCACCTTCGTTCCTCGCCACGCCCGGGGCGAAGGAGGTCGGGATCGAGGTTTTCTCGCTGTCGAAGGGCTACAACATGACCGGCTGGCGCTGCGCGGTCGTGGTCGGAAATGCTGAGGCGCTCGAGATCTACTGGCGCTTGAAGACGAACATCGACTCGGGACTGTTCGAGGCGGTGCAGCTCGCGGTTGTCGCCGCGCTCTCACCCGACGCGGATGCGGAGGTTGCCTCGATGAACGAGCTGTACCTGCGTCGCCGCGATCTCGTCTGCGACGCGCTGCACAGGATCGGCGTCGACGTGCACCCGCCGCGCGGCACAATCTACGTATGGGCCCCGGTGCCCGAGGGCTTTCAGAGCTCGGCGGCGTACTGCGAGCACGTGCTCGAGCGGGCGGCGGTCGTGCTCTCGCCCGGCGCGATCTACGGCCCGGCGGGGGAGGGCTGGTTCCGCATTTCGCTCACCACGCCGGACGATCGGCTGCTGGAGGCGGTCGATCGCCTGGGGAAGCTGGGGTCTTAGTTCTAAACTGGATGTAGATGGAGCAAACCCAGCGCGCGCGCCAGCGCGCCTTCTGTATCGCGGCGCTGCCGGATGGGGATGACGACCTCGACGAGCTTTCAGAGCTGCTGCGCACCGCCGGGGTGGCGGTGGTCGGGGAGATGGTCCAGCGCCGCGAGCAACCGCATCCGAATACATATCTAGGTCCGGGGAAGGTGACCGAGGCGAAGGCCGCCGCGCAGGCATGCGATGCGAACGTGATCGCCTGCGACGACGAGCTGACGGCGCGCCAGGAGCGCAACCTGGAGGAGGCGCTGGGCCTGCCGGTGGTCGACCGCACGACGGTGATCCTCGACATCTTCGCCGCGCACGCGGGCAGCGCGGAGGGCAAGCTGCAGGTCGAGCTCGCTCAGCTGGAGTACAACCTCGCGCGCATGCGCGGGCTGTGGACCCACCTCGAGCGGTTGGGCGGCGGGATCGGCACGAGGGGCCCGGGGGAGACGCAGATCGAGACCGATCGCCGCCTGGCACGAGACAGGATCGCAACGCTTCGCCGCCGGCTCGAGCATGTGAAGGGCACACGCGCGGTACAGCGCGCCGAGCGCGAGCGTGCGGCGTTGCCGACGATCGCCCTTGCCGGGTATACGAACGCGGGCAAGTCGACGCTGCTGAACGCGCTCACCGGCGCCGCGGTGGAGGTGCGCGACCGCTTGTTCCACACGCTCGACCCGACCACCCGCACGCTGCTCCTGGCCGGCAGGCCCTACCTGCTGACGGACACGGTCGGCTTCATCAGCAAGCTACCCCACCAGTTGGTCGACGCCTTCGGGGCGACGCTCGAGGAGACGCGCCGCGCCGATCTGCTGTTGCACGTACTGGACGGATCCGTGGAAGAGGCTCAGGTGGCGGCGATGAGGCACGCCGTGGAGGAGACGCTGGAGGAGATCGGCGCTGGCGAGAAGCCTCGACTGCTGGTGCTGAACAAGGTCGATCTACTGGATGAGGCGGCGCGAGATGAGCTGCAACTGAGCCACCCGGAAGCGGTATTGGTCAGCGGCACGACAGGGGAAGGACTCGACAAGCTGAGATCGCGGATCGAGCGCGAGCTGCTGCACATGCTGCGCCCAGTTGAGCTGCTGGTCCCGTACGCGGACGGCGGGAGCTTGGCCGAGCTGCACGAGGTCGCGGGCGAAGTCAGCCGCAGGGATACGCCCGAGGGCGTGAGGGTGCGCGCGTTGGTGCCAGCGCGTATGGCCGAGCGGTTTGCCCGCTTCGCTGTGGCATCCTAGCGGTCGTCGCCGCTACCGGATAAGACCCCGCGCCGCTGACGTGAAAGCAGCTTGTCGAGGTTCGTCTGCGCGATCTCGTCGAGGTCGAGCTCCAGCTCGCTCGCCAACTGGGCCACATACCAGAGCACATCTCCGAGCTCCTTGGCCATAGCTTCACGCCGACCGGTCGTGACTTCACCGCCATCGTCGCGAATCACCTTCTTCGCATGATCGGCGAACTCTCCCGCCTCACCGGCTAACCCGAGCGATGGATAGGTGAGCGCCTCATTGCGCGGGTACTGTGCGGTGCTTCGCGACAGGCGCTGGTACTCAGATAGCTCCACGCGGATGATCGTATGGGCCACCACGTGCTCCGGCGCCGGCAATCATCGAATTTACGAGCGATTGGAGCCGCGCCCGCGTCAGACGCCCGCGGCGCGTCGTGCGCTCAGGTGCGCCTTGAGCTCAAAGGCATCGTCGAGCGGCACCAGCTCCGACGGATCGATGCGAAGAGCGGCCGCGATCAACCAGTCGGCGAACCACACGTTCTTGGGCAGCAGCGGTCCATGCAGGTATGTGCCGATCGTGTTGCCGTGCCTTGCACCCTCGAGGCCGCTGCGGCCGTCGTTGCCGTGGCCCTTCAACACTCGCCCCAGCGCGTGCGCACCCACGCCGAGGTGGGTGCGCCCACCGTGGTTCTCAAAGCCGGCAAGGACACCTACGGGGCCATCGCCGCCATCGTCAAGTGAGACCTCGATCGCGACGTTCCCGATCAGGCGCGGGCCGGGATCGCGGACCGTGTGGACATCGAGCAGCCCCACCCCGGGGATCTCCTCGCTACCGAGCGCGTAGGAGTGCCCGAGCAGCTGATATCCGCCACAGACGCCGAGAATGACCGCGCCTGTAGCGGCGGCGGCGTGCAGGGAATCGCGCTTGGTCTCGATCAGGTCCTCCGCGCACAGGCGTTGATCGCGGTCCTGACCGCCCCCGAGATAGAAGAAGTCGTGGGCGTCGGAGTGAAGCGGTTCACCGAGCCCGCTCGCTGCAAGCTGGAAGTCGATCCCGCGCCAGGCGCAACGCCGTTCGAGCACGAGCAGGTTGCCGCGATCGGCGTAGATATTCATCAGGTCTGGATACAGCGCGCAGACGCGAAGCGCGCGCGGGCCGACGCCCTCGGCGGTTAGAGCGTCAGGCACGGAGGATCACCACCGTGCTGCCCACGTGGTCATCGGTGGACGGGATCTCGCGGGCAGGCTCGGGGCGTAACCCTGACGTGGTCGCCTCGCGCTCGAGCTCCCCCGCGCTGACCCGGTCGAGCTCCACTACGTTGTGCTCGACCACAGGCTTGTGGGTCGCATACCCGCTGAGCGCGCGAAGATTCCTCGACACCTCATCCGGCCCACCCTCCTCGAGTGGGACGATCCGCCGCTCGCGCTCGATGATGAAGTTCCGCCCGCGCGTGTCGACTCGCGTTGCCCGGCTGACGTAGAGGGCGTCGCCCACACGTGCGGTCTCAGGGGTTGGCCCGATATCGCCGCTCGCACAGTCGAACGGCTCGAGGACGGTGACGATCGCGCAGGCGAGGACGCCTCCCGGGCGCAGGTGGGCGCGGGCACTACGCAGGAATGCGACTCGCTCGGCTGAGCCGCCCAGCAGCTGGACGGTCTGCATCGGAACGAGACACAGGGCAAAATCGCGCTGCTCTAGATCGAAGGAGCACGCATCGGCGCAGACGGTCTCCACCTGCAGTCCGCCCCTGCGCTCTCGCAGTGCCCCGAGCAGATCGGGATCGAGGTCGAGCGCGGTCACGCTATGGCCCGCACAGACGAGGTCGAGGGTCACCCGGCCCGTGCCCGCGCCAACGTCGAGGATCGGACCATCCTGAGCTCCGGCAAGCTCTCGCCACAACGGCAGGTCGGCGCGGTAGGAGCCACACTCGAGGGCATGCCAGATGATCTCGGTCGAGCTCACGACCATGAGCTGCTCGCCTCGCCGCGCGCCACTAGCAGCTCGCGCAGCGCGAGCATCGCGGTGTATGTGGGTATCGCATACAGCGGAGCTTGCGCTTGCACGTCGGACTGGGGACGATCCGCGGCGGCGTGGTCGAGCGCCTGCGCCAGATCGTCGAAGACCGAGATCGAGTCCGGGTCGACCCCCGCGTACTTCATGCGCACCGCCAGCTCGGGAGCGCGCGTGCCGGCACAGGTCACACGGCGAACGCGACCGGCGAGCAGCTCGAAGTCGGCATCCCAGATCCAGGAGACATCACGTCCGTCGGCTGTGTTGTCGTTGAGCACACCGAGCAGGTCGTGGCTGCCAGGCTCGAGAGCCAGCGTTCGCAGGACCTCGTTGGCCCCGGCCGGGTTCTTGACAAGCATGATCCGCAGCGGCCGCCCGGACACGCTCGCCGTCTCGGCGCGACCGAAGGCGGGCCGGGTGTCCTGCAGGCCCGCGACGATGTCCGCCAGCGGGATATCGAGCGCGGTCGCGAGCGCCGCGGCGCCAAGCGCGTTGTAGACGTTGTACAGGCCGGGGAGCGACAGCTCGACCGGAGCCTGGCCGGCCGGGGTGCGCAGCGTGAAGTGGGCGCTGCGCACCCCGTGGAGAACGACATCGGTCGCGCTCACCTCCGGTGTGGGCCTGGTCTGACCGCACGCCGGACAGTGGTAGTGGCCGAGGTGACCGAGATAGATGGCGTCGAACACATAGGGTGCGCCACAGCGACGGCAGTGCTTGGCATCGGCGGCGTGCGACATGCTCGCCAGGGCGAGGGAGTCATCCTCGATGCCGTAGTAGAGTGCTGGATCGCCGGCCTGGCGCGCCCTGCCGAGGTCGGCAACCATCGGGTCGTCGGCGTTCAGCACCAGCCGTGCGTGATTTGCGGGGGCCTGCTCGAGCGTCTGCGACCAGCGCTCGGCGATCGTCTCGAGCTCACCGTAGCGGTCGAGCTGGTCGCGGAAGAGGTTGCCAAGCAGGATCGCGCGGGGACGCAACTGCGCGGCGAGCTGGCCCAGCCAGAACTCGTCGACCTCGAACAGTCCGAGCTCGCCGTCGATCGCTTCGCGGCCATGCGCGGCGGCGAGCAGCGTCGAGGCGATCCCGCCGGCCATGTTGGCGCCGGCGCGGTTGTGCACGAGTCGCACCCCCTCCCGCTCGAGGATCGCGGCGGCCATCGCGGCCGTCGTGGTCTTGCCGTTGGTGGCAGAGATAAGCACGTTGCCGCGCGTCAGGCGGGAGCCGAGCACGGCGATCGCGTTGGGCTCGAGGCGCATCAGCACCTTCCCGGGTACGCTCGTGGCGCCGCCGCCGCCGAGGCGCGAGAGCGCACCCGCCGCTCGGGCGAGGGCAAGCTTCGGAGCGAATGGGCCGCTCAGGGTGTGCTCCCCAACGGGCTGTCGGTCGGGACTAGCACCCGCACCGCGGCGGGCAACACGCTCACGCGCAGCGGCAGCTCGCCGATCGGGTCGCCGTCGGCGTACAGCGTGAAGGGTCGGTCGGCGGCGATCTCGAGCTCGCGGCCGCGGAGCACGTGCACGGACGGCTCACGCACGTGTGTGCCCTTGAAGACCTTCGGTAGAATCCTCGTGAGAAAGCGCAGCTTGGAGATCTGCTCGCAGTATGGGACGTCGAGCAGGCCGTCGTCGAGCAGCGCGTCGGGTGCCGCGTACATGCCGCCGCCGTAGGCCTTCGAGTTGGCGGCGCCGACGCTGTAGCCGGTGAACGTGTGCCGCTGACCGTCGAGCACGAGCTCGAAGCGCGCCGGGCGCCACGCGACCAATGCGCGGAGGGCGCCGTAGGCGTAGACGAGGTTGCCGAGCCACGAGGGCGCCTCGTTGGCGATCCGGTTGGCGTCAGAATCGAAGCCGCAGCTTGCGATACCCACGAAGGTGCGCTCGCCGACGAGGCCGAGGTCGAGCTCGCGCGGCACCCCGCCGGCGATCACCGCGCACGCCGCGACCGGGTTCTGCCCGATGCCCAGCACGCGCGCCAGGTCGTTGCCGCGTCCGCCCGGCAGCACGCCGAGGATCGAGCCGGGCACGGTGCGCAGCGCATCGGCGACGGCCCCGGCCAGCCCGTCGCCGCCGAGTGTCACCGCGAGCTCGCCGCCGCGCGCCGCCGCCAGCGCGAGCTCGCGCGCGTGATCGAGGTCACGGGTGTCCTCGCGGCGCACCGTGAGGCCATGGTTGCGCAGTGCCTCCACCACGCCAGGCGCCACACGTCCCGCGCGCCCGCCCCCGGCCGAAGGGTTGACGATCAGGCGGATGGGCTCGACGGGCGGCATCATCCAAGCCTATTGAGGCCCAGGAACCCTGTTTTAAACTGGGCTCTATGAAGGCTCGCGTGCGGCCGCCTTGGCGCGGTCGCGGCGGCGCCGGCCGATTGCAGCGACTACACCGAGGACGGCGATCACGACGAACAGCCCGAGCAGGATGCCGGGCGCGAGCCCGAGCCCACCGAAGGGCAGCGAGACCAGCTCGACGATCCCCAGGCCAATGGCGAGCAGCACGATGATCAACGCGATGATCAGGAGGATGCCGCGCACGCGCGCGAGCATGCCGGCGGAGCCGGGGGGGATCAGTAAGCCCATCGCGCGCAGCGCGAGCATCTGCCGACCGCTGGGCGGCGTCTGGCCGAGGCGCTCGACGGCGTCCTTCAGATCACCGGCGCGGCGTTCGGCGAGCGCCAGCGACGCGTCGGCCATGCGACGGATCTGCATCCGCTCCTGCGGGCGAGCGGCGGCGATCGCCCGCTGGAAATAACCGCGTGCGCTCTCCGCGTCGAAGCGCTCGGAGGCGCGCGCGCCGAGGATCGCCATCGCGGCCGACTTGTATTTGGTCTCGGCCTCGAGCTCCTCGTCAGTGCGCTGCTCGAGCGCCTGGATTTGATCGAAGGCCCCGCGCTGCTCCATCCTGACCTGACGTTGTTTGGGAGCCATCGGGCGGCATTCTACGGTTTGCCGGCCCCCCGGCGCGGGTGCGTCTCTGAGGCGGGGCACGGCGCTCGGCGTTGGGGAGCCCGAGCGGCCGGTCCTAACCCTCACAGGCGATATGCTCGCCGGCGTGTCGAGCCGTCGCGTCGTTCTGTTGCCCAGCCATCGCCTTGCATCGCTATGCGGTCTGTGCACGGTGCTCCTGCTGCTGGCTCTCACCGGCGTCTGTGCCCCAGCGGCGATGTCCGCCTCGCTCGGCGGGGGAAGCGCGCTCAGCGAACTGACCGGAGGGCAACCGGAAACGGAAACGAGGCCCACTCAGACGACGGCGACAACGGCCTCCAGCGAATCCACCTCCAACTCCAATTCGGGCACGGTCCTGCTCCTCTCAGGAGCAGCCGCGGCGGCGCTGATAATCGGGATCGTTTATGTGATCCTGCGCGACGCGCGCAAAGTGGCGCCGGCGGGCGACGGCCTGCTGGGCAATAGTGGGTCAGGTCAGGACACGGCCGCGATGATGCGCAAGCGGCGCGCGAAAGCAAAGGCCGCCCGGCGGCAGCGCAAGCAGAACACCAAACGTCGCAGCAAGTAGCCGACTCAGGGCGCAGGGCGTCTAGCGGACGGCCTCCACGTCCACGCCCACGCCCTTGGCCCGCACGGGTGTGCGTACTCGAGCAGGCGCTGGGAGCGCCGGAGATCCATGCGGGCCGCGACGCGGCGCGTGGGGGAGGGGAATACGTGGGTGCGGGCCTCGCGGGCCGCCGGGAAGCGTGTGGCTACCACCGTCCTCGTCAGGGGATGACTCCTGAGAGGCGCTCGGCGCGCGCATCGCCTCGTCGTTGCGGAAGGGCATCCACAACATCAACCCGGCGAGCGGGAGTTTGATCAGACCAAACAGCACGATCAACATCCACAGCGACATCTCTCAGGCGATGCTACTACTGCCCTGTGGCATCTGGCAACGAGAGGGACCTGGCGGCGCTGGCCGAGGAGATCGGCGGCTGCCGGCGCTGTCCGCGGTTGGTGGCGTGGCGGGAGGAAGTGGCACACGAGCGCCGCGCCGCGTTTGCCGAGGAGGAGTACTGGGGCCGACCGCTCCCGGGCTTCGGCGACCCTGCCGCCCGGATACTCGCCCTCGGGCTCGCCCCGGCCGCGCACGGCGCTAACCGCACCGGACGCATGTTCACGGGCGATCGCTCCGGCGACTTCCTGTTCGCGGCGCTGTGGCGAGCGGGCTTCGCCAATCAGCCGTCGTCTCAGAGCCGCGACGACGGCCTGCGCTTATGCGATACGTGGATCACGGCAGCGGTCCGCTGCGCGCCACCGGCGAACCGTCCCACGCCTGCCGAGCGCGACACTTGCCTGCCCTGGAGCGTGCGTGAGCTGCGGCTGCTGGAAAACGTGCGGGTGGTGCTATGCCTTGGCGCCTTCGCTTGGGATGCCGCGCTACGCCTAACGACGGCGTTCGCCGGCCCCGGTGCGTCGCTGCCCAAGCCACGGCCACGCTTCGGCCACGGCGCCGAGCTGGGCGGTGAGCCGTACTCGCTGATCGGCTGCTACCACCCAAGTCAGCAGAACACGTTCACGGGCAAGCTGACCGAGCCGATGATCGATGCGGTCCTCGAGCGTGCGCGGGAGTTGGCCGAGGGGCAGGATTAGTGTCGTGAGTCGGCGTGGGCCGCGTCACAACCCTGCTGAGAGCTTGCGTCCTCGACGCCAGTTGGAGGGTGAGTGTGCCGAGGGGCGCGCCGCAGAAGCGCTAGCCTTGAGTGGATGAGCACAAGTCTGCCTGATGGGGAGGACCAATGAGGATCGTGATCGTGGCGAGCGTGGTGGCGACGACCGGTATGATCGCCACCGGCGTGTTGGGTGTGGCGACCGCGGAAACCCCCACGGTTCCTCCGCCGCGGACGGTGAGCGTGCAGGGGGTGGCAACCGAGCCGATCGAACAGAGCGCGAGCGCCGCCTCGGCAACGGTGGTCTATCGCCAGGGGATGGCCGACGCGGTGAGCGACGGCCAAACCAAGGCTCAGTTTCTTGCCGGCAAGGTAGGCGCCACGCTCGGGCCGGCTCAAAGCGTGATCGAAGGCGGTGGATACATCGAGTGTGCGGGTGAAGAGGAATACCTCGGCGAACAGCCCGACTTCGGCTCGCCTGAGGTGTCCATAGCGACGAACGGGGTAAGCACGCGCACGGCCACTCCGGGATTCGCTCCCACGGCAGGTAAGCCAACCACGAAGCACAAGAAGAAGCACGGGAAAAGCCCCGCGGCGAAAAAGGCCAGTACGGCCGGCTGCACACTCTCGACGCAGGTCTCGCTCCTCTACACACTGAGCTGAGATTCTTGTTTCCCGGAGCGAGGGATGGATAGGATGAGCTGCCAATGGCAGTGGTACGCACCATCGAGATCGCACGCGATCGTCCGCTCGAGAGCGTCGAACTAGGCGTGCGGCCTGGCACCGAGCCACTCGAGGTCCTAGCACGCCCATGAGCTCACCCGCCGAGACAGCGCAAGCCCTTGATCTCACTGACGGCTACGCGGACGTCAACGGCGTGCGGCTTCACTATGTGGAGGCCGGCAGCGGGCCCCTCGTCATCCTTCTGCATGGCTTTCCGGAGTTCTGGTTCAGCTGGCGCCACCAGATTCCGATGCTGGCCGCGGCGGGTTTCCATGTCGTTGCACCTGACATGCGCGGCTACAACCTCTCGGCCAAGCCCAAGGGTTGGCGTCTCTACGACACCGATTACCTCGCCCGGGACATCGCCGAGTTGATCGGCCACTTCGGCGTCGAGCGGGCACACGTCGTGGGACACGACTGGGGCGCCGCGGTGGCTTATACGGTGGCGATGCGCCATCCCGAGTCGCTGGAGAGCCTGTCGATCCTCAACGTGCCCCATCCAGAGCGGATGCTGGCCGGGTTGCGCACCTGGCGCCAGCTGCGCAAGAGCTGGTACATGTTCTTCTTCCAGATCCCGGCGCTGCCGGAGCGGCTGATAGCGCGCGATGATTTCTCCTTCGCCAAGCGCTCGCTGCGCGCCGACTCGCCGATGGCGTTCAGCGACGCCGACCTCGAACGCTATGTCGAGGCATGGTCACAGCCGGGGGCGTTGACGGGGATGATCAACTACTACCGTGCCGCCCTGCGCCGCTCGCCGCGCGCCGCACAGGCCAGCCTGGTCCCGATCCAGACCCGCACGCTGGTGATCTGGGGCGAGCGCGACCGCCATCTGGGCGCCGAGCTGGCCGAGCCGTTGCCACAGTGGGTGCCCAACGTGCGCGTCGAGCGGATCGCCGAGGCTACGCACTGGGTCCAGCACGACGAGCCCGAGCTGGTTGGGCGGTTGCTCATCGAGTTCCTCAGCGGCGAGTAGACGGCCAGCGTCGCGGCGCCCGTTCGTTCGACTGACTCGTCCCACGACGAACGGCTGCAGATGTCCTTCTCCTTTCCATTCTAGGGTTACATAACATCCATTATCGAGCGTTGTAGGGAGCCTCCTCGTGAGTGTTCGGCGAGCTGAGCATCTCTAAATCTTTCTGATCCCCCTCAAGCCAGCATCGTGGAGACCCGATGCTCTAGGCATGGAAGCTGGGGCTCCTACAGTCCACCAAGCAGGATTTCTGGCCGATCCCGCCAATGAACTACCAGTGGTGCGGGTCGAGGCCTTTAAGCGGGTCGAGGACTATCTCGACGCCTATCTGGACGACGAGCGGTTCAAGGTCGCTTATCCGCAGGCCTCAGAAGGATGGTCGGAGGCCTGGGCGATGCTCTGGCGTGCGGACTCCAAGGCCAAGGTGATCGCCGTCGGGCGCAGGGCGCGTGCGGTGATGCAGGACTTCGCCGCTGCTCTGATCGATTGGCAGGAGCCGCGTCCGGCGGATCCGGACGCGAACACTCAGGGCCATCTGTCGGCCGTGATCGAGCTGTACCGGCCACAGCTCGGAAACAGCCGCTGCGAGTTCCTCGAGTCGCTGTTCACCTATTGGTGGGCTCTCAACGACGTTGTGCAGCGTCACGAGCTAGGCGGCGCTCACAAGGCGAGCGAACGGCTGCGATGGGAGGACGGTCGACGCCTCGTCATTCTCACTGCGCTCGTGATGGTCGAGATCGACCGCAGCCTCTGGGCATCGTCGGGAGGCATCCGCGTCCGACGGCTGTCCCGGGCTTCTCAGCGCCCGCGCGTGGGTCCTCGACTCACTTGACCAGCAGCCGTACGATCGCGAACACTCCCACCACCACGATCACCGCTCGCAGCGCGGTGGGAGGCAGCCGCCGTCCGTAGCGCGCCCCGAGCTGGGCGCCGAGGATCGAGGCGGCGGCGATGATCCCCGCGGGACCCCAATCCACATGTGGTGCGGCGAACACGAAGTACACGCCGGCGACGCCGTTGGTGAGGCCGGCGAGGACGTTCTTCAGTGCGTTCGTGCGCTGCAGATCCTGCGCCAGCGCGACGCCGAGGATCCCCAGCAGCAGGATCCCCTGGGCGGCGCCGAAGTAGCCGCCGTAGACTCCGGTGGCGTAGATCGCGAATGCGGTTGGGACGGCGGCGCCCCGGCCGTCGAGGTCGATCTCTCGCCCACTGAGCCACCGGTTCAAACGCGGCTGCAGCACGGTGAGCACGAGCGCGATCGCGATGATGACCGGCACGATGGCCTTGAACGCCGCGGCGGGCAGCACCAGCAGCAGCACAGCCCCCGTAGCGCCGCCGAGCACCGACATCGTGCCCAGCCGTAGGGCTCGTGAGCGTTGACCTGAGAGCTCGCGCCGGTAGCCGATCGCGCCGGAGACCGACCCGGGCACCAAGCCGATCGTGTTCGAGACGTTGGCCGTCACGGGGGCGTAGCCGAAGGCGAGCAGCACCGGAAACGTGATCAGCGTGCCGCTGCCGACCACGGTGTTGATCGTGCCCGCCGCCAGACCGGCGAGGGCGATCGCGACGACTTCGCCGAAGCTCATCCGCAGCGGCCCGATCAGGCGAGAAAGTCGACGATGGACTGTGTGAAGCGCGGATCGCCGAGGGCTTCGATGTGGTTGCCGGCGAGGATCTGAAGCGTTGCGTCGGGGATGGCGTCGGCGAGGACCTGCGGGCGGATGGCGAGCGGATCGGTGTCCCCCGCGAGGACGAGCGTGGGAGAGGAGATGCGATCGAGCGCGATCTCGCCTCGGTAGACCGAGGAGGCTTGGGCTACGAGGGCCTCGCGGTCCGAGCCGAGCGCGTCCGCCAGCCGGCGAAAGGCGGCGGCCGCCGGGACCACCTCGAGACTCGAGGCGTCCTGCGCCGCGAGCGCTTCGATGATCGCATCGTTCGGGACCGCGCGCCGGTCGACGCCCCCGCACTCGATTACGCCCGAGCCCACGCCGCCGATCGCCAGTCGCCTCACCCTCGTCGGGTCGGTACTCGCGAAGATCAGTGAGACGATCGCGCCCATCGAGTAGCCGACGAGGTCGATCTGCGGCACGCCGATTACATCGAGCAGGCAGGCCAGGTCGCGTGCCATGCGGTCCTCCCCGTAGCGCGCGGGGTCGTGCGGCTTCTCGGATCGACCGTGACCCCTGGCATCCGGGGCGATGACCTTGCGGCCGGCGGCGGTGAGCGCAGCGACGACACCCGTGGCGACCCAGTTGGCATCGGCGTTGGCGACGAAGCCGTGGTGGAGCACCACGGGCGGCAAGCAGGTCTCTTCATCGCCCCATTCCTGGTAGGCGATCTCCAACTCATCCCAGGTCGTAAAGCTCTTCATCGCTCAGGCCGAGGTATGGTCGCTGTCGGCCCGCGGCAGGGCGCATATTGTGGCCGACGCGGAGACCGAGCCGACTTCACCCGGCACGTCGGCGAGGTGGACGTTGCGTACGAAGTCGAACTCGCGTCCGAGCGGCCGGAACAAGTTGTCGTAGTGGGTGGGCACCACCAGGCGGGGGTCGAGCTTGGGCAGGACGCGCTCCCAGTAGCGCGGCGTGAAGCTGCGCCCGGCGACGCCGGCGAGGAACACGTCGACCGGCTCCTCGCCGAGCGCTTCGTCGTCGAGGTCGGCGCTGCCCTGGTGGTAGAAGCTCGTGCCGCCCACGTCGATGCGGATGCCCCACACCTGCCCGCAACGGTACGCGCCGGGTGACAGCCCATGGAGGTGATCGCACGTCAGTTCGCCGTCGAAAGGCACCTTGCGCCCGAAGAGCAGCTTGGAGTGGCGGCTGCGGACGAAGCGCACCACGAATGGGCCCAGCTCGTAGGAGTGGCGCGGCTCGACCTCGACCGCCTGCTCGCCGAGGCCGTGCAGGCGCATGAGCTGTGCCAGCGACGCCGACCCGTAGGCCTTGCAGCCAAATCGACGCGCGATCGCGGGCGCGTCGACCGCATGGTCGAAGTGCGTGTGGCCAATCAGCACGCCCGCGATCGTCCCGGGTGCCGATATGTAGCGATCCAGCATCCCCGAGTCGGGTATCGCCGCGCGGCGCAGCAGCAGCGCACGCAGCGGCACTCGGGATACGTAAGGGTCGACGAACAGCGACTGCCCCTCGTAGGACAATCGGTAGCCCGAGACGCCCAGCCATTCGAGCTCCAGGCCGGCCGGCAGCCCGTGAGGAATGTCCTGTAGCGCGTGCAGCGTCTCCATGTCGGCGGTCTCTGACACCGCGACAGCTTCGCATGTGGCGCCCTCCCCCACCTGCCCAGTTCACCTCGCCCCTCGGAGGGAGATGCATCGGGTCCGTCGTCGCGGATCAGTCCGCCGCCTCGCCGTTTGTGCGTGCCCGCGCCGCGGCCAGCCGGCGCACGAGGTTGGCGCGCACCTGCGCCCAGTCATCGTCGATCACGCTGTAATAGGCCGAGTCCCGTACGCCGACCCCCGGCACCAGCATGTGCTTGCGGAAGACCCCCTCGAACTGCGCGGGCAGGGCGGCCATAGCGGCGCGCGAGCGCTCGTTGCGCGCGTCGGTCTTGAGCTCCACCCGCATGCACTCCAGCCGCTCGAAGGCGTGCCCCAGCATCAGCAGCTTCGCCTCGACGTTCGCGCCCGTGCGCCACGCCGAAGGCATCAGCCATGTCCAGCCGATCTCGAGACCGCGATGGGCCTCGCGCAGGTTCAGATAGCGCGTGCTCCCGATCGGCTGCCCACTCGCTCGATCGATCGTCGCGAACACCCCCTCCGTGCCCGCCTCGGACTCCGCGAGGCTGGCCGTGAACCACGCCGAGAAGTACTCACGACTCTCGTTGATGGGCGCCAGCCACCGCCAGATCTCGGGGTGTTGCGCCGCGGCGAACAATCCATCCTCGTGACGCGCCTCCAACGGCTCCAACACAACGATCTCGCCCTCGAGGCGCGTGGTGAGCTCATCCCACATCGTGCCTGGAGGCTATACACCAGAAGCGGATCGAGGTCTGGGCCATTCCGCCACGAGATCGCGGCCCAACGGCCGGTCACACGGCGTCTACGAGACGGACGAACCGTGCTCGGCGTCCCTGGCGCTGGTATCCCACGGCCTTCCAGAAGCCCATCGCGGCAGGATCGTCGTCGGCGACGATCGCGGTCAGCCGCACAGCGCCCCGCTCCCGCAGCCGACGCTCACCCTCTCGGAGCAACGTCATCGCGAGTCCCTGCCGTCGTCGATCGGAGCGCACCGCAAGCCGGTAGAAGCTGCCACGCCATCCATCCCAGGCGGCGATCAGAGACCCGACCAGCGCGCCGCCTGCCTCCGCGACGATCAGCGCCTCTGGGTCGGCTGCCAACAGACACGCTAGGCCCTCGCGGGTGTCGCTGACGCTCGGTAGGCTGCCCGCGGTATCCCACAGGGACAACACCGCCCCGATGTCCTCTTCGGTGGCGCTTCGGATCGTCCAGTCGGGCACGGCCGAGACAAATACCAGGAGTGGCGGACCTCATGCCGGGCTCGTCGCGGACGCCTCGGGTATAGAAGACGAGCGCAAGCCAAGCTGTGAGACTGAGGCCGATGCGTGAGATCGATCGTCGCGGCGCCGCTGAAGAGGATCTCACGCGCGCGGGTGTCCGGGATGGCCTCGTCGAGCTCGTCGAGTATGACCCCGCGTGGCCGGCTGCCTATGAGACCGAGCGCGAACGACTTGTGCCGCTGCTGGGTGGTGCCCTGGAGATCCACCACATCGGCTCCACTGCCGTCCCCGGGCTTCTGGCCAAGCCGATCATCGACATCGTCGCGCTCGTTGAAGACCTCGATGCGCCGGTTGCTGCTCTCAGAGACAGCGGCGGCTACCAATATCCAGCGGCATTCAATGCAACCCTCACCCACCGGCGCTTTCTGTGCTATCCCACGGCTTCGCATCGCACCCACCACCTCCATCTGGTGGATGACCGCGCAGAGCTCGAGCGTCGCCTGCGCTTCCGTGACCGTCTGCGCGCAGACCCGGCGCTGGCAGGTGAGTATGCGGCGCTGAAGCGCACGCTCGCCGCGCGCTACCGCGAGCATCGCGAGGTCTATACCGCGGCCAAGGCCCCATTCATCAGGCGTGTAGAGCGGCAGATCGGGTCCGACCCGTCGGGCTCCGGCTCCGCGTCCGGGCTCGTTTTCCGTGCCGCCGTCCCCCACGACGCCGAGTGGCTCGGCCTGGCGGTCGCCGAAGGCTTTCAGAGCTATCTGCCGTTCGCGCCGGCGGGGTGGACGCCACGCCCGGCCTCCACGGAGACGGAGCCGCTTCGGGCGCTGCTCGACAGCGAGGACTTCTGGTGTCTGCTCGCCTGGGCGGCGGACATCGTCCTCGCCGGGCATATCGCGTTCCTGCCCGCCACCCGGGCGTGGCGGGCCGTCGAGGACCCCGAGCTCGCGCACTTGCGCCAGCTGTTCCTCGCCCCCGACTTCTGGGGCACGGGGCTTGCGCGCACGCTACACACCCGCGCGATAGAGGCCGCCCGCCAACGCGGGTTCACGGCGATGCGCCTGTTCACCCCCGTCGGCCAGGCTCGAGCCAGACGGTTCTATGAGCGCGAAGGCTGGACGGTCGACGGCGAGCCGTTCTCTGACCCGGGCTTCGGTGGCCTCGAGCTCATCTCCTACCGCCGCTCGGTGCGGTGACGTTCACGTGGCCTTCGACGCCACAAGAGCGTCGGCAAGCACTTACGTTAGTAGTTGCTTATACTCTGGCTCATGGAAGCCGTGCTCCGTGCCATCGCCGAGCCTCGCCGGCGCAAGATCCTCCAGCTGATCAGCTCGCGCGAGCTGAGCGCCGGTGAAATAGCCTCGCGCTTTGAGATCACCCGTCCCGCGATCTCTCAGCACCTCACCGTGCTCAAGCGGGCTGGGCTCCTCTGCGAACGCCGGGAAGGCACGCGGCGGATCTACCGCGCCCACCCAGACGGCCTGGCCGAGCTGCGCGGCTTCCTCGATGAGTTCTGGACCGACGGGCTCGACCGCCTGAAGGCCGCCGCCGAGCATGCGGAGCAAACAAAGAAAGGACACACAAGATGACGCTGAGCACCGAGACAAGCGCGATCGAGCGCGAGGTCCGCATTCGGGCGCAACCGGAGACGATCTTCCCGTTCTTCACCGACTCCGACCTCTTCGGGCGCTGGGGCGGCGTCGCAACGCTCGATCCCCGACCGGGCGGGATCTTTCGCATGGATGTCGACGGCAAGAACATCGCCCGCGGCGAGTACGTCACGGTCGAGCCACCACACAGCGTGATCTTCACCTGGGGCTGGGAGGCGGAGGACAGCCCGGTGCCGCCGGGCTCCTCCACTGTCGAGATCACCCTCATTCCCGACGGAGAGCACACGATCGTGCGACTCGTCCATCGCGACCTGCCGAGCAAGGAGTCAGCGGAGTCTCACGGCACGGGCTGGCAGCACTATCTGGAACGTCTTGCGATCGCCGGCGCCGGTGAGGATCCCGGCCCCGATCCATGGGCGCAAGGAGCAATGGCCGACGACGATGAGCCCGAGCAACCATCCGGGGAGGCCAGGTGAACAGATAGGCAATTAGCCGTCAGATTGTAGGTTCGAAAACCCCTTTCATCAATTCAAGCTAAGACTCAAATTCAATCGAGGAGAATCACGATGGCGAACTATGTACTGGCATACAGGGGCGGCGGCATGGCGCAGACCGACGCAGAGCGTGAAGCGGCTATGGCGGCTTGGGGTCAATGGTTCGGCGCCCTCGGTCCAGCGATCGTCGACGCCGGCAATCCGTTTGGTCCGTCGAGCTCCGTGGCCTCCGATGGAAGCATCGGCGACGGCGCCGCCTCGGCTCTGACCGGCTACTCGATCCTCACCGCGGACAGCCTCTCGGCGGCGGCAGAGATGGCCAAGGGGTGCCCTGTTCTCTCGAATGGTGGCAGCGTAGAGGTCTACGAGACCATCCCGATCATGTAGCAGATATGCGTTAAACTCTGCCCATGTGGGGGCCCATGTCGGTCGTATGAAAACGATAGGCAGGCGCTTCTCCGGCCATGTCCATCGCCCCGACACGGCATCCTGTGCGCCGGCGCGGAGGCTGAGAGATAGGGCGGTACCGGCAGGTGTGCTGCTGCTGGTGATCGCTGCCGCGGGAACCATGGTGCTTCTCGCGAGCGATCACCAGGTCGGGAACATGCTCGGAGCTCGTCCGGCGAGCGCCGCTCCGGCGGCTGCCACACCCCTACCCCCCACTCGCTTGGTGGCACTGCCGCGGCGCACGATCGCCAACGGCACCGAGCCGTTGAGCGTGACGCTGTCCGCACCTGTCGCACCCAGCTCACCACCGCCGACGCTCAGGCCCGCCGTCGCCGGCGCCTGGATCACGGTCGGCGACTCCGAGGTCTTCACGCCGGTGTCCACGCTCGAGCCCTGCTCGACCTACACCCTGACGGTGTGGGCCGGCACGACCTCCACCGGTCACTCGAGCCTCGGCCGGCGGCGCACGCTTGCCCTGGACGTTTCGTGTCCATCCATCATCGGGCTGCAGCAAGCTCTCGCCCGCCTGGGCTACCTGGGCGCCGTCTTTCACTCGTTCTACGGCGTCCGCATCCGATCCGGCGCAGAGACGCGCCGGGAAGCTGCCGTTCACGCCTTCCACCCACCCCGTGGTAGGTTCGCCCCCGACCCGTCTGACGCGCCCGCGGTGGAAACCGGTCATCTGGACGAGACCACCAGAGGCGCGCTCACTGTCTACCAGTCTGATCGCGGCCTGGAAGCGACCGGCGAACCGAACTATCCGACCTGGGCCTCGCTGCTCGCTGCAGAGACCGCCTACCGTCGCGATCCCAGGCCGTACACGTGGGTGTCGGTGTCCGAGTCGATCCCTGAGACGCTCGCGGTCCACCGCGGCGACCGCGTCGCCCTGAGTACCCCCGCCAACACCGGGGTGCCGGGCGCGGAAACCCCGCAGGGCATCTTCCCGATCTTCTCCCGCTTCGTGTCCACCACGATGAGCGGCACCGACGTCGACGGCACCAAATACGTGGTGCCCGACGTGCCGTGGGTCAACTACTTCAACGGTGGTGACGCCGTCCACGGCTACCCGCGCGCCTCCTACGGCTCGCCCCAGTCCAACGGCTGCGTCGAGCTGCCGATCGAAGCGGCTCACACCGTCTTCGGCATGCTGGCCATCGGCGACATCGTCGAGGTCACTTGACGGTGAGCGTGCCTTCCATGCCGGCCATCCGGTGTCCGGGCACCGAGCAGTAGAACTTATAAGTGCCGGGTTTGAGGTTCAGCGACAGCGTCTTCTCGCCGCCGCTGAAGGTAGGTGTCGCGCCGAGGACCGCGCCGGAGGAGGAGGCGACGGTCACGTTGTGTCCGAGCGACGCCATGTTCGTGAACGCGATCGAGACGGCGCCGGCTTTGGTGGCGGTCAGCGAGGTGGTGTTGTATTTCAGCTGGCCTTCGGAGTTCGCTTCGAGGCTCAGGCTCTGTCCCCCGCCCCCGCCTCCTGCCGCCGGGGCTTTAGTCGAGGATGCCGCGGCGCTCGACGTCGTCGGCGTGGCGGCCGCGCTCGTCGGCGTGGAGGCTGAGGAGCTGGTGTTGCTCGACGAGCTGCCGCAGCCAGCCAGGGCGAGCAGGCCGATGGCAAGCGTCAGCGCCGAGACCTTGGGCATGGAGCGCTTGTTTGCTTGATGAGCTGCTGCTTTGAGCCTCACGGTCAGATCCTCCATTGAGTTGGGGCCGTCGGTGGTCAGGACGCCACTCGGGGCAAATCCTTCCCGATGATCGTTTTGCGACACCAGAGCGCGCGAGCGCTGATCCTCGGATCAGCATACGCCGCGACGGGGCGCCCATGGACGGCCCAGCGGCGTCCTCCAAGACGCCGCCCTGAGGACGCTCGCGATATACACAGATGGCGACGAACACAGTGCGGCAGCGATGATGATGATGACCCCGGTGCATCAGGCATCCTGCGCCCCGGCTAAGGCTCTGTGTGAATCACTACATCGGCGATGTCGGCGATCGCCTGGCGCAGCTCCTCCTCCAGCTCGCTGGCAAGCCTATGGGCGTCGGCGAGGGACGCACCGGGGTCCACACGAAGGGTGAGGAACAGGATGCGACCGGCGTCGGTCGACAGCAGCTTCATCCCCAGCGGCTCAGCGCCGGTCCGCTCGCGCACGAGCCGCTCGACCTCGCGTGTCGCGTGCAGGTCCGCGCTCTTGTCGGCCGGGCGGGCGTTGAGCGTGCGCTCGAGCGGCTCCAGGTGGGTTTGCACATCGACCACGTTGGGTCTCGCGCGGATTGCCCGCTCGACGCGCTCGGCGATCTCGTGCGCGGCCTGCAGGTCGAGCTCCGCCGGGAACTTCAGGTGCAGTGAAACGCTGACCGACTCCTTCGGGGCCGACCCCTCCTCGGCCGCTTTGGCCTGCTCGAAGATCGTGATGTCGTGGGCCTCCATCACCAATGGCTCCGCCAGGGCGATCGCCAGCACACGCTCGCGCAGGTCGAGTCCGCGTCGGCGAGGCTCGACGTGAACGACCACATCGCTGCCCGGCAGCGCGGTCTCAACAGCCGCCTCAATCAGGTTGGCGGACTGGTGACCCTCGACCACCGCCTGACCAGGCGGAACGGTGACGACAACATCGGCGAAGTAGCGTCCAGCGGACTCGCGCAGCCGCAGCCGGCTGAGCTCGATGTCGGCGCCAAGGTCGGCGATTGCGTGCTCCGCGGCTTCCCGCGCCTCCGTGGGAGTGCGGTCCATCAGGACATTCGCGTTCTCTGAGATCAGCCGCGTCGCGGCGGCACAGATGATCGCCGCCACGAGGAGCGCCGCGATGGCATCACCCTGGGCGAACCCGGCACGCACGAGGATCAGCCCGACCAGCACGGTGAGCGAGCCCGCCATGTCGCCGGCAAAGTGGAAGGCGTTCGAGTGCAGCGCCGCGCTGGCGTAGCGTCGGGCCGTGCGCTCGGAGACGATCGTACGGCTGAGATCGACGATCAGGGCGACCGCTATCACCGCAAACTGATACCAGTGGATGCCGGGCGCCTTGCTGGCACCCAACAGATGGCCGACGGCCTCAACGGCGACGAGCAGGCCACCGGCCAGCAGAATCGCCGCCTCCCCCAAAGCCCCGAGGTTCTCGGCTCGGCGGTGGCCGTAGGGATGCTCGCGATCGGCTGGTCTACCGCCCAAGCGCACGGCAAAGAACGTCAGCGTGGCGGCGACGACATCGCCGCTCGACTCGATCCCAGTCGAGATCAGCCCCAGGCTGCCGGTCACGAGGCCCACCCCCAGCTTCAGGGCCACCAGTAAGCCCGCCGCGGCAATCGAGACGAGGGTAGTGCGCTGCGGCGTGAGCGCCTGATCGTGCTCGCTTGCCTGGGCCATCGGTCAGAGACTAAGGATCGAGCGAGACATCTCGTGTGTCAGCTCAAGGAGCGGGGTCCCACCTCTGAAGCTCACGGGCGGACCGACCATGCAGCGAGTTTCAGTTCGCTCGAGGAGACCGGCGTGCGGCGTATCGTGAACCGATGGCGCACGATCATGCTGCCGACGATGCGCGGCACTCCCACGGTGTCAGTCAGGACGCCGACAGTGGCAAGCTGACCATGGCCCTTGGTCTGATCGTTGCCTTCATGGCCGTCGAGGTGACGACCGGCGTCATCGCGCACTCGCTCGCGCTGCTGTCCGACGCGGGGCACATGCTCACAGACGCGGCCGCGATCGGTTTCTCGCTGCTCGCGATGCGCTTGGCCGCTCGTCCGGCGCGGGGCGCGATGACCTTCGGCTTCAAGCGCGTGGAGATCCTCTCAGCCCAGGCGAACGGGGTGACGTTGTTGATCCTCGCCGCGTTCATCGCCTACGAGGCGATCCGCCGCCTGTTCGATCCTCCCCCTGTTCGCAGCGGCCTGATGCTGATCGTGGCGCTGGTCGGGATACTCGTCAACCTCGCCGCGACCTGGATGCTGGCGAGTGTCAACCGCCAGAGCCTGAACATCGAGGGCAGCTTCCAGCACGTTCTGACCGACCTGTACGGGTTCATCGGTACCGCGGTCGCGGCAGGGGTCATCCTGCTGACGGGCTTTCAACGCGCCGATCCGATCATCTCGGTACTCATCGCCGGGTTGATGACACGCTCGGGTTTCTCGCTCGTGAAAGCTTCAGGTCGTGTCTTCTTGGAGGCTGCCCCGAAGGGACTCGACCCCCGCAGGATCGGCGAGGCGCTGGTGGGCCAGCCCGGCGTCGTCGAGGTTCACGACCTGCACGTGTGGGAGGTCACCAGCGGCTTCCCCGCCCTGGCCGCGCACGTGCTGGTCGCCGCCGACAGCGACTGTCACGCCGCGCGCCGCGACATGGAGGCGCTGTTGCGCGAACGCTTCGGATTGCATCACACCACCCTGCAGGTCGATCACGCACATGACGAGCTGCTGGATATCGCGCCACGCGCGAGCGCGCCTGAGATATCCGCTGGTTGAAACGCGTGGTTCTTATGCGGTTCTTTAGGACGGCCGAGAGAGCCTTTTAGGCGGCTCACGGGTTTGGGTAGGAGCCGGCCCGGGCACTTTGTGGTCCGGGTAGCAGGTGGCCCCGTACATAGTGTCGAACGAGGCCCTTAGAACGGACCTACAGGAATAATTGACAACGCAACTATCGCGGCGTATAATTCCGACTCCAAGCATCGGATTAGAAGGACGCTCATGTCAGACTCTCATGTCAGCTCAACCCCCACACTGGACCCCATAAGCCCCGCTGAGAACGCGGAGCTCCAGAACGACGCCGTCGACGGCACCGGCGCTGTGCCCGTGATCGCGCCCGGGCGCCTGGACAGCCCCGTGGAGCGGATCGATCTCGGGACGCCCGAGACGTTCATTCCCGAGGCAGTCGACCAGCTGCTCGCCCACTCGCGCCGCTACCCTCTGCTCGCGCCGGCTCAGGAGATCGACCTGGCCAAGCGGATCGAGCGCGGCGACCTGCGCGCCAAGGAAATGCTGGTCAACTCCAACCTGCGCCTGGTCGCCTCCAACGCGAGGCGCTACCAGAATCAGGGCCTGCCGCTCGCCGACCTCGTCCAGGAGGGCATGCTTGGCCTGATCCGCGCCAGCGAGAAGTTCGATTGGCGCAAGGGCTTTCGCTTCTCGACCTACGCCACCTTGTGGATCCGCCAGGCAATCCAGCGCGGCCTGGAGAACTCAGGACGCACGATCCGCCTGCCCGTGCATGTAGCCCAGCGTTCGCGCAAGGTCGGGCGGGTGGAGCGCGAGCTGTCCGTGCGCCTCGGGCGCGAGCCCACAATCGAGGAGCTCGCGGAGGAGACCGGTCTGCCGATCGACCAAGTCGAGGAGGTGCGCCACCAGCGCGCCGCGCTTGTCAGCCTTGACCAACAGGTGGGCGAAGACGGCGACACCGCGCTGGGTGACCTGCTGCCCTCCGACGCGGAGGCGCCCGAGGATACGGCCTGGGACAACGAGCGCGAGCGGATTGTGCACCGTGCGATCGAGCAGCTGCCCGAAACCGAGCGGACCGTGCTGACGCTGCGCTTCGGCACCGGACGCGAGGAGCCGCAAACGTTGACCGCGATCGGGAAACGGCTCGGGTTCTCGGCCGAGCGCGCGTCGCAGCTGGAGCAGCGTGCGTTGAAGAAGCTCGCGGAGTCGCCAGAGCTGGCCGCGCTGCGCGAGGCTGCCTGACGGCCAACGGCCTTCGCGAGATCGGCGTCCTCACCGATCGGAGATCGACGGAATCTCCGATCGACCACTCCGCGTGCCTGGCACGCCAGGCGGAGTGGGTGGGCGCGCTCTGCTCGACCCTCAGTCGCCAGCGAGCAGAGCTCAGATGCCCGATACGTCAAGGCCCGTGCCCTGCAGCAAGGTGTTGGCCTTGGCGTTGAGGATCGTGAACTCGCCGGTGAGAATCAAGAGGCCGAGCACGATCATGACCGCGCCACCGATCGCGATCACGATCGGAAAGTGGCGCTTGACGACGGCCAGCGCATCGGTCATCCGCTCGAAGGCGAGCGCGATCAACAGGAACGGAATCGCAAGGCCGGCGGAATAGAAGGCGAGCAGCAGCGCGCCGTGCGCGGCGGAGCTCGAAACCGCGGCCTGGGTGAGGATTGCGCCGAGCGTGATGCTCGTGCAGGGAGTCCAGGCGACCGCGAACGCCGCCCCCGCGAGGAGCGGCCCGCCGCGGCCGGCGAGGCGTAGCAGCGACTCGGAGTGCCACTCGCGGTTGAGCAGGCGCACGAACGGCGTCGCGAGAAAGATCACGCCCATCGCGATGATCAATACCCCGCCGACCTGCTGGAGCGTCTGTTTGTGGTTGTTCAACGTCGAGCCGATCACGGTCGCGCTCATCCCGAGCAGGATGAAGATCAGCGAGAAGCTTGCGATGAACAGCAGGCTGGGGACGAGCACGCGGCGGGCCCCCACACCCTCCTCGAGGTCGGCCGGCGTCACTCCGATCACAGTCGACAGGTAGCCGGGCACGAGTGGCAGAACGCATGGTGAGAGGAATGACACCAGGCCGGCGGCAAGCGCGAGCGGGATGCCCACACCGGTCGCAGTGTCCGACGTGGACGTGGCGGCGAGGATCAGCTGGGCGTGGTTCACGGGCGCACCACCGCCTCGCGAAGCTCGGCTACTTCGCCCTCGAGCCTGGCCACGCGGTCCTCTAGGTCATCGATCGCCTGTGCCTGTGGCGTGAGGCGCGCGAAGTTGGTCTCCTCCTCAGCGGTCGCGGGTGTGAGACTGGGTATGAGAACCCCTCCGTTCTGGCTGGCCTCCGCGTCGTCGGGGTCTTCCAGCAGCTGGGCATAGCGCTCCTCCTTCTGGCCCGGCCTGCGCTCCAGGCGCGCGACGAGTCCACGTGCGATCAATCGCTCGAGTGTGTCGTGGACGCCATCCAAGCCAGCGAACATGTGCATCCGCTCGGTGCGCTGCTTGAGCTCGCCAGGGGTCTGTGATCCGCGCAGCATCAGCACACACACGATCGCCTGCTCATCCTCGCCCATCGGCAGCGCGTCCGCCAGCAGGTGGCGATACTTCGGTGCGCGGCGCCCGCTCGCCAGGCGCGTGAAGCCGCGGCGCTCCAGCCGGTGTAACGCGTCGCGGATGACCGCGTCGTCGTACTCAACGACCGGATCGCGGTTCGTCGACTGGTTGCACGCCAGACGCAAAGCGTTGAGCGACAACGGATAGGCGTCCGGGGTCGTCCGCTGCTTTTCCAGCAGGCAGCCGAGTACGCGCGCCTCTGAAGCCGAGAGGTTCATCAGCCTTAACCCTACGACGGCGGCGATAAAGTCGTGCTGGTGAGCAGCCAGCCCTTCGCCCAGGGACACGGCGGTACGGGCCGTCGATCGCAGCGATCGGATCTGCGGCCCGAGGACATCCCCGATAGGGAGGGTGGGCCTGCGGTTTCCCTGCGACGCATCGGGCGACTGTTCATCCCCTACCGCCTGCGCCTGGGCCTGCTACTGGGACTGATCTTCCTCGGCTCGGTCCTCAGCGTCGCCTCGCCGTTCCTGCTGCGCGAAGCTGTCGATAAGGGCATCGTCAAGCACAACCTGACGCTGCTTTCGTGGCTGGTTGGCGGCATGATCGCGCTGGCGATCGTCAATGGGGTGATCAGCGTGGCGCAAACGTGGATCTCAAACCAGGTCGGCCAGCGCGTCATGCACGACCTGCGCGCCGCGGTGTACGCGCACCTGCAGCGCATGTCGCTGGCGTTCTTCACACGCACCCGCTCGGGCGAGGTGCAGGCGCGCATCGCCTATGACATCGGCGGCATCGACGACGTCGTCACGAGCACCGCCACCTCCACGGTGTCGACCGTCGCCACGGTCACCGCCACGGTCGTTGCGATGTTCGCCCTGAGCTGGCAGTTGACTCTGTTCTCGCTCGTGCTGCTGCCGTTCTTCGTGTGGCTGACGCGCCGCGTCGGCAACGAGCGCCGACGCATCCAGTCCGTGCGCCAGAGTCGCCTGGCCGACATGTCGACGCTCGTCGAGGAGTCCTTGTCGGTGTCCGGGATCCTGCTCGGCAAAACGATGGGGCGCTCGCATGAGCTCGTCGAGCGCTTCTCCTCGGAGTCGAGCGAATTGGCCGATCTGGAGGTGCGCGCGCGCATGGCCGGGCGCTGGCGCATGGCCTCGGTGCAGATGAGCTTCGCGATCATGCCCGCCGCCGTCTACTGGTTCGCCGGCTACGACATCGCGCACGGGCACAACGCCATCTCGATTGGCACCGTGGTCGCGTTCACCACATTGCAGACACGCCTGCTGTTCCCGATGCAGCAGCTTCTGTCGGTGGGCCTGGAAGTGCAGACCTCGCTGGCTCTGTTCGGGCGGATCTTCGAGTACCTGGACCTGCCGGTGGACATCGAAGAGCGCCCAAACGCCCGCGCGCTCGAGGGCGTCCGTGGCGACGTGCGCCTAGAGGACGTGTGGTTTCGCTACTCCCCCGATGCGCCGTGGACACTCCAAGAGGTCGCCGCCGAGATCCCGGCGGGCACCCGCACCGCGGTGGTTGGAGAGACGGGTTCGGGCAAGACGACGCTGGCCTATCTCCTCGCGCGCCTGTATGAGCCCGAGCGTGGCCGGGTGAGCATTGACGGCGTGGACATCCGCGACATGACCCTCGAGTCTCTGGCGGCGACGGTCGGCATGGTCTCGCAGGAGACCTACCTGTTCCACGCCTCAATTCGCGAGAACCTGCGCTTCGCCTGTCCACAGGCGAGCGACGCGGAGATCGAAGACGCGGCGCGGGCCGCACAGATCCACGAGCTGATTTCATCGCTGCCCGATGGCTACGACACGCCGGTCGGCGAGCGCGGCTACCGCTTCTCCGGCGGTGAGAAGCAGCGCATGGCGATCGCCCGAACGGTGCTGCGCAACCCGCCCGTGCTGATCCTCGACGAGGCGACCTCGGCCTTGGACAACGAGACCGAGCGCGCGGTGCAGGCGGCCTTGGACGAGCTCGCGCGCGGGCGCACGACGATCGCCATCGCCCACCGCCTGTCGACGATCCGTGACTCAGACCAGATCCTCGTGCTCGACTCCGGGCGCATCGTCGAGCGGGGGACTCATGACGAGCTGATCGCGTTAGACGGGCGCTACACGGCGTTGCTCAGTGGCTCCGCGGTCGCCGACGATGATCGCCCGGAGGCGGACCCTCGGGCCGCGCTCGCCTGAGAACCTGTTTCAAGATCGTTGGTGTGGTCGGGGTGTTCATGGATGATTGAATGCCCACCCACCCGGCGGATCGGGTGCCCGCCCGCCCGGCGAAGCGCATGCTGCCGATCATCCGGGATCGTCCAGCATGTGCTGGACGATCTTTGATCGGTCGTCATGTGGCGACGGTCGAAGATCCACGGGATCTTCGACGGTCCAGCGCCGTGTCAAGATCCCACCCACCCGCATCCGGACGTGCCGATCTTCTTGAAACAGGTTCTGAGTCAACCTTGCTAGGCAGTGGCGTCGATGTTCAGACGCACGTAGTCGACCAGCACCGGCTCTCCGAGCTCTGAGAGCACCTCGTCCATAAACGGCTCGCGGAGATCCGCGGGCAGGTGTTGCACGTGTGGGCCGAGGACGATCGTCGACAGAAACTCCCGCGGATGTTCGGGCTGGGTTGGCGCGGGCGTGAGCCAGCACTCGGCAGAGGCGAACCCGGCGCCGCGCAGACGCATCTCGGTGTCGGCGGCACTGGCGTAGTTCCACGGGGGCTCAAAGTCGCGGAAGTGCTCGGCATACGGGTCGCGGGCCAGCACCGTACCGGCCCGACCGCGCAGCTGGGTGATGTTGCCCTCTCCCCCACACTGAGCAACCAGCATCCCGCCGGGTGCCAGCGCGGCGTGCAGGCGGCGAAAGAGGGCGTCGTGGTCTGAGACCCAGTGGAACGTCGCGGTCGAGAGGATCGCGTCGACGGGCTCGTCCAGCTCCAGCTCCAGCAGGTCGGCGCGGCGGATGTCCACGTCGGGGCCGAGCCGCTCACGGGCCGCGGCGACCATCGACTCGGACATGTCCACCGCGATGACCCTGCCGTGCGGCAACCGTTCGATCAGCGTCTCGGTAATCCGGCCCGAGCCGCAGCCCGCGTCGAGCACCGTCTCATCGCCGGTGAGAGGCAGCCGATCGAGTACGGCCTGGCCCAGCGCTTGCATCGGCCCGGATATCCGGTCATACGTCCGCCCGTCCCAGTCGCGCACCTCTGGCATACGCACGTATGCTATCACAGACGCCCGGTCAGCTCGAGCAATGCTTTTGAAAGCTGCCCCCCCTGCCAGGCGAGCGGCGAGCGGCCGGGATCCTCGATGATCAGCTTCGCCTCCGGGATCGCCCGAGCGTAGCGTTCGCCCACCGTGAGCGGGTGACCAGGGTCGGCCTCGTCGCGGCTGGCGACCACGAGTGTTGGGGTCTCGATCGCGCCCAGCTCCTCGATGTGCTCGAACGGGTGTGAGCGCGGCACGACCTCCAGTGCGTCGGCGACGGCCTCGGGGTGCTCGTGGGCGGACAGGCGCTGGCGGACTACGGTTTCTACCGTCGCTCGCCATGCGTCGGGTACGGGCGCAAAGTCATATGCCACGAGAAACCCCTCCACCCCCCCTTCTCTCAGCCCCTGGGCCAGGGCGTCCCACGCGAGGAAGGCCTCGGAGTCGGAGGGCAAAGAGGGGTCGTAGGACGGCGTGATCACCCCCAGCGCCGCCACACGCTCGGGATTGCGTAGGGCGAAGCGCACGACGGTGTGTGCGCCCATCGACGCGCCCGCCAGCACCGCACGCTCGATATCGAGCGCATTCAGTACCGCCTCGAGGTCGGTCGTGAGCCGCTCGTAGCCGTAATCCGCTGGATTAGCTGCGGGCGTCGAGTGGCCGTGGCCACGCGCGTCATAGGCGATCACCCGGTGGCCGGAGCGCTCGAGCACGCGCGAGCCCATCACCACATAGCGACGCGTCGCGGTCAGCCCATGGAGCAGCACGATCGGCGATCCCTCGCCGGCCTGAACAGCTGAGAGAACGACCCCGTTGTCGGTGTGGATACTAAGTTCAGGCGTCACGCATGAACAAGGGCATGCTCGCGCACGAGCTCAGCCGAGCGGTCCGGCTCCTCCCGAAAGAAGAGGTGACCAATTCCATCGAGGATCTCCAGGCGGGCGCCTGGTATGAGCGACGCGATCAGACGACCGTTCTCGACGGGCAGGATCTGATCCTCGGTTCCGTGCACGACGAGCGTCGGCATCTCCAGGGCAGCCAGACGTGCGCTGGTGTCGTGACCTGCGATCGCCATCGCCTGAGCCATGATCACGGGCAAGGCGACCGCCCGTTCCTGGGCGGTCGCACGAAAGTCGGCCCATGCGTCGTCGTTGGCGGCGAAGGCCGCCGAGACGTTGCCCTCCCAGGATGCGCGTATCGCGCGCTCGCGATCGCCGGACATCCTCGCTCCGCCCATTCGCTGGGCCACCTCCAGAGGGGTGAGCAGGCTGCCCTCCCCACCGCAGTAGGTGCAGCCGAGGGTGAGCGTGCGGATGCGCTCGGGATGAGCGAGGGCCAGCTCCTGAGCGACCATTCCACCCATTGAGATACCGAGGACGTGCGCCGAGTCGAGTTCGAGGGCATCGAGCAGACCCTCGGCGTCCGCGGCGAGCTGGACAATCGTGAACGGCTCCTCCATGCGGCTGCTCTGCCCCACGCCGCGGTGGTCATAAACGATCGTCTCGAAATCGTCCTTTAAGGGGTCCAGGAACGGCTGGCCCCAGGACAGGGCTGTGCCGCTCATACCCATGATCATCAAGAGCGGTGGACCGGATCCGCTGCGTTCATAGCTGAGGTCGACCTCACCGACATTTGTGACGGGCATCACCCAATCCTATCCGGTGGCCTAAACAGGCAGTGCAAGCTGATCCGCTGCCGTGGAGCCCCGCGGACCGATGACTACGCCGTTGGGGCTAGGACCCGTCACATCCTCCGACTCGCCGGCTGGCGTCTCGGCTGGGCCCAGGCCGGCAACCCGCACACCGAGCAGTCGCACCGGCCGCGGGGGGTCGTACTCGGCGAGCAGGCGCAGCGCGACGGCGGTCACCTGCTCGACGTCGCTGGTGGGCGTATCGATCGTATGGGCGCGGGTGACGGTGGTGAAGTCGTCGAGGCGGATCTTGATGCCGATCGTGCGCCCGCTGCGCCCGTGGGCGGCTAGGCTCATGCACAGCTCATCGGCCATCACGCTCAGCGACTCGCGCATCACGGCGGGATCGTGAACGTCGTAGTCGAACGTCCGCTCGCGCGACTCGGAGACAACCTTGCGGGCGACGCCGACGACGCCATCGTGCTCGAAGCGGCCGCGGCGGCTCAGCTCAACGCCGAGGTTCGGGCCGAAGCGCTCGATGAGCATGCGGTCGGGCGCGGCACCGAGGGCTTGCAGCGTGGTGAGCCCCAGCTCGGCCAGGCGCGCCATCGTCTTTGGCCCGATCCCCGGCACCAGCCCGGGTGGAGCCTGGGCGAAGCGCGCACATGCCTGCTCGCGAGTGAGCACGGTGAACCCCGCGGGCTTGTCAGCGTCGGAGGCCACCTTCGCGACGAGCTTGTTCGGTCCGATGCCCACTGAGCAGGTCAACTCGGTCTGAGTGTGGATCTCAGCGACGAGTCGGCGCATTGCCGCGCGCGGTGAGAACAGCCCGCTCAGGTCGAGGTACGCCTCGTCGAGGCCGACGACTTCGACGCGCTCGACATGGGAGCGCACGATGTCCATCACCTGGCGCGAGGCCTCGCGGTAGGTGATGAAATCGGGCGGCAGCACTATCGCCTGTGGGCACAACCGCCGCGCCCGGGCGGCGGGCATCGCCGAGCCCACCCCGTACTTGCGGGCCTCATAACTGGCGGTGGTCACGACGGCTCGCGGGCCGCTCCCGGCCACGATCACCGGCTTGCCCCGCAGCTCGGGATGGCGCCGCAGCTCGATCGAGACGTAGAACGCGTCGCAGTCGATATGGGCGGTGCTCAGCTCGGAGGACTCGACAGGCATCTGGCCCGAATCTAGCGCTCCTTCCGGCGGGCGCCGAGGGCATCCTGCTCGACGTACTCATCATGCCTCACGCGACCGGCCTTGCAGGTGGCGTTATGAACCTCTTCTGTCAGAGCGTTCATCTTCGCTGTCAGCGTATGGATCTGCTTAGTCAGATCGGTGTTCGTCGTGAGCAGATCCGTCTGGAACTGGGCGAGCTCGTCACGGTGCTTGGCGGCCGCTTCCTCGTTTGCCTTGTCGGTCCTGGTCTGTGCCTTCTGGGCAATGATCACGAGCGCCCCTGTGTAGAACGCCACGGCGGAGAAGACGAGGTTGAGCAGGATGAACGGAGCGGGGTCGAAGCCACTCCCATTGAGCAGGCCTTCCAGGAGTTGCTCAAAAAGTGCACCACGTGGTTGGTCAGCACCCATCCGATGATCACCGCCGAGCTGACCACCAAGAAGCCGACCGTGCCCATGCCGCTCGCCACCGCCTCGGACATGCGCTCCATGAAGCTGCTCCCCCCGGCGTAGGGAGAGGCTCCCTTACTGCTGTCCTGGTAGTGCGTATGGTGGCGCAGCGGATCCTTGTCCGCCGTCTGGCTCTGATCGAGTGCCGTCGTAGCCATCTGCATTCCTTTCATCGAACCGACTAGGAGAACTCCGGCGATCACGCCTTGCCGTCTCTTATCGAATCGCATCCTCAGGACGACTTCGCGGGAGGAGAGGCATAGTGACGTCATGATCGCCGCACGTCTCACCGCGCAGCTGCTCGCCGGCCCGCCGGCGCGGGATCCCGTGGCCGTCACCCGACGGCTGCTGGCCATACAGGGTCAGGATCCACGCGGAGCACGCCTGGCGATCCGCGCGCGGAGCACGGGCCTGACCGCTGCCGACGTCGATCGGGCGCTGACCGAAGATCGCTCACTGTTGATCACCTGGCTGAACCGTGGCACGCTGCACCTGGTTTGCCGCGAGGATTACCCGTGGCTAGGAGCCCTGACCACACCTACGCTGCTCACCGGCAACGCCCGGCGCTTGGCTCAGGAGGGCGTTTCGCCGAGTGCCGCCGAGCGGGGTGTAGAGGTCATCGAACGTTCTCTCACCGACGAAGGCCCACTCACTCGTGGACGGCTTCGTGAGCGGATTGCCGCCGCGGGAGTACCCACAGCCGGCCAGGCGCTGGTGCACCTGCTGATGCTCGCCTGCTTGCGCGGGCTAGCGGTTCGCGGGCCGATGATCGGGCGCGAGCACGCCTACGCGCTCGCGCGCGACTGGCTGGGCGAGTCCGGACCGGTGGACCGTGACCACGCGCTGGCCGAGCTGGCCCGTAGGTATCTTGCCGGTCACGGCCCTGCCGATGATCGCGACCTCGCCAAGTGGGCTGGACTCCCGTTACGCGACGCCCGTGCTGGGCTCGGCGCGATTGCCTCCGAGCTGCATTTGCGCCCGGATGGCCTGCTCGACCTCATCGAGCGCCTGGACCCGGTGGAGTTGCCACCGCCGCGTCTCCTCGGCCCCTTTGATCCGATTCTCTTGGGCTGGACCTCGCGCGAGGCGATCCTGGACTCCCATCAGGGCATCGTCACCGTCAACGGCCTGTTTCGTCCCTTCGCTCTCGTCCGTGGTCGGGCCGTGGCTGTCTGGCGCATGCCCGCTGCTCAGGTGGTGCTCGAGCCCTTCGACCGACTGGCACCCAAGGACGCCGCCGCACTGGAGGATGACGCGGAAGATGTCGTGCGCTACCTCGACACGGCAAGCGCATCGCCATAGCGCGCCGGCAGGTTGCCCGGAACGTAAATCGAGGATGAGATCGTCAGCCGGCCGCGCGCGCGGCAGCTGCGTGTGCCGTGGCGTCTGAAGACCGACGAGACGTCGGCGACAGGGCGCGTCCCGCAAAGACGAGCATGCTCCCGAGGTGCGCCTGGATCGTTTCCAAGCTGTGCCCACCTGGGTAGACAGCGCTATGTGCGGTTGCTCCCGCCATGCGTAGGGCGGCGGCAAACGGCGCGTTCTCAGACGGATTGGCGATGTCGTCGGATTCGCCGCCGTATAGGAAGGCGTGAAGTCCCAAGCGCGAGAGGAGTGGCCGGTCGGCGTGCAGCTGGCCTTCCAGGCCGTTGAAGAAGCCCAGCCAACTCTCGACCACCGCGAAGCGGTCAGGGTGATCGAGCGCCACGTTCATCGCGCCGTAGCCGCCCATCGAGTCGCCAGCAATCGCGCGCTCGTCACGACCAGCGAGCGTGGGCAGCATCCGGTCCACCAGTTCCTGCGCTTCGATCACATAGCTCTCGTAGTTCAGACCGTCGATATTGCGCCAGTTGTCCGCCCCTTGCCCACCTTCAATCATCACCGCGACGAGCGGTGGGATCGCATGCCGCGCGATCAGCCGATCCAGCTCGTCCTGCAGGCCGATTTCCAGGAACGCAGTGGCCGGCTGGTCGTTGCCGTGGAGCAGGTAGAGCACCGGGTAGTGGCGCGTCGTGCTGGCATAGCCCGGTGGTAGGTAGACGAGGAACGAGCCATGTCCGCCCAATGCGTGAGAGGTGTAGCTCGCGGCGTCGATCGAGCTACCCGCCGCATCGTGGCTAACCGCCACGAGCGTCGGCAGCGACACGGCTGCAACCCCGCCGGGGTCCGGCTGGCTCAGAGGAGCCAAAGTGTGTGCCCCGGTTCGCACTCCCACGATGTCAAGCAAACGAACTGGGCCCGTGAGTGAGAGCGCCGCACAGGCCACCGCCAGGCCGCTCAGAAGCGCGCCCGTGGCGAGCCGACGTGGGATCGTACGCTGTGGCTGCCAGGACTCAGCGCCGGCAGGCACCGCGGGCACGGACGCCAAGCGAGGCGGAAACGCGGGCACCCATGACGGTGGCAATGCTTCAACCGCCGCGCCGCCGCGACCCGGCCAGCTCCACTCGCCCAGGCCTTCCAGCCACACGTTCTTCATACCGGGGGACATGCCGCGCATTTAAGGAATGTCGGCAGCGAAAGCCAACTCCTGCATGAACGCGCCCAGGCTTGCACCTGCACCCGACGGTAGGAGCGACCCGAGCGCTCGAGCGTCGCCCAGATCCTGCTCGGCCGTGCTACGCGGATGGCTCGGATCAGCGCGTGCTCCACACCTCGCCGACACCGCCGAAGCCAAGCGCCTGCTTGGTGGCTTCGGTGAGGTCGAATTCGCGCCCGGCCACGTATGGTCCGCGGTCGATCACACGCACCTGTACCGAGCGTCCGTCATAGCGAAGCGTCACCTCGCTGCCACACGGGAGGGTCTTGTTGGCGACGCCCATCGTCGTGCTCGTCAGTTCGCCTCCGCAGGCCAGGGTGCCGCCGCCGCCATACCACGAAGCCTCCGCCAGGCGATACACGTTCAGGCGCCCGAGCGGCCGGCGGGCCGCCAGGTCCGTGGAGTCGCCGGCGAAGCGCAGTCGCACGCGCTCACTGCCCGTGCGGCGCGGGATGTAGCGCACACGAAAGCGCCCACCGCGGCCGCTACGCGCACGCGCGATCGTGCTCCAGCCGCGCGGGCCGAGAGCCTGCAGCGCAACCATCCGGCCGGACAATCCCGGGTCCAGGGTTCCGGTGATCGTGCTGGCGTGGTCGGCCAGCACGTTCAGGTCGGGGCGGCGCACCAGCAGCGAGACGTGCGCCGCTGGCTCCGCTCCCAGGCCGGTCAGCCCGGCTGGTGACGGTGAGGATCCGCCCGCCGTGATTTCGATCGGGATGAGCGGTACGGCGGGCGCAGCAGGCTGCGCGGACGTCGCAGGGACGTACATCGAGGGAGAACCTCCTTGGTGTCCGCCTACGGGGTTAGCTGTCGGGCTCACGGCCGGTGGGCACGCGAATCGAACGCGTGTCAGCCGGGCGTTACAGCCGCATCAGCGGCCGATTCGCCCCATCCGGACCGTCCTCTTTGTCAGGCGATCCGGCAGTGGGTCCCCCGCTCGCGTCCATCCACGGACACGACTCGGCGAGTCGAACAATTGTTCGTAGGTTAGACGACCCTTGGGACGGTTCTGTGTGACAGAGGGCACACATATCCCATGAAAGGGCGATAAGCAACGAATGATACAAGCTGTACCCCCGCCACATGTCCCGCGTCTTCGTGGCTCTCTCTCTTTGCTCAAACACAGCCACGTCGATCGCCTCTCCAACCAGGGCTTCTCCGCCCACGTTGACGTGCGGCTCCCCAGCAGGGACAATCGCGGCATGGCCAACCCCGACCGTCTGTCCGCCCTAGACACAGCGTTCCTGCATCTGGAGGACGATTCGACGGCGCACATGCACGTGGCGTCGGTGATGGTGTTCGAGGGGGACGCGCCGACGCCGAAGGAGCTGACCGATCACGTGCTCAGCCGGTTGCATTTGGTGCCGCGGTATCGCCAGCGGCTGGCGTACGTGCCGCTCGACCAGGGGAGGCCGGTGTGGACCGACGATCCGCACTTCAACCCGCGCTACCACATCAGGCACACCGCGCTGCCGCGGCCGGCGGACGAGGCGGCGCTGAAGCAGCTCGCCGGGCGGTTGTTCAGCCAGCGTTTGGATAGGTCCAAGCCACTGTGGGAGATCTGGCTCGTGCAGCGGATGGCGGGTAGGAGGTTCGCGCTGATCGCGAAGACCCACCACGCGCTGGTCGACGGGATCTCGGGCGTGGACATCACGACCGTTCTGTTCGACACCACGCCCGAGCCGGCCGGCACGTCGCGGCCGGTGACCCCGTGGGCCGCTAAGCCCCTGCCGGGCCCGGCGAAGCTGCTCGGCGAGGCGCTGCTCGAGCGTGCGACGGTGCCCGCCGAGATGGGGCGTGGCGCCCGTGCGCTGCTGCGCGCCCCGCGGAGGGTGGTATCGCAGGTCAAGGAGAGCATCGCGAGCGTCGGCGCAACCACGCTCGCGGGGATCAGCGCGCCCGCGCCGCCCAGCCCATTCAACGTCGATATCGGTCCGCACCGCCGCTACACGTTCCTCGACGCCGAGCTCGCGCGGTTCAAGGCGATCAAGGACTCGCTCGGGGGGACGCTCAACGATGTCGTCCTCGCATCGGTCAGCCTCGCCCTTGGCCGCTATCTGCGCGAGGAGGGCCATGACACCGAGGGCCTCGTCCTGAAGGCAATGGTGCCCGTATCCGTCCGCGCCGACGTCGATAAGAAGTCCCACCCACCCGCACTCGGCAACCAGGTCGCCGCGATGTGGGCGCCCCTCCCGGTCGGCGTCGAGAACCCGGCGGACTGCCTGGCGCAGATCCGCGTCGCGATGGAGAACCTCAAGGAGTCTGGCCAGGCCGTGGGCGCCCAGGTGCTCGTCAACCTCGCCGGGTTCGCGCCGCCCACGATCCTCAGCCAGGCGGCGCGCCTGCAAGCGCGCCAGCGCTTCTTCAACCTGGTCGTCACGAACGTGCCGGGGCCGCAGTTCCCGCTCTATGTGCTCGGGCGGCGCCTGGAGGTCCTGTACCCGGTCGTACCGCTCGCCCGGCGCCAGGCCCTCGGGATCGCCGTCATGAGCTACGACGGCCATCTCGGCTTCGGGCTACTCGGCGACTACGACGCCCTGCCCAAGCTGGAGAAGATCGCACTCGATCTGCGCCGTGCGATCGCCTCGCTGGCGCGCGCCGCCGGTGTCCCCACACGCCGCACGAGCACCAAGACGCCGGGCGGCCCAGCGGCGGGCAACGGGTCCCGCGCGAGCAGCAAGCGCGCTCCGGGCAAGCGGACGAGTGCCGAGCTCGTCACCGGCAAGCCCGCGCTCCGCAAGCCCGCCGCGCGGGGCTGACCGGAAGGCGTACACACCAGTGAGGCTGGCTCTCTGCCAGATGAACGCCACAGTTGGCGACATTCCCGGCAACGCCGCTCGCATACGCGCGGGCCTCCAGGCCGCCCGTGAGGCCGGGGCGGAGCTCGTGCTCTTCCCCGAGCTCGCCATCACCGGCTATCCCCCAGAGGATCTCCTCCTGCGTGAGCATTTCCTGCGCGACGCGCGGTCCACGCTGGAGGATCTTGCCCGAGCGGTTCACGGGACAACCGCGATCGTGGGCTTCCCGGAGCTCTCCTCGCCAAAGATCTACAACGCCGCCGCGGTTCTGGCCGAAGGCGTTGTCGAGGTCATCTACCGCAAGATGCATCTCCCCAATTACGGCGTCTTCGACGAGCAGCGCTACTTCACCCCCGGCTCGAGCGGGGCGACGATCGAACTGGCTGGCCAGCGCATCGGTCTGACCGTGTGCGAGGACCTCTGGCAGCTCGGTCCGCCTGCGACCGAGGAGGCTGCGGCCGGCGCAACCCTGCTGGCGAACATCTCCGCCTCCCCTTACCACGCAGGCAAGGGCCCAGAACGGGAGCGTCTGTTCGCGCAGTGCGCCCGTGAGCACAAAGTCTATGTCGCGTTCTGCGGGCTCGTCGGCGGCCAGGACGAGCTCGTCTTCGACGGCCACTCCTTCGTCCTTGACCCTACCGGCGAGACGATCGCGCGCGCCGCGCAATTCGAGGAGGATCTGCTCGTCTGCGATCTCAATCCCTCGCCTACCGCGCGACCGCGGCGTCCGCTGCACACCCCGCTTGCCCCTGTCGAGGCCGAGGTATATGCGGCTCTGATGCTCGGCCTGCACGACTACGTGGAGAAGAACAGCTTCAACGAGGTCGTCCTCGGCCTCTCTGGTGGGATCGACTCGGCCCTCGTCGCGTGCCTCGCGGCGGATGCCCTCGGCGCCGAGCGGGTGAATGTTGCGATCATGCCCTCCCCGCACTCCTCAGCCGAGACCCAGAGCGACGCCCGCGCACTTGCCACTGCGCTCGGCGTGCGTGCACACGAGCTGCCGATCGAGCCGGCGATGGACGCCTACACGCAGACGCTGCGCGAGGATTTCGACGGCCTCCAAGCGGATCTGACCGAGGAGAACCTACAGGCACGCATCCGCGGCAACCTGCTCATGGCGCTCTCCAACAAGTTCGGCTGGCTCGTCCTCACGACGGGCAACAAGTCCGAGATGTCGGTCGGCTACACCACTCTCTATGGCGATCTCGCCGGAGGGTTCGCGGTCATCAAGGATGTTCGAAAGACGCTCGTCTACCGCCTGTGCGCGTGGCGCAACTCCCCCGCCGGCGCGCTCGCGGGGCGGGTGCCGGCGCCGATCCCGCCGTCCATCGTCGAGCGCGCCCCCACCGCCGAGCTCAGGCACGACCAACGTGACGAAGACTCGCTGCCCCCCTATGAGCTGCTCGATCGCATCCTGCGGGGCTATATCGAGCTTGATGAGAGCCGCGATCTGCTGATCGCCCAAGGTCTCCCCGAGGCCGAGGTCGACCATACGATTCGCCTCGTCGACCTCGCCGAGTACAAGCGCCGCCAGGCGCCCCCCGGTATCAAGATCACCCCGCGTGCCTTCGGGCGCGACCGGCGCATGCCGATCACCAACTCCTACCGAGGCTGAGCGTGCGGTTTCGCGTGCGCCCCATGATTGTGCTCGGTCTGTGTGCGCTCGCTCTGGGCGGATGTGGCGACACCCTCCAGGATCAGCCGATCCCCCACAACATTCTCGAGGGCCTGCTTGTCTCGCCTCACCCGGTCTACTGGCTGGGAGGCTCCTTCGAACACCTGGCTATCACCGAAGCCGCGCACGATCCGAGCGGTTCGTTCAGCGTCCAGTACGGCAACTGCGTCGAGGGTGGCCAGGGCACCTGCGTCCCGCCGCTACGCGTGGTCAGCTCCCCCGACAACAGCTTCCTCCCGGGCGGTTCCACCCCCCGTCGGATGGTTCGCATTAGAGGTGTAGCGGCCGTGGTGGCGCAGGGGGGCGACACGATCGTGCTTCCCACCGGCGGGATCGTTGTGGATATCTACGCCGACAGTCCCCGCCTGGCGAGCGTCGCCGCCGCGACGGCCGTACCCATCAACGAAGCCGGCGCGCCGGGAGCCCCGCTGCCGGCGCCGCTCCCGAACACGGGCTTTGCCGAGACGCCGCTGCCGGCACAGATGCCATCCCCGCTGCATGCTCTGCGTTAGAACAACCCGCTGTCGGATACGGCGCGCTGCCTGTCCCGCAACGGCTAGCCTGCCGGCAGAGGACGTACCGCGATCGTCATACGCGTCACCGCGCAGGTCCGATCCGCATCGTCGCTGAAGCGAACATCCCACACCCAAGTCGTACGGCCTCGATGCAACCGCGTTGCCAACGCGTGTACGACGCCCTCGGTGATCGGGCGTAGAAAGTTCGTGCTGTTCGACATGCCTGTGGCCATGTTGCCTTCCGCAATGACCGCCATCGCGGTGACCAGCGAGGTCATTGACTCAGCGAGCGACGCGTATAGCCCCCCGTGCACCAGCCCCATCGGCTGCTTGATCTCCTCGCGCACGGTCACCTCGGCACGAACCTCAGTGTCGCAAAACGCCACGAACCGCAGGCCGTACAGTCGGTCGTATCCCGTCACGGCCTCGTTCAGCTGCTCCACGGTGGGGGTCACCATCGCGGGCGCCACGATAGCCTAAGCCTCGGCCATGCCCCGACTCGACGAACTCCCCCCCGACCTGCGCGCGACGCTGTCCCTGCTTGTGGACCGGGGCAAGAGCTATGCCGAGGTCGCCGACATGCTCGCCATCCCCCAGAGCGCCGTCCGCGACCGCGCCCACGCGGCGCTCGACGCCCTGGCAGCCGACCCGACCCAGCCGTCCGCACCATGGACGACCGCGTCCAGCCGTCCAGCGGATCCCCCCGGGCGGTCATCGGATCCCTCCCCGCCGCCTGGCTCCACCGCCTCTGCCCGCACACCGGCTACGTTGCCCAGCTCTCGACGTGGTGGCGCGCTGTTGCTCGCGGCGATCGTCGCGGCCATCGTCGTCGCGGTGATTCTGCTCAGCGGTGGTGGCTCCTCGAAGGGGAAGACGAGCTCCAGCCCGGGGGGCGCCGCGACCTCCAGCACCGGCTCCTCGACCGGCACGACCTCTACGAAAGCCTCAAAACCCACCGAAGACAAGCGGATCGTCCTCACCTCGCCCGAACAGGGCAGCAAGGCCGTCGGCGCGGCCGAGGTTCTTTCAGAAGGCAGCAAATACGCCATCCTCATCCTCGCGAAACACCTTCCGCCGACCACCAAAGGTGCCTTCTATGCCGTCTGGCTCGCGAACTCCTCGACCAGCTTCGAGCCGGTCGGCGAGGCCCCCGCGGTCGATGCGAGCGGCAGCCTGCGGGGTGGCGCGCTGCTCCCCGGCAATGCGGCCGAATACGACGAGATCCTGCTCACCCGCGAGACGAGCAAACAGCCGACCCAGCCCGGACCGATCGTCCTCAGCGGCCCGTTTGCGCTGCACTAACTCAACAGCTTCCCCGGGTTCATGATCCCGTTGGGGTCGAGCTCGGACTTCAGTGCGCGCAGCGCCGCCACGCCCTCGCTGCCCACCTCGTCCCGCATCCACGGCGCATGGTCGCGCCCGATCGCATGATGGTGGGTGATCGTGCCGCCACCGGAGACGATCGCCTCGCTGGCCGCGTGCTTGACCGCGCGCCACTGCGCAATCTCCTCGCTCTCCCGCTGGCGGGCGATAAACGTGAAGTACAGCGACGCCCCGGTCTCATACAGGTGCGAGACGTGGCACATCACGAGGCCCGGTGTCCCCTGAGCCTCCAGCTCCCCGGCGATTGCCCGGCCAACCTGCCGATGCAGCCGCCGCACGTTCGACCACTGCGTGGCGGTCTCCAACGTCTCGACCATAACGCCCTGGGTCAGCAGCTCGTCGCGCAGGTATGGAGCCGAGAAGCGCGCCTTGCGCCACGCCTCTCCGGGCGAGCGCCCCACCGCCAGACCGCCGCTTTGGCGCACGATCTCGAGCGCGCGCCTGCGCCTGGGCCCGACCTCCTTCTCCGCTCCCTCGAATCCGAGAATCGCGAGACAGCCCCCGCGGTATCCGCGCAGGCCGAGGTACACGCGCCCCAGCCGGCCCTTCACTCCACCGGATCCGGCCAGCGCGAGCGACATTGTCGTCTCCTGCTCGTCGGACAACCGCGCCACATCTGGCGCCGCGTGCGCTTGGGCGAGCACGCGCAGTCCCTCTACACCGGCGGCGAAATCCTCGAAGAACGCGCCCTCGTACACGCGCTCCGCCGGCGCCGCGCGCACGCGCAGCGACAGCTCGTCGATCACCCCCAGCGCCCCCTCCGAGCCGACCAGCAGCTGGCGCAGCCCTGGTCCCGCCGCGCTTGCCGGGATCGCGGGCAGCTCGATGTCGCCGGCGGGCGCGGCGAACCGCAGGCCAAGGACCATCTTCTCGATGCTCCCGTACCCGGTGGAGGCCTGTCCCGCCGACCTGGTCGCCGCGCAGCCCCCCAGCGACACGTACTCATACGACTGCGGGTAATGGCCCAGCGTCAACCCACGCGCCGCCAGATACCGCTCGAGCGCCGGAGCGCGCATCCCTGCCTGCACGGTGACCGTCAGCGACTCGCGATCGAGGTCCAGCACCTGCCCCATCTGACGCATGTCGAGTGCCACTACAGCGCGCTGCTCACCCCGCAACGGCGCCACGCCTCCGACCACGCTCGTGCCGCCCCCGAATGGCACCACCGCGACTGAGGCCCGCTCGCACTGCTCCAGCACGCCGCGCACTTCCTCGTGGCTCGAGGGGTAGACCACCGCGTCGGGCGCCCCCTCCGGCGCTCCTGCTCGTAGCCGCACCAGGTCTTGGTAACCCTTCCCCGCGGCGTGCGCGACCCGTTCTGCCTGATCGTCACGGACCCCCTCTTCGCCGACGATTGCGCGCAACGCTCCCACCGTCTCCTCCCCCAGCGCCGGCGTGGCGAGCCGCACCTGCCCGAGCGCGACCGGCGGACGCGGTCGCTCGGAGATTCCTACCGTCTCGCGCAGGAACTCAAGCGCATGCGCTGGCAGTCCCGCTGTGTGGTTAGGGTCGCCCCAGCCCCACCAGCGCATCGCGGGCGCCGCCGCCCCGTCCTCGCTCTCGTCAGCCACCGCTGATCCGCTCCAGCCCGTTGAGCGCCTCGTCAATCGTCGCCGCTGCCGCGCGGCGCACCATATAGCCGCCGAAGCGCGGAAAGAACCCGTTCAGCGTCTGGCGCAGCTCGATCGTTACCTCTGTCGCGGCGCCGAGGAGACCCTCTGCGCCCTGTGCCCGGGAGGAGTGAGAGGCGCTCGCGGTGACCGGCGCCAACCGCACTTCGGTCTCCGCCGACTTCAGTAGTCGCGCGAACGGGGTGCCCTGTAGCCGCTGCTCCCATTTCAGCGTCCGCGTGCGCTCATCGATCCCAACGAGCTGGAAGTCGGCGCGCACGAATTTTCCCTTCGCCGTCTTCATTACCTCGGTGAACGCGTTCTCCTCGACATCCTCCACCCGCGTCACCCGCGGCCACCAGCGCGGCAGGTGATGCGGATCGCGGATGACCTCCCACAGCTCATCCTCGGAGGCTGCGATCGTACGGCTGCGGCGCGCGGTCGGCATGACTCCCAGCCTAAGACTCGTAGGAGAGGAGCGCATGCACCGCGCCTGGCGCCAGCCGCTCGCGTCCATTCAAGAACGCCAACTCGATCAGGAACGAGCACCCCACGACCTCGCCCCCGAGCTGCTCCACCAGCTCGCACAGCGCGCTTGCCGTCCCACCGGTGGCGAGCAGGTCGTCGTGGATGAGCACACGCGCTTCGCCACGCAGCGCGTCGGTGTGGAGCTCGAGCTGACCGGCGCCGTACTCGAGCAGGTACTCGGCGCTCACCGTCTCATATGGCAACTTCCCCGGCTTGCGCGCGAGCACGAAACCAGCTCCGAGCTCGAGCGCCAGCGCCGGGCCGAGCAGGAAACCACGTGCCTCCGCCGCCACCACGCAGTCGACTCGCAGCGGGCGCGCGTACTCGGCCAGCCCGCTCACCGCGTAGGAGAGCGCGCGTGGTTCGGCCAGCAGTGGCGTGATGTCCTTG
>Ga0116221_1000129_pt1 | contig 56205 bp, 47 predicted proteins | sample Sb_taG_5_FD_88965 | JGI IMG/M metagenome (GOLD analysis project Ga0116221, IMG submission 88965) | Peat soil microbial communities from Weissenstadt, Germany - Sb_50d_8_FC metaG | ecosystem: Environmental > Terrestrial > Soil > Wetlands > Peat | place: Germany: Weissenstadt | collected 2010-09-21 | reverse complement strand
GAGCAGAGGCTGGCATTGCGGGACGAGCGCTGAGGTTGAAATAAGGCCGTCCCCTGAGAGGTGAGGTGCTGCCGGCACCCGCCCTTTCGCAAAGAACGCGAAATAACTGGGAACCCCGGACCTGATTGATCCCTGTCACAAAGGATGGGCCACCTTCACGCTTACTTCAGGCGGACGCCGCCGATTACTTCTTGCATGTCGACGCCGTTGCTGCTGTCCATCCACGCGGCGATGAAGTCGTCGCCCGCCCAGGTGTTGCCGGTGTAATCGCCCATCCAGTTGTTGCCGGTGCCGTTGTTCTTTGGGTTGGAGAATGCCGTGGTCAGTTGCCAGTTTGTCCCAAAGGTCTGCCCGCCGTCGGTTGAGATGGCGGCGAACGCTTGGTAGTCGATATCGGCAGGGTCGTTGCGCCGGTCGAGCCAGCTTACCCCGACCAGTCCCGTGGGACTGACCGAGAGCGAGGGAAAGAATTGGTCGTGGGTATCGCTAGCCGGAGCCAGAGGCACGGGCTGCGACCAGGTATTGCCGCCGTCGGTCGAACGGATGACCTGCACTCGTATGTATTGGCCAGTCCAAGTGTTCATCGCTACGTAGAGGTCCCCCGTGTGCGGTCCGTTGCTGTTGTCGACCGTTATCGCCGGATAGATGTAGACCCGTTCGCCAGTGTTGGGCAGTTCGTTGGGGGAGAATGTCGCCTTCGTCATGAAGCGCGGCGTCGACCACGTGTTGCCCCCGTCGGTTGACTTCGAGAACATCAAATGGCCCGTATAATCGCTGCAAGACTTGTCGGGGCCAGTCGCCGGGCAGCGCAGCCAGGTTACGTATACCGTACCGTCCCTGCCCACAGCAACGCGCGTAAAGCGGTCCTCCGCCGGGTAGGTTTGCACTGCGTCGGCTGCAGTCTGCGTCCAGGTGGAGCCGCCGTCGGTGGCATGCGAAATCAGAACCTGATTCTTGTAACCCTGGTCTGTCCACATGACGCCGGAAACGTACAGGCTGTTTACGCGGGGACTCCCCGGGCTAGTGTCGACGGCAAAGCCAATCTCAAACGGGTACGTGTTGCCCGCACGACGCAATGCCACGGCTGGTTTGCTCCAGTGGGTTCCGTCGGTTGACTTTTGAACGGCGACAAAACCATCTTCGCCTTCACTGGCGTTGTAATAGCCTACGATGTAACCGGTTCCTTTTCGGTCATAGCCCACGTGCGGGTCAAATGTCGGCCAGTACACTCCCCCCCCGTTTCGGATGACGGGCATGCACTCGACGCGCTTCCAGGTCGAGCCGCCATCGCGGGAAAGATGGAAGCCCAGCGAGGACGGGTCCGCACAGTTGTAATCGACGCTGCCCAGCAACAGTTGCTTTGGGTTCAGGGGATTGGTGACGATGGGGGTATCCGTCACTGTGCTCCCGCCCTCAGAGGCCTGGGTGGGCGGAAGGACGCAGGGTGCGGGGGAGCAGGTAAAGTCGGGGTCCGACCGCCCGGCCACCTGGCGTGAGTAACTGAGCGCAGTCCCGGCCAGGAAAAGCCCGGTTGAGAGGCACAGGCATGTCAGCAGAACTCGATGCCCGATTTTCATCCGTTTCCTCCTCGCTGCTATTGCACCCCAAACACATCAACCTCCGTTTGGGTTCCCATGTACACGTGCGCGTTAAAGATCGTCGGTGTGGAAAACGTCACAAATTTTCCGACCTTCGTTAAGGGTGGGCCACCCGGACTACTTACTTCAGGCGGACGCCGCCGATTACTTCTTGCATGTCGACGCCGTTGCTACTGTCCATCCAGGCGGCGATGAAGTTGTTTCCCGCCCAGGTGTTGCCAGTGTAATCGCCCATCCAGTTGTAGGCCCCGTTTACGTCTGGGTTGGAGAACGCCGTGGTCAGTTGCCAGTTTGTTCCGAAGGTCTGCCCGCCATCGGTTGAGATGGCGGCGAATGCCTGGTAGTCGATGTCGGCAGGGTCGTAGCGCCGGTCTAGCCAGCTTACCCCGACCAGTCCGGTGGGACTGACCGAGAGCGAGGGGAAGAATTGGTCGTGGGTATCGCTCTCCGGTGCCAGCGGCACGGGCTGCGACCAGGTCTTGCCGCCGTCGGTCGAGCGGATGACCTGCACTCGCAGATATTTGCCCGTCCACGTGTACATCGCCACGTACAAATTCCCGCTGTGAGGGCCATCGCTGTTGTCGGCGGCGATGACCGGGTAGTTGTAAACCCTTATGCCCGGATTGGTGTTCGGCAGTTGCCAATAGTATGGCATTCCTACTGTGGCGATCAGTTGAGGCGTAGACCACGTCTGACCACCATTCGTGGACTGCGAGAACATCATATGGGCGGTGCGGCACGCAGCGCCCCCTTCTCCGCTCTTTCCGCGGCAGTGTAGCCAGGTCGTGTACACGATGCCGTTTGCGCCGGCGGCCACGCGCGGAAAGCGGTCTTCCTCCGGAATTTTTTGGGCTGGATTGTCCACCGCGACTTGCTTCCAAGTGGCACCACCGTCGGTAGAATGGGAGACGAGAACATAGTTCTTGCCATTCGCGAAGCCTATGACCCCGGAGACGTACAGGTTGTTGACCCGAGGACTGCCTGGGTTGGTATCCACCGTCAGCCAGGTGTCGTACGGTGAGGAGAGGCCTGAGTGACGCATCGCGACTACGGGCTTGCTCCAGCGGGTTCCGTCGACCGATTTTTGGACAGCGACGAGACCATACCCCTGGCCCTTGCTATCAGCGTACTCCCCCGCGACATAGGCGACCCCGTTCCGGTCGTAGCCTACTAGTGGATCAAAGGCCGGCCAATACACGCCGACCGGGCCGTCGATGAAAGGCATGCAGTTGACGCGCTTCCAAGTCGAGCCACCATCGCGAGAAAGACGGAAACCCAGAACGGACGGGGGCGGGCAATTGCCATCAAAACTGCCCAGCAGCAGTTGCTTTGGATTCAGGGGATTGCTCACCATGGGGGAGTCGGTTACGATGCTCCCGCCTTCTGAAGCCTGGGTAGGGGGAAGCACGCAGGGTGCGGGTGAGCAGGTAAAGTTGGGGTCCGAGCGCCCGGCCGCCTGGCGTGGGTGACTGAGCGCGGCCCCGGCCAGGAAAAGGCCGGTTGAGAGGCATAGGCAAGTCAGCAAACCTCTATGCCCGATCTTCATCTGTTTTCCTCCGGTCTGCTATTGCACCCCAAACACATCAACCTCAGTTTGGGTTCCTATGTATACGTGCGCGTTAAAGATCGTAGGCGTGGAAAACGTCACAAATTTCCCAACCTTCGTGTCTATCGCCGGCTTGTTGCTGTCGTAAAGCTCCACAAGAGTGGTCGCGTCGAACGCATGTAACGCCGCGTGCGGGATCTCCTGGGCAGCGAGGCAGTCCTGGGGGTCCTTGTTTGGGTGCTCGATAGCCCACACAATGCCCGTTCCCGAGGCGGTGGTGCTGGACGATCCCGACGGCGTAGGAGAAAAGTGACAAAACAGGACATTTCCTGTGGTCAACGTGGGTGTAGCGGATGCTATAGGGCCGGGAGACCCGCTCGTCTGTAGCTGGTATCCGTTCAGCGGCTTCGGTGCGACGGACAGGCTTTCCGTCGACGCCGAATAATAGAGCATGTAGTGGTCGCTGTTCTGGCTGTCCCTGTAGTGCCAATAGGCAGGACTCGCCCAGTAGCCCTGGCCTGGGTCGTTCCCCGGTATGGGCGGCGTGGTAATGCACTGAACGTCGTTGAAATTGCCCGTGCAGTTGGCGCTAGGGTTAAACCCTCCCATGCTGCCAGCGGCGGTATTCGCTAGGTACAAATTCGATTGCTTGTCCGCGTTGACCACAAGGCTCAGGCCATTGTAGAAGGCATCAGGAAAAACCAGTACTCCACCCGAGCCGAAATCCTCGTCAGCCGCACACAACCCCTCGTTGTTACTGAACGAGAATACATTCCAGGGAGTGTAATAGTCCTGGACAGTTAGGCTGGACGGGGCCAGCTTAAGCAGAGTGGAGCCGGCATTGATCGGCGGCTCCGGGGGGCCCGGTGGGCGTCCTTCATAAAAGCTGCCGTTTCCGGTAGCGAAATAGATAAAGCTGCCGTCGGAAGCGGGTCCGCCTCCGGACTGCCAGATACCTCCGCCCGTGCCGTAGGGGGTGGTGGCGAATACGGTTGGGCTTGGAAAACTGCCGTTGGTGAACTGGTAGCCAAACAGCCAGCCGTTTTCCAGTTCCAGATGGTCGCCTGCCGCGAAGGCTACGTAGACATTGTGATTGAGCAGCAGCAGGGCTGACCGTTGAATGTAGTTGTTGCTGGTGCTATTAAAGTTCACCACGTCGCCCGGTAGGGGGACCGCGATCCCGCAGGCCGAGGGAGCGACGCCAGGAACCTTGCCATCGATCTTGATGCTGCCCAGAACCGTGCCCTTGGTGATATCGACGGCGATGAGATAGTAGTACACGGACCCGGAAACCCCCACGGTCGCGGCTGCGTATAGGGTCGGCGGACTCGCCTGCGTGTCTATCACTGGAGTTCCAGTGACTCCCACGGTGGCACCGCTGAAAACCCCGCCGTACTGGTTGCTACAAGGGCCATAATTCTGGTACTGGCTGCAATTGAGATACGTACCACCCACTGCGCCCGCAAGATCGATGGGACCCCAAACCGGAGTTTGCGAATTCGACTCCGCACTAAACGCGTAAAGCAAATCTTTCTCGTCCGCAATGAAGACGAGGTCGCAGGGGTCGCAGTTTGGGTTATTTGTGCTCACTCCGGCGACCGCGAGGGGCTGGGCGTAAATGCGTCCCATAGGAACTCCGTTGATGTTTGGGCCCCATTGCCAGAGATAGCCAAAACTGTTTTGGTTCACTTGCGTACACCCGGTGCCGGTCGAGCAGAGAGTTGTTTCGTTTTTCTGCCACCCGGTGCGGTTGTTGTCGTTGTGCCAGGTCGTGACACAGGGCGTCGTCCCGGTGCAGAGGTTTTGGGCGATTGACTTAGAGGTTAGTGAGGTGAAGGCAAGCAGACAGAACATCGCTGTCCGACGACGAAGGGGAGTCAACATGGACGGCCTCCAGAGGAAAAAGATAGGGGCCCGACTGCGGAGGAGACTTTATCAACCCTCCCGGGGCTTGTCAAGAATTAAGAACTGCATGGGTGACTGTCCTCTCGGCCCTCAGAGTTGGCCGGGGGCTATCCGCTTTAGTTGATGGTGAACTTACAAGGTGGGCGTGTTGTCGCACTGATTTAGCGGGGGACGGTGCCCCGGACGGGGGCGTCCGGGGCGGCGTGGGCATCGCGGGAATTAATCTTCGGCCACGGAGTTGGAGGCGGTCACTTCTTCGGGCTCTTCGTAATCTCCGGCTAAGCTGAAGTCGTTTTGTCCGAAATCGTCGTTTTCACCGGGCACGCCGGACTGCTTTTCCAGCTTTCTCTGCTGGCGTTTCTCTAATTTTTCGCGCTGCTTGTCCTGCCGCGAGCGCTCCTTTTGGCGTTTGTTAAAGCTTGAGCGACTTCGACCAGCCATACCCACCTCCAGGGATGATTTTGCGGGTTGCGATCCATCCGGAACATGGTCAGTTCCGGGCCGTTCGCCAACTACTGAGCCACGGGCTCAGGTTGGACGGCGGACTTCACCTTCTTACGCGCTCCCGCGGGTTTAGTTTTGGCAGCCTCGGCCTGGAGTAGCGCTTGCATTCGTAAGCGGCGCTGAATGTTCTGCTTCCGCTCACGATGGGCTCGGGACTTGTCTCCATTGATTAACGACATAGATATCTCCTGCCGAACCTCGGCTTTTGAGTATTCTCAATCGCGAAGGCGCAGGCTGGTTGCGATGATCTTCGTGGTTAAGGGCTGACTCCAGTATACGCGATTTATTCCGCCGCTGAGAAGATTACAGATGGACGCAGGCAGCAGGCGGAACTGGAATTGAAAACGCGTAAGTTTCCTATTGACATTCTATATGACCAGCCTTACATTTGTACAGAATGACTATAGGAGCGTGAAGATGGCCCCAGAACAAACCCCGCTGCTGCAAGGCACCCTCGACCTGCTGATCTTGAAGTCGCTCGCCCTCCAGGAAATGCACGGCCTCGGCATCGCGAGGCGGGTGGGGCAGATCACCAGCGAAACCTTTCAGGTAAAACCGGGCTCGCTCTTCCCCGCCCTGCACCGCATGGAGCAGGAAGGATGGCTCACCTCGACCTGGGGAGAATCCGAGAACAATCGCCGAGCCAAGTATTACCGCCTGACCAAGGCGGGCCGGCGGCAACTTGAAACCGAGACCGAGCGTTGGGGGCGAATCTCGCTGGCCATCGCTCAGGCGCTTGAGACTCCGTAGGATCGAGACTCCCATTGGGAAGAGACGCAATCATGCGATGGTTCGCGCGATTTGCCAGCCTGTTTCGCAACCTGTCCCACAAGCAGGAGCACGAGCAGGAGCTCGACCAGGAAGTGTCCTCGTATCTCGACTTGCTTACCGAGGAGAAGATTCGCGATGGAATGGCGCCCGATGCCGCGCGTCGCGCAGCCAGGCTGGAACTCGGCGGAGTCGAACAAGTAAAGGAACAAGTGCGCGATGTTCGTGTGGGGATCTGGCTGGAAACCCTGCTGCAGGACATACGTTACGGCGCGCGCGTTCTGCGCAACAACCCCGGATTCTCTCTGCTGGTCGTGCTGACACTCGCGCTGGGAATTGGCGCCAATACTGCGATTTTCAGCGTGGTGTACGGCGTGTTGCTGCGGCCGCTTCCTTATTCGCACGGCGGACAACTGGTGGTCGCGCATCAGCACACTCTCGGGCAATCGGCGGACATTCCTTTTTCCTACAAGGAAGTCTTGGATTATCGCGAGCAGACCAAGACCCTCGATGCCGTGGTGGAGTATCACAGCATGTATTTTCTGCTGCTGGGTGATGACAGCGCGGAACGCGTGAGGACAGCCGTGGTTTCAGCCAACTTCTTCGACGTTCTCGGAGTAAAACCATTGCTCGGCCGGACTTTTCTGGCCAGCGATGAGTCGCAAAATGCGGACGCAGTGCTGGTCCTAAGCTATCAGTACTGGCAAAGCCATCAGGGCGGAGACGCAAATATCGTGGGCAAAGTTTTTCACATGAACAACCGGCCGCACACGGTGATTGGCGTGTTGCCGCCGGTGCCGCAATATCCGGCGGAGAACGACGTTTACATGCCGACGTCGCAGTGCCCGTTCCGCTCCGCCCAGACCTTCATGGCCAACCGCCGGAATCGCATGATGACTGTGTTTGGGCGGCTAAAACCCGGCGTCCCGCTGCCAACCGCGCAAGCCGACCTTTCTATGATCGCGAGCCGGGTCGAGAGCGCCAATCCGGATGTTTATCCGAAGGCCGATGGCTACGGGGTTGCCGTCGCGCCGCTGCGGGAGGACCTAGCGCGCAGGGCGCGGACTACCTTGCTCGTCTTGCTGGGCGCGGCCGCTTTCGTGTTGCTGATTGCCTGCGCAAACGTCGCCAACCTGATGCTGGCGCGGCTGCTGAAGCGGGAGCGGGAACTCGCCGTGCGTAGTGCTCTGGGGGCGACCCGGGCCCGCCTGGTGCGTCAACTACTAACGGAGACGGTTCTGCTCTCGCTGACTGGCGGCATATTAGGACTGGAGCTGGCTTATCCTACGCTGACCCTGTTAGTAAAGTTCGCGGCACGCTTTACTACTCGCGCGAACGAAGTGCGGATCGACGGCGTGGTGCTTGCATTCACGCTCGGAGTATCGGTGCTGTCCGGGCTTCTGTTCGGCTTTGCACCGGCGCTTTCCTCAAGACAGCGGGTTTCCGATGCTCTCAAACAAGGCGACGGGCAGGCTACCAGCGGCCGAGGGCGACAGAGCCTGCGGGCGGGGCTGGTGGTATTACAGATCGCCGTATCGTTCGTCCTGTTGATCGGCGCTGGGCTGATGATTCGCAGTTTCGAGAAGCTGTTGAGTGTGGACCCTGGATTCAGTCCGGAGAGAGTGCTTTCGCTCAACCTGAGTCCCAACTTTTCGCGCTACACGGAAAGCGCGCAATTCGTGGCCCTCGGCGATAACATCCTGCGAAACGTTCGAGCGGTCGGAGGCGTTGAGTCTGCCGCGCTGGCTTCAAACTTCCCCTTCAGCCCGATGGCGCTTACGAGTGGGCCGGGGAGCGTGAACTTTGACATCGAGGGAAGGCCCGTTTCGAGCGGCGACTTGCAGCCACGCGTGGACGCTAACGGTGTGAGCTCGGGATACTTCGAAACGCTCCGGCAGCCGTTGCTGCGGGGAAGAGCGTTCACGGATCATGACGATGCGAATGCGATGAAAGTTGCGATCATCAACAATTCCATGGCGCTTCATCGTTTTGCCAGCGAGGATCCGGTGGGCAAGCGCATAAGTTTTGATTCCGGAAAGACGTGGATCACGATCGCCGGGGTGGTTGGAGACGCACGAGAATATGGGCTCGAGCGCACCGTCAGCGACGAAGTTTACTTGCCGGCAGATCAAGCGGGATTTGGTGGAAGCCTGCTGGTACGAACCACGGTCGACCCCATGAGCATTACGCCTCTGATTCGCAAGGCGCTTCACGATGTGGATCCACAACTCGCGGTGGATCAGGTGGAAACACTCGAATACTTACAGCATGAATCGCTGGCGTCGCCTCGCATCACGACGATCCTGCTGGGAATTTTTGCGGGCCTCGCTCTACTCATCAGCGCGAGCGGCATCGCTGGGATTATGGCGCTGACGGTGAGCCAGCGAACTCGCGAACTGGGAATTCGCATGGCGCTTGGTCAATCGAAAAGCTCGGTGGTTCGCATGGTGGTCAGGCAGGGGTTGATCGTGGCTCTGGCAGGAACCGCGCTAGGACTGATTGGCGCGATGATTCTGGCGCGCCTGCTTTCGTCCCTGCTATACGCCACGAGCCCGACAGATATTTCTACATTTGCTGCCGTGTCATTGCTTTTTATCGTAGTTGCCGGTCTGGCATGTTTTGTACCGGCGCGCCGGGTGACGACGATCGATCCATTCATTGCGCTGCGGCAAGAGTGAGACAGTTCACGATTTTGAAAGTTATCAGGAGGACACAACCGTGCGTACTTGGATTCTGCTTTGCCTTGCATTCCTGTTTCCCGCGCAGTACGACTCAAAGACTGCGCCGGCTCAGACGAAGGAAAACACTTCGTCCACACAGACACCCACATACACCGCGGATGGCCGTCTCATGTTTCCCGCGAACTACCGCGAGTGGGTCTATCTCACGTCCGGCGTCGACATGAGCTACAGCCCGAACGGTATGGGGATGGATCATTCGATGTTTGACAACGTATTTGTCAACCCTGATGCTTACAAGGCATTCCTTCAGACTGGAACCTGGCCCGACAAAACCATGCTGGTGCTTGAAGTTCGTGTGGCAGGGAACAAGGCGTCGATCAACAAGAGCGGCCACTATCAGACATCAGACCTCATGGGCCGTGAAGTTCACGTGAAAGATGAGGCGCATTTTGCCGGCAAGTGGGCTTTCTTCGGCTTCGACACCGACAGTCCGTCTAAGCAGGTGCCGAAAGAGGCTGCATGCTACTCCTGCCACGAGCAGCACGCCGCGGTGGATACGACGTTTGTGCAGTTTTATCCGACGCTAATCGAACTGGCGAAAAAGAAAGGAACCCTCAGCGCGAACTACCTGAAAGACGAAGCTGCGAACGCGGCGAAATGATGCGAATGGGAGGATGTGCGGGAAGGGCCAATCTCGTCTGCAGAAAAAGGAGAGAGAAATGAAGAACAAAGCGCTGTTCTTGGTACTTACGCTGATGGTTGTGTCGTCTCTCACGTTGGCAACACCATCGCCAGCACTTGGTTTCTCTGATAAGGACCTGCAAACATCCCAGATGCCCGTTGCAGATGCCGCGCCCGAAGGCAAGCTCACAAAGATCGACGGCAGAATGGTCTGCATGGTCAGGAACCATGCTTTTGACGAGCCGCAGATCCCAATTGAGATCAAGGGAAAGACGTACTACGGCTGCTGTGAGATGTGCAAGAACATGCTGGCGAAAGATCGCAGGCAGCGTGTCGCCATCGATCCGGTCTCAAGGAAGAAAGTCGAAAAGGCAACGGCTGTGATTGGCGTTGGTGCCAATAAAGGCGTTCTCTATTTTGAAAACGAGGCGAACCTGGAGAGATACAACGCTTCGTTAGGTCAATAAGGAATCGATTGATGGGAAACGGGCGTCTCTCGCCCGGCCTCTATCAAGAAGAATCCCGATTCACCACACCCGGCAAGCGTTCTCCCGCACCATGGCCTGTCCTTTGTGGCACCCGAAAGCTTTGGCGAATTCCGCCATGTTCGACACCACATTGTTTACGCGGTACTTGTCCAGCGGATGCGGGTTCGTGAGCAAGATCGTCCGCATCAGCTCCGGATTCAGGTTGCTGCACCAGACATTGGCGTAGGACAGGAAGAAGCGTTGCAGCGCCGTCAGGCCGTCTTCGCCCTTGGTATCCAGGCTCTGCCCCTTGCCTTTCAAGTCCGCATCTAGCGCGGATAATGCCAGGTGAATTCCGCCATTGTCGGCGGTGTTCTCACCCTGAGTGAGGCGTCCGTTTTGCTTCACGCCGGCCTCGGGAACGAACTCGGTGTACTCCTCGGCGATGCAATCGCCGCGTTTGTCGTACGCCTTGGCATCGGCCGCGGTCCACCAGTCGTGCAGGTTTCCATTCGCGTCGAATTTGCGTCCCTGATCGTCATAGCCATGGATGGTTTCGTGGCCAATGACTGCGCCGGCGGCGGCGTAGTTCACTGTATCGTCTTTGGTGGGATCGAAAAACGGCGGTTGCAGAATACCGGCGGGAAAGTTGATGGTGTTGTTCTGCGGGTCCTCGTAGGCGTTCACCGTTGGCGGCGTCATTGTCCACTCGGTCCGGTCCAGTGGCTTGCCAATCTTCTTGAGCTGACGATCCATCTCGAATGCCGCGGCACGCTGAACGTTGGCCAGATGATTGTCAGAACTAATCTCCAGAGATGAATAATCACGCCAGTTGTCGGGATATCCGATTTTGTCAATCTGGGCGGCAAGCTTTACGCGCGCTTGTTTCTTGGTTTGCGCGTCCATCCAATCCATGGTATCGATTTCCTGGCCCAATGCGACTTTGAGCGCGTTCACCATTTCCTGAACGCGCTCCTTGCTTTCCGGCGGGAAGGCACGCGCTACGTAGGCTTGCCCCAGAGCTTGTCCGATGTCGCGGTCTTCAGACTGAATGCATCTGCGCCAGAGAGGTTGAATCTCCTTCGCGCCAAACAGAGTTTGCGGGACAAAGCTGAAATCCTCGTTTACGAAATCATCGCTCAGGGCTCCCGCCAGGCCATTCAGCAGTTGCCATCTCAAATAGGCTTTCCAGTGATCGAGCGGCTCGCTTTGAATGAGTTGCTCGGTTTCCCGAAAGAAATCCGGCGATGTCACGATAAAGGTACCCGTCGCTGGAGCATGCACCGATTGCAAGTAACGGCTGAAGTCAAAAGATGGAGCCAGTTTCTTGACCTCATCCAGACTCATTTCGTTGTCGAGGTTTTTGGGGTCGCGCCGTTTGACGATTTCCATCGCGGACTTCGCCATCGCAGTTTCCATTTGAAGCACCACGGCGGCATCTGCCTTCGCCTGCGCGGACGGTACTCCAGAAAGTTCGTACATACGGGCGATGTGGGCGACGTACTTGGCCCGGATTTCGACCGACTTCGCGTCGTCGTTCAAGTAGAATTCCCGCCCGGGAAGGCCCATGCCGCCTTGATCAAACTGCGCGACCACATGGGTCGTATCGTGAAAATCGGGCTGCGCGCCAAAGCCAAACAGGGCCGCATAGGTCTCGGGATCGGCGGGATTCCAAGCGCCCGCAATCGAACGATGAAGATTGGCCACAACGTCGGCGATCTCGCGCTTGTCGCGCATAGCGTCGATCCGCCGTAATTGAGGCCTTAAGGTGTCGAGGGCAGTCGCATTTCTTTGTTTCTCATCCGTGCAAGCCGACCAATAATCGCCAACCTTTCGTTCGACCGGCGTCCGCTCGGCTGCGGGCTTGGCTGCCACTTCTAGCACAGTCTGGTGCACGAACACTTCGTTCCACAACTGGAGCTTACCGAAAGATCCCCAGAACACTTCATCGGCCGGCACGGGATTGTTGGCGATCCAGCGGTTGCACGAGTACTGATAAAAATCGGTGCACGGATCGACCGCGGGATCGACCTGCTTCGGATCGAAGTGGTCAAGCTGGACTGGTTTGCTGGAGTCTTTCGCCGGCGTAGTTTGGGCGAATGCAGGGAATGACAAAAGGCTCAGCAGAAAAATCGGCAGGAAATAAACGCGCATTGTTAGTTAACCTCGAACCTCTCGTTTACTGAGACGGACAGAAAGCTTACCACGCTCTTTTCATTCTGGCATCTTCCAGTCGCCGCGAATGCGGCTCGAGATCATAACAAAACACTGCAAGACAGTTTGGCTGCGCATGCGGAAGACGATCTGAGCGGCTGCGCGAACGTTACTTCGGCGATAAAAAATGAACCTTGCGCCAAAAGGCGATCCAGATGATCGTCCTAGCGATGGCCGCTGGAATGGCCCGAACTGGAATGTCCGGCCGTGGCACTGGGGGCTGCACCGCCATGCCCTGCGCCTGCGGACAAAGCCGGTGTTGTATATCCGCTGTTCCACCAACTGATCCCCACGGGTGCAGTGTGAACTCTTGTCTCGGCGAATCCCTTCTGCTGAACCGTGTTCGACAGTTGGCTCATATCCTTAATGCCGCCACGCGGGATTCCGAGTCCCGCCGAGTTCTTGGAGATCTCCAACCGGTTGAACGATCTTCCGAGCTGGATCGGTACTGGGCCACGGTTCACGATGATCGTTCCGTTTCCCGGATTCGTCGGAGGCCGCGGCAAAACAAAACCCGACGGCGGATTGACGACTCTGGGTGCATTCCACGGCGACCAAGGCCCTCCGGGCTGCCACGCCCAGCCGGTCGGCAAATGAACCCAGGAACCGGAGTGGTATGGCGTCCAGCCCCACGGGTATCCCGAGACCCAGCCGTAACCGAATCCGGGAGTGAATGCCCAGGCTCCGTTCATAAACGGATCCCATCCGCCTCCGGCGAAGTACGGCTGCCATACCGTTCCGTAGTCCGGCACATTCGAAAAGCTACCGTAGTAGTTGAGATCGCTGCTGCCGTAGGCATACGGCGAATAGCTGCTGTAAGAGTTACTTGCGTATTGCTGCTGATATTGATCCTGCTGCTTGTCCCAGGCGTCGTAAGGGTCGGGTTCCAGATCCTTCTCCAGGGTGTAGTGATCGTCGTCGGTGAGATCAAACGTTGCGGTATGCTTCTTATCGACAGCGACACTACCTGAATCGCCATCGACCCGCCCGTCGCCGCTAAAAACGGCGAGGGTTGCCGTAGTATCAGCCATTTCGATGCGAAGGTGAGCTGCATGTGCGAGCGAGAGTTTCTCGTGAGCGAACGTCAGCGTGAACTCGTCATCCTTTGCGCCCGCAAAGTTGACATACGCAGTGCCCTCTTGCAGATGTACTGCCGAGACCTTTGCGCCGGAGTCGCGAAGCGAGAGCTGAGGAAAGTTGATTACCGTGTCCGGAGTAACCCGCAGCGTGCTGCCGTCTTCGAACTCCACCTCGGCGCGACCGTCGTTTCTGGTCCGTAACTTGACGCCTTGCGTGATGGGCAAGTTCAGAAACGCCTTCTCGTAGCCCTGTCCTATGTTGCGGTCGACCTGTACGTCGCCCTGAACCTGGCTCAATCGCACCACGCGGGCTTGCGAATCGGCAAAGGCGGGGATGGTTAGCGAGGCAACAACTAGAAGAGACGACGCCGCAACCGCGGCCAGACGCAACCTGACACTCACATTGGACACGGAACACCCCCGGGAACGGCCCCTCTTGCATTATTAGAACACGCTTGGGGCGATCCTGTTGTCTGTAAATCGCATATATTTTTGGCCTTGCCGCTCGTTACTTGTTCCCCTTGGCAGCCAACTGCAGCAGGCGCTGTGCGCGCGCTCGGACGACATTGATCACGGACGGATCATCCGCAATCTTTTGCAGGACCGGAGCCACTGACGAGATTTCTTCGAGCCCGCTGCCCCGGTTGGACTGTTCTTCCATCCGCTTCAGTTCCTCGTCCAAGGCAAGTTTCTGGTAGTGCAAGTAATAATCCAGCCGATGGCCGAATTCCAAAGATGTAGAGAGGGATTGGAAAAGAGCAGTGATTTCCTGAATGGGGGGGGCGGTCGAATAGTTGTAGCTCGCATGCGTACTTTTTTGCGCGTCCTTATAAGTCAAGGTCTTGGTCCCAGTGAAAGCCAGATTCTTTTTCTTGGAATCAACCTCGCCTTCGAAATAATGCGCCTGCTTCGCAAGGTCAAAAATTCGAGTGCGCGCGAGCTGGGACAAGTTGAAATCGAAATGGAAAGGATCGCCAGTCTCGGCCTCCGCATTGAGCTTGCCGTCGGACTCGTATGAACCGCCGTCACTCTCGGATATGGAGATCACGTAGTGATCGGGATCAGAACCCGGAAAATCGTAAGTAAAGGTGATCGTGGCGGCGGGTTGCTGAGCCACGGCGGGTAACATAAAACAGGCAAGCGCAAATACCAGACTGAGTAGCCGCCACTTGTGCAACCGCGAGAATGATTCGAGCCTGACCAGAAACATGCAGTAGGGATTATGCCAAAAAACCCATGGTGAGCGTTTCCTGCAAGGTTACGATCTTGACTTCATCTTGCCCCCACGCGCTGGCGCTCGAGCGTCGCCGAAGTATGCAGGTGACAAATCGCAATCGCGAGAGCATCGGCGGCGTCCGGCGGCTCGGGAATCTCGGCGAGATTGAGCAGGCGTGCAACCATGTGCTGAACCTGCTGTTTCTCCGCGCGGCCGTAGCCGACGACCGCAGACTTAATTGTGAGCGGCGAGTACTCAGCGACTGCCAATCCGGCTGAAGACGCAGCCAGCATCGCAACCCCCCGCACTTGTCCCAGCTTGAGCGCCGACTTGACGTTCAACGCATAGAAGACGTCTTCGATAGCAACTCGGTCAGGTTGAAATTCGACAATGATCGCGCCCAGGCGGCCGAAAATGGTTGACAAACGCGCTGGCATCGAATCGCGAGGAGAAAGTTTGACCGCACCGCAGGCAAGACAAATCAGCTTGTCGTCGTGACACAGTTCGACGACGCCGTACCCGGTGTACTCCGTGCCGCAATCAATGCCGAGAACGCGCATCCCTCAAAGTCTAGCACCCAGCGCAAAGGATTCTGTTTACTCTCGCACGTTTACTCTTGATTGAATAGGTCGGACCGGTCCAATTGCTCGCCCTTATAAACGACGATTGAAATGCGTTCGACCGCGGTAATATCCTCGAGCGGATTCCCATCGACCACCAGCAGATCAGCATCGTTGCCCACGCGAATTGAACCGATGTGGTTTTCGGCGCGCAACAGGCGGGCGGCGTTGTAAGTCGCAGCCTGAAGCGCAACCGATGCAGGAATACCCGCTCGCACCCACAGTACAAGTTCGTGTTGAACCGTCGGTCCATGAAGTATCAGGTAGTTACCGGCGTCGCTGCCGGTAACCAGAGTGACGCCGTCTTTATAGGCTCGCAGAAGATTTTGGGTTCCCATGTCCAAGTTGAGGGGAAATTGCGCGATCCGCTCGCGGATCGGCTCGATGTCTTTGGAAGCCATCGCCGTCTCGGTACCTTCGATTAGATCTGTAGGCCCGACTTGCTGCACCAGCGAGCGTTTCAGCAGATCGGTTTTGCCGGCAGCGAAATCCTTAAACGCTTCGCCGACGCTGAGCGTCGGATCATAGAAAGTCTTCTCGCTAACCATTTGCCGGAACAGAGAATCTGGGATGGCCTCACGGAACGAACCGTGCTCGATAGAATCCGCACTAACGGAGACCGCATCTGTCACGTCCCGTAGATCTCCGGTATGCACAGCCAGAGGCAATCCCTGAGCATGGGCCTCCTGGGCAATGGCCTGGAAGATCGCGCTGTCGAGACGATTGAATACTCTGGAGCCGGCGCCAGCTTCAAGTATGGCCTTGATGCAATCTACGCCGGAGCGCTTGAGTTCATCGACCTGCCGTCGGGCGTCTTCGGCGGAAGCGGGGATGCGGGTGAACTGCGCTTCTGCCTGCTGCCGGATGTTTGGCGGCATGTCTTTGAAGTATTCGGTCCCGTGGCCTCCTTGAGCAGTAAACAGTGGCCCACACGTGAAGAGTTCAGCCCCCAATCTTTCGCCATTGTTCACGGTTGAGCGGACCTTGAGCACGATGTCCAAAGGGTCGCCCACGCTTCTTACCGCAGTCACGCCGCTGTAAAGATAAGCTGCCAGATTGCGCAACATGTGAGACTCGGGATCGTAGTTCCTCATGTCCGGATAGAAGCCGCCTGTGGCTACTAGATGGACATGCACATCGATCAGTCCCGGCAGAACCGTTTTCCCGGCGGCCTCGATGAGCGTGGCCTTCACCGTCTTTGGGTCAGGCCCTTCCCCCTCATAAATCTCGGCGATCTTACCGTTGCGAATCAGGATCGCGCCCGATTCGATGATCTTGCCGTCTCCGACAAAAATGCGCGCCCCACGAATCAAGGAAGTTTCGCCGCGCGCTAGTTCGCGGTTGAGCATCTTGGTCTTGACCACATTTTGCCGGGTGTGCGCCTGCCACAAACCGAGCAATATGAACGGCAATAAAACCGCGCCCACCCACAGCTTGGCAGAGCCGCGAATCTTTTCCTCTTTTTCCCAGCGGAAAAGCTTGTACGAAATGAACAGTCCCACGAACACCGTGATCAGCAGCGCCATCGCCGGAAAGCCGTTGGCCACCAGGCTTTCCTGCCGCAGCATCATTCCTTCGAGTCCCGATACGAGATATGTGGCTGGCAGGAATTGCGTCACGATGAGGAGCCAGGCAGGAAACATCGATGTTGGAAACGTGGCGCCGCTCAGAAACAACATGGGCAGATAGATCAACTGCACCAGGATCTGACTTTCCTGCATGGAATTCGCCACGGACGCTAGAATCATTCCGATGGCGCGAAAGGCGAGAATCGCCAGCGTCACAAAACAAAGAATCGATCCCAGCCTATCCGGCCAGGGCATGCCGTACGCAAAGTGCGCCGCGCAAAACATGATTACGACAAAAGGCATGAAGAGAATCCATCCGACGATGGTCGCGGCGATCAGTATTGGCGCTGGGGTAATCGGAGTGACCTTGTAACGGCGAAGCACGTTTGACTCGCGCTCCTGCACCGCGCGAACGCCAGCGCCAAATAACCCGTTGCCCAGCACTCCGATGATGATGACCATGGTGAGAACCTGGGTCATCGCGTTGCCGCGATCGCCGTGCATAGCCTGAGCGAAGATCACGAAGAAAATCAGCGGGAACATGTAGTTGAAAAACAAGACAGACTTCTGCCGCAGCGCGAGCTTGAGATCCAACTGGACGAGTGCGATGTAGCCTTTCATAGTTCAGTCGCGCAGGCGTTTTCCCGTCAGTTCGATAAACACATCTTCGAGTGTCGGCTTCTTGAGATGAACGTCCACGAGTTCAAGGCCGCTCTGGTCAATCCATTTGATCAGGTCTACCAGCGTGGACGCTGGACGCCGCGAAATCACCGTGAGCGCATGGCCGGTCGAATCCACGCTACTCTCTATCGCCTCCGCCCAGACTGGACGCTGCGCCGGGACCGCTTTGTCGCACGTCACCACGATGGTCGAAGCCGCCCGGCTCTGCTGCTGCAACTTGCTGGGCGTGTCCATAGCGATGATCCGGCCCTGATCGATAATGGCAACGCGGTCGCAGAGGCGCTCCGCTTCCTCGATGTAGTGAGTGGTCAGCAGAATGGTGCGCTTCTCATCCCGCAGTTGCTCGAGCAGCCCATGAATCTCCGCGCGAACCTGGGGATCGAGGCCGGTCGTGGGTTCGTCCAAAAAAAGCAACGCAGGATCGTTCACCAATGCCAGCGCCAGGGCTAAGCGCTGCTTCTGGCCGCCCGAGAGCGTGCTGTAGAAGGCATCGCGCTTGTCCTCAAGTTGCAGTCGCTTCAGTATTTCGTTGGCGTCAACTTTGCGGCTGTAAAAAGACGAAAATACGTGCAGGGCTTCGCGGACGCGAATCTTGTCCGGCAGATTCGTGGCTTGCAGGCAGACGCCAATGCGATCCTTGAGTTGCTGTTTTTGCTTCTCCGGATCGAAACCCAACACCAACACCTGTCCGGCGCTGCGCGTTCGTAAGCCTTCGAGAATTTCGACCGTAGTCGTCTTGCCCGCGCCATTCGGACCGAGCAGGCCGAAGACTTCCCCGGTTTGGATTTCAAAATCCAAGCCTCGGACGGCCTGAACCGGCCCATAGGCCTTTTGCAGCGCCTGCACGGAAATGGCTGCTTCGCTCATTGAGGAATGTACAGGCTATTCGAGAACCGCCGCGCCGTCAAAGCTAGCAGCATTTGGGGCGACGAGCCTTGAGCATCTGCTGTTCGCGCAGAAATGCGGCGTAGGCCTTCGGGGAAGAAATCGCTGCATGGCGCGCAAGAAAGCGCGAGTAGGCGGTCTCATCGAAAATCTCACGGAGAGTGGCAATGACAGTCGCAATGATTTGCCGAAGCTGCGTCATCCCTGCTCCTCCGGCGCAAACCGCGTGGGCACGAACGGCGATTCTCTTATCCTCGCCTGCATGCTGCCCGAGAGCACACGCATCCACAGAAAGACCGACTCCAGCAAAATGAGTGCAACCAGGCAGACCAGTACGCCGGTCACAACGGCATCGAGCCGGTCGTTAAAGATCTGCCGCGAGATCTCATGGCTTCTCACCGCCGAAGAAGCCAGTAGCCGCGCGTGCGCCAGAAAGCCAATCCGCGGATTCGGATCAAACATTTTCTGCCACGACGCCGTGAAAGTCACCGAAACCAGCCATACGAGCGGAACCAGAGTGACTGCCGAATAGCGGGCCTTGCCCATCTTGACAATGATCGTCGTGGCCACGCACAACGCCACAGTCGCCAGCAGTTGATTGCAGATACCAAACAGCGGCCAAAGAGAATTGATTCCGCCCAGGGGATCTTTCACTCCTTGCCACAAGAACGATCCCCATGCCGCCACAATCAGTGCGCTGGTTGCAAGAATCGAGGGATACCAACTGGTACGGCCAAGCGGCTTCCAAATATGGCCGAGCGCATCCTGAACCATGAAACGGCCCACGCGTGTACCGGCATCGAGAACAGTGAGAATAAACAACGCCTCAAACATGATCGCAAAGTGATACCAGATGGCCATGACGGCTTGTCCGCCCAGGCTGCTGGAAAAAATGTGGGCCATCCCGACAGCAAACGCGGGCGCTCCGCCGGTGCGATTGAACAACGTCTGCTCGCCCACGGCCTGCGCCAACGCCTGCATTCCCGCTGCCGTGACCGGAAATCCCCAACCGGTGATGGTTGCGGCGGCCGCGTCAGGCGACTGCCCCACCACTCCAGCCGGACTGTTGATCGCAAAATAAGTGCCCGGCTGAAGCACGCAAGCAGCAATCGTCGCCATAACGGCGACCATCGATTCGGCCATCATCGCGCCGTAGCCCACCATGCGCGTTTCGGGTTCGCGTCGAATGAGTTTGGGAGTGGTGCCGCTCGAGATCAGAGAATGAAATCCGCTGATGGCGCCACACGCGATGGTGATGAAGGCGAAGGGGAAAATTTTGCCAGCAAAAATCGGCCCTGTCCCGTCGACAAACCGCGTCAGCGGCGGCATGTGCAGTGTGGGACGCAGCGCGATAATTCCCAAAGCCAGCAATCCGATCGTTCCCAGCTTGACAAAGGTGCTCAAGTAATCGCGCGGCGCCAGCAACAACCAGACCGGCAACGCCGAAGCGGCGAACCCATAAATGATGATGACAACGGCAAGCGTGGACGCAGTCAGGGTGAACCACGGAGCAATCGCGAGGTTCTGCGAGACCCACTGACCACCCCAAATGGCGAGCATCACCAGAATGAATCCGAGAAACGAAACCTCCAACACTTTGCCGGGGCGCAAGCGGCGCAGGTACAAGCCCATCAACAGCGCGATTGGGATTGTCATCGCAATGGTGAACACGCCCCATGGACTCGACTTCAAGGCATTCACCACGATCAACGCCCCAGCACCGAGCAGAATCACGATAATGCTGATAACTGCCACGTAAGCTACAAATCCACCTACACGCCCGATTTCCTCGCGCGCCATTTCGGTGAGCGATTTTCCGTCCCGTCGCACCGAGAAAAGCAGAATCACAAAGTCCTGCACACAGCCGCCAAACACCGCGCCGGCCAATATATAAAGCGTTCCCGGAAGGTAGCCAAATTGTGCGGCGAGCACCGGCCCGACCAATGGCCCCGGCCCCGCGATTGCGGCGAAGTGATGTCCGAAGACTACCCATTTGTTCGTGGGAACAAAATCGCGTCCGTCATCCAGTCGTTCGGCGGGGGTGGCCCGCAGCGCGTCGACAGCAAGCACTTTGGCGGAAACAAATTTACTGTAGAAGCGGTACCCCACCGTGTAGGAGCAAACGGCGGCGACCACCAGCCACATGGCATTAATCTGCTCGCCGCGGTGCAGCGCGATCGTCCCCACGGCAAGTGCCCCGAGAAGGCTCACTGCGCTCCATGCCAGAATTTGAGGGGATTTGGTCATCCTTTATCAGACTGATTTTAATGATAACCTAGCAACTTCGTCGCAATGAATCGCCGCTTACTGAGTTAGTGAGGAGATCTCTTGAGCTCGGCAAAATGATCCTCATATCTTTCGTGCCGGCAATCATCTGTTGCCATTCATGAATCCACCAGATATTCCGCCCCTGCAGTTGTGGCTCGCGAGATGGGCTCTCCCGCTGATCGAGGCGTTTCTGCTAATTCCTCTGGTCGCGATGATTGTAGTGCGGCAGGGAAAAAGAGCAGTGACTTCTCCCGCGTTCCTTACGAACTCTTTGACCAGATTGGCGGGGAGAAAGATAATCTGCGTCTTAATGATCGGTTTCCTGCCCCTTTTTATTCGAGCGGCTCTGATTCCCATTCTCGGCATCCCGCAGCCGGCGGCACACGACGAATTCAGTTACCTGCTCGCCGCCGACACTTTTGCTCACGGACGGTTGACCAATCCCCCTCACCCCATGTGGGTTCACTTCGAGAGCTTTCACATCATTCAGCAGCCCACTTACGCCTCGCAGTACGGCCCAACGGAAGGGCTTGTCCTTGCGGCGGGTGAGCGACTCGGGCACCCTTGGGTCGGGCAATGGTTGATCACGGGGCTCATGTGTTCTGCCCTGTGCTGGATGCTACAGGGCTGGCTGCCACCTTCATGGGCGTTGTACGGCGGCATCCTGGTTGTCCTCCGCATGGGAATTTTCGGATATTGGATGAACGGCTACTGGAGCGCTTCGGTGGTCGCGCTCGGAGGAGCTCTTGTCCTCGGCGCGTTGCCCCGGATTAAGCGTCACTGCCGCGTGCGAGATGCCCTCCTTATGGCCTTAGGGTTGGTCATCCTTGCAAACAGCCGACCTTACGAGGGCCTGGTCCTGAGTTTCGCGGTGGCAGTGGCCCTGCTGATTTGGCTGGTGGGACCGCGGCACCCACACTTAACGGTCGCTCTCGGACGCCTGGTCGTGCCACTTGTCTTAGTTCTGGGTGTCGCTGCGGCGGGAACCGGATACTACAACTTTCGAGTAACTGGAAACCCATTCTTGATGCCATACGTGGTAAGCCAAAGGACCTACGGACAGGCGCCAGCTTTCTTATGGCGGAAACCGCTACCTCCACCTTCTTATCGTCATGCGGTGATGCGCGAATTCCACAAAAAGGATCTCACCGCCTACAGGTACGAACGCACTTTCAATGGATTTCTCCGGACTTGTGTAACCCGGGCGTGGATGATGTGGGGTTTCTATGTGGGCCCGGCCCTTGGCCTTCCGCTATTGGCTTTCCCTTGCATCGTACGCGACCGAAAAATGCGGTTTCCTCTGCTTGCAGGCGCCTTGTTCCTGGTAGGTCTCGCGCTCGAGACGTGGATGTCTCCCCACTATTTTGCGCCGGCGCTCGGCCTTCTTTATCTCGGTTTGCTGCAGTGCATGCGGCATATGAGACTCTGGCGCTGGCGTGGAGAGCCGGTAGGCGTTGCCCTGGTGCGAGTGGTTCCGCTGATTCTCTGCGCCATGATCATTCTCCGACTCACCGCAATCGTCGCCCATGCCCAAATCGAGCCGAAATGGCCCCGTGGGAACGTTGCTCGAGCCCAAATCGTTCGCGCCTTGCAAAATGCGCCCGGCCAACACCTGGTCCTGGTACGCTATGACAAAACACACCTCCCCGACAGCGAGTGGGTATACAACGCGGCTGATATCGACAATGCAAAAGTGGTGTGGGCGCGCGAAATGGGACCGAGCAATGATCGCGAACTTCTGGAGTACTTTAGAACTCGCAAGGCCTGGCTTCTATGTCCCGACAAGCCTTTCGCGCGCCTGGAGGCTCTGCCCGGCTCCGAATCACTGAACCCGACTAGCAAATAAATTGCCGAGAGGATCAAGTACTTTGGCAAGCTGTACTCGTATGACCGTGGTTTTCCGACTTCTCTCAAACCTGCGACAAATTCCGTGGAAAGTTGCAGGCGCGTATATATTTATCTGAATGATTGGCATCAGGTTAACTGCTCGAGAGGCACTCTACCGCTTAGGACAGCCACGGTGGCTCGCCTCGCAAACTCTTCGTTACATCCGAGAGGCGGTAGCCCAGGTTTCACCCTCGCATTTTGCCTCTCTCTTTCGCCGGGTACGCCCTATCACGATGTGTAGTTACGCTCGATTGCAGAGCCTTCACCGCGCCGTCCTTTACGTAGAGAACAACAACATCCCGGGCGACTTCGTCGAATGCGGAGTGGCTCACGGCGGAAGTGCGGCCCTAATAGCTCTGAGCTCAAGGAGCGGCGTTCGCAAATTGTGGATGTTCGACACGTTTCAAGGATTGCCGGAGCCAGGTCCAGAGAATCCAGACCAACTTATCGCGTGCGCATATGCAGGGGCCTTTCGGGCGTCACCGGAAGCGGTGCGATCCTCGTTCCGCAAACTCGGAATCGATGCGCATGCCATTATCGTGCCGGGATTATTTGAGAACACGCTGCCGAGTTGCGGGATTGACTCCATAGCCCTGCTTCACGTGGACGGAGATTGGTATGAGAGTGTGAGAGCTACGCTAGAGCACCTTTATGATCGCGTGTCGCCGGGCGGAATCATTCAGTTCGATGACTATGGCCATTGGGCTGGAGCACGTCGTGCTGTCGATGAATTCATGAATGCGCGAGGTATTGCCCAACCACTTCGACGTATAGATTTCTCGGGAAGACAACTGACAAAAGCTTGAGCCATGGGATGTCGGTCAGTTTTAAACACTGCAGGGTTCAGCGTGCTCATTTGCGCGCCAAACCGAGAATGCTTAGGAAGAAACTGGAAAAAATAATCTCCACGCCCAGAGTGATGGATACTAGCGCAGCGGCAACCAGTCGCACCAGGACGAAAGGATTCATTGGTCCAAAGCCGGAGCGACTCCAGGTGTAGGCGGAGTAACCAGCAATTGCAACACCGGTCAGAAGCAATATTGCACCCAGGAGCAGTCCTTTTTCGAGAGTCAAAGTGCGAAACGCACGCGTCAGGCGGGGGTCCTCCGGAAGAAGACCTTCGGTGATGCCAAACACCTTAGTAAAGAACGCGAAGACTATTGCCTGGGACCCGGCAAGGATAGCCACCACTGCATACAGGAGCGTGTGGATATCCAGAAAGCTGCGGCCCACCTTCCTGGGGCCCGGCAAGAGCCAGATGGCGATCGCGAGGCCAACCAGAAGAAGACTGAGCCCAGGATAGAAGAACAGCCAGCGCGGGCTGTACAGTAAAAGGAAACGCAGGCCTCTGAATCCATCATGCCATGTGCGCAGGTGAGACTTTCCCCTACGGCCGTCTGGCGAAAGAGTGGTTGGAACCTCGCACACCCGCATCCTGAAAAGCGATGCCTTGACGACCATTTCGCTGGCAAACTCCATCCCCGTTGTGCGGAGGGTCATGTTCTCGTACGCGACCTTGGTAAAACCGCGCAACCCACAATAAAAATCGTTGCACTTCGCCCTGAAGAAAAGACGCCCGATTGCAGTCAGTAACGGATTTCCTAAGTAGCGATGCAAAGGAGGCATCGCCCCCGGCTGAATCCCACCCGCAAACCGGTTTCCCATTACCAACTCATTCCCTGCTCGGAGTTTCTCTAGAAATACAGGAATGTGGGTAAAGTCATAGCTGCCGTCAGCATCTCCCATGATGATGTATTTGCCGCGGGCAACGCTGATTCCTCCCATAAGGGCGCTCCCGTACCCCTTGTTCTCGACCGGCACGACAACCGCCCCTTTGCTCTGGGCGATGCCCGCCGAGTTATCGGTGCTGCCGTTGTCGGCAACAATGATTTCGCCTGCGATCTGGTTCTCCTGAAGGGTTTTGCGAATCTGATCGATGCAGGCGCCGATGGTACCGCCTTCGTTAAGACAGGGCATTACTACCGAGAGCTCAGGCCATTTCAACAACTCGTCGTCAAGAGAGTTTGGACCCATGGACGATCTGGATGACATAAACAGCGAATCTCCGACCGGGACTGCGCAAGAGGCACGACCTCTTCGGCAGAGGCCGGCCCGGCTGACGCGCCAGTTTACATCATGAAGTGCCCGGCGCAGAGACGGGTGAATCAGGTCGGATAGCCGTTCCGCAGTCGCGGACTCGCCTCAACCACCCGCCGACCATTTGCGGCGTCTGGATCGCTGCATAGGACGCCAGCAGAAGAACAACCGGTTCGATGGGATGCCGGTAAGTGGGAAACGTGTGGGTGATGTAGTAGACGACAGGAAACACTACCATCACAATGGCGCTCGGCACCGCATTGCCTTTCAGGTTTCGCAGCGCGAGGACCAGGCCCAGCCACGCCAGTAGACTTATCCAGGGCCACGCAGAGCCTTCCGGCGTGGTCCAGAACCTGAAGCAACGCCGGGCGGACAGCCACAAGAACTCTCCCGGATGCCGCCCGATAAACTGTAGCCCGATCTGGCGCTTGGCCTCCATGAAAGGGAGTTCTCCCAGACGGTTATATTCCGTCGGATCAATCAGCGGAAAATCACGCGGGAATTGGTGTGACTGCATCGCCCCTTCATGATTTCCTATCCACAATTCCAGTCCGAAGTTGTCGCGCATCGGCATTAGCCGGTGGAAGGTTTCATAATTGCGAACAGTCCAGGGCAACAACGTCAGCGTGCAGACAGCGATTGATGCCACCAAGAACTTGACTTGTGTACGCGCGCGAGGCAGGCACTGGATCCAGAGCCACAGCCAGAAAAACGGAAACAGGGATAACAAAGTCGTATTGGTGAGAGCAGCCACCCCCGCCAGCAATCCAAAGAACAGCCAGTCCGACCACCGGAGCGAGGCCGCGACCTCGGGCAGCAATAGAAGTGCAACGGCAAGAAATAGGGCTGCGAGACTGCTCTCCCACAGACGCACGGATACGACACCTTCATACACCCAGGACGACCAAACCCACGCCGCCAGCACTCCCGTGAGCGTGCCGAGGTCCCGCTTGCCGATGCGTAGAATGATGACTGCCGTGACCGCGGATACTACTGCGTTGAGCCCAACCGCAATCCAAAGGGACGCATAGCTGTACGCTCCCGCCAGCTTGAAGATCCCCGCAAGCAGATAGGAGTACACGGGAGGCTCCACGGCCGTCGGTGCAAGTGGCGTATGAGCCCACGGAGAGCTGTAACCGAATCCTGAGACAACAGCCCAGGCGATTCGCGCAAATTCATTGTGCTCGTAGAAATCAGGCCAGGCTTTTGCCGGCAGGAGCTGGCGCAACACCCAGAGCCGCGCAGTCAACGCCACCAGAAACACTACGCGCGGCGATTTCACCGCAGCGGCCAGGACCCGGAGAAGGCGCGCACTCCGCATCAGTGAAGGGCATTGTAGCAGCGTCTGCAAACAACAATCACCTCACCGCGCCAGGCAATGGTTGTGACGGCGCAGCCGCCAACTCAGGTGAGAGTCGGAGACAGCGATACCGGACTCGCTGCTTTCGAAAAATGCAATTCGCTCGTCAACGCCCCAATGAAAAGTACAATCACGGGGAACACCAGATAGATGCGGCTGTTCCACCAGTAATGGCCACCCAACACCAGCAGCAGAAAAGGCCACACCAACATCAGCACGCAGCACGCACAGATCAGCTTGCGCGAAAAACTCTTGATTCCCATGCCCGCAATGTAATCCAGGGCAAGCAGAAGTGGCAGAAGCAGCACCGTCATGTCAGGAAAATGCGCGTATGGCGCGGCGGCGAGGGCGATGCTCAGATAGAGTGCGAAAGCCAGTCTGAACCTTGACGAATCGCGGGCCATCTGCGACCCAAACACCCCCAGACCCAATAGAATGATTCCGCCCGCGACGGAAAACAAAGGGGAATGAGCCGTCTCTCCAATTCCGGCAAGGAAACCACGAACATTGACCATCAAAGTCGGATTCAGACCACCGTAGCCTGAATGCGATTCGAAGCCACGCACGAATTCAAAGTATCCCATCAAACCGCCCGGTCCTGTAATCAGCGAAAAGACAATGCCCAGCAACGCGCAGCCAAGAGCGAATCCTGCTCCGACTCGCAGTTTGCGCGACAAGAGTAACAAAGGCACCAGGATCAGGACATACTGAAACTTAATCGTTGCCAGTGAAAGCACCAATCCCGCAGCTACTTCTTTCTCCTTCCGGAGCAGAAGATACGATGAGCTGATCACAAACAACAGCAGCACAGAATCCTGTCCCAAGACAACCGCAATCAGGGCTGGCAGGAAACAAAATCCCAGTTGTCCAAGATATGGCCGCACACTCACCAGGGGGATACAACGCATCAGAATAAGAGGCAACAGCCCCAACAGCGCCACATTGATCAGGGTCCACAAGATAAACGCACGCTCCAGACTTAGCCGCGTCAGTGGAGTGAACAGGGCGGCCTCGAAAACCGGATGGAGAAAGTATTGGTTCGACGCGTACCCCAGAACCGACTTGAACGCGGCATCCTGAGTGTTGCGTTGATAAAGCCTTGCGCCATCGCCAACGCGCACAATCGACGCACCGACGTAGAAATTCACAAAGTCGGTGCTCGCCACTCGCCCTCGGTCGGTAAGAGGAACGAGAGTCGAAGCCACGGCAATCTCAACTACGACAACACTCACAATGATCAGGTAAATTTTCACGGCTGCCGATGTTATCACTCCGGTTCCAGACCGTTCCATGTTGGCTCGGCCCGTCTGACTCGGCTCACGACGCCGGCTTCGCAAACAGAAAGATCAACGCCTCGGGAAAGCGCTTCGCCCACTCGCCCTCGTTGTGGGTCGCGCCCTCGTCGATTTTCACCAACAATCGGCTCTCGTCCAAGCCCGCCCGCCGCAGACTTCCCGCGAGTTCACGAACGTCTTCGACAACCTGTGTGTCCTTGTCCTCACGTCCCGATTCCCGGGTGCCGATCGCCAGAAACACTTTCTCCGGCCATTTCCGAAATCCCCGGCTGCATTTCAGGATCCTTCGATGAGAAACAAATAATGATGGGCTCTCCAGCAGCAGGCGTCCAAAGACCGCAGATCGCTCGATCACCGTGAATAGCGAAATCAGCGCGCCCAGAGAGGACCCACCCAACCCTGTATTTTCAGGCCCTTTCGCGATCCGGTATCGCTCATGGACAAACGGCATGACTTCATTGATCAGAAAGTCCGGATAGCGCTTCCCTTGCGGCCGCAGAACCGGCGGGTGAAACGAGCGGAACGGCAGGTACTCCTTGATGCGGTCGCCTTGAGTATTGTCGATGCCTACAACGATCAGCGGAGGAATCGCTTCCTGGCGAATCAGTCGGTCCGCAGTTTCGTCCACTTGCCATTCCACGCCGGCGAAGGCCGTCGCGCGGTCAAACAGATTCTGGCCATCGTTCAGGTAAAGCACAGGGTAGTGCCGTGTGCTGTTGTCTGGCGCGTCGTATCTCGGAGGCAACCACACGCGCAGCATTCGCGTGTTGCGAAATATCTGGCTGGGAAATTCATGCAACCGAAGATCGCCTGTGACCGAACCATTCGCATGCACCGCTTGCTCTTGACTGATTTCTTCCATCATCCGATGTAGACGCGGGCGTCCTCGCCCGTGCTGAACTAGGAAACACTTGTCTTGTGTCCTCCGTCAACTCCGGCGCATAGCATCTGCAGCCAAAAAAGAAGCAAGCGCAGTAATGAGAAAAATCAAAGTCAGCGACGAAAGGCACAGGATGCACCACGTCGCCAGCACGAACTTTTCGATGTAGGTGAGATAAAGCGCAAAACTTAACCCACCGGCAGACGCAATCAGAAGCATTAAGGGCGTCTCCATTTTCGTCCGGTAAAACGTCGCCAAAGCGAACAGCAAGCAGTAGCCAAGAATGCCGATCAGCGCGTCCGGAATTCCGAGCACAGTTGAGTAAACGCTGCGATTGACGATGTCACAATTGAAAGTTGCTCCGAAATCGCAGTAGTTGGTTTGCGAAGTGCCATAGTGGTGATGCAGCGAAACCGATGAGACCACCACCCCGGCGAGCGCCAGCGCAGCGATCAACTGAAAGACCCGCCGCGTGGTTGAGTTCACTGCAGGCTGCATCCAGTGGCCTCGCCCAGGAATTCCAACTCGTGCTCGCCCTCGACGCGCGTGCCGTCCGCGAATATCCAGGTAGGAAATCGCTTGATGCCTGCCTGCGTGCAGACCGGCGCAATCGCCTGGGAGCCCTTGATCCCGCACTCAACATAGGGAGCGTACTCAAAGGACGTGCCAAATTTCTCCTTCTGCTCCTCGCAATGCGGACACCAAAACGCGCCGTACATTTTGGCTTGCTTTGCCGTCAGGCACCTGGCAAAAGCGTCCAGACGAGCGTTGTGCCTGTGCCATCCGAAATAGTACGCGGCCGCAAACACCACTACGATCGCGACGGCAATGCCCAAATAACGCAGTCGCATCGGGTTTGGCGATTCTCGCCCTTGCCGCTTCTGTTGCCGTTTTCTACGCTCTTGTGACATAGGGATAAATTCTTATACCACGACCTTCAACGCGGACGGCAGAACGTCCAGCGTCTGACATTGTAACGTCAGCACTTCACCATCCACCATCACATCCACGGGGGCGTCCAAATGAAAATCTATTCGATTCGCCTCCCGCCGTTCCGCCATGGGATGCTGAATGTGCGTGCCGTCATAAAGCGTGGGCAAATTGCGAATCAGCCCCAACCGTCCGATCGGTCCCCAGCGCACGTATTCAATGAGCCCATCGTTCACCTCCGCTTTGGGCGCGATCATCATGGTTCCTCCGGTGAACTTGCTGTTGTTAAAAGTTAGAAACAAGCAGGGACGCCGGTCGACCTTTTCTTCGCCATTGACGCTCAGTGGGAAAGGCCGACGGCGAAAACGAGCCAGCGAAATGAAGATCGACGATTGATAACCCAGTTCCCCCCACCCGCTAAAACGCCGCGCCCGCAAGGTCGCCACATCCGCGGCAAATCCCATAGCTAGCAGATTGATGTAATGAAGAACTCCGTCCGTATGCCGCAATCGCAGAACGTCGCACGGTTGAGACCGTGCCGCAAGCACTGCTTCGATTGCGTGCTCCACTCCGCGATCTGTAAATTCACGCAGAAATGAGTTGCCAGTTCCCAACGGAAGAAATGCCAGAGTCGCAGGCTCGTCAGATTCCCGGCGTGGAAACAGTCCGTTGACAATCTCATACGACGTGCCATCCCCGCCAACGGCGATGAACTTGCGAAATCCGCGGGAGTAGCCATCCCGCGCCAACCGCGCGCCCTGGCCGGGTCCAGAGGTTTCGACCACATCCAGCCTGATTCCGCCGGCTCGCAAACGAGCCAGCGCGTCAGCAACGAGCTTCCGGCACCGTCCCCCACCCGCCGCTGGATTCACCACAGCGAGGAAAGCATCTGGGTCGATCACAGTTCGACCACGGCAGCACGTCCGAGAACTTTGCGGACATCTTCAGCTAGCTCGGTACGCTTGATTTTCATGGACGCAGTTCGAGGGAAATCCTTATTACACAGCAAGTATCCACCAACCCGCTTGAAATCTGGCAAACGACAGTTACGCGCAACGATCTCCTCCTCTAGTGCATTCGTGAATTCCTGGTTCTGCTCCAGGCGGAGAAGGAGAACCAGCATCTCGCGTCCGAGAGCCTTTGCTGGCCACAGATAATTCGCAGCGAAAATGCAGCACTCTTTCACTGGCAATCCATCGAAAGCAACCTCAATGTCCTCGGGATAGACATTCTTTCCGCCTTCGGTCACGATCATGTTTTTCTTGCGGCCAAAAAGCTGCAGGTGCCCGTCGTCATCGAAGCGACCCAAATCGCCCGTGAGCAGCCAACCCTCCACGATCGTCTGCGCTGTCAGTTCTGGATCGTCCAGGTAGTGCGACATCACCGTCTTGCCCCGAACCGCAATTTCGCCAATCCTATCGGGGTCCGGATTGAGAACTCGCAGTTCGACTCCCGGCAGCGGCTTTCCCACCGTATCCGCGCGAAACGGCTTAAGGTCGTTCAGCGTAATCGTGGTGCCTGCCTCGGTAAGGCCATATCCGTTGGCCACGGGAATGCCGAGATCGTAGAAGAATTGCAACGTTGAAGGCTCCATGAACGCGCCCCCGGTAAACATCGCCCGCAATCCTCCACCGAATCCCTGATGAACCTGCGGCAGAAGTTTTCGGCTCAGGTTCACCTTGGGACGGGCGCGAGTAAGCGATTTATTCAGCGCGATCATTCGATAAAGCAAAAAGCGCTTCACGCCGGACAGCTCGTCAAACTTGGCGCGCAGCCCGCGTTCCAGGTTTTTGAGAATCATGGGAACGAGGGCAACATAAGTGATCTTGTAGCGCACGAACGCGTCGCGCACAAACTCCGGCCGCAACGTTCGCAAATGAACGACGCAAGCGCCGCATACGAACGGACCAATAAACCCAACCATAAAATCAATCGCATGATTCGTTGGCAGAATGCTCAGGTAACGCACGCCGGGCCAGAAGGGGTACCACGTCGAAAGCGACTTGCACTGCTCCAGATAATTTTCGTGCGTGAGCACGCATCCCTTGGGACGTCCGCCCGTACCCGAAGAGTAGACAATGCAGGCCACATCCTCGCGCTCACGCGAAATAAATCCTGGTTCGCCTTTGCGCCGAAAATCCTCCCACCGATAACCACCTGCGAGATCAGCTCCCAAAGGCGCTTCCGTGATCAACACCTTTGTGAGTTTGTGATTCTTGAACTCGGGCGACTGCGTAATCACGCGCCACAGATAGTACTCAACGATCAGGAACTTCGCTTTGCAGTGCGCCAGCAACTGTAGATGCTCGGCCGCAGTCAGTTTGTAGTCGAGCGGCGCCAGCACGCCTCCACGATAAAAAATGGCATAGGCCGAAATCAGCCACTTCGACTGATTGGTCATGATGATCGCCGCCCGGTCACCCGAATTGAATTCAGCATCCTCGAGCGCGCGCGCCAGGGGTAAAGCAACATCTTTGAAATCAGAGTAAGTAAGCCGCGTCTTCTCCCGATCCCGATCCGCTTCAATCAGGCAAACTTCATTCGGCCAGCGCTCCAGCGCGTCCCGCAAAGCAGCACCCAGACAGCTGTATTGGTCGAGATTGAGCATGAACGATCTATTTCACACGGGCGACAAAGCATCCGCCAGAAAACTGAGAACCTGGAACTGATAACTGATCGCTGGTCTTATGGACTCTCCGCTCCGAGGGCGTCGAACGAGTTCGTGTCGGACTTCCGTTCACAATCGCGCCTGAATGCGATCGGCCAGCGTTCGAAAATCTGACACTCCCTGCAACTCGTAATCGGGCAACTCGATGTGGAAGTGATGTTCCAGCCGGGTGAGCAGATCGAGCGCTTGTAAGCTGTCGATGCCGAGCGTCTTGAAGAAGTCATCGTCCGGCGTCAGCTTCTCGCGCGGCACTTTGAAGTGGGCGGCTGCGAGACTCAAGATTTCTTCCAGCGTTTGCTTGGGCATGGTCACTAGTCGACTCCATCTGTTCTCAGATCAATCAACAATCAACCCACCGACGCTATGGCAAATACGGTTGCGCATCGCCGCTTTCCACAAATTTTCTCAGACCCGCTTCCACCGCCGGCTGAGCAAAGAGTTCGCAGAAAATATCAATCTCCTTCTTCAACTCCTCGTACGGAATCGGTTTGATAAACCTCTTCGCGGCAATCGCTGTCCGCCGATCAAACTTCCCCAGCTGCGCGGCGGTCGCGCGTGCCACTCTCAGTGATTCGCCTTCCGCCACCACTTGGCTGACCAATCCAACTTGCTGAACCTTCGTCGCATTGAAACTTCGGCCCGTGAGCAACAGATCGCGAACCACCGCATTTCCCAAGTCGCGCTTCAGGCGCGGAATCCCTCCAAAACCCGGAATCAATCCCAGCCGCAGCTCCGGAAAACAAAATCTCGCCATCTTGTCGGCAACGATCAAGTCGCACACTAGCGCCAGCTCAAGCCCGCCACCGAATGTCACTCCGTGCACCGCAGCAATCGTGGTCAATGGCGAAGCATCGAGAGCGTTCAACACGCGGTGGATACGCTCCAGGTAGTCGCGAACTCCCTTGGCGGCATCCTTCCGCACCAATTCCTGCGAACGCCGATACAGCTCCCGCAAGTCCGCGCCGGCACAAAATCCGGCCTTCAGCTCGCTGTAAACAATGAGAGCATGAGCCTCAGCTTCCAACTCATCGAGAACGCTGACAAACTTTTCTAACTCGTCGAGCGTCAGCGAACCAATCTCGTTGCATGGCTCGCGATGCAGCGCCAGTTCGATCACGCCGTCCCTTAGAGCCCACGAAATCGACTGACCACGAAAACATTCCATGCCGATCCGTCTTCTTTTGTGAACCTTCGTGCCCTTTGTGGTTAAAGCCTTGGACTTACGACGCCTGCTTCACCCGATACATCTCTTCAATCTCATTTTTAAAACGCGCAGCAATCAAATCCCGCTTCAATTTGCCGTTTGCAGTCAGCAACCCGTTCTCAATCGAAAACGGCTCCGAATAAATATGAAACGCCCGCACCTGCTTGTAGTGCGGCAACTCCAAATTCACCGTATCCAACGCAGCCTGCACCCGCTCTCGTGTCACATCGCCGGTAACCACGGCCGAAAGATATCCCCGCCCATTACCCACCAGCACGACCTGCAGCGCCCCGGGCAAATTACGCAGTACTTCTTCTTCGATAGGCTCCGGCGCAACGTTGTGACCTGATCCTAGAATAATCAAATTCTTGATGCGCCCAACGATCCGCCAGTTCCCCGCAGCACCTACTTCGCCCTGATCGCCGGTATGAAACCAGCCATCGCGCAAGGCTTTCACCGTCTCCTGCGGGCGATTCCAATATCCCGGAAAAACATTCGGACCACGCACCACAATCTCGTCACTCTCCGCCAGTTTCATCTCGACGCCGGCGATCGCCGGCCCCACGCGCCCCGGCTCTACACTTCCCGGGTTATCCATGGTGCAGATCGCGGTAGTCTCGGTCAGCCCATAACATTGCAATACCGGAATCCCCAGCATCATGAAATAAAGCTGCGTCTCCACGTTCAGTGGCGCCGAACCGCAGATCAGGGCCTTCAGCTGAGACCCAATCATCTTCTTGCGAATAGTTGGAAACACGGCCGCCTTCGCCAACTCCAGCCATGCTGAATCTGCGAAGCTGTGCTTTCCCTTCTGCTTGCGCATCCACGCTGCCTTGGCCCGACTGTAAACGCTGAGAACCACGCCACCAGTCTTCCAAAGTTGTTCGTCAACAGCTTTACGCATTCGTTCGAGGAGCGCCGGAACATTGAGGAAATAGTCGGGCCCGACGGCACGCATTTCACTCGCAATCTTGCTCAAGTCGGTGTTAAGCGCAAGCAAATTGCCGCGCAAAAGGCACGTAAGGAGCATGATCCACGAACCCGCAAAACAAAACGGCAGATAGTGAAACACGCGATCCTGGCCTGCTTTGTTCTGCATCAGAGCATCGAGCCGGCCCGAAGTGCAGCTCAACATATGGGCAACATTGCCCGCGTTGAGGACAACCCCCTTGGCCTCGCCCGAAGTGCCGGAGGTATAAATAATAGTGACCGGATCGGAGTCATCATGTGAGACGGGATGCCCCATCCTTTGCGCATCATCCAGGCGACGGGAAGCATCGCCGAACACATCCTCAAACAACGCTTGTGGTGGGGCTTCCGGCCAGTTCTGCACGATCCCATCCCGCAGCCCCGCATCCCCGCAGCAAATCAGCGCGGGAGAGCAATCCTTCATCATGGCCACCAATTCTGCCGGAGCCTGCCGCGCATAAAGCGGCACAACGATCAATCCCTCGGCCATGATCGCCAGGTCCATCGCAACCCAGCGAATACCGTTGTGCGCCAGCAACGCGCACCGGTTGCCGCGCTTCAGCCCGCGAGCCGCCAAAAAGGATCTGGCCTGAGCGATCGATTCGAGAAGATCGCGTCCGCTCTGTAGAGACGCAACTCGCTGCATCTCCGCCACGCCAAGCGCTTGCAGGACGACCTTATCCCCTGCCAACTCAAGCTGCGCAAAGATATTTTCAAGAAACGTCATGGACTAGCGGATGTCTTGCCAACTTCAAGGTCTCACCGGCCAGCGAAAACTACTCAGCTCATAGTGCTCGACCCGTTCAGCATATCGTGAAAGCAAAGACCGCGCCTTCTCGGTGATCACAGGCTTCTCGTAGTTTTCGCCGGCAAAGGATCGAACGGCTTCGACCGAGTCAAACCATACCAACGTGATGAACTCCACTTCACTTTCTTTAGCCAGGCGGAGCACCTGAAATCCCAGGTAGCCATGCTCTGTGAGTTCCCGCTCGAGGCGCGGAAAAAGCTCGCCCTTCAAGTACGCGTCATAGCCATCTGCGTTCGCATTGCGCGTCCAGCCATGCCACATCCGGCAAATCACACTGGCTCTCCCTAGTTTGGACTGTACGCTTCGGCCAACTGCCGCAGTCGGTCACTCATCGGCGGCAAATAATCTTCCCAACTCCATTCGCCCCTGCGTGTCGGAAAGTCCGGGTAGCGCCGCTGCACTTCTTCCTCGAAGTACACTCCCATGCGTGCCATCACTTTCAGGTTCCGTACAACAGTTCGCCCAATGCCATCGGCGATCCTCTCGCCTTCCTGGCTCAGCTTCGTCAGCGCCGCCAGCAGCTTCGCTTCCAGATCGGCGTCATCCACGTTCATCAGCAGATCCTCATGCCCCCGCTCGCGCATGAGATTCCGGATGCGCTCATCCATTGTGATCCCCGCCGAAGGCACCAGCGCCGGCATACAGGTCACAATTCCGTGATAGCGCGACGACGCCATCATGTGGCAAGCCCGCAGCACGCTCACCAATTCATACATGTTGTGGTCTTCTGAACTGAGCACAGGAACGCCGCCGAGCTTTTCTGAAATTCGTGACGCCGGACGCGCATCCAGCCGCTCTGTGGCCGCCAGGATCACGAACACCTTCCGCTGTTTGCGGAACGCGTCCACCGCATTCGCGACCGCCGTCAGATAGTTCTCGTAAGCACGATCGGCTTCCGGCCCCGAGTTGTGAAAATAAACCGAGCGGTAGTGGCTATCCTTATATGCTCCCACCAGGCCGTGCAGCGCGAACTTCGCCACCGAAGCCTTCACCGGCCACTCAAAAGGGTTAATGGGACAAACCACCAGCACCGGAGTGCTTCCATCCCATCCCAGTTCGCGCAACACCTTCCGCCCGAATTCCGCGGGATGCGGCTCAAACGTCCAGGCCGTATCCGTACCCAATTCATTGGGCACACCCAACTCGCGCAGGATCGTGCGCGATTCCTCGTTGCGCGTAATCACCAACGAATTCTTGCAGTAGCGCGCACACATCTTGGCCACCAAAGGATCCATCTGCCCGGCTTCGGCGCCGTAACCAACGGAAAGCTTGTTCTGTGCCGCCGCAATGCCCAACGATCCGATCATCATGGTGGTCAGCGCGTTGGCAAATTTGCTCTTGAACATCGAACCCTCGCAGGCCACCACGCCGTGATGTTTCGGAACCTCGTCCGCTAAAAAGGGCGGGAAAATATCTGGCAGATGCACCTGCGCAGTACCGTCGAAGTAGCCTTGCGAAAATTTAGGAACTTGCGTCATCACGCTGAACGCGACCCGCTCCGCGCCGAGGATGTGACGAAGCTGCCGTAGCATCTCCTCCACACGCACATCCGAGCCCATATTGCGGGTCCCGTTGTAGCCGGCAAAAAGCAGCTTCAGCCTTTCTCCTGGCCGCCAGGGCTTGCCTTTGCCCAGCATCCACGCAGCTTTCGATTTTTCAATCGAAGCGCTAACCCACGCCTCGAGCACGAAGTCCATCATGCCGCAGACCCTCCCACCTTCGCGGGCCACTCCTGATACTGGAACGAAAAATTAGTCTCCCGGCTGAACTTCAATAAAGGATAACTGTACTGGGAAAACGGCACCGGCTTGCGGCTCAACTCAGAAGTCACGCGCGTGTTGTCGAACACCGTATTCCAGACCAGATACGGCATGAACACCTTCATCAGTGACGCTCCATAGGCAACCGCACCTTTGCGATTCGCCAAAGTATTCACAGTCCCAGAGAAAGGCCGCTCCAGCATGGGAACAAACACCGGCGATCGTTTTTGTTGCGCCACAGCCAACGCGGCGGTCAATTCGCGAAACGTCTGCGACTCTCGCCCTGACGAAAGATGATAGGTGTCGTGCTGCGGATCGTCTTTTTGATGCAACTTCGCAATCGCATCTGCCACAAAATCCACGTTCACGATGTCGATCTTGTCATTGGGCCGAAATGGAAGCACCGGCAAACCCGCCAGGAAAACAAATGCCTTGACCATGTCGAACTGCGTGGTCTGTGCGCGGCGACTGTCACCCAGCACTATGCTCGGCCGGAAAATCGTAATCGGCACTTCCGGCAGAAGCTGCCGGATCATGTGTTCGCAGAATTTTTTCGTGCGGGCGTATGGATCATAATCAGACCGTTCCCAATCGATCGATCGGTCCTCAGTGACGACCTCATTCTTCCGCTTTCCCGCCACCGCCACCGTGCTCACATGGCTAAACCGGCGCAGCCCATGATAGTGATGCACCCGCATGGCCAGCTGCAGCACTTCCAGCGTTCCTCGCAGGTTCACATTCAGGCAACTCTTCTCCGACTTCCGATTCAGCGACGCTGCACAATGAATCACCGAATCGGTGGTGTGAATCAATCGATCGTAATCATCCCGTGCAAGACCGAATTGCGTCCCGGTGAGATCACCGCGAAAAATCCTGATCCGCGTCTGCAAATACTCATAGAAACGCGGGAAGTCGAGATGCAGTTGCAGCGCGTGCCACAAACGCATCTCCGCCTCATGCGGATCGCGCGCCCGCACCAGCACGTTCAACGAAGCCCCATGCTCTTCCAGCAAATTGGCGGCCACGTGCCCGCCGATGTATCCGGTGGACCCGGTCAGGAATATCGCCACGTTGCCCCGTTTGTGCCGGTTTTGATGGCCTCGCCGTTGTTCTCGGCCTCGGCCAGTTGAAAACTCCGCGACGGACGCGCTTCCAACGGACGCCCCTCAATCAGCGGATACGTCCATCGCCGCAACGCCGGAATATGAACGTTGATCCAGTACTCCCACCAGTCGATGCCACGCGTGTCGTATCCGAACGCCGACTTCTCTTCCGGCACCAGCGCATAAGCGAGTTTTTCCACATTCTCTGCCACGAAGTCATGCTCATTTAGAAGAATGAAGGGCTCGAACAGTTCGATCAGCTTTTCAACCTTCTCCAGATTCCGTTCTGCCCGCGCCAGCGGCGTCTTGCGCAAAGGCAGTGGCGACACGATGCGCTGAATCGACTTGATGATGGCCTTCTGCGCCGGAGCCGACATGCGCTCATAGCGTTGCTTCGAAACCGGTATCGCATCAAAACGCAAGCGCAGCCAGCTTTCCAGACCTTCGAGCGCGCGATAATGTTTTCGATGCGCCAGAGAAGTCAGTTCAATCGAACGTCGCATGTCGCAAGGATTGGTCACCGAAGTTGCCAACTGATAAACCTGCGCATTTCGCCGCTGCACGACGGCCGCTGCGATCAACGTCATTCCCCGGCAAACCGAATCCACCGGAATCACATCCAGCCGCTTGCGCTGGTTCGACGGCAGTTGCCGGAAATATGTCCCCAGCAAATAGGACAACGAAGCCGAGGTATTAATGCCTTCATTCCACCCGAGAAATGGCTTCTCCAGCGAGGTCTCAACAATCGCCGGTCGCACAATCGCAATCGGCAAGCCCGCTCCGTACTTGTGGATCAGCGACTCCGCCAGACTCTTGGTCAGCGTATAAGTGTTCGCCCATCCCAATTCGTTAGCGCGTTTCTTCCCCGCCTCCGTCAAATACGTCCGCAGCCAACGCACCCGGTTCTTGCGAATCTGATTCTCCAGCGCCGCGCCTTTCAGGTTTTTAGACGCGTGCTCTTTTTGCAATGCCTGGCGGCGCAGTTCCTCGGTAACCTCCGCGTCCTCCGCTTTCTCCGTTGCCCGCGCGACGAATTCATGCAGAGACCGCCATTCTCCATCCGCGTCGAAATTCGCAACTCCCGCCGGCGTGTAATTCGGACGCAGAGTTTCGCCAACTCGCCCATCCCGTGCTCCCGCCACGTAGCATGTCGAAAGATGCAACAACCCAGCGTGATCCGACTTGCGCACAAATTCGACAATGCCCACCGCCGCGTCCACGTTGGTCAGCAGCGCATCCCGCAAGTCAGGATTAAAATCCGTCAACCCCGAACTGTTGACGACGAGATCGAGATTCTTCCGCAACTTCTCGGCGACCTCCGCCGCAATCCCCAGGTCTGGCTGCGCCACATCGCCTTCGACAACTTCCACCCGCTCTCGCAGAAACCGCCCCAACCCCGCGCCGTAACGTTTGTACAACGGATCGAAGACCGGAGAATCCTCCACCAACTTTTCAAACCGACCGAGCGCCGGATTCGATTTCTGCCGCCGAATGAGCAAATAAATCCGCCCAATCTCCGGCAAATCCATCAGCAGATTCACTAGCCACACTTTGCCGATGAACCCAGTCACGCCAATCAGCATGACGCGCTTCCCCGCCAACGCAGCTCGAACCGAAAGCGTTTGCGCCTGCCGCCCGCCGTCGAAATGAACAATAGGATGGCCCAGCACGGGCAGCTGCCGCTCCGCCGGAATCACAGCCGCCTGCAACGCCTCAACTCCGGTCAACCCTGTCTCCGCTAACCTCAAATCCCGAACCAACCGCTCCGCATCGCGCCGCCCGTCCGGTCCCGCCCCGATAATCCGCGCAAACACTCCTCGCGGACGAATGACGGGATCCACCAACCTCCCGGTCGCCATGCCATCGCGAAACTCCAGCCGGTTCGCGATCACCCACCGCGCCCCCAAATGCCGCGCCAGAGGCCCCATCACATGATCCAGTCCCTGGCTGACCAGCACCACATCTGCGCCCGACTCGATCAACCCCTTCAGCTCTCGCACCCCCTCAGGCTTCAACTGCGGCTTCAATTTGTACTGGAAATATTCCTCGCCCAGCAGGTCCAACCGGTCCCGGCTGACCCCGCGCAACACCGTATGAACCACCCGGGTAGCGAACACCCGGTTGGCGGCATACAAAAAAGGACGCAGCACCGCCATCACCAAAACCAACCCGCGCCGCATCCAGCGCTCGATAAAGGTCTGCCCGTTCCAGGTAAAGAACGCAATCGGGCGCACGGTCGTCAACTCCAGAAGACTGCCCTCCACCCGCCAATACACCCGCGGAGCAGTCCCACCGCCGCCAAAATTGTGGTTCGACTGTTTCAAATCGTGCGTTGTCCCCAAGACCTGAGAGTCCACATCGCTTCCTTCATTGTGAACAAACCCTCTATTGTAAACAATAGCAGCAAAAGGACGAAGTGCGTCGCGAAGCCACCCGTGAAACCTACCGTCCAGTGCGACGTTTCACCGGCAGAGGCTTCACGGTCACGTTCGCACCCCCGCTCCGAAGAATCCCCCGGCCACATTGATCCAAAGTCTCGCAACGGCAACAATCCATCATCTTCTCAAGTAAATGCCGCATCGTTTTTATCTGCCCCGTTAATTCCTCAAGTTCCGCCAGCTTCCGGCGAGAAAGTTTCTGCCAGCGCTGTGAAGCCGGGGCCGCATCCCGAAAGCCAAAAAAAAGCTCCCGAATTTCATCCAGCATAAAGCCGGTTTGCCGCGCCCGTTGAATCACCGCCAACCGATGCAGCACGGCAGTGTCGTAGCGTCGCTGACCACTCATCCGCTGCGCCGGAAGTAGGATTCCGATCCGTTCGTAATAACGAATCGCCGACGGCTGAAGTCCAACCTGTCGCGCCACCTCGGAAATCGTCAATTGCGCCATCTCCGCATTCTAGCCCAGGCGCAGCGGCCTCAACCGAGAACTGGCAACTGACAACTGTTCTTTCTTTCGAGTTCACGACCAATAATTTACAAATATTCCTCTTGCCTTAAAGTCGACTTTAAGTTGTAAGGTCATGCAAGCGGACAAAATACGACCCCGCTAAGGAGAGCACATGAAAATATTTCTGATCGTTGCAGTCACCGTCACCATCCTGGGCGGATACGCGCTGTCACACGTTGTGTCCGAGCGTCAAGCGGCCGTCCAGCAATCCACTCCCACAAACGCAAAAGCGGAAACTCCCTTCTACTGCGACCGCACAGCGCTCACACCGGTACAGCGCAACCGGCAACAAGAGCTCGGCAAGATTCTGCGCTCATCCGTTCTTGGCATCCAGGAATTACCAGGCGGATTCGAATTCGAGTTTCCTTCCGACTCGGCGAACTACCAGGCCATAACCGAATTCACACCCTTGGAGCGCGCCTGCTGCCCTTTCTTTGACATCAGCATTCGACTGGACCGCGAAGGCGGAAAACTTTGGTGGCAACTCACCGGCCGCGAAGGCATAAAGCAATTCATCCGCGCGGAATTCGCCACCTGGATCAAACGATGAACCACGTAGCCCCGGATGCCACGTCCGGGAACCGACCTGGAGCGAACCCAACGACGAGAATGAAACTCGGCAGCGGTCAGCGCAGAATCTCAAGCTTCACTTCGCAACCACCAAATTATTCGTCACCGCAAACGCTCCGTGCACCCCATTCGCCCGGATGCCCGCGATGTTCTTGTCCGCCTCGCTGTCCACCACTCCTTCCAGCGTCACCCTCCCGTTCTTCACAATAATGCGGATGGGTTTCAGCACCGGCATGGAGTAGCGCTGCAGCGCCGGGTATACGTAGATGGCGCGGTACGCGCTCCGCCGCAGCCGATCATCCATGGGCGAAAGCGGCAGCACCTCAATCTGGTTATCGACTTTTTCCACGCCTTCAATTTTCTTTACCGCATTTTCGGCATCCGACTTCAACGTCGGCTTCGTAACCTGTCCCACCAAGGTCACGTTGTAGCCATCGACTTTGTACCCCAGGTTGTCAAACACCGACAGATACGGCAGCATCACCAGTTCGTGACGCACTTCCTTCTGAATGCGTTCCACCGCTCTCGGCGAAACTTCCGGTTGCTGCGCCCCCGCACGGAGCGCCACGATCGTCAGCCCGGCCGCGCCAACGCACCGCAACAAAAACCGTTGATTGTGTCTCATGGCAGTTCTCCTCTCCTTACGATTTTGTTCGAGAATCGTATCTGCACACTTTCTCACAAAACCACAAAAATGGAACCCAGTTTTTCGGCGCCTCATCAAGCCTGCGCCCAATCAAGCCTGCCCTACAACCTGAGCAAACTTATCCATGTCGATGTTCCCTCCCGACATAATCGCCACAACTTTCCCCGCTCCCGCGCGTCCCGACAAAGCCGCCGCCACCGCGCAAGCCGCCGCTCCTTCAATGATCACCCGATTCCGTTCCGCCACCAGCTTCATCGCCCGCGCCGCTTCCACCAGCGTCACTACCAACGATCCGTCCAGCAACCGCCGAGCCCGTTCGAACATGGAAGCAAACACCATCTTGCTGCCAATGCCGTCCACCATCGACGGCGTATATTCCACCGTCCGCGGCTCTCCCGCCGCGAGCGACGCGGCCAGCGGCGCCGCCGTTTCAATCTCCGCCGCGTACACTCGCACTCGTGGCGCCCGCGCCCGCAACACTTCCGCAATCCCGCAGGATAACCCTCCCCCACCCCACGGAATCACCACCGCATCCATCTCCGGCAAATCCTCCAGCAACTCTAGAGCGATCGTGCCATTCCCCGCCATCACATCCGGATCATCAAACGCATGAATGAAAGTCGCCTCCACGCCCGGATAAGACCGCGTCTCAAACGTCCGCCACCAATCGGCAAACGGAACCTTGATCACCCGCCCGCCCATTCGCTCAACCGCCGCAATCTTCGTCGCCGGAGCCGTATCCGGAGCCACAATCGTCGCCCCCACTCCCATCCGCCGCGCACAGAACGCCACTCCCTGCCCCATGTTCCCCGCCGAAGCCGTCAGCACCCCGCGCTCCAACCGCGCCCGTGGAGTCCGTGCCATCACATTCGCCGCCCCACGAATCTTGAACGATCCAATCGGCTGCAAATTCTCCAGCTTCAAATAAAGCTCCACCGGCAAATCCGCATTGCACCGAACCAAAGGCGTCCGCAAAGCCACAGAAGCAATGTTCCTCCGAGCCTCCTCTACCTGATCGAGCGTAATAGGCATGTTGAATATTCTAACGAAGGCCAAAGTGCTTTCCTTCGTGAACCTTCGTGTCCTTAGCGGTTAAAGCCTTTAAGCCGTTTCCCGCTCCAAATCAATCAAAACAAAAAGACCGCCAACTTGGCGGCCTTTCATAAGCTCTGAGCTTTCCCGAACTTAGTCGCCCAAAACCGGCTCACCCACTTCCGGCTTGGGCCTGGAAGCGGTCAAAGCCCCCAGCGGAATAAATCCGTTCTCTGCAACCACCGGCTTCTCCTGCAGCACGACTTCGCGATACAGCGCAGCCATGCGCGCGTTGTAAGCCGCATCGTCTTTCTGCGGACCGCGCGCAGCCGCCTGTTTCGCATCCCGCGCCCGCTTCTTCTCTTCCCCAGAGTTCTTGGCAATGCCGAGCTTATCCAGATCATGCTGCTCTTCGTTGGTAACCAGTTCGTCCTTAAGCAGCAAGGAGTGCGCCGACGATTCCATCTTCACATTCTTCCCACCGGCAAAAATCTCATGCCGGCCATGCTCCTCGTACCACTTGGTCAGGGTTGCGGTCATGTGCATCTTCTCGATAATGTTCCGCCAGCCCACGCCAGTGTTGTACGCGCAGAAGGAAATCTCGCCCTCCTGCGTGGCATAAGGAATAATGCACTGCTCCGTCCGCCGGAAATCGTAGTTAAACAAATCCTGAAACCACATCCCCGCAATGAACAGGAAATTCCACCGGTCCTGCCGCCGCTTCATCACATCGTCAATCGTCCGGTCCGGACCCACTTTCCCGTAATTCTTTCCGGTAGCATTGAAGTTCTTGTCAAACTTCTTAAGCAGATCCATCAACTTAAAGTGAGTAGGCGACTGAAACGGATCGTAGTTCTTCATCAAACACAAAGCCATACCCACAATAGTAAGAAACTTCCCCCGAGCCGCATCGTTGACTTTCTGAATATCCTTGGCCAGTTGATCGCCCTTCAAGAAGGCCGTGACCGGAACCGCCTCCTTAGTCTCCTTGTCAATCATCACAGCCATCCCCGTTCCACAATTAGGATGGCACCCACAGGAGAGTTGGCCCCAGTCGTTCTTGAGGTCGTCAACGTGCATCAGGTCGGCCCAATCGCTGAAAGTTCCCATGAACGAGATTGGGAACCAGTCGCGCGCGGGTTCGCCGAGGCCGGTTTGATCTTTTACGTCGTGGGCTAGATGGGAGAGCGTGTAGCGCTGGGCTTCGCGACGGTCGTCGGTCACGGCTTCGTCGCGGCCGGTGAAGCTTACTGGCTGGAAGGACAGGAATCCGATTCGCTTGGGATTGTCCAAGGCGAACTTAATGATGCGTCCCACTTGTTCGTTATTGATTCCGTTCACGATGGTGACTACCGGAACGATTTCCACTCCGGCGGTGTGCAGGTTTTCGATGGCCTTCAACTTTACATCAAACAGGTTTCCGACTTTGCGGTGCGCGTTGGCGGCGTTGCCGATGCCGTCAAATTGCAGATAGGCGTAGCGCATTCCAGCTTCCGCTGCTTGCTGCGCGAACTCAAGGCTCTTGGCGAATTCGATTCCATTGGTTGCCGCTTGCACGCTGTTGTATCCGACCTTGCGGGCGTAGCGGACAGCATCCAGGAAGTACGGTGATAATGTGGGCTCGCCGCCGGAGAACTGCACCGACATCTGACGCCTCGGCTTGATCGTGATGGCGTTGTCGAGCATGGTCTTGATGTCTTCCCAGCTCAACTCATGCACGAAGCCAACTTGGTTGGCGTCCATGAAGCAGGGGTCGCACATCATGTTGCAACGGTTGGTCAGGTCGATGGTGAGGACCGAGCCGCGTCCGTACTTCACCGTGCTCGATCCGTGGTGGTGCAGCTTTTCGTCATTATGCGCGACAATATCGCGGCCGGGGAAAACTTCTTCCAAGTGGCGCGAGAAATCTGTGTCAATCGACATTACGTCTTCGAAGTGACCGTGTTTTTCGCAATCCTTGACCATCAGGATTTTGCCGTCACGCTCGATGATCTGGGCTTTGATTTCGCCGACTTTTTCGTTCGACAAGACTTCGACCGGGAGTTTGCCATCGAGGATCTGCTGGCGGATTTCGGGGACACACTTCGGGCACAGCGAGTCTGTGGTGCGCGGCCAGCCTAGCGGAGGTTTAGTCTTCTCGTACGACTTGAGCAGCGGCTTATCGGACCACTTGGGCTTGGGAGACGGATTCTGTTTGATCCGGTTCAGGCGCTCAAATACCGCCCACGCGCCCGTGGCGGCAACGGTTACTGCTTTCTCCACATATTTTACTGGCTTGTGCATGTGTCCTCTCGCTTTCCACTGCTGGGATGGTGGCAAGTCAGGCATCTGCCACTTCTCCCCGGTGAATCTCAAATCTGAAACGGTTGAACCCGTAGACCCTACCCCTACTGACCTTCACTCTCGAAAGGTTTCATAAATGACTACATCAGGGGCTGAAGCCCGCATCTTCGCGGCTCAATCGGTACGGCTGAAGCCGTGCTCTTCCCCGAAGCACATCCATGAAACCAGCTCAAACCTTACAAATAGAAGAGGCTTCTCGATGGACCTCTCCCTGGGTGCCTGGTTGTGACTATCTTATTGAAGGCAATGCTGTGATGGCACGCGGAACCCAACGAAAGGGGCAAAATCGGGGTTTAGCGGTGGAATGGCGCATTGGATGGGGTGTAAGTGATTGAGGGGATTGGGGTTTGGTTGAGAACTCCAACTCCGGGAATTGTTCAGAAGGCGGAGTGGAGGTTCAGGGGCACAACCGGAGCATATCGGCCGAAATCGCGGTCGTAGTGAAAATCTGCCAGTTGCGGCGGAGGGCGGTGGCGCAAATCAGGAAGTCGATTGCCGATCCGGCTACACCTCAGGCACGACATTGATTGCTCAGGTGAACAGCGTTTTCGCAATCGGCGACATCAATGGGGCGTGCTCGAAGGCGCGGAGTTGGTCGCGCAGTTTCTTGAAGCTGGCTTCTTGGCGTATGCCGGAAAGCAACTCCTGGCGAACCGAGCCCACGAGTTGGGCTCGTCCATCTTCGATAAGTTCCTGCAGGGCGCTGGTCAGACGGCGTCGCTGTGGCGCAGCGCTAGTGACCAGACGGCGTGTGTCCACCAAAACCAGCATAGTCAGGAGCGCGTTTCGGCGCTCCGCTTTGTAGTCGTACTTGGGGTCGAAGTCGACGGCGCCGAAAGCTTTGAGGATGCGAAGCTGCTTACGGCGCTGCACGTATTCAGCGAGGGCGGCGGTGACTGCGTCCTTTTTTTCACTTCTGGTGCTGTTCTCGCGTTCCACCCTTCCGCAAAGAACGCGGAAGAATGGGGTACCCCTCATTTGTGTGTGATGACGCCTATGTTACGAATGGATGGGGCACCCGCAGCGGTAGCGAAAAGCTGGGCCAGTTCCACGGTAGCCCGCTCACGAGCGGCAGCAAATCCCAAACTGCTGCCAAAGCCGAAACCACGGGCTATGCGCGAGCAGGTCGTCGTGCCTTCGATTGGCGGCCGAGATGTCGCTCGCGCTCAGCGGTCTGGTATCCGGTACCGCGTAGACGCGCTCTAGCCACTCGATTTCAGTAATGGTCCGTTCGGCGTCCATCCCTCCACAATATCTAACAGAAAGGCGCGGAGGTCAATCCGGGGTGGCATCTCTAAAGACCCTGACTGAGAGATTTGTCTCTTGCCTGCCATAGTGGGTAACCGCGCCATCCGTTGACAAAGGTTGCGGTCGAGGATAGAGTTTGGCTCCGATTTGTGCCGCGAAACTTTCCTGCCCGGAGATTAGCCATGTTCAGATCGATCAAGCAAACGATCTTTTTTGCGTTGTCTGGCTTGTTGCTCTTGCTATCGGTGGGACGCGTGCAGGCTTCGGTTAAAACCTATCGGGGCAAGTTTTCGGATGGCGCGAAGTATCTGATTCAGGTTCCGTCGAACTGGAATGGGACGCTGGTGCTTTACAGCCATGGATATGTGGTGCCGGGGGCTTCGAATCCGGCGGAAGATGTGGGCGATCCGATTACCGGGGCTTATCTTCTTTCTAATGGCTACGCCCTAGGTGGGTCTTCTTATGCGAGCACCGGATGGGCAGTGCAGCAGGCTTTGCCGGATCAGATTGAAGTGCTGGACACTTTCAAGACTCTGGTCGGCACACCCAAGCGAACGATCGCGTGGGGACATTCGCTGGGTGGAATGATTACGGCTGGATTGGTGCAGAGATATCCCACGCGCTTTGACGCGGCTTTGCCCATGTGCGGGGTGGTGGCGGGCGCAGTTGGAACCTGGAACCTGGCTCTGGACTCTGCTTTTGTCTTCGACGTGTTGCTCGGGGCGGGATCGAAGTTGCAGTTGGTGAATATCACCAATCCGACGAAGAATGTAACTGCGGCCGAGGAGATTCTGGCCGCCGCGCAGAAAACCGCGAAGGGACGGGCGCGGATCGCTTTGTCGGCGGCGCTTGGAGACACGCCGGGTTGGTACGATCCTTTATCTCCGGAACCGTCGCCAGCGGATTATGTTGCGCAGGAAGCGAATCAGTATCTGTGGCTGGCGGATGTTGATTTTTTCTTTGCGTTCGGTTTTCGAGCGGAGATGGAGGGACGGGCGAAGGGGAATCCGTCGTGGAACAATGGAGTGGATTATGGGAAGGAGCTGAAGAGTTCGGTGGACTACGCGGAAGTTCAGGGGCTCTATGAGAAGGCTGGATTGAATCTGGAGGATGACCTTCAGGCGTTGAATGAGGCGGCACGAATCAAGGCGAAAGCGTCGGCGTTGGCTTATCTGGAGCGCAATATTATTTTCAATGGAGAGATTGATATACCTGTTTTGACCTTGCATACCAAAGGCGATGGGTTGGTGGTGGTTGAGGACGAGAGCGCTTATAAGGATGTGGTTGACGAGGAGCATAACGGGACGTGGCTGCGGCAAGTGTTTGTGCATCGGGCGGGGCATTGCGAATTTACTCCGGCCGAGACTGTGGTCGCGTTCGGCGCGCTGGTCAGCCGTTTGGATACGGGCAAGTGGCCTGCGCTGGGTCCGGGCAGGTTGAACGAAGCAGCCAAAGCGCTGGGATCATCGTTTAATGTGCTGTCGGTGAATGGGAAGAATGTTCACGTGGCGCCGGCTTACTTCAAGTTTCATCCGGCGGAGTTTTTGCGGCTGTTTGATGATGGGAAGCAGTGAGGGAATCGAGTTTTAGATTGGCTCAGCACGAGCGATGACGCTCGCGCCTACACTTTGCTGATTCGCAGAACTCCCGCGGCTTTGATTTCGCTTTTTTTCAGGGCTTGCAGGGCCTGGTTGGCCTGTTCGAGGTCGAATATCTCTACTTCGGTTTGGAGCGGGACCTGGGCGGCGAGATTGAGAAATTCGCGAGCGTCCTGACGAGTGCTGTTGGCGACGCTGCGGATCACGCGTTCGTGGTAGAGCAGCGAGTAATCCATGGCCGGGATGGAACTCATGGTAATGCCGGCCAGGGTGAGGGTTCCGGCTTTGCGTAGGACGCGAAGAGCCAGGGGAACGAGTGCGCCGGCGGGAGCGAAGATAATGGCGGCGTCGAGTGGGTGGGGTGGGGCATCCTCGGCGCTGCTCACCCATGCGGCCCCCAGCCGCTGGGCCAGTTCGCGATGGATCGGGGTGCGAGTGAAGACGTAAATCTCACAGCCCTGGTGACGCGCGAATTGTAGAACCAGATGGGCTGAGGCTCCGAAGCCGTAGAGTCCCAGGCGTTGGCCTGGGAGAATGCCACTTAGGCGGTAGGAACGGTATCCGATGATCCCGGCGCATAGCAACGGGGCTGCGTTCTCGTCGCTGAATACTTCCGGGATGCGGTAAGCGTAGCTCTCGCCAACCACGGTGTAGTCGGCGTATCCGCCATCGACGTGAAATCCTGTGAATTGGGCTCGATCGCAGAGATTCTCCAGCCCTCGACGACAGTAGTCGCATTGATTGTCGGTTGAGTGCAGCCAGGGGATGCCGACGCGATCTCCTTCCTTGAAAATCTGGGCGCCACGGCCGCGGGCGTCTACGACTCCGACAATCTGATGGCCCGGTACGAGTGGCAGCCTGGGTAATTGCAGATCACCTTCCACGGTGTGCAGATCGGTGTGGCAGAGTCCGCAGCAGCGGACGCGTACGCGGATTTCTCCGGGGCCAGGGGTTGGCGTGGGGAGATCTTCGAGATGAAGCGGAGAATCTTGCGCGGGTCGCGGATGTTCGAGGAGCATGGCACGCATCAGTCGATTTTAACCGGATGGTGAGACGTTCGACAGCTTGCCTGCCGAGCTTTGCTCTGACCGCACAACCACGTAAATTTGTCCAGAATTCAGACAGGTTTAGCAGAGCGAAAAGTGCTAAGTGTCCTGATTTGAAATCGAACACTGTTGTGAAGCGAATTGACATTGACATTCATAACAAACAGATTGAGAATTTTGCCCGGTTGTTTTTCGCGTCCGGTTCCCCCTGGATAGCGAGGAACTTTGGAGAAGTCTTGGAGATGTTCATCCGCCACTAAGCCAAATCCCATATTTAAGGAGACTCGAAAACTATGAAGACTCGTTTTGCTCGTCTCAGTTCACTGTTTGTGGTCACTTTGCTAGGCTGCATTTGCCTGGCCGGTATGGCCTCAGCTCAGGATATGAAGGTACAGCCAAAGGGGAAGTACGTAGTTCTGCCGGCGCGGCTTCGCTATGATCTGAAGGCTCCGGCGGCTTCGTTGCAGACCTGGAACGGTTCGTTCACTTATCAGGGCACGAACTATACCTACAACATGGTGGGCACGGCGCCTTCGACGGATGCGTCGACCACGGTTCAGGTTTATGTCATTCCGCTCAAGATCGTGATCACGCCGAGGAGGGGTTCTTCGACTACGTACGATCCATCCCACGTGCTTTCGAACGGAAAAACGGTGACGACCAACACGACTACGTCGCCGATTTTCAATTCAAGCACGACTTACATCCAGGGTGGTGTGAATGTGGGAACCACCCAATACATTGACGCTTACCAACGGGCCAATTTCTGGGGCACGGTGAAGAGCAATCCGAACTACCACTTGCTGCTTGGCGGGCCGACGGTGCTGGCGGAACAAACCCTGAGTCCACCTTCACGCGACGGGACAACGGGTTCACCATTCGGGTTCAAGGCGGGACTGGTAGACATCAACTGGTTTGACGCGGAGTTGCAGAGCATCATCAGCCGCTTTAGCCAGATTCAGCCGAATACCCTGCCTATCTTCCTCACCTACGATGTTTATCTCACGGAAAGCGGAGAATGCTGCATTGGCGGATACCACAGCTCAGAAGGCAGCATCAGCAACCCGCAGGCTTATGCGCATGCCACTTACGTGGATCACCCGGGTGATTTCGCTCAGGATGTTTCCGCGCTGTCGCATGAAGTAGGCGAGTGGGCGGACGATCCGCTGGTGGTGAATACTAACGGCAACAACACACCCTGCGGAATTCTGGAAGTGGGAGATCCGCTGGAAGGCAATGCGAATTATGGAGGCTATCCGTACGTGCTGAACGGATTTACCTACAACCTGCAGGATCTGGTGACGCTGCCCTACTTCGGGGCGCCAGCGAGTACTTCGGTGAACGGCTTTTTCACGTTCCAAGGGGAGTCGATGGGTGTTTGGCAGAACGGCAGGTAGGCGTTTCGATTTCGCGCATGGCCCGCTTCTTAACCGAGGCGGGCTTTTTCTTGGGGCAAAACGGAATGTCTGCGACCCGGACGGGCGAGGCGTCCGTCGCCACGCGATCACAGCACACTGCCCGCGGAATCAGGTAAGATACTTCGGCGTTAGTCTGCTGACAAATGAACCGCGAATATCACAAAGGATACAGCCAGGAACTTCATCGCGACATGGAAGGACTGATCTTCGGCCACGCGGGCCCGCCGCTGCTGGTGTTTCCTTCGTCGATGGGAAGATTTTTTGAATACGAGGACGCGGGAATGATCCGGACGCTTACACCTAAGATCGAGGCGGGGGAATTGCAGGTGTTTTGCCCGGATTCCGTCGATGGCGAGAGCTGGTACAACAGGAGCATTCATCCGCGACTGCGGGTGCTGCGACATTTGCAGTATGAACGGTACATTCTGCATGAGTTCATTCCTTTTATTCGATGGAAGAATCAGACGCCGAAATTGGCTGTGACCGGGTGCAGTTTCGGTGGCTATCACGCGGTCAACTTTTCGTTCAAGCACCCTGATGTGGTGACGCATTGCGTGAGCATGAGCGGGTCTTATGACATTCACCAATTTCTGGACGGGTATTACGATGACGATTGTTACTTCAACTGCCCGCCGGATTACCTGCCGAACATGAATGACGAGTGGTTCTTGAGCCACTGCCGGCGGATGAAGATTGTGTTGGGATCGGCGGACTGGGATATGTGTCTGGATGCGAACGTGAAGCTGTCGGCGATGCTGAATGAAAAGGGCATTCCCCATTGGCTGGATGTTTGGGGCGATAATTCGAAGCATGATTGGCCTTTGTGGCAGAGGATGGCGGCGAAATACTTCTAGTTCGCCGAGGCTTCGAGCGCAAGGGAGAATGCCTTGAATTGGTATTACTCGACAGGCGCGTTAGAGGTCCTTCGACTGCGTAGCTGATTCGCTTCGCTCTTCAGCTCCTCTGCTCAGGATGACTTTTTGTTGTGGGTTGTGGGGAGACGTTGCAAGCAACGTCTGTACAGGAGATTGTTATGAAAAAAATTGGGGTTTTGTTTGGGATGGAAAATACTTTTCCGCCGGCTTTGGTGGCAAAGATTAACGGCATGAAAGTTGACGGTGTGTCGGCCGAGTTCGTGAAGCTGGGCGGGGTGAAGATGGCTGATCCCAGCGGCTATCGTGTCATCGTGGACCGGATTTCGCAGGACATTCCTTTCTATCGGGCTTATCTGAAAAACGCGGCGCTGAATGGGACGATCGTGGTCAACAATCCGTTCTGGTGGACGGCGGATGACAAGTTCTTCAACTATGCGCTGGCGACCAAACTCGGCGTGGCGATTCCGCCGACGGTGATCTTGCCTCATAACAAACATCCTGAAGGCACTACCGACCAGTCCATGCGCAATTTGATTTTTCCTTTGAACTGGGAGGAGATTTTTGAGTATGTGGGCTTCCCTGCTTTCCTGAAACCGTATTCCGGTGGCGGCTGGAAGCATGTTTACAAGGTCCATTCACCGGATGAGTTTTTCAAAGAATACAACCAGACCGGCGACCTTTGCATGACTCTGCAGCATGGGGTCGAGTTCAAAGAATATTTCCGCTGCTATGTGGTCGGACAGGAAAAGGTGCGAATTATGTATTACGACCCGCGGGCGCCGTTCCATGAGCGCTACGTGCGGAATCCGGTTCCGGCCAGTGCCAAATTGCTGGAACGCGTGGAGAAGGATGCGCTGACTTTGTGCCGGGCGCTGGGGTATGACCTGAACACGGTTGAGTTTGCGGTGGAGGACGGGGTTCCTTACGCGATCGACTTTATGAATCCTGCGCCGGACGCGGAAGCTACTTCGGTGGGCCAGGATAATTTTGAGTGGGTAGTGAATGCCGTGGCAGAAATGGCTGTAAAGAAGGCGCTTAGCGATGAGAATCCGGCTCGGGAGTTGCGCTGGGCAGCGTTTCTGGCGGGTGAAGGGCCGGTGGCCGTGCCCTCGGTAAAGGCGGCGGCGAAGAAGCGGATTCGAGCTTAGAGTCAACGACATTACTACAAAGGACACCGAAGGTTCACAAAGGAAATCTTGCTCTGAATTCGGTCGTTTCTTGCGCCGTCGGATTGTTATACTGGTGCTCGGCTCATGCGACCTACCTTCACTATCGGGATCGAAGAGGAATACCAGACGGTCGATCCGGTCACGCGCGATCTGCGCTCGCATATTCACACCGAAATGATGGAGCAGGGACGGATGCGCCTGCAGGAGCGGGTGAAGGCGGAGCTGCACCAGGCAGTGGTTGAGGTGGGAACTTCAGTTTGCACCACGATTAAAGAAGCTAAGGCCGAGGTGAAAACCCTGCGCCGCGACATGATTAAACTGGCGCGGGACAACGGTCTCAGGCTGGCCTCGGCGGCGACGCATCCTTTTGCTGATTGGCGAGTGCAGGAAATAACGCCAGATGAACGCTACAAGCACATTGTCGAGGACATGCAACTGGTGGCGCGAGCCAACCTGATTTTTGGTTTGCACGTGCACATCGGCGTCGAGGATCGCGAGACTGCCATCCATCTGATGAATCATGCGCGCTATTTTCTGCCGCACATTCTGGCGCTCTCGACCAATTCGCCTTTCTGGCTGGGCATGAATACGGGATTGAAATCTTACCGGTGCAAGGTGTTCGATAAATTTCCGCGCACCAACATTCCGGATTATTTCCCCAGCTGGGGCGAGTATGAGAATTTTATCAAGCTGCTGATCAAGACCAACTGCATCGACAATGCGAAAAAAATCTGGTGGGACATTCGGCCCCATCCATTCTTTAATACTTTGGAGTTCCGGGTTTGCGATATTCCGATGCGCGTGGATGAAACCATCGCCTTGGCTGCGCTCATCCAGGCAACCATCGCCAAGCTTTATAAGCTGTACGCGGCGAACCAGGGGTTCCGGCTTTACCGGCGGGCGCTGGTTATGGAGAACAAGTGGCGGGCGGCGCGTTACGGGCTGGCGGGCAAGCTGGTTGATTTCGGCAAGCAGGAGGAAGTTTCAGCGCGCGATCTGATACTGGAATACTTGGAATTCGTGGACGATGTGGTGGACGAGCTGGATTCGCGCGAGGAGTTGAACTACATTCACAAAATATTGGAAATGGGCACTGGGGCGGACCGGCAGCTGCGCGTGTTTAAGGAAACCGGCGACCTCAAGAAAGTGGTCGACTATATTATTGAAGAAACAGAAGTGGGATTGACCGATTTGCAGGTCATCGCTCCCGCTAGAAAAGTAGGGTAATGAGCGTTCCTGTCAGTGAAGCCAACCGGAAGTTGAATACGATTCCTTTCGATCCTGAACTTACTCCCGGAGCCCGCAACGCGGTGTGGGTTTGCCTGCGCGTGCAGCCGGCAGAGAAGGTCACGGTGATTACCGACGAAGCGACCAAGGAAATCGCGGCCAGCATGGTCCGCGAATTGGAAGCTGTGGGGGCTCCGTACCGCGCCTGGGTGCTGGAGGATTTAGCGCCGCGGCCGCTGGGCGATCTTCCACGAGAGATTGTTGAGGATCTCGAGACCAGCCAGGTAAGCATCTTTGCGGTGCAGGCGCAGGCCAATGAATTGCATTCGCGCATGCAGATGACGGACGTGGTCAACCGGCGGAAAATTCGCCATGCTCACATGGTGAACGTCAATCGGCAAATCATGCTGGAAGGGATGCGGGCAGATTTTCTCAAGGTGGATCGCATCAGCGTGAAAGTCGTCGAAAAGGTGCGCAAGGCGAAACAGGTGCGGGCCAAGACCGCGGCGGGGACCGATCTGGTTGCGGATTTGAATCCGAATTATCGCTGGGTAAAGACCAGCGGGCTGATTAGCCCGGACAAATGGGGCAACCTGCCGGGCGGCGAAGTTTTTACTACGCCGGGCGAGGTGAATGGAACGTTTGTGATTGATGGCGTCGTCGGCGATTGGCTTTGCGCCAAGTTTGGCAGTTTGCGGGAGAATCCGCTGACCATTCGGGTGAAGGGGAATCGCGTGGTCGAGGCTCACTCGACGAACCACGATCTGGAGAGCGATTTCTGGACTTACACTCATACCGACGAGAACAGCGATCGCGTGGGCGAGTTTGCGATTGGCACGAATATTGAATTGAAGGACGTGATTGGGCAGATTCTTCAGGACGAGAAATATCCCGGAGTGCATATTGCCTTTGGCAATCCTTACGGCGCGCATACCGGGGCGGAATGGTATTCGTCGACGCACATTGACGTGGTGGGCAGGAAGTTCGATATCTGGGTGGATGACGAGCAGATCATGCGAGATGGGAAGTTCTTGCTGGAGGCGTAACCCGATGAGTCATCCTGAGCGTAGGCGATTCATCCGCTCGAGGATGATCACCGGAGTCGAAGGACCAAACGCAGATGGGGTTGGCAATACCGGTCCAGGGAATTCTACCGACGGTTTTTCGACATCTGCGGAAGAATGCCTTGCAGCGGTATCGGCGGGGATGAGGGAGTAGGGATCCTTCGGCTCCGTAGCTGATTCGCTGTGCTCATCAGCTACTGCGCTCAGGATGACAGTGTGTTTTGAGAAATCATGATTCCTGCCCTGCGACAGCAGTTCAACTCGAACTTAACGCCGGAAAAATACCAGGCTTTTCTGAAGTTGATGGAAGAGCGCTGCGGCACTCCAGTGAAGTTTCAGCTTTCCGAAACACCTTGCTTCTTTCCCAAGCCGCTGCTCGACCAGATGTCGAAGTATGGAGAGGAATTGATCCGGCAACTGGGCGGGCTGGAATACCGTAAAACTTCGTTCGACGCCATTCCTCCTGATTTCAATGTCCCGCGCGAAGCGCCGCATCCCATGTTCATTCAGGTGGACTTTGGGCTGGTGCGCGACGCGGCCGGCAAGTTGCAGCCCAAGCTGGTTGAGTTGCAAGGCTTCCCTTCTCTTTACGCGTATCAGGCCATGCTGTCGCAGGTGTACATGGAAGTGTTCGAGCTGGATGAGAAATTGAAGTATTTGCTGGGCGGGCTGGACTGGGAAGGATACAAGAAGCTGTTGCGGCGGGCCGTAGTGGGCGATCAGAATCCGCAGAATGTGATTTTGATGGAGATCGATCCCAGCCACCAGAAGACGCTGCCGGATTTTCTGCTTACGGAAAAGTTGCTTGGCATTGCGACCGTTTCCATTACTGACATCGAGAAGCGCGGCAAAGAGCTTTTTTACGAGCACGATGGCAAGCGCGTGCCCATCCGGCGCATTTACAACCGCGCCATCGTGGATGAGTTAGTGCGGAAGAAGCTGAATCTGTCGTTCAAGTTCACGGACGAGCTGGATGTGGAGTGGGCGGGACATCCCAATTGGTACTTCCGCATGAGCAAGTTTTCCCTGCCGTACCTGCATCACGAGTGCGTGCCCAAGACATCTTTTCTTGATCGCGTGGAACCTCTGCCGCACGATTTGGAAAACTATGTGGTCAAGCCGCTGTTTTCCTTCGCCGGGCTGGGCGTGATTCTGAAGCCCACCAAGGACGATCTGGCGAACATCCCCAAGGCGAAACGTTCGCAGTACATTCTCCAGGAGCGCATGAACTTTGAGCCGGTGATTGAAACGCCCATGGGCGCGACCAAGGCTGAGATTCGCATCATGTATATCTGGCTGGACGAACTGCTGCCGGTCATGACCATCGTCCGGATGGGACGCGGGATGATGATGGGCGTGGACCACAACAAGAATATGGAAT
>Ga0116221_1000102_pt1 | contig 62712 bp, 62 predicted proteins | sample Sb_taG_5_FD_88965 | JGI IMG/M metagenome (GOLD analysis project Ga0116221, IMG submission 88965) | Peat soil microbial communities from Weissenstadt, Germany - Sb_50d_8_FC metaG | ecosystem: Environmental > Terrestrial > Soil > Wetlands > Peat | place: Germany: Weissenstadt | collected 2010-09-21 | reverse complement strand
GCCGGCCGTCGGCCTGGACCGCGAAGACGCTGCACGATTTCACCGCCTCGCCGTCGATCAGGACGGTGCACGCGCCGCACTGGCTCGTGTCGCAGGCGATGTGCGTTCCGGTGAGTCCGGCCACCTCGCGCAGATAGTGGACGAGGAGCAGCCGGGGCTCGACCTGGTCCTCCCTCCGCTTGCCGTTGATAGTCAGCGCGACCGACTGCGTCATGGAAATCCTCCCGGGACCGAAAGGCAAACGACGGCGGCCCCATGCTGGCATTCGCCCGTGGGAGGGGTCAAGCCGATTCGATCTTGCCGTCTGAACGCATCTGCGATGCCTGATATGAGTTTTATGCGGTGTTTGCAAGATATTTGCACCAAGAACCGTACAGATGCGGTTAATCGCACGGCCGGATAGAGTCTCGGTGATATTCGGGCTGGGCGTCTGTGGACAGGGCCGCGGCGAAAGTCCACAATGGCGCCCACCTATTCAGTTCTCGGCTTTGGGGGTCACACATGGGTCGCTCGGTCAAATCCTCGCGTCGCGCTGGAATCGCACTCCTCGTTCCGGCGGCGCTTCTGGCCGCATGCGGGGGTTCGAGTGGCAGTTCCTCGCCCGCGAGCTCAGGCCCACCGGCCCCCTCGACACAGACGTCGATCGCCGCCGAGGTGCCGGCCGCGATCAAGGCCGCGGCTCCGATCCAGATCGCCACCGATGCGTCCTACGCCCCGAACGAGTTCGTCGACCTCAACGGCAACATCGTCGGCTGGGACATCGACCTCGCCAAGGACGTCTGCAAGGTGCTCGGACTCGCGTGCACGATCAACAACGTCACCTTCTCCGACATCATCCCGGCGCTTCTCGAGACCCCATCCAAGTACCAGCTGAGCTTCTCGAGCTACTCGCCGACGCCCGCCCGTGAGGCCAAGGGGATCGACTTCATCACCTACTACCAGGCGGGTGAGGCCTGGCTCGTCAAGGTGGGCGGCGCCACCATCTCGACGGCGGCCGACATGTGCGGGCACACAGTCGCCGTCGAAGCCGGGACGACCGAGGAGGCCGACGCCTGGGGATACATGGGCAAGCAGCCGGGGGGCGCGGCGATCGCCGGCGACACCGACCACTGCACCGCCGCGAGCAAGCAGGACATCACGGTGGCCAGCTTCGACACTCAGACCGAGGCGAATGCGGCGCTCCTGTCCGGCCGCGCTGATTTCGGCTGGGCCGACCAGCCCGTCGCCGACTACCAGGTCAAGCTCGAGAACGGCAAGCTCAAGATCGGCGGCACCGCGTGCAGCGTGTACCCGTACGGCGTCGCCGTCGTGAAGAGTCTCGGGCTCGATCAGGCCGTCGAGGACGCGATCAAGTACCTGATCGGCAACGGCTTCTACACCAAGATCCTCGGCCAGTGGGGCGTCCAGGACGGCGCGGTCGCGAGTTCGGCAGTCGGCGTCAACGACAACAACGCGGTGGGCTCGACCTGCGTGCCCTCGTACTGACCGGGACGAAGACGCTCGCCGGCGCCCTCCGGTTCACGCTCCAGCCGTGAGCGCCGGACCGGAGGCGGTCGGCAACCCGCTCCAACCTGCCACGCGGCGACCGGATGCGATCAAAGCGATCCCCGTCCGCCACCCCTGGCGGTGGGTGGCCGCCGCCGTCGTGCTCGCCTTTGCGGCCGCGGTCATCTACACGTTCGCGACGGCACCGGATCTCCAGTGGAGCGTGATCGGCAACTTCCTCTTCTATCCGGAGATACTCCAGGGAGTCCTCGTGACCCTGGAGTTGACCGTGATCGCGATGGTGATCGGAGTTATTCTCGGGGTCATCCTCGCGGTGATGCGCCTGTCCGTGAATCCGGTCGTCTCATCGGTCAGCTGGTTCTACATCTGGTTCTTCCGAGGCACGCCGGTGCTGGTGCAGATCTTCTTCTGGTTCAACATCGGCTCGATCCTCCCGCTGATCCACATCGGCATTCCCTTCACGCATCTGGTCTGGGTCGGCACCACCAACAGGATCGTGACTCCGCTGCTCGCGGCCATCCTCGGTCTCGGCCTCAACGAGGCCGCCTATATGTCGGAGATCGTCCGCGCGGGCATCATCTCGGTGGACACGGGCCAGACCGAGGCTGCTCAAGCGCTCGGGATGACTCGCGTCCTCGTCATGCGAAGGATCGTCCTGCCGCAGGCGATGCGCGTGATCATCCCCCCAACCGGGAACGAGACGATCTCCATGCTCAAGACCTCGTCCCTCGCGTATATCGCAACCGTCGGTGAGCTGTTCTTCATACAGAAGGAGATCTCGAACTTCAACTACGACATCATCGAGCTGGTCATCGTGGCCAGCCTCTGGTACCTCGCCATGACCTCGGTGCTCACGTTCGGGCAGTACTACCTGGAGCGGTACTTCGCGCGAGGCGCGTCACGACAGCTGCCGCCGACACCGTTGCAGCGCTTCCGCCGGTTGCTCTTCCACTTCCACGAGCCGCCGCCGGTCGGACCTTTCGAGCCGCCGCCGATCTACACGCATCACGAGGAGGGGCGGGTCTGATGGCAACGCCCATGGTTCTTGCCGAAGCTGTCTGCAAGTGCTTCGGACGCCTCGAGGTGCTTCGCGGGATCGACCTCAGCGTGGCACCCCGCGAGGTGCTCTGCATCGTCGGGCCGTCGGGCTCCGGCAAGAGCACGTTCCTACGCTGCATCAACCACCTCGAAAAGATCGACGCCGGCCGGCTCTCCGTGGACGGCGAGCTCGTCGGCTACCGCCAGGGCGGCGACAAGATCTACGAGCTGCCCGATCGCGATGTGTGCCGCAAGCGCGCGGAGATCGGCATGGTGTTCCAGCGATTCAACCTGTTCCCCCACATGACCGCGCTCGAGAACATCATGGAAGCGCCGATGCGCGTCAAGGGCGAGGCGCAGAAGACGGTCGAAGACCGCGGACGCGCACTGCTGGCCCGTGTCGGCCTCGCTGACAAGGTCGACGTCTACCCGAACCACCTCTCCGGCGGACAGCAGCAACGAGTGGCGATCGCGCGTGCCCTGGCGATGCAGCCAAAACTGATGCTCTTCGATGAGCCGACCTCGGCGCTCGATCCGGAGCTGGTCGGCGAGGTCCTCGATGTCATGCGTGGCCTTGCCCAGGAAGGGATGACCATGGTCGTCGTGACCCATGAGATGGGCTTCGCGCGTGAGGTCGGCGACTCCCTCGTCTTCATGGACGGAGGCGTGATCGTCGAATCGGGCATCCCCCGCGATGTGCTCGCCAATCCCCAGCACGACCGCACCAGAGCGTTCCTGTCGAAGGTGTTGTAGGGCGTCGTCCCGGCACCGCTCGCGATTCGCCCGCGAAACCTTGCGTGCTAGAATCTGATGTTCCTATTGAAACACTAGCCGCGCGTGAGCGGGCACGGAGGCAGGCGGTCATGGCAGCAGAGACTTCTATGCGGGCGGTGCGGCTGCACGAATACGGTCCTCCCTCGGTGCTGGTCGTGGACGAGATCGATCGTCCGAGCCCTCAGCCGGGCGAGGTCCTCGTCCGGGTGCACGCCGCGGGCGTCAATCCGATTGACTGGAAGCTGCGCGCCGGCTATTTGAAGCAGTACATGCCCGTGACGCTCCCCTACACGCCGGGCCTTGACGTGGCCGGCACGGTGGAGGCCCTCGGAAGCGGCGTCACCGACTTCGCCGTGGGCGACAGGGTGTTCGGCCGCGGAAACAGTACGTATGCGGACTTCGCGGTCGCGACCGCAACCACCCTCGCGCGCATCCCGGAGGGCGTCTCCTTCGAGCAGGCTGCCACCCTGCACATCGGCGGCGAGACGGCGTTCGTCGCGCTCTTCGAGACCGCGAAGCTGAGGTCCGGGCAGCGCCTGCTCGTCCTGGGTGGCGCCGGTGGTGTGGGCACGTTCGCCGTTCAGCTCGGCCACTGGAAGGGCGCGTACGTCATCGCAACCGCATCGACCGCGAACGTCGACTTCGTTCGGTCGCTCGGCGCCGACGAGGTCATCGACTACACGAGCACCGGCATCGAGGGCGCGGTGCATGACGTCGATGTCGTGCTCGACACGGTCGGCGGTGACGTGACCGCCGGCGCCTGGGGCGCGCTCAAGCCGGGCGGCATCATGGTGGTCATCGCCGGCATGCCCGACACCGCCACCGCCGAGGCACATGGCGTGCGGACGTCGAGCGTCAATCATCCCGCGGAGACGCGACCAGTTCTGGAGGAGCTTGGCAAGCTCGTCGCATCCGGAGACGTCAAGCCGCAGATCCAGCGGATCTTCGCGCTCGAGGACGCGGTGGAGGCCCAGACCGTGTCGGAAACCGGCCATGGACGCGGACGCATCGTGCTCAAGGTCGCCGATTGACCGACAGCCGCCGGCCTCGGGTTATCGACCCGTGAGCACGCTCGGCGGGGTGCTCCTGCTGATCGGCCGGATCCTCTTCGTGGCGCTCTTCGTGTCGGCGGCACGGGGTCACATAAGAAACCACCCGCGCTATGTGGCAGGGTCGGGCAGGAAGCTCCCCCTCCCGATCCTCGCGGGATGGCCGGCGGGCGTGTTTCTCCTGCTCGCGGCGTTCTCGATCGTCGTCGGTGTCTGGGCCGACATCGGCTCGCTCATGATCGGCGCGTTCCTCGTCCCGGCTGCGGTCCTCTTCCATCCGTTCTGGAGCCAGACCGATCCGGCCGCACGCCGGACGCACGAGGCCGGCTTCTACCGCGACGTGTCACTGCTCGGTGCGGCCCTCGCGCTCTTTGCCCTCTTCACGGCGGTGGGCCACGTGCCCTTCGCGCTGACCGGTCCCGCGATCACCCTGCACTGAACCGCAGCGGGTCAGAGTTCTGGGGCCTCGGTGACGATCGCCGCATCTCCCGGTTCAACGCGTTTGCCGCGCGACCAGGAGGCGACGGCGGCGATGAGGCACACCACGAGCGAGAAGGTGAAGGCCTGGTGCAACCCTGCGGCGAACGGCCCCGAGATCAGTTCAGGAAAGAACTCGCGACCCGTCAGCGCGGAGGCGTTCACAGCAGAGAGTTGCGACAGCACGTGGGACCCGACCAGCGACTGAATCGGGTTGTACCCGAGGAACGCCGCGAAGAGGATCGACACCGGCGGCAGGTGGCCGACGTGCTCCGCCACGGCGGGCGAGACGCCATGCGCCTCGAGCCCGGATGTCATGGTGGTTGAGAGCGTCGCGGCCAGGCCGGTGATCATGAGCGTGAAGAAGATCCCGATGGAGAGCACCTGCGCGGAGCTCTGGAAGGTCGCGTTCATGCCGCCACCCGCCCCGCGATCGCCCGGAGGAAGGCTGTTCATGACACCGGCGCGGTTCGGCGAGGCGAACGCGCCCATGGACAGGCCATTGAGAAAGAGGATCAGCGCGAAGAGCTGATACGGAAAGTCGATCGGCAGCAGTTGCAGCAGGGCGAAGCTCGCGGCCGCGCCGATCATCCCGCCCGTCGCGAACGGCCGCGACCCGAACCGGTCCGAGAGGAATCCGGACAGCGGCCCGGCGACCAGGAAGCCGACGGTCAGTGGAACCATGTAGATGCCCGCCCACAGCGGCGTCGAGGTGAAGCTGTATCCGTGCTCGGGTAACCAGATCCCCTGCAGCCAGATGATCAGCATGAACATGAGACCGCCGCGCCCGACCGCCGCGAGAAAGCTCGACAGCGTACCGAACGTGAAGGCCCGGATCCGGAACAGGCCGAGCCGGAACATCGGGTTCTCGACATGGCTCTCCACCACCGCAAACCCGGTGAGGAATGCCGCGCCGAGCACCAGCGCCGAGAGCACGAACGGGCTCGTCCAGCCCATCGGCTCGGTTCCATACGGCTCGATCCCGTAGGTGATGCCGATCATCACGAGGATCAGGCCGATTGCGAAGGTGAGGTTGCAGAGCCAGTCGATCGGGACACGCCGGCGCACACCGCGCTCCTCGAGCTTGAGATACGCCCAGACCGTGCCGAACAGTCCGAAGGGGACCGAGACGAGAAACACCAGCCGCCAGTTGATCGGCGCGAGCAGGCCCCCGAGCACGAGACCGACGAACACGCCGCTGATACCGGCGATGTTGTTGATACCGAGCGCCAGCCCGCGCTGGTTCGTGGGAAACGCATCGGTGAGAATCGCCGCCGAGTTGCCGATCAGGCATGCGGCGCCGACTCCCTGGACCACCCGGAAGACCATCAGCCAGACCGCTCCGGGTGGACCGGTCATCCAGTCGATGGTCAGGAGCAGAGACGCCCCGGTGTAGATGACGAATCCGAGGTTGTAGATGCGCACCCGGCCGGCGATATCGCCGAGGCGCCCCAGGCCCACCACCAGCACGCTGCTGACGATGAGAAACCCGAGGATCATCCAGAGCAGGTAGAAGCTGTTCGCCGGGTCGAGCGGGTTGAGGCCGATGCCGCGAAAGATGTCCGGCATCGCGATCAGCATGATCGAGGCGTCGATGGTCGCGAGCAGGACGCCGATCGTCGTGTTGGAGAGCGCGACCCACTTGTAGCCGTCGCCGCGCCTGCCCCGAGCGGTCGTGACGGTGCGTGCCGTATCGCCGGTCGTCGCTATGAGGCCACCTCGATCACACCAGGACTCTGGCAGGGCGGCCCGTCACCGCGACGCGCCGGCAATCTGCGAGCTCTGCCGGCGTTCGGGATCGCGAACGCCGGGAACGAAGAGAAGGCTGAACAGGGTTATCCCGATGCAGCCTCCGATCACCATGGTGGTGCGCGTCCCGACGACGCCGGCCGCAGCGCCGCCGACGAGGACGCCGAGCGGGCTGAGGCTGAGGGACACGAGCCAGTCCACCGACGACGCACGGCCAAGCAGTTCGGGTGGGACCAGCTCCTGCATCAGCGGGTTCCACAACACATTGCCGAGCATCAGCGTCCCGATGACGACGCACATCCACGCACCGGCGAGCCAGACGTTCGGCGCAAGTGCCAGCGCCACCAACGCGACGGCGGCCACCGACCAGCCGGCCCACATCCATGTGATGCGCAGCCTGGGTGCCCCGAAGTGAGCGACGAGCAACGCCATCACGACGCCGCCGAACCCGCCCGCCGCGAACACAAGACCGAGCGCGAACGGACCCTGGTGGAGCACGTTGCGGATGAGCAGCGGCAGCAGCACGGCGAGCGGTGAGAAGGCGGCGAAATTGGCGATCCCGGCTCCGGCCAGCGTCACCCACAGCCAGCGCTGTGACCGGACATACCGCATGCCATCGCGGGCGTCGGCGAGCGGGGATCGACCGGTCGGCTCGGGACGAGGACGGCTCGCCATCGCGAGCACGCAGGCAGCGCTCACGGCAAAGCTGAGCGCGTCGATTGCGAATCCCCATTGATAGCCCAGCGCGCCGACGACCACGCCACCGAGCGCCGGTCCGACCAGCGCCTGGGCAACCGTCTGGCTCGTGTGGTTGAGTGCACTGCCCTGCACGAGCAGTTCCGCCGGCAGGATCTCCGGCGTCACGGCCGTCGCCGCCGGGTAGAAGAGCGCATCCGCAGCGCCGAAGATGCCGGAGAGCACGATGAGCTCCCAGATCTGGATCGCTCCGAGTGCCACCAGTGCGGCGATCACCGCCACGGCGACACCTCGCGTCGTGTCCGCCGCCAGCATGGCGAATCGGCGTGGCATCCGGTCGACAATGACCCCGCCCACCACCAGGAGCAGCACCGTCGGCAGCAGGCGCGCCGCCAGCACCAGCGACAGGGCGAGCGGATGGTTGTCGACGCGCAGTGTCTCCAGGGCGAGCGCCACCGTGTACACGCCGTCACCGACGAGCGAGACACTCTGGCCCGACCAGAGCAACGCGAAGTCGCGGTGGCGCAGCGCTGCCGGCGTCACTGAGAGCATCGCGATAGAGTAGGCGGCCGCGTGCCACGCCTCGGATCGCTCCGCTGAGAGCCTCGAGCGGGCTGGCCGCCCGTACGACCCTCAGAGGAACTTCTGACAGCTCAGCGGGAGGCGCACCGTGCCACGTTCAGGCCCAAGGCGAAAGCAGATCGTGCTCATCGCTCACGACAACAAGAAGGCGGACATGCTCGAGTGGGCGCGCTTCAACCGCGACACCCTGGCGCGCCACGATCTCCTCGGCACAGGTACGACCGGCTCGATGGTGGCGAACGAACTGGGCCTCCCCGTGCACCGGTTTCTCACCGGGCCTCTCGGCGGAGATCAGCAGGTCGGAGCGGCCATCGCCGAGGGACGGATCGACGTGATCATCTTCTTCTGGGATCCGCTCGAACCGCATCCGCACGACGTCGACGTGAAGGCGCTCCTTCGCATCGCCGTCGTGCACAACATTCCCATGGCGTGCAACCGCGCGACCGCTGATTTCGTGCTCTCGAGCCCGCTCATCGACGAGACCTACCCGAGATCGCTCGACGCCATGGGACCCGTTCGGCCGGCTTCCTAGCGATCGTTGTCGAACTCAACAATATCCTGGAGCCTGATCATCCCGTGGTGACGCGGTAGGCAACCCCCGGGGCCGCGGCGCCGTTATCGGTGATCCGAAGCCCGGTCGCGGGGTTGAAAACATGGAGACGGCGCGGGGACGTCGTCAGCGTGACCGACTCGCCGACCTTCAGGGTGTTGTCCGCGTTGATGATCGCCACCACGTCGCGGCCGGCGCTGCTGCCGTGGATGAGCTCGTCGTTGCCGAGGAATTCGACTACGTCGACCACGACGGTCACGCTGAGCCCCGGTCCGGTCAGCGCTCCGAGCTCGAGGTGCTCGGGGCGGAATCCGACCGTCACGGTGTCCTGACCGAGATCGCGGAGCAGCGCCGACTGCGTGTCGTCCGGCCGCACCTCCGCGCCCTCGCCGCTCAGGCGGACCACGCCGCCATCCTGCGAGACCTTGAGGTCGATGAAGTTCATCGACGGCGAGCCGATGAACCCCGCGACGAAGCGATTCTTGGGGAGCTCATACAGCTCCTTTGGCGTCCCCGCCTGTTGCAGGACACCCTCATTGATGACCGCGATCCGGTCACCCATTGTCATCGCCTCGACCTGGTCGTGAGTCACGTAGATCATGGTTGCCTCGAGGCGCGTGTGCATGCGTGCAATCTCGGCACGCGTCTGGACACGCAACTTCGCATCCAGATTCGAGAGGGGCTCGTCCATGAGGAACACGGCAGGCTCGCGAACGATGGCCCGGCCCAGCGCCACGCGCTGGCGCTGCCCTCCGGAGAGCTGCCCGGGCTTGCGGTCGAGGAAACGCTCGAGGTCGAGGATGCGCGCAGCCTCGACCACCGCCTTGTCGATGTCGGCTTTGGGGGTCTTGCGCAACTGCAGCCCGAACGCCATGTTGTCGCGCACGCTCATGTGCGGATAGAGCGCATAGCTCTGAAACACCATGGCGATGTCGCGATCGCGCGGCGGCAGGTTGTTGACCACGCGATCCCCGATGCGCACCTCGCCGCTGGTGATCTCTTCGAGCCCGGCGATCATGCGCAACGCGGTCGTCTTGCCGCAGCCCGAAGGGCCGACCAGGCACACGAACTCGCCGTCATGAATGTCGAGGTTGAGCTTGTCGACTGCGAGCGCCCCGCCGTCGTAGCGCTTGGTCAGATCGTCGAGGATTACGCCGGCCATGACACGCTCCTCATTTCACCGCCCCGGCGAGCACGCCTCGGACGAAATATCGCTGGAAGGCAAAGAACACGATCAACGGAATGATGATCGAGATGACGGCACCCGTGGAGATGATGTAGTAGTTGTTGGCCAGCGCCCGGGTCTGTCCGTACAGGTACATCGTCAGGGTGATGTGGGTGCTGCTTCCGAGGAAGATCAGTGCGACGAGCAGGTCGTTCCACACCCAGATGAACTGGAAGATGGCCAGCGACGCCAGTGCCGGAATGCCGATGGGCATCACGACCTTCCGGAAGAGCGTCCACTCCCCCGCTCCATCGATTCGCCCAGCCTCGAGCAGATCGTGCGGAATGCCTGAGTAGAAGTTTCGCATGAGGAAGATGCCGAAGGGCAGGCCGAATGCCACGTGGAAGATGATCGTGCCGATCACGGAGCCGAAGAAATGCAAGCCGGTCGCGTTGTCGACGACCTTGTACAGGCTGGCAACGGGAATCAGTGCCATCTGAAGAGGGAGCACGAGCAGTGCGACGATGAGCAGAAAGACGGTCGTCCGCCCGCGCCATCTGCCGAACACGAGCGAATACGCGGTGAGGCTCGATATGACCGTCACCAGGATCGTCACGGGGATGGTGATGGCGAGCGATGTTGTCAGCGAGTCGAGCACGCCCCCAGCATTGAAACCCGCCGAAAGGAGGTGCTGGTAATTGGAGAACGTCAACTGCGCAGGAGCCGTCAAAACGGTCCACCACCCGGATTGCTCAAAGGTGCCGTTGGGGCGCAGCGAGATGATCGCGATCCCGATTGAGGGAACCAACCAGAAGATCGCGATTGCGGCGAGCACGATATTCAGAACAATCCGCGACGGCCGGACACGAAAGCGCCGGTTGGGTGGCGGCGCGGCGACCGGCAACGGCACGGCCTGAACGGTCATCCTCGGATCCTCTTGAGGTTGAACAGCATGGCGGGGACGACCAGGATGAACAGCACAACAGCGAGTGCCGCCGCGAGCCCTGCCCCGGTCGGGCTCAAGAATTCGTTGTAGATGTCCACCGCAAGTGTCGCGGCGCCCGCCTGTGATGACGGCGCAGCCATATTCAGGATGATGTCAAAGATCTTGAGAACGTTGATGAGCATGGTGACGAACACCACGACCAGAACCGGTTGCAACATTGGAACGGTGACCCGCCGCAGCGTCTGCCATTCGCTGGCGCCGTCAATCTGCGCGGCCTCGAGCACCTCACGATTCAAAGCGGCGAGGCCTGCTCCGATGACCACCATGGCGAAGCCTGCCCAGATCCAGAGGTAGGCGATGATCATCGCGATGTCGACGATCGGCAGGCTCAGGATCGCCTGCAACGTCGGACTTGCGGTGCTGGTCGGAGTGAGTGACTGTGTACCGAGAAAGAAGATGCCGTTGAAGCCTGCCTGAAAGTTGTTCGCGGTGATCTGCACGCGGAAATCGCCCGACCCTGCATTGGCGAATTTGAACGTTCCGTCGGACGCTGTTGTGGTCGTGGCGACAGATGACCCGGTCAAGTCGACGAGCGAGAGATGCACCCCGGGGATTCCGTCTTCGTCGGGAAGCACCTGTCCCCTGACGCCTGGGTGCGTCGGCGAGAAGTCGCGCCACACCAACCCCGTGATTGCCCCCGACGCTGCTGCGGGCACGGTCGCCGTGGTGGCGCCATTCTGCTGCAACGTCACCGGACTGATCGCGATCAAGCCCATTTCCACGGTGCCCCCGGCGCTGACCGTCGTCTTGCTTTCCAGAGTGCCCCCCGGTCCGGGTTGGACCCCGGTTGCGGCGAGGGACGACACCGTCTGGCCGCTCGTCGGGTCGACGGGATAGAGCCCGGGAGGGTTCACCGCGTTGGAGACGCCCTGAATCGCGGCATTGACCATGCCCGTGTGCGGATCGATGAAGAAGATCGATGCCCAGGTGAGACCAGCCGCCGTCGCGCTGAACACGAGTGGCATGAAGACGATCGTCTTGAACGCCGTCGACCAGCGGATACGCTCGGTGAGCACCGCGAACACCAGCCCGAAGAAGGTCACCAGGAACGGGAAGAGCACCACCCAGACGACGTTGTTCTTGAGCGAGACGATGATGTCCGTCGTTGAGAAGATGGCTTTGTAGTTGCTCAGCCCGACGAAGTTCTGACCGCTCCCGTCGTATAGGCTGCGCACCACGGTCGCGATGAACGGGTACACCACGATGATGAGGAGCCACACGGCCCCCGGGAGGAGGAACAGCAGCGACCCGAGGTGGCTTCGGAATCCGCCGCCACCGGCAGGCTTGCTCGTGGTTGGAAGGATCTCGCCTTCGGGCGCAACCGGATCGGAATCGGAGGTCGAAACGGCGACCGCCACGTCAGGCCCTCACCACAGTGACCGGTGATGCTACGTCGACGGAGGCGCGACCGCAAGCCGACATCACCCATTGGTATGAGAACGGATCTGAGGCAGTTGCGTTTCCCGTGAATGTGGAGTACACCGATGCATTACGCAGTGGATCGCCGGGGGCCGGGCGGTGGTTTTGCCCCTGTGAGGAGGAGTTCATGACGCAGGTCAGCACGGTGGGAAAGCTGGCGGTGGTGGCTGCCGGAGTCCTGGGAATCGCGACCGCTTGCGGTTCGACATCGACAGGAAGCACGGCATCCTCGAGTTCCAGTTCATCGAGCGCGAAGATTGGTGGATCGGTGACGCTCTGGGCCGAATGGACGGCGCAGGAGCAGCAGGACTTCCTGGCTGCGCTCGCGCCGTTTGAAGCCGACACGGGCATCACCGTGAACTACCAGGGCAAGGGCAACAACATGGACACCGCCCTGACTGCCGCGGTGTCAGGTGGTTCGCCGCCGGACGTGGCCCTGGTGCCCGATCCGGGAACGCTCGACAGCCTGGCCAAGGCCGGGTCGATCAAGGATCTCACCAGCATCCTCGGCAGCCTGACGTCGAACTACGGCACCGCATGGAACACACTCGCCAGCTACAACGGCAAGCAGTACGGCGTGTGGTTCAAGGGCGCGAACAAGAACACGATCTGGTACAACCCGGCGCTCTTCACCGCAGCGGGCATCTCCTCGCCGCCGACCTCGTGGGAGCAGTTGCTCACCGACGCTGCCCAGTTGCAGGCCGCGGGTACGACCCCGTTCTCGCTCTGCACCGACGTCGGCTGGCCGGTCGCCGACATGTGGCAGAACGTGTATCTGAAGACCGCAGGTGCAGCCAACTACAACAAGCTCGCGACGCACGCCCTCAAGTGGACTGACCCGACGGTCACCACTGCCTTCACCACGCTGGGCCAGCTTTTCAGCAACCGTTCGTACCTGCTCGGCGGTTTGCAGGGATCACTCTCCAACGCATACCCCGCGTGCGTGGACAAGGTGTTCCCCAAGCCACCCGCCAAGCCGCAGGCCGCAATGGTGTTTGAAGGCGACTTCGTGGTCAGCGAGATCACGGGCAACTCCGCGAACTACACCGCCGGCACCACGGGAGCAGGCGGCGCGGCGTGCACGGCTGACGCCTCCACGACGCCGTGCTACGACTTCTTCCCGTTCCCCGCGCCGGCTGCCGACAGCGCCAACAACAGTGCGATCCAGGGCGCGGGTGACGTCGCGATGCTGCTGAACCAGACAGCGCAGTCGACGGCGCTCATCAAGTACCTCGCAGGATCCGAAGGCGCGACCATCTGGGCCCACCTGGGCGGCTTCGCCAGCCCGAACAACCAGGTCAAGACCAGCGCCTACCCCGATCCCGTGAGCCAGGCCGATGCGCAGGCGCTGGTCAGCGCGACCAGCTTCGTGTTCAGCCTCGACGACCTCCAGGGAAGCTGGGAGCCGAAGATGTGGGCCGACCTGCTGCAGTTCCTGCAGAACCCCACCACTGCCACCGTCTCGACGGTCGAAGCGACGATGGACACCCAGGCGACGACCGCACTGGGCCACTGACCGTCCCACCGCGCAATCGCGGCCAGTCCAGCTCAGCACCGCGAGCAGGACTGGCCGCTCGCCGGATGCTAGGATCCCGGCAGCTTGGATGACCTCGTCGCCGCTCGCTCGTGAGGTCTGCCGCTGCCGGGCGCAGTTCTCGTGCTGAGCGAAGGCGTTGACCCAGAGAGTCGCTCCCGTGAGCCCGACGCCGCGAGGCCTGCTCGCGCGGTTCCTCAGTGGCTGCGGCGTGGAGCTCGGCCCCGGGTACCACCCGATGCCGGTTCCCTTCCCGGGCGTGACGGTGCGGTACGTGGACCGCTGGCAGCCTGAGGAGAACCACGCGCTGTTCACCAACCTGGAGGCCGGCGCAACCTTCCCCAGGCCGGACATCGTCGCCAATCTCGACGTCGATCGTCTCTCGGCACTTGACGACCAATCGCAGGACTTCGTGATCGCGAGCCACGTGCTCGAGCACCTCGCCGAGCCGCTCACGCAGATCGCCGAGATCCATCGGGTGTTGAAACCCGGCGCGGTCGTGCTCGTCTTCCTGCCCGATCGGCGGTACACATTCGACCGGAAGCGGTCCGCAACGCCGCTCGAGCACTTGGTCGAAGAGCATCAAGCTCGCGTCACCGTCGTCAGTGATGCACACGTCGAGGATTACCTGCGCAAGACGGACGTCTGGGACCCGTCGTGGACACCGGAGCAGCAGCGAGCGGAGTTCGACTTGAACCGCCAGCGGTCGATCCATGTCCACTGCTGGTCGGAGGATGAGTTCCTGCCGGTGATCGAGTACACGATCGTCGATATGGGACTGCAATGGGAGCTGCTCGACGCCACGTTCGTGGAGGACGTCCCGGATGGCTTCGAGTTCGGCTTCGTCCTGCAGCGGGCACGCGTCCCAGCCGATCGCGCGGTGATGGCCGACAGGGTGCGGCTGGCCTGGCAGGTGCTCGCGTCGCGGTCTCGTCAGCACGCGAAGACCGAGCGTCAGATCGCCCGCTTGCGTGCGCTGCCCGGGTATCCCGTGTTCCGGGGCGTCTGGCGCACGCAACGCCGGTTTCGCGAGAGCCTCGCGAAGCGCCGGCCGGTATGACCACGCCTCAGTCCGCTTGCGCCCTTCTCCCGAACTGTGCGATCCTCAGCACAGGGACCTGGAAGGCGATTGACAACCGCGCAAACGGTGAGCGGCTCAGGGCGCCCGTGAGGAGTGTTGTGGGGGGCTTGTGGTGAACGGACGCCTCGGGCGCGCAATCGGGCGGGTGGCCGTCGCCGCCGCACTCATCCTTCCTTCTTTCGCCGTTGTTGCCGGCTTGGGTGCGGTGAATCACTCCTGGGGATTCCCGGTCGTGCCCGGCGATCTCGACGGGAGCGCCTCCGCACAGACGACCGGACTCGGCTACGCGTTCGGCGCGCCACCCATCGCGCCGGCCGGTGCTCTCGGACCCAATCAGAGCGTCACCTTCGTGCTCAAGGTCAAGAACAACGGCGTCGCCGACCCGGGTGGCCCGGTCTACCTGAGCTACAACTCACCCGCGTCCGGTGACTCCACGACCGTCCCCGGTGCGCAGTGCTCAGGGGTGACCCAGCTGTCGCGGACCCCGGTGCTCTGCTCGGCCAACAGCGCGGGCCAGGTCTCGCTGACCTACACCGCCCCGGCGCAGCCGCCGGCGCAGGACGTCGTCCTTTTCACGGCGGGCAACACTGCCAGCAACCCGTCGATCAGCGCGGTCGATCACTATCTCTACGCGACCCAATACCGCTTCGCCACGTCGCCGATTGCGACTCCGGGCAGCCTCGCCGCGAATGCGAACGTCGCGGTGACGATGACCGCGGAGGACGCCGAGGATCAGGGGATCCCCAATGACACCGTCTACCTGTCCTTCAATCCGGCGACCGGGGGCGGCACCGCGCGAATCACGGGCGGCGCGGCGTTGACGAAGACCCCGACGCTGTACCAGACCAATGCGTCCGGTCAGATCAGCCTCACCTACACGGCGCCGGCAACGCTGCCCTCGAGCGGCGCCGACTCGATCGTCGTGCAGGATCTGCACAGCTCGCCGCAGATCACGAACACCGATTCCTACGCATTCGCCTCGTCCGCGCCGGTGATCTCGATCGGCGACTCGACGATCGTCGAAGGCGACGTCCAGCCGGGGACCCCCGCCGATTTCACCGTGACCATCCGGCCGGTGCAGGCGACGGCGACCACCGTTAAGTACATCACGCTCTGCGGCAGCGGAGACAAAGGATGCGAGGAGGACTACGTCCAGGTGCTGACGCCCGCGACGATCACCATTCCCGCGCACGCGTCGTCGGCGAAGATCCTGCTGCGTCAGTTCGCCTATGTCGGCGCAAATGCCGGCGAAACCTATGCCGAGGGCTGGTTCATCGACCTCATGAACCCGAGTGTCGGTGTCCTCGGACGCTCGGTTGGTGAGGGCGTGCTGCTCCCGGACCTCGAGAACGGCAAGACGAAGATCGCCGACCTCTACGCCGGCGGCGCAGGCCTCGTGCCCACGCCGGGATCGAATGAGCCGATGTACTTCACGGTCACCCTCGGAGCGCCGCTCTCGAGTGCGGTCACCTTCAACTACGCGACCTCGGATGGCACCGCGCTGGCCGGACGCGACTACGTCGCCGCTTCGGGCAGCACGACCATCGCGGCGGGCGCGACCAGCGCCGTCATCCCGGTGACGCTGCTCGCCAACGCGCCGCCGAGTGCGAACCGAACGTTCAGGTTCACGATCAGCAACGCCAGCGGCGGGGTGACCATCTACACCGCGTCCGGAACCGGCACGGTCCTTTCGAGCTGAGGTCCGCGCCTACCCGATAGCCACCGCGGTGACGGCTCCGACGATGAAAATCGCGGCGAGGTATGCCAACGAATAGTGGAACAGCAGCGCGGCTGCGTGCGATGAGGCTTTGGCACGTGCCCACAGCGCAAGCCCGAGATAGCCGCCACCGAGCACGGCCGCCCCGATCGTGTACCCGATGCCGAGCATGAGTCCGGGGAGCAGGCTCGCGGTGATCAATGCAAGGAGGTACAGGAGAATCCGGCGGTGGGTCCTCGCCGTGCCGATGATCCCGGGCAGCATCGGGACGCTTGCGTTGCGGTAGTCCCGTCGGAGCAGGAGTGCCAGTGACCAGAAATGCGGTGGTGTCCAGAGGAACACCACCGCGAACAGCGCGAACGCCGGCCAGGCGACGTTGCCCTGGACCGCCGCCCATCCCACCAGGGGTGGGAATGCACCTGCCGCCCCACCGATGACGATGTTGAGGGGGGTTCGACGCTTCAGCAGCATCGTGTAGATGAAGATGTAGAAGAGGCCACCGCCGAGAGCCAGCGCCGCCGCCAGCAGATTGACCGCGAGACCGAAGATCACCACCGAAGCGGCGATGAGCGAGATGCCGAAGGTGAGCGCCTGCCACGGCAGGATGCGGCCCGACGGGAGGGGCCGGCTGCACGTCCTCGCCATGACGCGATCGATATCGCGGTCGTACCAGCAGTTGATCGCCCCGGAACCGCCGGATGCGAGGGCGCCTCCGAGCGCCGCCCAGATCAGCAATCCTGGAGACGGAACGCCGCGGGCCGCGATGAACATGGTCGCGATCTCGGTGATGAGCAGCAGCACGATGATCCGCGGCTTGGCGAGGCTGATGTAGTCGCGCGCGGTTGCTCGCATCTGCGTCGAGCGGGTGCGCGCGGCGACCTGAGGAACGACGGCCACGCCGATGGCGTCCGGAGGGCTCATGACGATGTCTGCGCTGGTCTGCATGCTCGCCGCTACGCGCTCCCCGTCTCCGATGCGCCCAGGAGCGTCGTGATCTCCGTGTTGAAATCGCTCATGGTCATGGTCCCCAGGGCTCCCAGGACGACATCGGCGACCTTGCCGTGCGGTGTGAGAAACACCAACGCCGGCGCGGAAGGGATCCGGTAGTCCACGGCGAGCGTGGCGTTCGTATCCGCGATGCTGGGATAGGGCACCTTGAACTCCGACTGGAATGCCAACGCGGGAGACGTGGTGTCGCGAATATCAACCCCCAGGAACACGACACCGCGCGGCGACCACTGCGCAAACGCGCTATTCAACGCAGGCTGCTCATCATGGCAGGGTCCGCACCACGACGCCCAGAAGATCATCACCACCGGATGGCCCCGGAACGCTGTGATGCTCACGTCCTTCCCGGTGAGGGTCGGCCCACCCGAGGCGGTGACCTGCTGGGGCGGGTTCGACGTCGCACGCGGCGCGCCGCACGCGCCGACCAACAGCGCGAGTCCGCAACCGACCGCGAAGCGCCGGGTGGTTGTCACGGTTGCACTCCCACGGCGCTCGACGCGGTCCGATCATCGAGCTCGAACCACCTGATGCCGAGGTAGAGCAGCGCGATCAGGAACGGGGTCCCACCGGGAACCCACATGACCCCGGCGGCGATCTCCTGATCCCCGAGCAGGGTGAGTCCACCGGTCGGCGTCGGATAGGCATACAGGGGATGCGTCGCGTATCCGATGACGATCGCCAGCCCCCAGCTCACGAACATGCCGACCAGGACCACCACCGCTCGCCCGAGCAGGGACAGACGCCCGGTTGCCTTGATCGGGCTGATCACCTGATCCCAGAACAGCAGGCCGACCAGGAGGAAGGTGAGGTGCTCGACATCGTGCACCGAGGTGATCCTGAGCGTGGCGTTGTAGATCGACGGGACGTGCCAGACGAGAAGATCCACGCTGAACGCCAGGACGATGATGGCTGCAGCCTTCGGCCCTGCATGCAGGATGCGCATGACGCGTGCGGGCGCCGTCCCATCGATCGTGACGGGCCGTCCCTGAGCGGCGAGATACCCTGCCCATGCCGTTCGGAACGGATCCGCGAGCAGGATCAGCGGTGGCGCGACGAGCAGCAGGAGCACGTGCTGGACCATGTGGTCCCACTGCAGTGTGGTGTCGAAAAAGGAGATCGGCGAGATCAGCGCGAGCAGGAGTGCGCCGATCCCGAGCGCGAACGCGGTGTCCCCGTTGTCCCATGCTGTCCCCCGCCCGAGAGCCGCCGAGGCCGTTCGCCGCCCGCGCCAGTACAGGTAGGCTGCCGTGGCGCTCCCCACGATCGGTACTGGTTCGAAACTCCAGTCGAGCAGCGGTGGCCAGAGCATGCCGGCCTACGTGACGTACTGGACCAGCAGGTACACCGCGATCGAGACGCCGGTGATGTACGTCCACTGCTCCAGGATTGCTCGGGCGTGCGACGTGCTCAAGCGGTCGGTGCCGCGCACGTGCCCCATGGTGAGGCTGAGCAACCAGAGACCGACGCCGATGAACTCGGCCAGCATGACCGCGTACCAGAGGGTGGCGATATCGGCGTACGTGCCGGCGCTGTCGAGCGTCCAATTGAACTGATACATGAGCAGGATGCGCACCGCTCCCGTGAGAATTGCGGCGAGCAGCGCCAGCCCGAGCAACCCGGAGAGGGCGCCGGATTCGCGCGACTTGCTGACCGCACTCCGTACCGCCCAGAGCGCAACCAGGGCGATCAGGGGGAAGGCGAGCGATACCAGCGCAAGCACCTGCGGCGGTGTGCCGACGCCGCTTGGATGCCACATGGCGCCGAAGTTGTTGGCACGCAGGTAGAGGAAGGCGAACAGCAGGCTGAGCTGCAGCGACGTGTTCGCAGCCATGACGAGCCGCGAGCTGAAGACGAGCGTGTGCCCGCCGCCTTCAACGTCGTCGACCGCGGTGAGTCCGGTCGGGCTGACGTCACTCATGCTCAGGCTCCACTCAGGGCGGGCACTGCGGGACCGAAGTCCGCGGCGGGCCTTCCCGTGTCGTAGTCGTACGGCAGCGACCACGAGACCGGGACCCGATCAAAGTTGAAGGTTGGAACCGGCGTGGGCACCTGCCACTCGACGCCGAGGGACTCCCATGGGTTGGCGGCTGCGACCCGCTGCTTGATGACAACCTCCCAGATGAGGATGCCGAGGAAGAGGGCCATCGACAGCCCGAGGGCGAGCGCGAACACGGATGCGCTGATGTTGAGCGGCTGCAGATACGCGGCGTAGCTGATGACCCGGCGCGGCATCCCGAGAATGCCGACGGCGAGAAGCGAGACGAAGGTGCCGTTGAAGGTCACGAACACCGCCCAGAACTGGAAGCGCAGCAGCTTCGTATCCATGGTGCGCCCGGTCATCTTCGGGAGGTAGTAGACGATGGCGGCCATGAGCGCGAAGACCTCGCCACCCATGATCGTGTAGTGGAAGTGCGCCTGCACGAAGTAACTGGCGTGCAGCGTGAAGTCGCTCGGCACGTCGGAGAGGAAGACCCCGGTGAACCCGCCGATCAGGAAGTTGAAGAAGAAGGCGCACATGAAGAGCATGGGCACCGAGAACCGGGTTCGCGCTCGCCACAACGTTCCCAGTGAGACCAGGTAGATGATGCCCGTGGGGACGGAGATCATCTCCGTCGAGAACATGTAGAAGGGTCGTAGCGACGGCGCGAGGCCGCTGACGAACAGGTGGTGCTGCCAGACGACAAAGCTGAGCAACCCGACGCCGACCATCCCGCCGACACCCACTCGATATCCCCAGAGCGGCCTTCGGGTGAACACGGGGAGCATCTCCATGACCAGTCCGAAGGCGGGCAGGATGAAGATGTAGACCTCGGGATGCCCGAAGAACCAGAACAGGTTCTCCCAGAGGTACGGGGAACCGCCACCCGCGGGCACGAAGAATGTCGTCTGATAGGTGCGGCTGAAAAGCTCCATGAGCACGGCGGCGATCAGCGCCGGCGACGCCAGTGCGCCGAGGAACGATGTGACCAGCACCGACCACACGAAGATCGGCATCCGGCTGAGGGGCATTCCCGGAGCCCGCTTGGTCAGGATCGTTGCGATCATGTTCAGTCCCGAGAGGCCGATCGAGAGGCCGATCAGGGCGAACCCCATCAGATACGAGTCCATGCCCAGCATGTTCTGGTCGGCGAGCGGGGCGTAGCCCGTCCAACCGGTGGTGAAGCCGCCGAGGAAGACCGTCGAGAGCAGGATGAGCCCGGCCGGAGGGAGCAACCAGAAGGTCAGCGCCTCGAGGCGTGGAAAGGCCATGTTCCGCGTGCCGATCATGATCGGCACGAAGTAGTTGCCGAACGGCCCGATGATCGCGGCCGAGGCCATGAAGATCATCAGCGTGCTGTGCAGACCGACCAGCGTCAGGTACGACTGAGCATTCGCCACCGATGGCGTCGGTGTGAGCAGCTCGGTGCGGATGAACATCGCCCCGAGTCCGCCGATGAACAGGAAGGCGAGGATCATGACCAGGTACTGGAGGCCGATGACCTTGTGGTCGGTGGTCATGCGGAAGTACCGGCCGAGGCCTCCGCCCTCTCCATGCATGTACGCGTTGTCCTCTTCGGATGGTCGCTTGGCGCCGAGGAGACGGCCGATCGGGTAGTTGAGGAAACCCATGCCGGCGAGGAAGCCGAGCGCGCTGAGGGCGAAGCCGAGCAGGATGCCCGGGTCGGAGCCGAGGGAGTTGTCCTCGTTGAACGAGTTAGCGATCGCAAGGTTGCCGATGAAGTACCCGATGAGGAAACCGATCACGGCGCCGATGACCGCCAGGAGCAGCCCCCACTCGTTGAGACGGCGGGCCAGCGTCGGACGTGTCGACATCGGCGGCCGCGCGGTGGTCACAGCATCCACATCAGCTTCCCTTGTGTGCGTGAGAGACGGACACGGTCACGACCCGTAGACCGTCGGTGACGGCTCGTACGTATGGCTGTACGGCGGCAGGTACTTCATGATCGGCGCATCGAGCGTCTGCTGCTGTTGAATCCAGGTCGTGAAATCGGAAGAGCTGACGACCATTGCGGTGTCGTCAGACATGTTGCCGTGCCACAGGCCGCACAGCTCCGAGCACTGGACGCGGTAGGTCCCGGTCTGCGTTGGCGTTGCCGTGACGACGTTGTCGTTGAGCGGCACGGCATCAGCCTTGACGCCGAGGGCGTAGAACCAGAAGGAGTGGATGACGTCGAGCGACGTGACGTGGAACTCGATCTTCTGGTTCACCGGGAGCACCAACTGCGCGGTCTCGACCCCGCCGTAGGATGGGTAGCGGTAGGTGAACCACCATTGCTGCGCGATCACCTGGACCTCGAGCGGCTGGCTCGCCGATCCCGGCATGGGCAGCGCAGCCGAGTCGGTTGAGATGCCGTCCCCGGGCTGGTCGACGGCCAGCGCCACCGTGCCGTACACGGCAAGGCTGAGCACGACCACGAGGGTGGTCACGATCCAGATGGTCTGCACGCGGGTGTTGCCGCGAAGAGCCGCTCCGCTCACCTCCTCAGAGGACGGAGCGAGCCTGTTGACGACGATGGTGAAGAACAGCGCCGCGAGGACCGCTGAGAACACGGGCCACGCTATCTCCGCGAGCAGCAGGATCGTCAGGCTCTCGCTCGAGGCGAGGTCGGATGCCTGTCCTGGGGGGATGGGGCCGAACGCGAGCGCGACATCACCACCAACGGCGGCGACGATCCAGGCGATGACGACGATGCGGATTGCGGTGGACCTGTTCCTCATCGGTCAGCCCACCTGGAGCTCGCCGGCCATGTAGCCGAGGCTCTGCATCGGGCCGCCGTTGCCGTAGAGCGTTCCAGCGGCGCATGGCACGAAGCACTGCCAGCGGTAGAGCCCCGGCTTGTCCGGCACGACGAAGTTGAACTCAACGACGATCTGGGCATTTGCCGGTGCGTTGTCGGCCACACCCTCGAGCGGAACGCTGACCCCAAGGTCCGGGATGGTGAACGTGTGGGCTGCGAGCGACGGATCGAGCGCGCTCATCACCTTGCCGTCGACGGTCATCTGGTTGTTGACCGTGCCTCTCACCAGACCGAGGTACTCATTGCGAAGCCCGGTCTGGCCGTCCTGCTGGTCGATGGTCATGTGCACCATCGCCCCGGCCGGTACCTTCAGATACGTGGTGGGCAGGTAACCAACCCAGTTGGTATGCTGGCCATTGCCTTGCCCCGCCGTGCCGACGGCGGCCACCGTTGTCAGGCTGAAGTCCACGACGGGCCGTCCCTGCACAGTGGTCGACGTCGTGGTCGCAGCGATCTGCGGTGGAACGGGGTTGAGGTATTGGGTCACAAAGAACCCGACGGCAACCCCCGCAACGACCACGCCGGCCACGAGGTACCAGATTCTCGATCGCATGGTGTGCCTTACCTCTTATAAGTGCGCGGGTGGGGCAACGGCGGCGACGTCAGGGATGGCGCTCGGGCGTCGCGTGGAGGCGGCCACTGTGCGGAGCTCGCGCTCCGCCAGACCCGCGACGCCAAGGGGTGACCTGAATCCAGGCACCAGTTCTCCACTCAACAGGTTGCCGGTTCGTTCTGAAGGCGACATGATCGCCGTGTTAGAGGGGTTACGTCAAGCCCCTGGTTTTATGCTCGCTCTGCGAACACTTGCTGGGGCGGCTTGCACGGCGTTTCTCAAGTCCGGCGGCCGGCGGTTCGCGCGGGCGGCTGTACAACAGCACTGCAGGGGCGCGCAGGCCGGAGAGTCGTGGGATGCAGCCCGGTCCGCAGTGCTACAACGGCAAGCTCGTTGACATCACGTTCAACGTCCCGGCGATGAGGCATCAGCACAACGACGACTCAGGGCGACACCGCGCCCTTATACATTCCCGCTGTCGACATTCGTTCAGTCGGCTCAGTCGACGCCATCTGCGAAGAGTGACATGCACTGGCTGGGCAACGCGCCCAGCCGGTGCGTTTTCGCGATCAGGGACATGCCGGCACGAGGGAGTACCGCGGGCTACACTCCTTGAGCACTCAAGGGGACATCTCATGCGGCGGATATCGCTTGCATTTGCCGCCGTCATCGTGACGGGTCGGAGCGACGGTCGGATCGGTTCAAGCCAGTGGCGCAAGCGGATGGTCGATCGTCCGCACACCGAACCCTGTCTCCAGTTCGCAGCACTTCGGGTCGCTCAACGCCGTGGCGTGCACGAGCGCTTCCGCCTGTGTCGCCGTTGGCGGCGGCGTCAATGATCGCGCCAATCGAATCGCCATAGCCGCCACATGGAACGGCATCGCGTGGAGCGCGCAGCACGCGGCGCAGCCACGCGGATCCTCCGGGGCGGCGCTCACCGCTGTTTCCTGCATCAACGCGACCGCCTGCATTGCGGTTGGCTACCAGCTCAACGGCGCCGACGTGGCCCTGCCTCTCGTGGAACGATGGAACGGCAGCGCGTGGACCGTTCAGCCCACACCGGCCGGACGCGGCGGCTCACTGGCCGGCGTCTCGTGCGTCAGCGCCGGATCGTGCGTTGCCGTCGGCACGACCAGCGACTCAACCGGTGCCACAGTCGCCCTCGCTGACGTCTGGAACGGCCTCACGTGGAAGATCGTGGCAACCCCGTCCGTGCCGAATGCTCCCTACGCCGAGCTCTCCGCGGTTTCCTGCAGCGCGGCAACGGCGTGCACCGCGGTCGGATCGGCAACCGCACCTGGCTTCGGAACCCTGGCGGAACGGTGGAACGGGAGTGTCTGGTCACTCGAGACCATGGCGCTGCCGAGCGATGGTGAGGAAGGGTTCGTGATGGGCGTTTCCTGCACCTCCGCCACGCTGTGTGTCGCGGCCGGCGATTACATCAACAGCAGCTTCACGTATGTGACTCTCGCCGAGAGGTGGGACGGTGCCGGCTGGACCATGATGCCAAGTCCCACCCCCTCGGGCGCCTACATCCTGCAGATGACCGGGCTCGCATGCTCAGGAACGTCGGCATGCACCGCCGTCGGCTGGACGCAGCTCGGAGCGATGGTGCTCCGGTTCAACGGCTCGACCTGGCAGCTGCAGCCGACCCCTCCCCCATCTGGCCCACCGTTCGTGACGGCGATGCTCAATGGAGTGTCCTGCGCGGGAGTGAGCGCGTGCGTCTCCGTCGGATCGTTCACCGGAACCCTCGCTGAGGCGTGGGATGGGAGCGCCTGGCCGCTGATGTCAGCACCGAACATGCCGGGCGTGCTGAACAGCGCGCTGGTGGCCGTGTCCTGCATCACGGCCACTTCCTGCACGGCGGTCGGCAACCAGGAAGACGCCGCCGGCGGACAGACCTCGCTTGCGTACTCGTGGAACGGAACCGCCTGGACCGTTCAGCCGACGCCGCCGGTCAGTGGCGCCGTCACGATCATGTTGTCGGGCGTCTCCTGCACCTCGCCCACCGCCTGCGTCGCCGTCGGCTGGTATGCGAGCTCGGCCGGAATGCAGGCACCTCTTGCTGAGCGGTGGAACGGCCACGCCTGGTCCGTGGACCTGCCGCCGGTCCCGAGCGGCGCCGTCGCCGCGTCCCTCGCAAGCGTCTCGTGCGCATCGGCGACGGTGTGTCTGTCGGTCGGCTCGTCTCAGACCGCCAAGGGGCGTCAGGAGCCGCTCATCGAACGATGGGACGGGAGCGCCTGGGGCGTGCAGAGTGCGCCGATGCCCGAGAGCGCGCTCCAGGGCCGCCTGGCATCCATCTCGTGCATCTCCGCAACCGGGTGCGTCGCGGTCGGTGAATACCTGAACGGATCAGCCGCCGTCGGCGGGGGCCACGCTCATCAACCGATGGCCGACACATGGGACGGCGCGTCGTGGACGTCGCAGTCGATCGCTCGGCCCGAAGGAGCACCCGCGAGCTACCTCGATGCAGTCTCCTGCACCGGGCCGGCGTCCTGCATCGCGGTCGGCTGGTTCACCGGGCCGGCGCACGCGCAGACTGCAATGGCCGACTCGTGGAACGGAAGCACCTGGACGATGCAGCCGACGGCGGACATCGCAGGGGCGACACTCGCCGGCGTGAGTTGTGCGGCTTCCGATGACTGCACAGCCGTCGGCGCCGGCGGCGCGGCGACGATCGCCGAACGGTGGAACGGATCGGCGTGGAACGTGCAACCCACTCCGAACCGGCCGGCGTCTGCCAGAGCGCTTCAGGGAGTGGCGTGCCCAAGCAGCGTCACGTGCGCTGCCGTCGGAACCGCGGAAGGAACGGCCGGCTACCAGGTCACCCTGGCGGAGCGATACACGGCGTAGTCGTTCTCACGACCGATCGGCCGCCGGCCCGATGAGCGTTCGGTCCAGCGTCTCCGGCGTCACGTCGGTCGCGGCGGGCGCAGGAGCGTCGACCATGGGTCGATCGACCCGGATGGGCTTGGCCCGCGACCTGCTCGCCCCATAGAGGCCGGCCCACACCGCGATCAGCACGCCGGCGATGAGCAGGACGCCCGCAATGGTCTGCCCATCTCCTTCACGCTGAATGAAGAGAGCTACGGCGAGCAAGGCTACGATCGCGACCACCGCGACTGCCCCGTCATCCACGAAGAGTCCCCACACCTCGAGGACCACGGCTCTGACAACGCGTTCGAGTCCCCGGACCGATCCCGCATGGCGTGCAGGTCGCCGCAGGATCCCGACGAATGCCAGCGATGCCAGGCCGAACGCCGCAACGAGGATCAGCAAGCTGAGATCGTCACCCCACCAGTCGATGCCGATTCCCTTACCCGTGAAGAAGGTGCCGAATGCGGTCAGCATGATGCCGACCACGTACTTCATCGCGTTCTCGGGAACGCGAGTCAATGGGTGACGGAACACGATGCCGGCCCCGGCGACGATGAGCAAGGCCGCGACCGCGCCGATCACCGCTGACGAGAGGTCCTGGAGCCCCCCCAGCGCGACGACGATGAACACCACCTCGAGACCCTCGAGGAAGACACCTCCCCACGCCGTGGTCACACCTGCTCGATCGAGCCCGGTTGACGCCTTCGCGCCCGACTCCAGCATCTCCTTGGTCTCCTCGAATATCTCCGCCTCGTCGTGCATGGACTTGAGCCCACTCGACCGGAGGATGGCCTTGTGGAGCCACTTGAGACCGAACAGCAGGAGAAAGACGCCGACGACGGTCCGCGCGGCATCGATGGACACCTTCGAGGTGATCGTGATCCCGAAGACCGCGACGAGACCCGCAAGTGCGACGAACGCGAGCGCCATGCCCGTGAACGCGCTACGCCATCCCTTGAAGAGGCCGACCGCCAGGACGATCGTCAGCGCCTCGACCCACTCGACCCCCGCGGCGACCGCGGTGGCGAGCAGCACCACGATGCTCATCGCCGTCTAGCATGCCTCGTCCGGCCCGTCGACGGCACCTTCCGGTCCAGGGCGCGCTCGCGTGCGCGCGCCCTGGGGCCGGAGAGCTCGAACCTCAGGTCAGTCCTGACCGAGGTCGTACGGACGGAGGAAGCGAGTCGGCTTGAAGACGATGAAGGCGGGCGGCGCGATGTTGTAGGTCGGTCCCAGCGCCGTCGCGGTGGCCTCGAGATCGTCTGCCGCGGTGCTGTCGCCCCACATCCCGGTGTTCACCCGATGGATCACGGTCTCGAACGCCGCGATCGTCTCCGCCGGCGTGAAGGTGCAATGCCCGGCGCGGCTCACGTAACCCTCGCGGAGCATCTGGCCGTCGCCGGCATCCTGCGCGACGTTGCGGTACGCCTGCTCGTCCTGGTTGACGACCAGCCCGTCGCCGGTGGTGTGCAGTGTCAGCACCGGACGGTCGAGGTCACCGTTGAACACGATGTACTTCGTGAGGTATTTCACGGCCTTCGGAGCCGCTGCGATCGGCGCAGAGCCCTGGAGGGTCGCGACGTCTGCGGTGAGGCTCAGCCCGGCAGCGGCGTACAGGGCCTGGACCTCCGCGTAGTCCGATGACTCCTTGAGCTGCTGCGTGAAGTTCACACCGGTGGTCCAGGACACGTTGCCACCGGCTCGCGCCTCCAGCTCGGCCCGGAGCGCGAAGGCGAACGGCCCGTCGACCTGTGTCTCCCAGAGGAACTGATTCGCCTCCTGGGTGACGTAGTCGGTGGGCGCGGGTTCGGGACTTGCCGGGTCGAACCAGCCGGGGATGTCGCCGAGTGCGCTGGCAAGGGCGATGCGAGCACGGCCCTGCGGGGTTGCCTGAGCACCGGCAAACAGCGCCTCGGCGATACCGAGATTGCCGGTCGGGTTGGTGATGTCGACGACCTGCAGTCCGGACGTCGGCCCGAGGAGTTGCTGCACGGCAACCGCCGAATCGAGCGCCACATTCCAGGTCCCCACGCCGCCCCCGACCACGCCGCACATCGGGAGCGCGGCGGTGAAGCGGTCGGGCGCGACCTGCAACAGCGCGGCGGTGATCATGCCGCCGAGCGAATGGCCCCAGGCGATGGTCCGGATCGGCGTGCCAACTCGCCGATCGAACGTATTCAGGGTTGAGAGCTGGTCGGGAATCGCCTGCTGGAGCGCCCAGCCCGTGGTGGCATAGGACGACCCGGCAAGTGCATACCCGTTGCTGAGCAGCCACTGGCCGGTGAGGGGATCGCCGACATCGGTGGCGGGGTTCGGGCTCCCGGGCGTGACGTACCCGTGGCTGTACAGGGCCAGGGTGCCGTTCCAGTTCGCCGGGACCTGGATGAGATACGTCGCGCCGTCGTGCAAGGTGCCGGTGATGGTGCGGGCGTGGCCCGCGGCGAGCACGGTCGCTGGACCGGCGCCGAGCGCGGCAGTACCGGCGCCGAGCGCCACGGCGCACATCAGTGACAGGCGCCGCCGCCGTGTGATTTGACTGCGATGCATGTTTCAACCCCCGCGATGACGCGCCGACGGCTGTCGAGAGCGACGACGCTACTCCGAGGAGTCGGGGGCGGTCAAGCAAGCGCGATGCGTCTTCTTTTGTCAGAGTCTGCCGCCGTGAGCACGAAGGGCTCCCCCATCCGCGTGGTGGTCGAGACGGCTGCGAAGCGGTCGTTCGCGTCCGCCATCGACTGGCCCGGGTGGTCCCGGAGCGGTCCCACCCCGGAAGCCGCGCTGGAGGCACTCGCCGCGTACACGGTTCGCTATCAGGCTGTGGCTGCCGTGGTCCGACTCCGGTTGCCGGCTGTCACCGGCCCCGGGTCGTTCAACGTCGTCGAGGTGACTCCGGGCGACGCCACAACCGACTTCGGTGCGCCGAGTAAAGCCGCGACCGCCGAGCTTCGTCCGGTCACCGGCAAGGAGGCCGATCGCATCGCGACGTTGCTCGAAGCGGCCTGGTCGGTGTTCGGCGAGGTCGTCGCTGCCGCGCCGGCTGAACTGCGCAAGGGACCGCGCGGTGGTGGTCGCGACCGCGACGCGATCCGCGCTCACGTTCTTGGCGCGGAGCGGGCGTATGCGGCCAAGGTTGGTGTCCGCGTGCGACAGCCGGCGCCGGACGATGCGGCCGCGATCAGGGACATGCGCGGTGCACTGCTCGCGGTCATCCGCGCGGACCGCACCGGGGCACCGGCACGCGAGCGCGGCTGGGCGCCGCGCTACTGCGCGCGTCGCATCGCCTGGCACGCGCTCGACCACGCCTGGGAGATCCAGGACCGCAGCGGCTGACGGCAGGTGCTCAGGCCGTGGCCGGATCTCGCCAGAGGTCGATGCCGCCTTCGACCGCGTCCTGGTCGATCTCGGCCAGCTCCTCAGCCGTGAAGTCGAGGTGGCCCAGGGCCGCGACGTTCTGCTCCAACTGACGGACGCTGCTCGCTCCGACGACCACCGAGGTCACCCGGGGGTCGCGCAGTGCCCAGGCAAGGGCCATCTGGGCGAGGGTCTGACCGCGGCGCTCCGCGATGCGGGTGAGCGCTTGGACGTGAGCGAGATTGGCATCGCTGAGCATGTCCTGGGTGAACGAGCCGTTCTGCTGCGCCCGCGAGCCTTCGGGAATCCCATGGAGGTAGCGGTCGGTGAGCAACCCCTGGGCGAGCGGTGAGAACGCGATGCAGCCGACGCCCTCGGCGCCGAGCACATCGAGAAGACCGCGTTCGATCCAGCGATTCAGCATCGAATACGACGGCTGGTGAATGAGCAAAGGGGTTCCGAGCCCGCGCAGGATTGCGACCGCCTCGCGGGTGCGCCGGTCGGAGTACGAGGAGATGCCGACGTAGAGGGCTTTTCCCTGCTGGACGGCGGAGTGCAAAGCGCCGAGCGACTCCTCGAGGGGAGTGCTCGGGTCGAAGCGGTGGTGATAGAAGATGTCGACGTAGTCGACGCCCAGGCGTTGCAGGCTCTGGTCAAGACTTGCCAGCAGGTACTTGCGGGAGCCAAGGTCCCCGTACGGACCGGGCCACATATCCCACCCGGCCTTGGTTGAGATCACCAGTTCGTCGCGGTGGGCGCGGAAGTCGCTGCTCAGGACGCGGCCGAAGTTCGATTCGGCACTGCCGTAGGGCGGACCGTAGTTGTTCGCCAGGTCGAAGTGGGTGATCCCCAGATCGAACGCGCGGCGCAGTGTCGCGCGCTGGCTCTCGAGCGAACGATCCTCCCCGAAGTTCTGCCACAGGCCGAGGGAGATGGCAGGCAGCATGATGCCGCTGTGCCCGCATCGGCGGTAGGTCATCGACGCGTAGCGGTCGTCGGCGGGACGGTATTCGGTCACACCCCGATTGTGGCCGATGGACACCCACGCCCCGCGACCGACGGCACCTTCGAGTTACGGCGCCAGTGGCGCGAAGCGCGCCGTGAAATGGCGGAGCGCCGGGGCCTCCTCGGTGATCCGGTAGCCGGTCAGCGCACCGGCGTGCGCCGCCACCTCGCCGCAGACCGCGATGACGTAATCGATGTGGCTCTGCGTGTACGTCCGTCGTGGGATTGCCAAACGGACCAGGTCCATCTCGGCCGGCTGCTCAGAGCCGTCAGGGTGCCTGCCGAACATGACCGTCCCGATCTCGCAGCTGCGAATGCCACCGGTCTCGTAGAGCGCCACGGCGAGCGATTGCCCCGGGTACCGGAGTGGCTCGATGTGCGGGAGCAGCCCACGTGCATCGATGTACACCGCGTGGCCGCCAGGCGGCTGAACGATCGGGATCCCCCCCCGAGTGAGGGCCTCGCCCAGGTAGGCGGTCGACCGGATCCGGTAGCGAAGGTAATCGTGCTGCACCACCTCGTGCAGACCCTGGGCGATCGCCTCCAGGTCGCGGCCCGCGAGCCCGCCGTAGGTGGGGAATCCCTCCGTCAGGATGAGCAGGTTGCGGCATTGAGCGGCGAGCTGATCGTCGTTCATGGCCAGCCAGCCGCCGATGTTCGCGAGCCCGTCCTTCTTGGAGCTCATGGTCATGCCGTCGGCGAGCGCGGCCATCTCGCGGACGATGTCACGCACCTCCCGGTCCCCCTTGCCTGGCTCTCGCTCGCGGATGAACCACGCGTTCTCGGCGAACCGGCAGGCGTCGAGAAAGAGCGGGACACCGTGGCGGTCGCACACCTGGCGGATCGCTCGCAGATTCGCGAGCGATACCGGCTGGCCGCCACCCGAGTTGTTGGTCACGGTGACGAACACAACCGGTATGGAGCCTTCGCGGCGGCGGAGAAGGTCGTCGAGCCGATCGACGTCCATGTTGCCCTTGAAGGGGTACGGGATCGCGGGGTCGTGCCCCTCCGCGACGAGCAGGTCCACCGCCTCGGCGCCGGTGAACTCGACATTGGCGCGCGTGGTGTCGAAGTGCGTGTTGTTGGGGACCGTCTTGCCCGGTCCGCCTATGGCGGTGAAGAGGATCTTTTCGGCGGCGCGCCCCTGGTGGGTCGGGATGATGTGTCGGAACGGGAACAGCTCCTGCACCGCGTCGAGGAAGCGGAACCATGACGGGGATCCCGCGTAGCTCTCGTCACCGTGCTGAATCGCAGCCCACTGGTCTCGCGACATCGCGCCGGTGCCGGAGTCGGTGAGGAGATCGATGAGCACGTCATCGGAGTGCAGCGCGAACAGGTTGTAGCCGGCGTTGACGAGATGGCGCCGCCGCTCCTCGCGCGTCGTCAGACGAAGCGGTTCCACCGAGTGGATGCGGAAGGGCTCGAAGATCGTCTCGAACGCCATGAGCCGCATCATGCACGCTCGGCAAGGTCATAGGTCACACCCGAGTGAGGCGATAGGACCCTGTGCGATGCTCATCCCTGCCGCCATCCTGATGCGGCGATAGCAGAGCGACGAAGCGAGGCAAACTGACTCGACCATGCCTGAGACCCTCACCATCACCGACAACCGTACCGGCGCCACCTACGAGATCCCGATCGAGCGGGGGGCCGTCCGCGCGACGGCGTTCGAGCAGATGCACCTCACCCCGGACGACCACGGGCTCCTGCTCTACGACCCGGCGTTCATGAACACCGCGTCCTGCACGAGCCGCATCACGTATATCGACGGCGATCGCGGCATCCTCCTCTACCGCGGCTACCCGATCGAGGAGCTCGCCGAGCACAGCACCTATCTCGAGACCGCGTACCTGCTCGTCCACGGTGAGCTGCCCACGAGCGCCCAGGAGCGCGAGTGGGTTCACGACATCACCATCCACACGCTGGTGCACGAGAACGTCAAGAAGTTCATCGACGGTTTCCATCACGACGCCCACCCCATGGGCATGTTGGTCTCGACCGTCGGCGCCCTCTCCACCTTCTATCCGGAGGCGACGAGCATCTACGACGAGGAGCAGCGGCGAATCTCCATCTACCGGCTCATCGCCAAGATGCCGACGCTTGCGGCACTCGCGTATCGCCACTCCCTCGGCCTCCCCTACAACTACCCCGACAACGACCTCTCCTTCGCGGCCAACTTCCTGGGCATGATGTTCAAGATGGTCGAGCCGCGCTACATCGCGGTCCCGGAGATCGAACGCGCACTCGACGTGCTCTTCATCCTCCATGCCGACCACGAGCAGAACTGCTCGACGAGCGCGATGCGGACGGTGGGTTCGTCGCATCCGGACCCCTACTCCGCAACGGCGGCCGCGGTTGCGGCGCTCTATGGACCCCTCCATGGCGGGGCGAACGAAGCCGTCATCCGGATGATCGAGCGGATCGGATCCGTCGACCGCATCCCCGACTTCGTCGCCGGCGTCAAGGCGGGCAAGGAACGGCTCATGGGTTTCGGTCACCGCGTGTACAAGAACTACGACCCGCGCGCCAAGGTGATCAAGCGCATGGCCGACCAGGTGCTGAGCGTGACCGGCTCCTCGCCGCTCCTCGACGTCGCCTCCGAGCTGGAGAAGATCGCCCTCGAGGACGAGTACTTCGTGAGCAGGAAGCTCTACCCGAACGTCGATTTCTACAGCGGCTTCATCTACCGCGCGCTGGGGATCCCGGTGGAGATGTTCCCGGTGCTGTTCGCCGTCGCGCGAACCGCGGGGTGGCTCGCGCAGTGGGAGGAATCGTTGCTCGACCAGGAGCAGAAGATCACGAGGCCGCGGCAGATCTACGCTGGGAGCCCCCGCCGTTCCTACGTGCCGGTGGACCAGCGACCCTGACGCGGGGCGAATCCCGAGGACTTATTGGGGACCAATGGCCCTGGCGTCGCCCCCGCACACTGCCGAGGATCAGCACATGACCAGAGCAACCGGGACACTCCCCACCGGGGCACGCCGTGTGACCGTGAAGGTCGCATACGGGACGACGGACGTCGAAAGGGCCGCCGAGTCCATGGAGCTGGACGTGAGCAGCGAGGAGGTCGAGGCCATCCTCGCCAACGTTGACGGAGAGCTCGCGACTCTGGCCGCCGTTGCAACGCACTCAGCGGTGCTCTCGAGGATCTTCGACGAGTTGCTGGTGGTGTCGCGCGCGCACTCCAGCGGCGACGACGACTGACCCGCCCCAGCAGCTCGAGCAGGTTTGCGGCGCAGTGCCGTTATCGCGAGCTAGGGGCGCGCCTCGAAGTCGCGTCGATGCTCCGATGGAGGGGAACGACGCATCGCGCGACCGGTGATGCCGACGCCACGCTCCGGAACCGAATCCTCGTGCAACGCGTGGAGCACGTCGTGCAACGCATCGATCAGCTGAGTCAGGTCCCGCTCCGGCAACGTCGACATCACCGGAAGCACCTCGCTCTGCACCGGGGTCCCTGACGAGAGCCGAGGGTCCCACGCTCCCGCCCATGACGGGGCGTCGGCGCCTCGCTCCCACACGTCGGGAGGGTCCGCGGTGCGGAGGTTGAACCGGTAGCGGTTCCCGAACTGGTCGGCGCAGTAGGCCGTCAGGTTGGCATCGGGATGCTCACCGACAACCGCCGAGCCCGGATCGAGGTATCCGTGTGCGCGGCCGACGTACAGCATGTTCTGGAATGGACCGGGCTCGAAGATGTCGCCCGCGGCCAGATGGAGCGTCGCCGAGAAACCCCTTGCCTCCGCGCCGGCCGATCGATAGAGGTTGCCACCCGCCAGCATCCAGACAACGAAGTTCAGCGCGGAGCCGTTGCCGACGTTGCGCACCCGAACGGCAGCCCAGGGCTGGTCACGAATCCCGATCGGCGGCTCATCGAGCAGCACGAGCAACGGGCGAGCAGCCATGACGTGATCGTGGCGCGTCTCCTCGGCAAGCGCGCGCGTTGCCGCCGAGTGCTCGCCGGTGGCTTCGGCCACGGCCACGTCATGGGCCACCAGGCGCCGGATGTCGACACTCAGGTCGCGACCGCGCCGCGCCAGCAGCGCGACGGCAACCGTCATCGCCACAACCGCGAGGACGACGACGGCTGCCGCGCCCGTCTCGACGATGAGTGTCTGGTCCATCTGATCGCAGTCTAGCCGCGCATCGGCCGGTCCTAGGGGTAGATGCCCCGGTCGGTCGTCGCCTCCGCGACCCGCTCGATAGCCAGGACATACGCACCCTGTCGCATCGAGACGCCGTGTTGCTTCGAGGCGTCCCACACCTCGGTGAACGCGCGGTGCATCACCTTTTCGAGACGTGCGTTGATCTCGTCCTCGTCCCAGAAGAACGATTGCAGATCCTGCACCCACTCGAAGTAGGACACCGTGACACCACCCGCATTGGCAAGAACGTCGGGTATGACGGTGATGCCACGCTGCTCGAGGAGGATGTCCGCATCCGGTGTGATCGGGCCGTTGGCCGCCTCGAGGACGAGCCTCGCCTGCACGCGACCGGCATTCTCGGCGGTGATCTGGTTCTCGAGCGCGGCGGGCACGAGCACGTCGCAGGGCACCTCGAGCACCTCGCCCGGCGCGATCGAGCGGGCGCCGGGGAAGCCGGCGACACTGCCCGTCGACTTCTTGTGCGCGATCATCCGATCGACATCGAGGCCGGCGGCATTGTGAATTGCGCCGCTGCTGTCAGAAGCCCCAACGACCGTGAATCCCTGCGCGGCCATGAGCCGCGCCGCGATCGACCCGGCGTTGCCGAAACCCTGGACGGCAACGGTGGAGGCTTTGGGATCGATGCCAAGCCGTTGGCACGCCTCGAGGGCGACGAACATCACGCCGCGGCCGGTCGCCGCGTTGCGACCCTGGCTCCCTCCGACCGACAGCGGCTTGCCGGTGACCACCGCGGGAACCGAGAACCCATGCTCCATCGAGATCGTGTCCATGATCCAGGCCATGATCTTGGGCGAGGTGTTGACGTCGGGTGCCGGGATGTCGTACTCGGGGCCGATGATGACGCTGATCTCGGTGGCGTAGCGCCGGGTCATCCGTTCCAGCTCGCCCTCGCTCAGGCGCTTGGGGTCGACCACGATGCCGCCCTTCGCTCCGCCGAACGGCAGACCCGCGATGGCGCACTTCCAGGTCATCCACATCGCCAGCGCCTTCACCTCGTCAAGGGTCACGCCCTGGTGGTAGCGGATCCCGCCCTTGGCGGGCCCACGCGCCATGTTGTGCTGGACGCGATATCCCTCGAATACGCGCACAGATCCGTCGTCCATCTTCACCGGGAAGCTGACGATGAGTTGACGCTTCACCTCTCGGAGCACGGCGCGAAGACCAGAGCTCAGGTTGATGACGTCCGCCGCCTGGTCGAACTGGCGCTGGGCGTTGTGCCAGGGGTTCTCCGCCGCCACGGCGGTCACGGGACGGGTTGCGATCGCGTTCACCTGGACACCTCCGCGGCCGGCGGCGCACACTCGCCGTGAGGCGGCTCGCGAGCTTCGACCGTACTCCGGTCGGTGGGGGTCCGGGTAGGGTCCTTCGACCTTAGTGCGAAGGGCGTCGGCCCGGGCACCTGATCGCGCGATCGCGCTCGTGCCGTGGCGGCCGCGCTACGCCGAGCCTCAGAGCAGCGTCTCCTCCTGCTCCACGCGCTTGCTCCGGCGCCGCTCGGTCACCGCGGCGCCGTCGGAAGCCGGGTGCTCTACGATGGCTATGACGCGGGTGGCCATGAAGCGACCGACCCGCACCGGCTGACCGGTGCGCGTGAGCTCGGCCACCTCGACGATGCCACGGGCCGTGGTCACCTCCACGCGGCGACCGGCCCGCGTCGCGGAGACGTCAAACGTACGCGCACTCCCGGTCCCGGCGTCGACGATCACTTCCACCCTGTCTCCGAGCATGCCTCGACTCTAGCGGTCCGAGCCACCGGCTTTTCACCGCCGCCGCGCGTCACCGTCAGCGCGGGCGCGGGCCCTTCTCGTGCGCCTGGCGCATGCGAACCGAGAGGAGCCGCTCCACAAGTGACCTGGGGAGCACGATGTCCACCGGGAACCGCAGGGTCCCGGTGGACGTCGTGAACGCAGCCGCGTCCTCACCGACCTCTGGAATGACCGATCCGCTGTGCGGAAAGTAGCTGAGATGGTTCTTGAATGCCGCAAATCCGGCGACCACGTGCCCCTCGACCTTGAAGGCGGGGATGCCATAGGAGATCCCTTGCTCCGCCTCCGGAACGATCTCCATGATCATCTGGCGCAGGGCGCGGAGAGTCGACTGCTTGGGCTCGTCCAGGTCTGCGAGGTATGCCTCGACCTCCTGCTCGGACACCCCGACAGACTACGCGTGTGGCGTGCCCGGCAGCGACATCGCCCGATGCTCAGGAACAAGCAGGTGGTGGATCGTCGATCCGGCCCAGAGCACCGCGAGCAGCGCCATGAACACCGCGAGCACCGTCGTGCTGTTGGTGATCACCGTGGCGATGCCTGCGACGATGAGCAACGGCACGATGACACCGGCGATCGCTCGCCAGCTGCCTTTCCTGGAGACCGTGATCGAGTCACCGGCGATGGCGCACGCCACCAGACCAAGCACCAGACCAGCCCCGGCAACGCCCCGCGGATCGGTGATGAATCCGGCACTCGAGCCGCCGACCACATCGATGTACAGACCCGCGACCACCACGACAATCAGCGTGGCGATGACATCTCTCACGATTCTCATCGTCGTACCTCCGTAACGCGACGCCAACGGCCACCTCCGCACCCCATCCTCCTCCCCGCTCGTCCCGGTCCGGTAGGGTCGAAGGTCACGACGGGGCTGATGTCGAAGGGCATTACCCGGTACGGCTGCGGGCGAGGTCGAAAAGGGGGTGAGTCGCTCTCTATTCGGCCTTTGTATCGGGACTGTGCTCGAGCACCGCTTTGCTCGCTTCCTGCTCGCGTGTGAGAAAGCTCCCCAGCTCCTCGATGGTGCTCATGATCGGGGAGGGAAACACCACGGTCGTGTTCTTGTCGACACCGATCTCCACCAGGCTCTGCAGGTTGCGCAACTGCAGCGCAACGGGGTGGGCCATCATGATGTCGGCGGCAACGCCAAGCTGGTCCGCTGCGAGCGCCTCGCCTTCGGCCGCGATGATCTTGGCGCGCTTCTCGCGCTCTGCCTCAGCCTGACGCGCCATCGCCCGCTTCATGCTCTCCGGAAGCTGGATATCCTTCAGCTCGACGAGCGTGACCACAACCCCCCAATCCGACGTCGTGACGTCGAGGATCTGGCGGATGCTCAGGTTGATGCGGTCAGTCTCGGCGAGTGTCTCATCGAGCGTGTGCTGGCCGACAACCTTGCGCAACGTCGTCTGAGCGATCTGGTTGATGGCGGCGCCGACGTTCTCGATCGCCACGACCGATTTCACCGCGTCGACGACCTTGTAGTAGGCGACTGCGGAGACGTCGATGCTGACGTTGTCGCGCGTGATGATCCCCTGCGACTGGATCGGCATCGTGACGATGCGCAAGGACACGCGGCGCAGGAGATCGATGACCGGCACGATCGGGCGCAACCCGGGCTTTCGGAGACCGATCACCTTCCCAAGGCGGAAGTGGACGCCGAGCTCATACTGCTGCACCACCCGGATCGATGCAAGCAGACCAACAAGGATCACGGCCGCGACCACGATCACTGCGACGGCGATGGCGTTCATGTACAGCGTCCCTCACTATAGCGAAGCCCCGGGCGACGTTCCTCTGCAGCGTTTTGCCGAGCGCTGGCGACTGGCTCGTCCGACTATTGCTGAGGCACGGACTCGACGCGAACGGATACGACCGCAGGTTACGGAGCGAGCTCTGAACAAACACATTACTCGGCGCCAAAGCGTCGAATGCTGCAAACGCACTTCACGACGCCACCTCGGAAGATTCCCTTCCTGCCACATTCATCGATTGTTCGCTTGACTGTGGGGGATTGAATGAGCAAACTTCCGACCACGCGCGCAACGCAGCGAGATGCGAGCGTTGTGGGGAAGCGGGCGCGGGTCGCCAGGAGGAGCTGGCGTTGGTTCCGGCGCAAAGCCGACCGAGGCTGACGCGGTTGCCATGGCCAAGAACTATGACATCGTCGCGGAGCACGGCGGGGTGCTGACCCCATATCTCACCGCGATGCGCGCCGCCAGTCCCGCCGTCAAGGTCATCGCGCACATCAACGGCGCGTTCGATCAGAGCAACGCAGGAAACGGCTATCCGATGCCGTGGTACGCGCTGGGTGCCAACGGCAACCGCATCCAGTCCTAGGGCTTCGGTAACTGGCTGATGCTGCCCGCCTCGCAATGGGCCTCCACGGTTGCGACGCTTTGCAAGAACGCGGTCGCATCATCGAAATACGACGGATGCTTCCTTGACACGCTTGGGATCGCCCCACTCTCGCCCGGGTACGTGACCAGTCCGCCCGTCAACCCGTCGACTCACCAGGTGTTCACCAAGCAGACGTGGATTGCCGACCAGTCGAACACGATCACGGCAACGAAATCGGCCAACAGCGGCGAGCTGATCATGGCCAATGGACTTCACGACGGGACGTATTTCCAGTACACGGAACCGCTCCTTGGCGCCGACGGCACCGCGATGGCTGAGACATGGCTGCGCGTCTCGACGGGGCCCGAGAGCCGCTTCCCTTCCCTGTCTGAATGGCAGGAGGACGTCAGCATGCTGGTGACCGCGGGTGCGAAGAATGAGGTGATCGGCGTCGTGACGAAGCTGTGGTCCAAGGCGACGGCCGCACAGATCACGCAGTGGCACATCTTCATGATCGCCACCTTTCTGATGGGGACCAACGGCACGAGCCTGTATTGCTTCACCGCCTCCCACACGGTCGCCGGCCTGAGCGAGGATTCGCCCCTCGATCACACCGCGATCGGCATGCCGACAGCAGCGATGACACAGAAGAGCGGCGTCTACATGCGCACCTTCACCAACGGGATCGCCGCGGTTAATCCCGGCACCGGGTCGGTGACCATCCAGCTCGGCGGCTCGTACATCAACCTCGCGGGCAAGGTGGTGACATCGGAGACCCTCCCAGCCCACTCCGGCGACGTCTTCATCAAGTAACGGAACCGATCGCGTCGGGAGAGCGCGTTCCATCGCAGGCGCGCCTCTCGCGTGTCCGGATCGTGCCTGCTACGGCGCAGTGGCGCGGTGACTCAGCCGCCGCGCTTGCGCTGCTTCGCTTGGGCTTCCCCGCCTCGGATCGCGCTCTTGAACCATTTCCAGCGCTGCGCTGGGACTTCGGTGACTTCCCACAGCCCCCAGGCGAGCAGCGTCTCGGCACGCGACCGCGGCCCGGTGTCGGGCGCATCGACCGCCGGACGTTCGCTCTGACGCACGGTGCCCGCACCGGCTCGCCGTCGCGCGACGGCGCCCGTCTGGCGCGCTGCCTTCTCAGACGGGGATACCACGTCTGCCCGAGCCTCCATCGGCACCGTCGCGTCGGGGTCGGTCGGTGCGGCCGGGCGCTTGGCACGATGCGCCGTTCCCGACTCGGCTGGCCGGCGCGACTTGGCGGCAACACGCTCCATGCGCTCGCGGAGGTCGCGAGGTGTCCGGCCCCGGCTCATGCGACGAGTTCCCTGGCCATGAGCTCGTCGAGGACGAGTTGGTACGGGTTGTCGCGGGGTGGGATGGTGCCGAAGCTGGTGCTGAGGCTCTCGCGCAGCGGGATCTGCGCGTTCAGAAGGAGGACGCCGGCGTCCTCGAGAATCTCGCGCGCCAGCCTGCCGCTCCGCGTTGCCGCACGAACGCGGGTCAGCAGCACGAATACTCGCGACGACGACACGGCCTCGACCTCCGCGATGAGATCGAGGGTCGGGCGAAGGCGGTCGAGGTCGATGATGCTCGGGGCGATGGGCACCACGATGACCTCGGCGGCAGCGATCGCACTGCGCACGATGCCGTGATCGCCTGGCGGTGTGTCGATGACCACGTGCGTCAAGCCCGGCAGCAGGTCGGTCAGACGCTTGTGCAGACTGCGAACCGGGAGGCCGACGACCGCGAAGGGCAGTTCCTCTGCCTCCTCCGACCACGAGAGGGCTGAACCCTGGGGGTCGGCATCGACGAGCAGGGTCCGTCCCTGGGCAGCGAGCGCCGCGGCGAGGTGCACCGCGGTGACCGTCTTCCCGGTGCCGCCCTTGAGATTGATGACCGCGACGCGCATGCGGTGGGCCTCCGCGATCGGTTGGGACGACGTGACTATACGTGGCTGGGGCTGTGGGGGTGGATCAGGACTGCTCGTTCGCACGCACTGACGCCAGCACATGCATGGGCCTGTGACTCTGATGTCCAAGTGGCCCGACGGATTCGTGACGTTCGACCCTGTACCCAGGCTACCCTCCATATCAGTATTCGCGATGGACAGCGAGTGCTGGGGATTGCGGGAGACACGCCCCTTCGAGGTGACAGATGGCGAGCACGGCCACACGACACACGCCGGGAAGATTGATGACGGGGCTCGAGTCAGGGAACCGAGCCACCCCCGGAAGGAGCGACCGATGACATCGGCACCGGTACTGCACACCGAGCGTCTCACCAAGTACTACCGATCGGTGGTCGGCCTCGATTCGCTCGATCTGGATGTGCACCAAGGGGAAGTGGTCGGGTATCTCGGTCCCAACGGTGCGGGCAAGACGACAACCATCAGAGCGATCCTCGGACTGATCAAGCCGACCTCCGGCAGCGCCGAGCTTTTCGGCATCAACACGCAGACGCACACGGTCGAATCTCACAAACGCGTTGCCTACATTCCCGGCGAAGCCACCTTCTGGCCCGGTCTCACAGGGATGGAGACCCTGCACCTGCTCGGGCGCGTGCACGGATCGGTCGATCTCGCGTTTCGCGACGAGCTCATCAAGCGATTCGACTTCGACTCATCGCGAAAGGTGCGGACCTATTCCAAGGGCAATCGTCAGAAGATCAACCTCATCGCGGCACTGGCCACTCGCGCCGATCTGCTGATCATGGACGAGCCCACATCGGGACTTGACCCCATCATGGAGCAGGCGTTTCGGCACAGCGTGGTCGAGGCCAAGGGTCGCGGCCAGACGATCTTTCTTTCATCGCACATTCTCGAAGAGCTCGAGTCGCTCTGCGACCGCATCGGAATCCTGCGTGCCGGAAAGCTTGTTGAGCTGGGGACGCTCGCCGAGATGCGTCATCTGTCCGCGCTGACAGTGGAGGCGACATTCGAGGGACAGCCGCCGTCCCTTGATCTCGTTGCCGGTGTCAGCGACGTGAAGGTCGAGGGCAGTCATGTCACCTGCAATGTGCGGGGCGCCATCGACCCGGTGCTGAGAGTGATCGCGGATCATCACCCGATCACGTTTCTCAGTCGCCAACCATCGTTGGAGGAGCTCTTCCTCTCCCTGTACGGCGAGTCGGGCCACGTTCCGCCGGCCAACCCGCAATGAGCGCGATCGCTGCGAGCATCCCTCGCCGACCGGCGCTGCACACACTGCGATCGCCCGCAACGGTCATCGGGCGACTTGTCGGGCGCCGGACGTGGCGATCCGCCTCGATCTGGGCCGTGATCTTCGGCATCTACACGGTGTCAAAGGCCGTGGGCATCGCGGACGTCTATCCGAACGCGGCCGCTCTCCGCACGGCGGCTGCTCAGCTCGCGAGTGATCCGGGACTCAATGCCCTGGTCGGCGCACCGCGCAACCTCGACTCGCTGGCCGGCATGCTCCAGTGGAATATCGCCGCGATCATGGTCACGCTGGGCGCGATATGGGCGCTTCTCGCTTCCACCAAGTATTTTCGGGGAGAGGAGGACGCCGGTCGCTGGGAGATACTGCTCAGTGGTCAGACCACAGCTCGCGGCGCCGCGCTCAACGTCCTGGCAGGCCTCTTTGCCAGCACGATCGTCCTGTTCGCCGTGTCCGCCGTACTGTTTGTGGGGATGGGGGCGGTCAAGACCGTGAATGTCGCGCCCGGCTCATCGGTGCTGCTCGCTTTTGAGATCGCTCTGGGCTGCGGGATGTTCATCGCCATCGGCGCTCTGATGAGCGAGCTGCTTCCTTCACGTGGACGCGCCGCCGGGCTCGCCGCCGGCATCCTCGGGGTCTCGTTTCTCCTCCGTTCAATGGGAGACATCACGTCGGCGACGTGGCTCCTGAACGTCACACCGTTGGGCTGGCTGGAGCAACTTTCTCCGCTGACTCATGCATCGTATTTCTGGATTCTCCCGTCGCTGGCGCTCATCGTCGGGTGCGGAGGACTCACAGTCTTCTTTGCGGGACGACGGGACCTGGGATCAGGCGTCATCGCCGTCAGCGACTCCTCGAAACCGCACACGCGGCTGCTCAACAGCCCGCTGGCCGCAGCGGTTCGTCTCACACGGACTTCGAGTGTGATCTGGCTCGCTGCCTTCGCGGTGGTCGGGGCTCTCTATGCATCCTTCACGAACGCCGCGGTTTCCTCGCTGGCGGGATCGGGAGCGGCGAAGCAGATCTTCCAACACATCGTGCACTCCGGCAACACCGCGTTCGCGAGAGCCTACCTGGGGCTCGCCTTCTTGATCCTTCTTATGTTGATATGCGTCTACGCGGCCAATGCCGTTGGAGCGATCAGGGATGAGGAAGCATCCGGTAGGGCCGACAACTTTCTGGTCCGGCCAGTGAGCCGGATGCGCTGGCTGGCCGGGAGAGGCGCTCTGATTGGTCTGGTCGTCGTCTGCGGCGGTCTCCTCGGCGCAATCGGGTCATGGCTCGGTCTCGGAGGTCAGAGCAGCGATATCTCCTTCACCACGTTGCTCCAGGCCGGCGTGAATGCGATGGTCCCGGCACTCTTCATCGTCGCCGCAGGCATCGTCGCGCTCGGGCTCTGGCCGCGTCACACCATCGTGGTTGCATACGCAGTCCTCGGGTGGTCCTTCCTCGTCGTCATGCTCAGCAGCGGTATCAACGTGCCAGTGTGGATTCAGGACACCTCGCTGCTGCACCACATCGTCTTCGCACCGGCAGCGCCACCAGACTGGGGATCAGACGCGGTCATCCTGGCAATCGCGGCCGCTCTGTGCGCGGCCGGAGCGGTGCGCTTCAATCGCCGCGACCTCCAGGGGGAGTAGAGCGACCCGAGGGGTCAGAGGGGCAGGCGCGACCCCCACATCCACGGAAAACGAGGCTCGTGCTAAAGTCAGACCGACAGTCGGTCTGTTATCGGGGAGCCCCCAGATGGCCCGGTCAGCGAATGCGAGCGCGCAGGCGGTCCGACGCGACGAGTTCGTCGAGGTGGCCCAGCGGCTCATCCAGACCAAGGCCTACGAGCAGATGAGCGTCCAGGACGTTCTCGATGCCGTAGGTGCCTCTCGCGGGGGCTTCTACCACTACTTTGAATCGAAACAGGACCTGCTCGACGCGGTGGTGGCGCGCATGGTCGAGACCGCCCTCGCGTCGCTGGCGCCGATCCTCGCCGATCCGGATCTGCCCGCGCTCGCGAAGCTGCAGAGCCTCTTCTCCGGCATCGCCGCCTGGAAGGCCGAACGCAGGGAACTCGTGCTCGGCATCGCCCGGGTGTGGTTGTCGGACGACAACGCACTGGTTCGCGAGAAGCTCCGCGAGCGAATGATGGATCGTCTCGCGCCACAAGTTGCGGTGATCCTCCGGCAGGGCGCCGCCGAGGGCCAGTTCACGGCGACGTCTCCCGCCGACACGTCGCTGGTCCTCATCTCGCTGATCCACGGCGCTCAGCTGGTGGCGACACAACTCCTGCTGGCCAGGCACGCGCACACGATTTCATTTGCGCAGGTGGAGCGCACGTTGCAGGCGTATAGCGATGCGTATGAAGCAATTCTCGGCGCTCCGCGCGGCTCGCTGCGAATGGACGGCGAGATGCTGCACTTCTGGTTCGACGATGTCAGCTGAAAGGGATCACCGATGACCAGCGCGATCAACACCGAAGGCTTGACCAAGGACTACGGCCAGCATCGCGGTATCTTCGACCTCAATCTCGAGGTCCGCGAGGGAGAGGCATTCGGATTCATCGGACCCAACGGAGCGGGCAAGACCACGACGCTGCGCCTGCTCATGGATCTCATCCGTCCCGATCATGGCCGCGCGAGCATCCTGGGCATGGACACACAGCGAGACGGCGTCAAGATTCGCAGGCTCACGGGATACCTGCCGGGCGAATCGCCCGAGTACCCCAATCACACCGGCGAACGGATCATCGACCTGCTCGCCCATCTTCGTGGCGGCGTCGACCCACGGCGGGTCACCGACCTGGCGAAGCGATTTGACCTCGACCTCCACCGGAAGTACCGGACCTACTCGCATGGGAACAAGCAGAAGGTCTGGTTGATCCAGGCGTTCATGCACGATCCACAGCTGCTGTTTCTCGACGAGCCCACCACGGGCCTCGATCCCCTGATGCAGCAGACGTTCAGAGAGCTGATAAAGGAGGCGCGCGAGCGGGGTGCGACGATCTTCCTGTCGTCGCATGTCCTGCCAGAGGTGCAGGAGATCTGCGATCGCATCGGCGTCGTCCACGACGGATCGCTGCGCCAGGTCGGGACCATGGACGAGCTGCGTATCAGCCACGTGCACCGGGTCGACGCGACCGTGGCGACGGCGCTCGACGCCGCGCGGCTCACCAAGATCCCCGGGGTGGCGAGCGTCCTCGTCTCCGATCACCACCTCCAGTGCACCGTGACCGGGACCATGGAGCCGCTGCTTGAGGTGCTCCTGCCCGCCGGAGTCGTCACTCTGGATTCGACCGAGATGAGTTTGGAAGAGATCTTCCTGGCGCAGTATGGACAGCCCGCGCAGCCGTAGCCTGGCCCCCTGGGCGTTTCGCAGCCACCTGGTTGGGATGCTGGCGTTCGGCCTCGGCTTCGGCGCGTCGGCGGCAATCCTCGCTCCGTCCTATGTGGCTGCCGCCAAAGCGCTCGCGGGAGGTCTGCAGGCGCTGGCGGCGGCGGCACTTCCCGTCGCGCAGAGCTTCGAGTTCCTCACCGGCCCCGTGGACCGTCTGGACACCGTCGGCGGGTACCTCAGCTACAAGACCTATCCGGACATCGCGCTGCTGATGGCGATCTACGCCGCGATCCAGGGGACCCAGGTGATTCGTGGCTCGGAGACAAAGGGTGTCTTCGACCTCTGGTTTGCCGCGGGCAGAACACGCACTGCCATCTTCCGCGATCGAGTCTCGGCGTTCGTCGGTGCGTTGACGGTGATCGTCGCGCTGACCTACGTCCTGACGGTTGCCGGCGGTGCGCTCGCGGGAGTGTCCCTTGCAGGGCCCGCGCTTGGTCAGTGCGCGGCGGTGGCGCTGGTGGGCCTTGTCGGGTTCGGGTTCGGGCTCCTCGTCTCGCAGTTCTTCACAGCCGCGCGCACGGCGGCCGGTGTGACGTGCGCGTACCTCGTCGCCTCGTTCTTCATCGCCAACCTGTCCAACGACCTCGGCGCACTCACATTCCTTCGCTATCTCTCTCCCTTCTACTACTACATCCAGGCTCGTACCCTTGCGGGGACCCCGTTCGACGTGGCGGCGATGGCGGTCCTGGTGGTTGGAGCGCTCGCCGCCGGCTGCGCCGCGTTGTGGCTGTACCTGCACCGGGACTCCGAAGGGGTGAGCGTGACCGGCTCACGCCACACCAGGCCCGTCGATTACACGTTCCGCCCCAGCGTCGTGTCGAGACGAGACCTGTGGTTGAACTGGATCGCGGAGCAGCCGCTGGGCGTCGCCTCGTGGGCCATCGGCATCGGCGCATTCACGGCGGTCGAAGCCGCCGTGGTGCCCTCGGCGATCAGGCTCGTCGACAACACCGGCGGTCAGCTGAAGCAGGTCCTCGCGCGGCATCTTGCCGAGCTGACCCCGAACCAGTACCTCTCGTTCTTCATGACGTTCGCAGCCCTGCTCGCAGCGGGATTCATGGTCGCGCAGGTGGCGCGCTGGGCAAGCGATGCATCGCAGCACCGCGTCGAAGTCATGCTGACCCAGCCGGTGTCGATGTGGCGGCTGCTGGTCGAGCGTGCGGTGACCGTCCTGGTCCTCGCCGCCGTGATCGGCCTGGCGGTGGTTGTCGGAACGTGGATCGGCACCCTGATCGGCGGCTACTCGGTGAGCTTCGCCGGGCTGCTCCGCACCTTCCTGGACATCGTGCTGCTCAACTTCGCGATCGGCGGTGTCGGCCTCGTGGCGACGGCGGTGTTTCGCAGCGCCGCCGCGACCGGCGTCACCGGTGGATTCCTCGTCGTCTGCTTCTTCCTGACCACCGTCGCCGGTCTCCTGTCATTGCCGAGCTGGACGAGCCGGCCGTCCGTGTTCGACGCCTTTGGGAGTCCATACCTGTCCATGCCGCTGACAGGCAGTCTCATCTACCTCGTGGCACTGGGTGGCATCGGAGTGCTCGTGGCATACATCGCCATGCGCCGGGGGATGCGTATCGCCGTCTGAGACGGTGTCGAATCGTGAGACGCGAGGTCCGCCGAGCGGTTGCGGCGGCGTCGCTACCGCGACGCCCCGTCGACGTCATGGCTCCGGGTTTCGCGTCAGCTCTTCGAAGTGGGAGTCCGGGAGCATCGGAAGCTCGCGGTGACAGCCGGGGCACTCAGGCGGTGCCTGGTAGTAGAAGACTTCGCCGTCCTGCCGTGTTCGGATGGTCAACGTGTACTCGATTTCGCTGCCACAACCATGTGGGCAGGGCAACGCGAGATGACCGCTATGCTGAGGCACGTCCACAGCAACAAAGCCTACGCCTCTCCCATTGCGGACTGTGTGCGCGGCCGGATTCGCTGTGTCAGCGGTCACCGAAGCGGCTTCCCGGCGGTTGCCCACCCGAACTCGGAGGTGATCCGGATGCCGAGTTGCGGGTCATACAGGGGGGTGAAGACCGCGCGGCCGGTGTCCGCCTGAAGCAGCGTCGCCGCGACATGGTCGGACGGCGAGAACTCGCCGATCTTCATGAAGAACGGCAGCAGGCCAAGTCGTCTCGGCGAGCCCCAGAAGGTCATGCCGAAGAGTCCGCCGGGGCGCAGCACGCGCTGGGCTTCTGAAAGGGCGCCTTCGAACCCCTTCCATATGCCGTTGAAGCTCGTGGCAACGTCGAACGACGCATCCTCGAAGGGCAGGTGGAGCATGTCACCGAGGCGGAAGTCGCCGGCGGGCGTCCTCGCGCGCGCGATCGCGAGGAGGGGCTCGGAGGCATCGAGGCCCGTGACCGTGGCACCGCGGCCGGCCGCGAGATTGGCCGCGAAACCGGACCCACAAGCGATATCAAGCAGACGGACGTCCTCGCCGACGTTCAGGCGCTCGAAGATCCGCTCATTTGCCGGCCGCGCGTACGGCTCCACCAGATAGGCCCACTCCCGAGCCCGCTGTCCCATCCTCGACCGGCCAACTCCCAACCCACGTTGCGATCCCCCGACGTGACTGCTCCGAACGCCTCTGAGCCGCAGACGCTGCATCGTATCGCTGCCGAAGTCGGCTGTCACCAGATGCATCACAGATCCGCGAAGAACGCGCCGATCTCCTCTGCCAGCATCCTCGGCTCCTCGAGTGCGGCGAAGTGTCCGCCACGCGGCATCTCGGTCCAGCGACGAAGGTCATAGAGGCGCTCGGCCCATTCGTCAGTACCTTTTCGCCACGCCCCGCGGTAAAAAACGTAACCGTTCGTTCGGCACCAACTCTCTGGTGCGCGCAGCGTCTGGATGTGATTGCCGATCGGCGACGCCCGACCGCCGCAATCCTGATCGCGCTGGGACTCGGAATGGGCGCTGGTGTTATTGGCCTGTCCGGCTCATCCATACCGGCCCTCGCGGCAGCCGCATCCGGCGAAGCACGCAATCTGGACCCATCGCTCCGCATCCAGGACAAGAACCTGGACTGTGAAGCGGCCGCCCTCGCCGCCGCCTTCGTCGCGCGCGGGATATCGGTGAACACGGGGACGAGCAACCTCCAGGACTGGATCCTCGATCAACTTCCAGTGGACCTGCGCAACCCAGTCGACACCGATGGGCACATAACCTGGGGCGATCCGTACATCGACTTCGTCGGGAATGTCAACGGCACTGAAGGGTTCGCGCCCGGCGACGGATACGGGGTGTACTACCAGCCGATTGCCAACGTCGTCACCCAGGTGGGACACGTCGAATCAGCCGGCACCGGATGGACCACGGCGGCTGTCGAAGGAGAGATCGAAGCGGGAAACCCGGTCGTCGTCTGGATCGACTTCCGGAGCCTGTCCAGCCACACCGGATATGCGACGAGCACATGGACCGGATTCGACGGGCGAACGATCCCATACACCCTCCATGAACACGCGGTGACCGTGCTCGGTGCATACCCCGGACATTCGGTCACGCTCCTCGATGTGTTCTCCGGCAACCAGTACACGTACTCCGAGTCGCAATTCACGGCGATGCTCTCGACCTTCGGCGGCATGGGTGTGGCCGTCGGTGGTGCCGTCGTGCCTCCTCCGCCGTACCCGGTGGTGGCGGCGTTGTCGCCGGCCGCGGGCCCGGCGACCGGCGGCCAGGCGGTGGTCGTGAGTGGAACGGGCTTCGTATCGCCGATGAGCGTCACCCTTGGTGGGGTCGCGGTCGCTGCGACCGGGATCACGAGCACCTCGTTCACCATCGCCACACCGGCTCAGTCGGCGGGATACGTCCAATTGGCGGTGACCACGCCAAAGGGCTTGAGCGCTCCAGGCGCCAATTCGGGTTACGTCTTCACCCCGTTGGCGAGTTATGTCGCGCTCACCCCGTTTCGCATCCTCGACACGCGCGCGAGCACGTGCGTGCAGTGTGGTGCGGGAGCACTCACGGCGAATCAGACGAGAACGCTGCAGATCACCGGGGTGACCGGGCTCGAGGGTGGCGCCGACCCAGTCCCCGCGACAGCGACTGCGGTCGTCATGAACGTCACCGCCGTCTCGAGCAGCACCGGCGGCCTGTTGACCATCTATCCGACCGGCACCGCCCTTCCTCGAGCCTCGAACCTAAACTTCGGCGCGGGGACTGCCACTCCCAACCTGGTGACGGTCACCCTCGGGCAGACCAGCGCCGCCTCCCCGAACTGGGACGTCAACATCGCGAACCCGGTGGGATCGCTCAACGTGGTCGCCGATGTTGAGGGGTACTTCGCGCCGTCCGCGAAGGGCGATCCCGCTGGGGAGTTCCATTCGATCTCACCCCTGCGGGTCTGTGACACCCGGACCGGGGAAGCCGCGAACGTGTGCAATCAGACCCCCGGCGCTAGTCATCGATTGGGTCCGAACTCGGTCCTCAAGGTGAACGTGTCCGGCGTGCCTGCGGGTGTCTCCGGCAGTCCCGCGAGCATCCCGGCTGACGGCACGGCTCAGGCGGCCGTCCTCAATCTCACGGCGGTCGGAGGGACGCAGCCAACGCTCCTCAGCGTGTCTCCCTCCCTCGCAGACGGTTCATGCGCGCGTGCAGCAGCCACTTCCACCCTCAATGTCACGACGGGTGTGACGGAGGCGAACCGAGTCTTCGCAAACCTCGGACCCGACGCGAGTGGGGGCCCTGCCACGGATGTCTGCGTCTACAACGCCGTCGGGTCGATCGACTTCATCCTCGACGCGACCGGGTGGTTCGGATCCACCTCGGAGACGACGCCGGTCGGCGCGCAATTCCAGGCCATCGGGCCGACTCGCGTCTGCGACACCCGCTGGGGCGCCGGCACTCCCTGCTCCGGTCACACCGTCGGCGACGGTGCGACTCTGGTCATCCAGGTCGCCGGTATCGGCGGCATTCCGAGTGACGGCCCGCTCGCCGTCATTGCCAACCTCACCGCGGTCTCACCGTCTACGAGCACGTTCCTCATCGCCTACCCGGCGGATGTCGCCTCCCGCCCGAACGCTTCTGATCTGAACATCTCAGGGCCGGTGCTCCCGAACCTGATCGTTGTCGGTCTCTCCCACCTGGCTCCGCCGGGCGATATTCGCCTCTACAACGCCGCCGGCAACGTCGGCGCCGTCGTGGATGTCGAGGGCTGGTTCCAGTAACGTCATCGTGGCCGCGAGGGCGAATCCACACCTCGCCACTTCCATGCATGCGTTCGACCCGGCCGTCGGTGCCATCATGGCGGGGACACATGGACCAGCCGATCATTCGAGCGACCGAGGAAGCCCTGGCCCGGATCGAACAGGTGCGCGCCAGCCGGCAGCAGCCCGACGCGGGAGTGAGGATCGCGATCACCGGGCGATCCAACGGCGAGTTCATCTACGACCTGGCTCTTGTCTTCGCCGGACAGGAGCGCGACGGCGACGTGGTCGTCGACGGACCTCAGGGCATCACGTTCCACACGCCTCTGGCCACCCTCCCGTACCTGGACGGCATCACACTCGACTTCGACCGCCAGACCCGTGCGCTGACGGTGCGCAATCCGAATCCGCTGTGGCTCGACCCTCTTGCCGAGCAGGTGCAGGCGTTTCTCGACATGGAGATCAATCCGATGGTTGCCGGCCACGGCGGACACATCGATCTGCTCGATGTCGCGGACGGCAAGGCCTACATCCACATGGGCGGGGCGTGCCAGGGGTGCGGGATGGCCGACGTGACCCTCGGCCAGGGCGTTCGCGTCGCGCTGCTCGAACGCTTTCCGGACATCACCGACGTCATCGACTCGACGAATCACGCCGAGGGCGCCAACCCCTATTACCAGGCGGCCAAGAAATAGCGGGCACGGCGCGGTTCAGACGGGTTCGAACCGATGACCCTGGCGACTGCTCATGAGGGTCCTGCTGATCTCGTGCTACGAGCTCGGCCATCAGCCACTCCATGTTGCGTCGGCCGCCGCCTTCCTCCGCGTGGCGGGTCACGACGTCAGTGCGGTGGACCTTTCCGTTCAGCGCCTCGACGAGGCGGACATCGACGCACCGGGATTGGTGGCGATCGCCGTGCCGATGCACACCGCCATGCGCATGGCCGTTCCGGTCGCTCGCGCGATCCGCGCCCGTCGAGGGCCTGACGTCCGCATCGTGCTCTTCGGTCTCTACGCCCCCCTGTGCGGGCCGGCTCTCGAAAGCGGGCTCGTGGACGCCCTGGTCGGGGGCGAATACGAGCAGGCGCTGGCCGGTATCGCGGACGGCATTCCGGATCCCCGCACGATCGTTCTCGATCGACTTCGCTTCCCCCTGCCCGCTCGCGATCTGCTGCCGCCCCTGGATCGCTACACAAGGCTGCGCATCCACGGTGAGGAGCGGCTGACCGGGTACGTCGAGGCCACACGCGGCTGCGTGCACCGTTGCCGTCACTGCCCGGTCCCGGCGGTCTACGACGGGCGGATTCGCGTGTGGCAGCGCGACGCGCTCGTCGCCGATGTCGTCCGGCTCTGGGAGGCCGGGATGCGTCATCTGACCTTTGGGGATCCTGACTTCCTCAACGCCGTGCCGCATGCGCTGGCCGTCGCCCGCGCCGTGCACGAGCAATGCCCCCAGCTCACGTTCGATGTCACGACCAAGGTCGAGCACATCCTCGAACACCCCGGGGTCGTGGCGGAGCTGCGCGACCTGGGGCTGCTCTTCATCGTTTCGGCGGTTGAATCCACCAGCCCCCGGGTGCTCGAGATCCTCGACAAGGGACACTCGGCTGATGACGTTCTGTCCGCGCTTCGCATCTGCAGGTCCCTGGGCATAGAGCTGAGGCCATCCCTCCTGCCGTTCACTCCGTGGGGCACGCTCCGTGATCAGGTCGATCTGCTCGACCTGATCGCTGACAACGATCTCATCGACAGTGTCGACCCGGTCCAGCTGAGCATTCGCCTCCTGGTCCCGCCCGGCTCGCTGCTGCTGGCCCTGCCGGAGATGCGCGAGCACCTGCGCGGCTACAACTCCGAAAGTTTTAGCCATCTCTGGCAGCATCCTGATCCGATGATGGACGCGCTGCAAGCGGAGATCGCCGCGTTGGTGGCCGTCGACGCCGATGCCGGTGTGGCCCCGCGATCCACGCACGCCGCCATCCGGCACCTCACCGCCCAGGCCGCTGCTCGCGCCGGCCTCAGGTGGCCCGGCGCTGATCGGGCACTGCCCTCGCAACGGGACGTGCCGCCGCGGCTGACCGAGCCCTGGTTCTGCTGTGCGGAGCCCACCACGGCGCAGCTCGCCGGTTCGGGCGTCAGCCTGGGTTCGTGACGCGGTCCCCGTGCGACGCTCAGGCATGATGTCGCGGTGACCACCACCACCTCCACCACCCACACCGCGTGGCCCGAGATCGCGGAAAGGCTCACCCGCGCGCTGCACCCGCTGGCGGCGCCGGTAGCGATCACATTCCTCGACTCCCCGGCGGCGGGTGTCCCCGCGTTCGATGCCGCGATGCCGGACCCGATGCCCGACGGGCGCACGGGGCGTGTCGCCGCAGGCTGCGTTTTCTGGATGCACGCCACCGAGCGCACCTTCACGACCGTGCCGACCGATCATGCCAACTGCAGCGTGGGCAGTTACACGCACGGCCTGCTCAGTCTCGAGGAAGCGGCCACCCACGCCGATATCGGCGCCCTCGTCGAATCGGGCTGGGTGAGTCCCGAGGCCTTTCCCAGCATCCCGGCCGTCACCACCCCACCTGCCTTCATCGCCTACGGGCCGCTCGCCGAAACGCCCGTGAACCCGAGCGTCGTACTGCTCCGTCTCAACGCGCAGGGAATGATGGTCATGACCGACGCTCTCCCCGACCTTCGGATCGAGGGCAAGCCCCAGTGCCACATCATCGCTGTGGCGCATGAACACGGCCGGGTGGCCGCAAGCGTCGGTTGCGCGCTCAGCCGCGCGCGCACCGGCATGGGCGCGCACGCCCTCACGTGCGCGATTCCGGCCGGGATCGCCGCCGAGGTCACGGGACTCGTGGAGCGCGCCGCAGGCGTCGATGCGGTGGTGACCCGTTATGCCGCCATGGACGCCCAGCGCTTCCGTTAGAGACCTCGGAAAGCATCGCCTGACGCGATGTCAGTGTTGTATGGGCCTGCGGAGCGTCACCTGGGCGACCGGCTCACAACCCTTGGCCGGCTCTCCATCGTCGTGGTCGTCGTCGGGTGCGGATCCGCCGTTTCGACCACGGCCACGTCACCGGCCGCCGTCGTGACCTCCGGATCGTCAATCGCGCCAACACCTGCGCCGTGCTCGTTTCTGACACAGCAGACCGCGGCACTGATCAGCGGGGACAGCAGGGTGACGAATCAAGCCAGTGATGTCATGGAGACACCATCCGGTTACGTTGCCTGCATTTTCACCGACACCATGGACGAAGCCAACAGCGTCGCAGTGCAGATCAAGCGCGTGCCCGGCGGTGCCGGCCCGTCAGCATTGCGCGCGGCCGCCACGTACTTCTCGGCCGGAGAACCAGTGCAGCCATTTCAACCATTCGCGGTCGCAGGCATTGGCGATGATGCGCTCGGCGAGACGACTCCGGGCGTCACCTTCATCGTGTTCTCCCACGGGGACGTGCTGGTCTATGTCGGAGCCGAGTCCGCATCCGTCAGCGGCACGGCCCTGCGTGGCGGCGTTGCGCACCTCGCAGCTCAGATCGCAGCCGCGTTGTAGCGGCAGCTGAGCAAGAGCGGCCCTCGGTGTTGTCTGCGTCCGGCGCGCACTGATAGGATCGGCCGTATGCGCTTCGGCATCGACATCGCGCAGCAGCGCATGGCCTTCGATGAGATCGTCGATCGTGCGCGATTCGCGGAGGAGCTCGGTTTCGACGGCGCCTGGGGTTTTGACCACTTCGTCCCGACGTATGGCGAGGGTCCCGGTGAGTGTTTCGAGGGCATGACGACGCTCGCGGCGCTCGCGACCTCGACCAGCAGGATACGGTTGGGGTTGCTCGTCACCGGGGTGACCTACCGGCACCCGTCGGTTCTGGCTGTGGAAGCCGTCACCGTGGACCACGCCAGCCATGGGCGCCTGGATCTTGCCCTCGGCGCCGCGTGGCATGAGCCAGAGCACCGCCAGCTCGGAATCGAGTACCCGCCGATCGGCGAACGTTTCGACCGGCTGGAGGACGCCCTCGAGATTGTGATTCGTCTCACGTCGGGTGAAGTGGTCTCGTACGAGGGCCATCACTTCGGGCTCACCGACGCGCGCGTTCGGCCGGTCCCAGTGCAGCGGCCGCATCCTCCGATCTGGATCGGCGGTTCCGGGCTGCGGCGGACCCTGCCGCTCGCGGCACGCTACGCCGATGCCTGGCACAGCTACGGGAGCCTGGAGGAGCTCCGTGCGTTGTCCGCGCGGCTCACCGAGCTCGCCGGTGCCGCGGGGCGGGACCCGGCGGCGATTCTCCGGGCATCGTCGCTCTCACTTTCCGAGCCCGACCCGGTGATCCGCGCGAACATCGAGGCAATGGCGGACGCAGGGTTCGGCTATCTCGTGTGCGGGTGGCCAGGCGAGGGCCGAGGCCGTGTGGAAGCCTTCGCCGCCGACGTGATGGCGGATTACGTGAACTGACTCCGGAGATCCACCGTTCAGGAACGCGGCCGGCGTGGCGTCGCCATCGGGGAGGAGCCGCCGGACCGGAGAGCAGTTGGTCAGTCCACCTCGGGTGCCCGGTCAAGCCTCACGTACCATGCTCGGGAGATGACACGCAGGCGGTGGCCGGGACGCGGAGGCGCGCTCGGAGCGGGGCTGCTCGCCCTGGTCGCGATCGGCGTCATCGGCTACCTGTTGTTCGGGTACAGCCTGGCTGACGCGATAGCGACCACCCTCCTCACGCTCACCACCGTCGGAGCAGCCACCGCGCGTGACCTTCCGTCCGGCCCGCTGCTGTTCACCGCAGGTCTCGCCGTCGTAGGCGTTAGTCTGTTCGCTGCAATCGTCGGGGTCGCCGGCACGGCCATCGTCGAGGGTCGTCTCGGGGTCCTCTCACGGAGTCGCCGCATGGACCGACGCATCAGCCGCCTTGAGGACCACTTCATCGTGTGTGCGTATGGACGCGTCGGCCGTGCTGCGGCGCACGAACTCGCCGCCGAGGGTATCCCCTGCGTGGTCATCGACATCAAGCACGAGCTCGAGGCCGACATGCAACGCGAGGGCCTCCCCTATCTGATTGCGAATCCATCGTCCGAGCACGTACTTCGCGAGGCGGGAATCGAGCGCGCGCGCGGACTCATCTGCGCCGTGGACTCGGATGCGGAGAACGTCTACATCACGCTGGTCGCCCGCTCCCTGCGCGCGGATCTCCTTATCGTTGCCCGCGCCGCCCAGGAGCAGTCCGCCGACCGTCTGTATCGCGCCGGCGCCACGCGCGTGGTGTCACCGTACGTCAGCAGCGGGAGACGAATGGCTCAGCTCGCGGTGCGACCCAACGTCGTGGAGTTCTTCGACATCGGCCGGACCGGTCAGCAGGACATCCGACTCGAGGAGCTTGCGATTCCCGACGATTCGCCGATAGCCGGCCGCACCATCAAGGAGGTCGCCGGCGAGGCCGTCGCGCTGCTGGTCAGGCGCGCGAACGGTGAAGTGTTCGCCAATCCCCGCGAGCAAATGCCGCTGCAGAGCGGCGACGTCCTGATCCTCTACGGCGACGCACGGGCGCTCCGGCCCGTTGACGCGATCAAGCAACCACCGAGCCTCTGACTCCGGGCGCGTCCTCGAATCTCGGCCGCGCTCAACTAAGGCACGGGATGGTGAAGCCGATCACCATCCGCTCCACCGCCGCCTCGATCCTCGCCCAAGCGAATCCGGCATCGCGGCCCTGCGTTTGCACGGAGAGCCCGATGCAGAGCGCCAGAAACGCGGTGGCAGCACCCTCCGCGTCGATCTCCGGCGGAAATTCCCCGGATGCTGCGCCCGCGCTGAACCAGCCGGCCACTCGGGTCCTGCGATCGAGCGTGAGGTCGACGAACAGCGAGCGGAAGTACGGGTCGATCGAGACCTGTTGCTGGCAGTCGAGCCGCACTCGCGAGCGCGCCGGGTCGTTCGTGTGCCGATGGATGAGCGAGGCAAATGCGAGGAGGCGGTCGACCGCCCCCGCATAGGACAGTTCGATGTCCTCGATGCCCAGCTCGAGATCGGCGAAGTCCTCCTGCATCAACGCGATGAGGAGGTCGGCCTTCGAGCGGAAGTAGCCGTAGAACGAACCCTTGGCCATGCCCGCGGCACGACAGACATCCTCGACGGTGATGTCGTCGTAGCCACGCGTCGCCCAGCATTGCCAGCCGGCTTCGATGAAGTCTTGCCGATGCCGGCCGCGCGGCCCTCGGATGAGAGACGGTTGGACCTGGGTTGCCATGAGATGTGCCTCGTAGGCTACACACACGACGCGAAAAAACCTGTTACGCCCGTGTGACTGACTGGTCGGTCAGTTGCCCCTACGCTCTCCGGGAATTATCCAGCTCACGGAGACGACGACCCTCATGAAGCGCGCAATCCTGGCGATCGCGGCCGGGTTAATCACCTTTGCTGGGGTGTACGGCCTTGCCGCAAGCCTCAACCTGACCACGACCACATTGGGTGCGGGTACCGCGACAGTTGCATCCTGTCAGGCAGCGACCCTGAACGTCACCTACGCGCCGTCCTACGCGTCGACCATCCCAGGCTATGCGGCTGGGACGGTGACGGTCAACAACCTCCAGTCCACCTGCTACAACATGGCGTACCGCATCACTCTCTCCGGGACCGGTGGCGCATCGTTGGGTGAGGTGACGGGTACGACCCCGGCGTCGGGCTCGACCTTCACTGCCAGCTTCGCCACAGCCAGCGCAGCCTCGGTGACCGGGGTCGCTCTCGTGATCAGCGGGTAACGCACCGCACACCGACTTCAGAGCAGGTCCGTGGCACCCGGCCACGGACCTGCTCGTTCGGAGACCAGCATGTGGCGGACGGTACCCGTGCTCGCATTCGCGCTCGGTGCGGGCGTGACCATCGGTGCGGCAGCCTCGACCGCAGTCAGCACCTCGCGGATCGGCGCGAGCACGATCGCGACACCTCGATGCACGAGCGTGGGCATGCCGCTGGTGCAGAACCTCCCCGGCACGTCCGTGACGAGCGTCACCGTCAGCAGCATCCCGTCCGGCTGCGGCGGTGCGACGCTGTATGCCACCGCCAATAACGGGGCGACCGCGGCCTCGGGCACCATCGCGGTTCCCGCGGGAGGAGGCTCCGCGACGGTGACCTTGAGCGCCGGTGTGCCGGTCTCCACCGCCGTGCAGGTCGACGTGGTGCTCACAGGACCATGACCGGCCGGCAACGACTGCTGCGGATGACAGCGCTGGCGCTCGGCGTCGCTCTCGGGGCCGCCGTCACGGTGGGTTCGGCGGCGAGCCTCACCATGACGTCACAGGCAATCACCCCGCTGCGCACCTGCGTGCTGACCGCGACGCCGGCCACCACCACGGCGGAGGTCGATGCGACCGTTGCCCAGGGCAGCCCGACAACGGCTATGGGGACGGCGACCAGTCTCACGATCCAGAGCGCCACGTCGACCAACGATCGCATCTACCTGCGGTTCATCTTGACCAACTGCTCGCCAGCGATCCCTGCTTCCGCAACGATCCGGTTGGCGACCCTGCGCCTGTATGTGACCGCGCGCCCTGCGGTGTGCCGAACGCTCGATATCTTCCCGGCGACTGTCAGTTGGGTTGAGTCGTCGATCACCTGGAATAGCCAACCCTTTGGAACCACCTTGAACAACCCTCCCACCGGATCGCGCACCGGAACGTTCAACCTCGGCAACGCGGCAGGATGCCAGAACACCGCACTCGGCTATACCATCGGAGCCGGCGTCACCGCCGACGTGCAGAGCTACGTCAGCGGATCGAGCACCAATGACGGCTGGATGATCCGGGATGACACCGAGGGCTCAGCAACCACGCGCACCGAGACCTTCGCATCCAAAGAGCTCGGCACGCTCGCCGAGGAGCCGCAGCTGGTCATCAGCTACGTCGCCGTTCCGTGAGCGGTTTCCGCAAGGTCTGCCGGCGCATCGCGTCTTTCCTCGCACTCGTCGCTTTCGGCGTGCTGGCCGTGGCGTGGTTCACCCTGGCGCGCCCCGCGAATCTCGGCGGCCCCGCGACGTACCTGGTGGTTCGCGGCACCTCGATGCTCCCCACGTACACGACCGGAGACCTCGTCATTCTCCAGTCAGAACCCGACTATCGAATCGGCGAGATCGTCGGATACCGCGTCCCCGCGGGGCAGATCGGAGCCGGTCTGCTGGTGGTCCACCGCATCGTCGGCGGCAACGCTGCTCAAGGATTTACCGTCAAGGGTGACAACAACTCGGCGCCCGATCCCTGGCGGCCGCGTCCGTCGGATATCGCGGGAGCGCCGTGGGTCATGGTTCCCGGTGTGGGGCAGGCGATCGCCGCTTTCCGGTCACCCGTCCTGCTTGCAGGCTTGAGCGCTGCGGTCGTGGTCATGATCGTGCTCATTCGGTCCCCCGCCTCGGGGAGACGAAGAGTCAGCGCGCGGCGAGAGCCCGCATCGACCTGACGTCGCGACGTCGCCGACCCCGGTCGGGCCGCACGTCACGTCACGGTTGACGTTCGAGCCACGCGGACAATACGGCCCGGCACTGCAGACAGACGAGCTCGCCGAGCATCTCGCGCCCGCCCGCGCGGGTCGCCGGGTAGGAGGCGCCGACACACTCCTCGGGGACCTGCAACTCGCGGCGCAGTACGGCGGCGACGCCGAACACACGCTGGCTGGACGTTGCGCTGTCGACGTCCCAGCCGACGGCATTCAGTGCTTCCTGGGACTCGAACAGATCATCGGTCTCGAGCTTGAACTCTCGCCGCACGATCGCCGGCGCTGACTCAGCGATCGCATGTGAAGCCTCAAGCCTGCCGCCCGCAAAGTCAAGCGTCATCCTGCCGACTCCCGGCCGGAACGAGCGCACTGGCGTGATCAGCCGTCCGTCGTGGACGGTGACCACAAGCAGGGAGTCAGGCTTCTCGACGCGCCAATACTCGAGGTCCCGTCCGGTTCCATCCCGCCACCGCTCGCCGATCATGGAGAGCCATGGCGATCGGACCTCGACAATGCGTGACACGACCTGCCATCGGCTCTGTCCGGGTGTGTCAATCACGGATGTCGGAAACGCCGATGACGGTGATAGGAGCTTGACACGGCTGGACGTATCGCCAGTGCGCTACCGCGCCCGGAGGCCGGGAGCGTCAGCCACCACCCGATCGAACGTCTCGATCTCGACTGCCTCGAAAAGCACCTGCTCGGTGCCGGTGAGAATGTGCGAATGGATGACGGGCATGCAATCCTCGCCCTCCACCAGGAAGTGCGCGTTGCCGATCTCCAGGAATTCCGTGAGCCGGTCGTGCAAAGCTGTCCGGCCCCGCTCTGGCGTCCACTCGATGATGGCCCGAGCCAGGTTGTCCAGACGGACGTGATCGCCGCGGAGCCCGGCGATCTCAGCGGCAGAGTCGCCCATGAAGGTCACAACGTAGGGAAACAAGACATGTTCTTCGGCGTGGCCGTGCGCTGCAATGTGGTCGACGAGGAATCGAACATGGCGCATCGCCTCGAGCACCTGTGCGTCGCTCAGCGCCGGCATCTCGTGGGCCAGCGAACGGACCTCATCGAGTCGCTGGCGAAGGGACCGTGCTTCGGCACTCAACGGGCCGCAGTCGGCGCTCACGGACGTGATTGTTGGCTGGTCAGAAGCGACGGGATTCATGGCAATCTCCTTGGTGGCGCCGACCACTCCAGAATCACAGCGACACGCCCGGCACGCCAGGGCCATAGGTCCGCAGGGATTGGCGCGATGAGAGGACCGCTGGAAGGTCGAAAGTCACACGGATCGATGCCGGCACGGCCATTGCGTTGCGTTCCGGCGCGACAAATGCGCCTCTGGGGGTGGCGGGAGGTAGGGTGACGGTCGTGGTTGCGTTGCGCGAGGCGGGACTCGACGATTGCGAACAGGTCAGGCGGCTCCTCGCTCAGTACCTGTTCGAGTTCGACGGGAGGACGGACCCGTACCCTGACTTCGACGCCTACTGGGGAGCGCCTGAGCGCCTGCCCTTCCTCATCGAGGCTGACGGTGAGGCGGTCGGCCTCTGCCTGATCCGTGTCCGGGACGACGGCTGGAGCATTGCCGAATTCTCGGTCGTCCCAGAGCATCGACGCACCGGGACGGGCCGTGCCGCGGTCGAGGCGGTCGCGGGGCTCGCCCGTGCCGCGGGCGCCAGGCATCTCGAGGCGAAGGTCCGCCTCGACAACCGCGTGGCGCTACCTTTCTGGCTTGCCATCGGGTTTCGCGAGGTCACGACTTCGGGCGTGATCGTGACGCGGCGCAAGCTGTAGGTGGGGCTTGCCCCGCCGTGTACGGCGCCCGTTGTCACCTTTTCCCGGCCGATGACCGACTGCAGTGCCGAATGGCCACATCCGTAGTTGCGTTCGGCCCTGGGAGAGCGTCCCGCCTGGATCCCACACTCGAAGCAGCAAATAGTCGAGAGATCGCCGTGCGCGGGAGGTGGCGTGATGTCACTCTGGATGAAGGCCGGTAAGACGCAACTGATACATCGTGCCTATCCGGTGGGGAGGCGCCGCCCGCTGATTCGACGCCTCGCGGGATTGACTGCAGTATTGGTGGGAATGCCGGTCCTGGCCCTCAGCCTGACAACCGGCACCGCGGCTGCCTCCGGAGCCGGCCACGTGACGACCTATTACGGCATCTGCTCGCCTGTGGGGATCACGGCGGGTCCCGACGGGGCCCTGTGGTTCACCAACGGCGGCTCGATCGGGCGGATCACGACTGCCGGGGTGGTGACCAACTACACCAGCCCCAGTATCAGCGGCCCGGTCGGGATCACGACTGGGCCTGATGGGGCTCTGTGGTTCACCGACGACGGCAGCAATTCGATCGGGCGGATCACCACCGCTGGGGTGGTCACCAATTACACGGGTACCGGGATCAGCGCCCCTGGTGGGATCGCCGCCGGGCCCGATGGGGCTCTGTGGTTCACCAACTACTACAGCGATTCGATCGGGCGGATCACCACCGCCGGCGTGGTCACGAACTATGCGGATGTCGGTAGTTATGGTCCCCGGGCGATCGCGGCCGGGCCAGACGGGGCCATGTGGTTCACAACGGGCGACTACAGCGTCAGCTCGATCGGGCGGATCACCACCACCGGGGTGGTGACCAACTACACAGGCATCGGAATCAGCACGCCGGAAGCGATCGCTGCCGGCTCTGATGGGGCAATGTGGTTCACCAATGACAACAACTCCATCGGGCGGATCACCATGGCCGGGGCGGTCAGCAACTACACGGCGCCGGCATCAAGAACCCGACATGGATTGTCGGCGGGCCTGACGGAGCGCTGTGGTTCATCAACCGCCTGTTTCCCACGACCATCGGCCGGATCACAACCGCCGGGGAACTCAGCATCTTCAAGGGCGCCGGGATCGACGATCCGGATGGCCTCACGGTAGGGCCGGATAAGGCGTTCTGGTTCACCAATGCCGGCAACGAGACGATCGGCCGGATGACCACCACCGGAGCGATCAGCGACTACGCGGGCAGGGGCATCGACGTTCCGGAAGGGATAACACCTGGGCCCGACGGTGCGCTGTGGTTCGCCAAGGCTTACGACGATTCGATCGGTCGGATCACCCCAGCCGGGGTGGCAAACGAATACACCGGTATCGGCATCGATGTTCCGACCGGGATCGTGACCGGGGCCGACGGAGCCCTGGGGTTCACCAACGAAAACAACAACTCGATCGGCCGGATCACCACCGCCGGGGTCGTCACCAACTACACGGGCACCGGCATAGACCAGCCGGATGGGATCACGGCCTTCCCACATGGAGCGGTGTGGTTCGCCAACTCTGGCAACAACTCAATCGGGCGGATAACGACTGCCGGAGTGGTGACCAACTACACCGGCCCCAGTATCGCGGACCCTGTTGGGATCACGACCGGGCCTGATGGGGCTCTGTGGTTCACCAACTCCGGCAACAACTCGATCGGGCGGATCACCACCGCCGGGGTGGTCACCAATTACACCGGGACCGGCATCAGCGGCCCGGTCGGGATCACGACCGGACCTGATGGGGCTCTGTGGTTCACCAACTCTGGCAACAACTCGATCGGGCGGATCACGACCGCTGGGGCGGTCACCAACTACACCGGCGCCGATATCAACGATCCAACGTCGATCGGGGTCGGGCCCGACGGGGCACTCTGGTTCACCAACTACGGCTACACGACCGAGTCGATCGGGCGGATCACCACGGTCGGCGTGGTCAGCAACTTCACAGCCACCGGCATCAGCAACCCGTACGGGATCACCGCCGGGTCGGACGGTGCAATCTGGTTCACCAACTATGGCAACAACAGCATCGGTCGTATCACCACCACGGTCACCCCTGAGATCGACAGCGTTGCCCCCAGGTCGGGCGCGGCGGGATCCTCGGTGACCATCACCGGCCATAACCTCACCGGTGCCATCGGAGCCGCGTTCAACGGCACCCCAGCCACCATCGTGTCGACACCGCAACAAAGGTCGTTGTGAAAGTTCCGGCGGGCGCCACAACCGGCCATGTCTCGGTGACCACCGGCGCAGGCACAGCGACCAGCACCGCGAGGTTCCGAGTGACGTAGTGGGCTGACCACCCACCCGCGCAGTGCTGAGACCACTCGATAGGTGGGCGGGGTCACAGCGTGGGACGTCGGTGACCTCTGGTTCGAGGATACGCAGCGAGCGGTCGCCGACCCGCTCAGCTAGTGCACTGACGCAGAAATAGATTTCATGTTCCGCCGGCGGAGCACATCGTCGGCGGTCTTCACCCAGACGAAGGGATGTTTGCGGTCATCCCAGCTGTCCAAGAAGCGTTGGATGGCG
>Ga0116221_1000099_pt1 | contig 63138 bp, 59 predicted proteins | sample Sb_taG_5_FD_88965 | JGI IMG/M metagenome (GOLD analysis project Ga0116221, IMG submission 88965) | Peat soil microbial communities from Weissenstadt, Germany - Sb_50d_8_FC metaG | ecosystem: Environmental > Terrestrial > Soil > Wetlands > Peat | place: Germany: Weissenstadt | collected 2010-09-21 | reverse complement strand
GGGCGGTGGCCTGACCGCCACGCTTTCCCCCCAAACGCCGGCACGGTCCACGCTTCCCGATCGTTCAGTCGCTCACCGCTGATCGGAAAGCCGATTGCTCAGCAGTCTCCTAGCGGGTCACCGTCGGAGTGGGCAGGATGGCGCTCGGTGTCGCCGCCGATGAGGTGGGGGTCGGATTCGGTGCGATCGTGATCGGCATGGTGTTCGGTGGCGGCGTCGGCGTGGCGGTTGGAGACGGCATCGGGGTCGGGGTGTCCGTCGCGGCCCCCGCGGTGTCGATGCTGGTCGGCACACCCTCGCCGGCCGGCGCCGTGCCCGCGGTGGCACTGAAGACCGGCCCCGGCGGCGGCGTCGGCGAATCCTGCACGCCGGGCCCGCCCAGCGCCTGCACCGCGAGGATGACCATGACCACGAGCGCGACCACCGCCGCGCCCGCGATCGACCAGACCTTCCAGCCGACACCGCCCGGACGCACTTCGTCGGCCGCCTCGGGGAAGGCGATATCCGGGAGGGGCGTGTCGTCGAGGTCGTCCATGACCTCGACCTCGGGCGCCGGGGTGACCGGGTGCGCGAGTCGCTCCGCGACGGCCGTCGCCAGCCACACGCGCCCCTGGTCACGCCAGGCAGCCCCGAGGAACGCCGCGCCGGCGATCTCGACGTCGCGTCGGAAGATCGCCGCGGAGGCCGGGCGGTCGCGTGGATCCTTCGCCAGCCCGCGGATCACCAACTCTCGGGCCAGGAGCGGCACCGCCTCGCTCGGGAGCGCCGCGTGGGTGTGCTGGACGCCCAGCCCGGTGAGATCGGTGCCGAGGTAGGGCGGGCGTCCGGTGAGCGAGTCGACCAGCGCGCCCGCCGCGGCATAGAGGTCGGTGGCGACCGTGTGCGGCCTCCCCGCCCACAGCTCCGGCGCCATGTACTGCGGAGTCCCGGCGCGCCACCCGCGACGTAGTGGTGGTGCCGGGACGCCGGCGTCCCGGAGGATCGCGGCGCCCCCGGTGTCGAGCAGGATCGCGTCGGGGGTCACGTCCCTATGGACGATCCCGGCCGCGTGCAGGGCGTCGAGAGCGGCGAGGCAGTCGTCGAACACGACCAGCGCCGCAGTTGGGGCCAGGGGGCCGGAGACGCCGACCAGGTGACCGAGCGTGATCCCGTCGACCCACTCGTAGACCACGGCCGTGGTGCGGTCGTCGAAGGCGATGACGGAGAGCAGGTGCTGGTGGCGCAACGCCACGAGCACACCCATGTCGTGGCGGATCTGTCGTCGATACGCGGGGTCCGTCGTCAGAGCCGGGCTGAGCAGGCGGACCACCACCTGCGATCCGGTGGTGGTGTCGTGAGCGTCGACGAGCGCACCGGCGCGGTCGACGCTGATCCCCCGATCCAGTGTGTAGCCGGGAACGTGTGCGCGCGACCCGGCGGCGTCGCGAGCTCCAGCCTGGTCCATTCGACGTCAGTATGCCGTGACAAAAGCGCGGTGGAGTGGAGTCTGCTCACGGGATGCGGCACCGCCGGGCACTAGAATGACCGGGAAGTGGAGTACGTCGAGAGCATCCTCGACCTGGTCGGCAACACCCCGTTGGTCCGGCTGAGCAAGGTCACCGAGGGGCTCCGGCCTCTGATCCTGGCCAAGCTCGAGCAGCTCAACCCGGGTGGCAGCGTCAAGGATCGTATCGGCCTCTCCATGCTCGAGGACGCCGAACGCCGCGGCCTGCTCCGCCCGGGCGGCACGGTGGTCGAGCCCACGTCCGGCAACACCGGGCACGGACTCGCCATGGCCGCGGCCATCAAGGGCTACAAGATGATCTTCGTGATGCCCGACAAGATGTCGGCGGAAAAGATCGCCCTGCTGCGCGCCTACGGCGCCGAGGTGGTCATCTGCCCCACCAATGTCGAGCGAGAATCCCCGCAGTCGTATTACTCCGTCGCCGACCGTCTGACCCGCGAGGTGCCCGGCGCTTTCCAGCCCAACCAGTACTTCAATCCGCGAAACCCCGAGTCGCACTACCAAACCACCGGCCCGGAGATCTGGCGGCAGACCGACGGCAGGATCACGACGTTCGTCGCCGGCGTCGGCACCGGCGGCACCATCAGTGGTGTCGGCAAGTACCTCAAGGAGCAGAACCCCGCGGTCCGGGTGATCGGCGCCGACCCCGAGGGATCGATCTACAGCGGCGACATCGCGCCCTACAAGGTCGAGGGTGTGGGCGAGGACTTCTGGCCGGGCACCTTCGACCGCGACATCGTCGACGAGTTCATCCAGGTCACCGATCGCGAGTCCTTCGTGGCCGCCCGGAAGCTCGCGCGCCAGGAGGGGATCCTGGTCGGCGGGTCGGCGGGCCTCGCGCTTCACGCCGCGATCCAGGTCGCCGTCGACTCCAAGCCGGACGACGTGATCGTGGTGCTGCTCCCCGACACCGGCCGCAACTACCTGAGCAAATTCTTCTCCGACGAGTGGATGCGCCAGAACGGCTACCTGCAGCGGCTCGTGCCCGCACGGGTGCGCGAGGTCATCGATTCGCACTCCGACGGCGTTCCCGAGCTCGTCAGCGTCGGCGCGGGCAGGTCGGTCGGCGAGGCGATCGACCTCATGCAGCAATACGGGATCTCGCAGCTGCTCGTCACCGAGAACGGGAGCGCGGCGGGGGGTGGCGTGGTCGGGAGCATCCAGGAGCGAACCCTCCTGGATCGCATCTACCGCGATCCCGCGGTGGTCACGACCTCGGTGTCGACGGCGATGGATCCGCCCTTCGCGCGCGTCGCGGCGGGCGCTCCCATCGAGGAGGCGTTCGAGGCGCTCCTCGGCGGCGAGCCCGCGCTGATGATCGTCGACGGTGATCTCCCGGTCGGGGTCATCACGAGAAGCGACCTGCTCGAGTTCGTCGCCCGGCGCGGACGCAGCTGACCGGCGTGGACCATCGAACCCACGGTCTGGCCACGCGCGCCCTCCATGTCGGGCAGGGACCGGATCCCGCGACGGGCGCAGTGGTCGTCCCGATCCACCTCGCCACCACGTTCGCGCAGGAGTCGCCCGGGCGGCACAGGGGATTCGAGTACTCGCGTTCCGGGAACCCGACGCGCGCCAACCTGGAGGAGTGCCTCGCGTCGCTCGAAGGCGCGGCGCACGGTCTCGCCTTCTCGTCCGGCCTCGCAGCAACGGCGACCGTGATGCTCTTGCTCGAGCCCGGTGACCACGTGGTCTTCACCGAGGACGTGTACGGGGGCACGTTCCGCCTCTTCGACAAGGTCTTCCGGCGCTACGGGCTGACCTTCACGTCGGTCGATCCGACTGACCCCGATGCCGTGGCAGCGGCGATGACCGATCGCACGCGAATGGTCTGGCTCGAGTCACCGACCAATCCCCTCCTCCGCGTCGTCGACCTCGACGCGATGAGCGAGCTCGTGCACGGAGCCGGCGCGCTGGTCGCGGTCGACAGCACGTTCGCGAGCCCGGTGCTGCAGCGCCCCCTCGAGCTCGGCGCGGACCTGGTGATCCACAGCTCGACGAAATTCCTCGGCGGCCACAGCGACGTGCTCGGGGGAGCGGTGCTCACCTCTGACGACGAGCTCGCGGAACGGATGCGCTTTCACCAGAACGCGGTGGGCGCGGTGCCGTCGCCGTTCGACTGCTGGCTGCTGCTCCGCGGGTTGAAGACGCTGCAGCTGCGCGTGATCCGTCAGTGCGACAACGCGCTGGCGATCGCCCGATGGCTCGAGGGCCAGGATGCCGTGACCCGGGTGTACTACCCGGGACTGGAGCGCAACCCGGGTCACGCGCTTGCCAGGCGACAGATGGGCGGCCACTACGGGGGTGTCGTGTCCTTCGAGGTCTCGTCGGGCGATGCCGCGCGTTCCTTTCTGGAACGGCTGCGCGTGTTCACCCTCGCCGAGTCACTCGGCGCCGTGGAATCGCTCGCCGAGAGTCCCGCGATGATGACCCACGCGTCCATCCCGGAAGAGATGCGGACGCGGGTCGGCGTCAGCGACGCGCTGCTGCGCCTGTCCGTCGGTATTGAGGACGTCGACGACTTAGTGGCCGACCTGGAGCAGGCGCTGGCGTAGCCTCGCGCGGCGGCGCACCCAGCTTCCACTCGCCCGTCGTCAGCAGCAGCGTGCCGTCGATCTCGGGAAGCGCCGGGGCACCGAGGCGGCGCAACTTGCGCCACTGCTCGCCGTCCTCCTCGCTGAGGAAGGTGATGGCCCTGCCCTCGTTGCCGTTGCGCGCCGTGCGACCGACGCGATGCGTGAGCCACTGGGGCGTCTCGGGAAGCTCGAAGTTGATGACCAGCCCGACGTTCACCACGTCGATGCCGCGGGCCGCGACGTTGGTGGCGACCAGGACCTCGGTCCGGTTGGCACGGAACGAATCGAGCGCGCGATCACGCGCATTCTGCGACAGGTTGCCCTGCAGCTCTCCTGCGGTGTGGCCCATGCGAAGCAGGTCGCGGACCAGCTTCTTGGCGCCGTGCTTGGTGCGGTGAAAGACGATCGTCTGGTTCAGCTCGGTGGCCCGCTGGCGGCGCAACAGCCGGGAGAGGGCATCGATCTTCTGCGCCTTCACGACGCTCATGACGCCGTGTTCGAGCGCGGGCACCTGTTCGTTCACGACGCGCACCCGGTCGGGCTCGTACAGATGCTTGGTGATCATGCGCTGCACCCAGTCGGGCATGGTCGCCGACGCGAGCACCGTCTGCCGGCGCGCGCTGCTGTTGAACGGCGGACACATCGAGATGATCTTCTCGACATCCTTGGCAAATCCCTGGTCGAGCATCTCGTCGGCCTCGTCGAGGACCAGGTACTCGATGTCACGGAGCCGCGCGAGCCCGTTGCTGGCGAGGTCCAGGAGGCGTCCCGGACACCCGACGATCACGTCCGGCGCATTGCGCAGACCGCCGGTCTGAGGCCCGTACCCGACGCCGCCGATGCACACCACGGTGCGCAGGGCCGGATCGACCGTGCGGATCACCGCGTTCACCTGGGTGGCGAGCTCACGGGTGGGGGTCACGATCAGCGCTCTCGCGCCGTGCCCCTGATGCCCGGCGAGTCGCTCGACCAGGGGGACGACATACGCGAGCGTCTTGCCGGACCCGGTCGGGGCCTCGATGACGCAGTCGCGGCGTGCCAGCAGCGGCGGGATCGCCTCCTGCTGGACGGTGTTCGGCTCTGTGAAACCGCTCAGGCCGAGAGCGGCGGACGTGCGCGGGCGCACGCCGATGGATTCAAACGTTGTCAACCGTGTTACCTCGGGACCCGGGTCATTCCCGTTATCCCAGAATCCCCTCGCTGGACTGTCGTGTGCCGGATTCTTGAGACCCGCCGTTGACCGGCGGAGAGAGGGTTCACCAAGAGGCATGGCTCGCCGATGCGCGAGCACTTGCCAAGACAGTACCACAGGTTGGTGCAAAGACAGCAGGACAGTAACAGAGGCGGTTTCCGGCGCCCGGGTGTATATCCTCGCTTCGAATGACGTTCGACGCCTTCCTCCACCAGCTTCCCGATGCAGATGCCGCGGAGACCGCGGAGTGGCTCGAATCCCTCGACACCCTGGTGGCGTCCGAAGGCACGGTCCGTGCCCGTTTCGTCATCGGCAAGCTGCTCGAGCGTGCCCGGCGGCTCCAGGTGCCGGTGCCGTCGCTGGTCTCGACCCCGTACATCAACACCATTCCGCCCGGCGAGGAACCGTGGTTCCCCGGCGACGAGGAGATGGAGCGTCGCATCCGCCGCATCGTCCGCTGGAACGCCGCCGTCATGGTCACCAGGGCGAACAAGCGCAGCGACGGCATCGGCGGCCACCTGTCGACGTATGCGTCGGCGGCATCGCTCTACGAGGTGGGGTTCAACCACTTCTTCCGGGGCAAGGACAACGGCAACTCCGGCGATCAGATCTACTACCAGGGCCACGCCGCTCCGGGGATGTACTCGCACGCGTACCTCGAGGGTCGCATCACCGAGGCGCAGATGGACAACTTCCGGCAGGAGACGGGGGGCAACGGGCTCAGCTCGTATCCGCACCCGCGCCTGATGCCCGAGTTCTGGGAGTTCCCGACCGTCTCCATGGGCCTCGGCCCGCTCAACGCCATCTACCAGGCGCGCTTCAACCGCTACCTCTACAACCGCCACATCGCCGACACGAGCGAGAGCCGGGTGTGGTGCTTCCTCGGCGACGGCGAGTGCGACGAGCCCGAGACGCTCGGTGCGCTCTCGCTCGCGGCTCGCGAGCAGCTCGACAACCTCACCTTCGTCGTGAACTGCAACCTGCAGCGTCTCGATGGACCGGTGCGCGGCAACGGGAAGGTCATCCAGGAGCTGGAGGGGATCTTCCGTGGCGCCGGATGGAACGTCATCAAGGTCATCTGGGCGCGCGAGTGGGACGAGTTGCTCGCCCGCGATGTGCACGGCGTGCTCGTCGACCAGATGAACCGCGTGCCGGACGGCGAGTTTCAGAAATACGCGACCGAAAGTGGCGCGTACATCCGCGAGCACTTCTTCGGTCCCGATCCGCGCCTGCGCAAGATGGTCGAGCACCTGTCCGACGACCAGCTGCGTCACCTCCGCCGCGGCGGCCACGACTACCGCAAGGTGTACTCGGCGTACAAGCTCGCGCTCGAGCAGCATGGCGCGCCGACCGTCATCCTTGCCCACACCGTCAAGGGATGGACGCTCGGCACCGGCTTCGAGGGGCGCAACTCGACTCACCAGATCAAGAAGATCGGCGAGGCGGAGTTGCGCGCGTTCCGCGATCTGCTGCAACTGCCCATCAGCGACAGGCGTCTCGCCGACTCCAAGCCCCCCTACTACCACCCGGGCGCCGACTCCGACGAGGTCGAGTACCTGCTCATGCGCCGGCGATCGCTCGGCGGCATGCTGCCGCGCAGGGTGGTGCGGTCCAAGCCGCTCGAACTGCCCGGCGATTCGCTGTACGCCGAGTTCATCACCGGCAGCGGCACGCGCGCGGCGTCGACGACGATGGTCTTCGCCGGCATCCTCCGCAACCTGCTCCGCGACCCCGGCATCGGCAATCGCATCGTGCCGATCATCCCCGACGAGGCGCGCACCTTCGGCATGGACGCGCTCTTCAGCGAGGTGAAGATCTACGCGCCGTTCGGGCAGCGCTACGAGCCCGTCGACGCCGGGATGGTGCTCTCCTACCGTGAGGCGGTCGACGGGCAGATCCTCGAGGAAGGCATCACGGAAGCGGGAGCGATGGGGAGCTTCACCGCCGCGGGCACCGCGTACGCGACCCACGGCCAGTCGGTCATCCCGTTCTACATCTACTACTCGATGTTCGGCTATCAGCGAGTCGGCGACCTCATCTGGGCATTCGGTGACTCGCGTGGACGCGGGTTCATGCTCGGCGGGACCGCCGGGCGCACCACGCTGAACGGCGAGGGCCTGCAGCATGAGGACGGACATTCACCGCTGCTCTTCAGCGCGATTCCGAATGTGCGCATCTACGATCCCGCATTCGCGTACGAGCTCGCGACCGTCATCCGCGACGGCATGCGTCGGATGTACGTCGACGGCGAGGACATCTTCTACTACATCACGCTGTACAACGAGAACTACCCGATGCCCGCGATGCCCGAGGGCAGCGAGGAGGGCATCCTCCGCGGCCTCTACCTCTACCGAGCCGCGGACGGTGAGCGCACCCATCGCGCGCGCATCCTCGCCAGCGGCAGCGCCGTGCAGGCCGCGCTCGAGGCGCAGGCGATGCTGCTCGAGCAGCACGACGTCGCGGCAGAGGTGTGGAGCGCGACCAGCTTCCAGCTGCTCAGGCAGGACGCGCTGGAGGTCGAGCGCTGGAACCGGCTCCATCCGGACGCCGAACCACGCGTCTCATTTGTCAACGAGCAGTTGGGCGCCGACGGGGGACCCATCGTCGGGGTCACCGACTACATGAAGGCTGTGCCCGACCAGATCGGGCGCTTCTTCACGGTCCCGTTCATCCCGCTCGGCACCGACGGCTACGGCCGCAGCGATACGCGGGTCGCCCTGCGCAGGCATTTCGAGGTCGACGCGCCATCCATCGCGGTCGCGGTGCTCGACGGGCTGGCGCAGCAGGATCGCCTGCCACGTCACGTCGTCGCTGCGGCCATCGAACACCACGGGCTCGACACCGAGCTCATCGACCCCCGCGACCGCTGACGCGGCGTCAGCGCGCGTCGAAGGGCAGCGACGCGAATTCCGTGTACACCGCGCCTCCCCGTGCGGGCCTCGATTCGTACAGCACCAGGCGCGCCGCCCTGAAGCACATCTCCGTCTGATCCTCGGCCGCCGCCGCGGACCAGGCCGCGCGTGCGGCGTCGGTCCAGGGCACATGCGTACGGCCGAGCGTGCAATGCGCGTGGTACGGCCGGTCGTCGACCGTGAAGCCCGCCGCGCCGAGCACAGCTCGACATTCGAGTGCGAGGGCGGTGAGCGGCGCCACATCGCGTCGCGACCCGAGCCACAGCACGCGCGGGACCCCGCGCGGCGGGAACGCGCCGAGCCGGTTCAGGCACACATCGAAGGGCGCGGTTCGGGTCGCAATCGGAGTGACGAGATCGAGGGCGACCGCCACCCGCTGCTCGTCGATCTGACCGAAGAAATGCACGGTCAGATGGAGCGTCTCCGGACGCGCCCAGCGAACCTCATCGACCTGCTCGCGGAGCTCACGTCCTCGGTGCTGCGCCGCGCCGAGCGCCGGCTCAGCGAGCGGAACCGCGAGGAAGCACCTCACCCGGCCGGTGTCGCTGTGGCGGTCGCCGCCGGGCTCGCGCTCGCAGGGGTGGGACTGGCGCCCGGCGACGTCGCGTCGCAGGGGTTGCCGCCCGCGTTGGTGAGCCACACCTGGATCTGGTTCGAGGCGCAGAGCGCGTCGACCTGCGTGAACAGCGCCTCTGTGAACCAGTCGGGCCGGTCCATGACGTTGTACGGGTTGCCGGCGTAGATCAGGATGTGGCGGACGCCCCATCCGGCCGCGGTCTTGGAGTACAGCATCACGATGTCGTAGCCGCCCGCGTCGTGGACCGGCGTCTTCGTGTAGGACCCGACCTGGAGCGACTCCACCGCCGCGGCGAACGCGGGATCGTACGACTTGAGCTGGGCCGCGGTGAGGATGCCGAGGTCGCCGCCCTTCGCGGCCGTGCCGGTGGTCCCCGCGTCGTCCGAGTATGTCTTCGCAGTGGCGATGAAGCTCGCACCTTTGACGAGCAGCTGCTCGATCGTCGCGGCGCGTTGCTGCGCGAAGAGGTCCTCCACGCGCTGCTCGTTGATGTTCGAGCTGATCTCATCCTCGAGCTGGGCTATCGACCCGCCCGCGCCCGCAAGCTCGGTCTCCAGCGCGCCTGTGCCGCCCGCCTGGTGCGCATCCGTGGCGACCTCACCCGCAACCTCCTTCGCGGTCGCTTCGACTCCGAGCCTGGTCGCCTCCTCGCGAATGACCGTGTCGAGGATCAGGCTGCGGAGTATGGCGGCGCGCAGCTGGGTGACCGCCGCGGGGCCGCCGCCGGCGCCACCACCCTGGGCGATGCTCGTGGATGCGCTCAGATAGCGGACGTTGAACTGCGCGAGCGTGATTGTGTCCGGGCCGACACGTGCGATCACCGGCGACGCTTTGATCGGAGCGGGTTGATTCGACGAGCACGCCGCCACGAGGACCGCGCAGGCCGCCATGACCGCCACCCCGCCCCTTCGACGCAACATCCTCAGGCCAGTGTATCGGGGGCGGCTGCGGGCCCGGCTCGGCCCGCGGCGAGCCCGCTGACCCGCGCCCTGAACGACGGGGTCGCGACGACCAGCACGGTGGTCACACCGACGAGCAGCGCGCCGACGCCGATGGCGTTGAACAGCCCGATCGACCGGGGCATGAGGCCGTACGCGACCGTGCCCATCGGCTGCAGGCCGGCGAAGATCGTCGCGTAGATGCCGAGCAGCCTTCCCCGCAGCGCCGGATCGGTGTCCGTCTGCAGGAGCGTTGTCATCGACGTGCTGATCGCGACGAACGCGAAGCTGATGCCGACCAGTGCCGGCAGGGTGACCCCGAGCACGAGGCCGTGGGCGACCACGAAGAGGCTGACGGCATACACCACGCCGCCGACCAGCATGAGCTGCAGACGCCCCGCACCCCGTCCCATCGATGCGATCGCGAGCCCGCCGACGAGGCCGCCGACACCGCCGACGCTGTACATGATGCCGAGCGCCTCGGGTCCGACATGCAGCTGTGTTTTGGCCAGGACCGGCAGGAAGGGCATGTACGACACGCCGCAGAACGCGAGCACCGAGGCGACGATGACGACGCCGCGGACCAGTGGGTCGGCGACCGCGACTCGGAGGCCGTCGACGAGCTCGCCCCAGGCGGTTGCGCCTGCCTGCCGCGGGAGCGGCGCCACGTCGGGGATAACCGTCAGGAGCACGACGATCGGAGCGAGGTACGCGACGGCGAGGAAGCCGAAGCACACCGCAGGGCCCGCCAGCCCGATGAGCAACCCGGCGACGGACGGACCGATGATCCGAGTGGCGCTCATGGCCGCCGCACCGAGCGCGACGGCGTTGACCACGAGGTGGCGCTCCACGAGATCCGCGACCAGCGCCTGGCGCGTGGGCAGGTCGGCGGCGTCGGTGGCGCCGAAGACGATCGCAACAACGATGATGGCCGCGAAGGTCGCGTGGTTGGTGGCCACGAGCAGTGCGAGCGACCCGGCGCTGAGACCGAGCAGCGATTGGGTGACCAGCAGGATCCGGCGACGGGGAAGACGGTCGGCGAGGACCCCGCCCGCCAGCGAGAGGATCACCGAGGGGATGCCGTCTGCGGCGGCGACCGCGGCGACGGCCGTGGTGCTTCCCGTCTGCTTGTACACGAGATACCCGAGCGCGACGACCTGCATCCAGGTGCCGAGGAGCGTCGGCCACTGCGCTGCCCAGTACCAGCGGAAAGGCCGGACGCGCAGTGCCGGGGGCGGCCAGCGGCGCTCGCGTCGCCGAACCGGCTCAGGCGTTGGGATCACCCTCCAACGATATGTGCACGCTCGTCGATGTCCGCACGAATCCGGCATTCCGATAGGCGCCGTCGGCGCCGGGCGCAGCCTCGAGGAACACGGTTGCGAGGCCGGAGTCCAGACCCTCGCGCGCGAGGGCGGACACCATGGCGGCGGCGAGCCCGCGGCGGCGGTGGGCAGCCGCCACGACGACACCCACGATCTCGGTGGCACCACCCGCCGGCACGCCGGACTAAGCGGCTCCCACGATCGTGTCGGTCTCGGTCTCCCGGCCGATCAGCGCGCGGCCCCCGTTGCTCAGCGATCCGCGCAGCCGGGTCACGGTCCGGTCGTCGGCCGGCTCGGGGTCGCCGAAGATGTCGTGCTGCAGCCGGGCCATCTCGAGCAGCGACAGGTCGTCGGACGGCGATTCGATGACGATGCCATCGGGTGTCTGGACGTCGCGCACCGTCCTCGGCGTGCAGGTCATGAGCGGCAGGCGGTCCTCGACCGTCCAACCGCGAGCCGTCAGACGCGATTCGAGCGCCGGCGCCACAGATGGCAGAAACTCGACGCGCGGCGTTCGGTCCGCCGCCCGGAAGGCGGCGACCAGGGAGTCGAGCACCGAGTCGTCCGGATCGGCGCCGTCGTCGGGGATCGCGTAGTTGAGAAAGCGGAGCCTGGTCTGCTCGGTGAACAGGAGCGCAAACGGCCCGACGCGGGGAAGCACCGGCGCGTTGCGCGTCGAGCGGATGAAGGCCATGACCGCGGGATCCGCCTCGGTGTCGACAGCACCCTCCGAGTCCCGTGTCACGAAGGGGCGCCTAGGCGGCCGCGACGGCCGCGCCGTCAGCCCGAGGCAAAGGCTGGCCGTCGAGGAAGGCGGCGATCATCGCTCGCTGGCGGCGCGACAGCTCGGGGCTCCATGCGTGCCCGGCGCGCCGGATGACGTCGAGGACGATTTGCGGGGCACCCGCGATCGCCGACTCGAGGCGGCGCACATTGACGATGCGGTCGTGCTCGGCCACGAGGATCAGCGTCGGCCGCCCCGAGCCGCGAATCTGCGCAAGGTCGTCGCGCTGCAACGCGTCCTGCACCCACTCACGAGCAGCTCGCGGGTCCGCGAGCACCTGATTGTCGAAGTTCACCTTGGCGGCGACGGGGTCGACGTTCTTGCCTTCGACCATCAGACGCTTGTAGATGTCGCTCACGGTGCGCTGGTGCGCCAGCCAGACGATTCCCGGATACACGATCGGGGCGATCATGAAGCCGACCTGGACCTGAAACGAGCGACGCACGAGCCGCGGCGCCACCACCGGCGTGTGCAGGATCACCCGCTCGGTGGCCTGCGGGCGAGCGCGCTGGACCGCGAGCGCGACCGGGGTGCCGAGGCACAATCCCGCGACATCGAACCGCTCGGCTCCCATGTCGTTCGCCGCGGCAAGCGCCGCACGGGCCAGCGCGGGAGCGGTGTGGCCGCCGTCCATCGGCGCCGACCGTCCAAATCCCGGCAGATCGGGGGCGATGATCGTGCGTCGCTCGAGGAGCACCTCGAACCAGTCGGCAAAGTTCTCCGCCGACCCGACGAAGCCATGGCACAGCAGGAGTGCGGGCCCGGTCCCTCCGGTCAGGTAGCGCAGGCGCTTGCCCTCGTGCGTCGTGAAACGTTCTTCGAGCACGTTCACGGCAGGGCTCACTCGGTGTCGATCTGTGCGCGCTGCAGGCGTCCGCTGTAGTCGATGTACACGGACTTCCATTCGCTGAACTCGTCGAGCACGTGACCACCCGCTTCGCGGTGGCCGTTGCCGGTGTTTCGAGTCCCGCCGAACGGGAGCTGGATCTCAGCCCCGATGGTCGGAGCGTTGATGTAGACGATCCCCGAGTGCAGTTCGTTGATGGCGTGAAACGCGGTGCGCAGGTCGTTGGTGTACACGCTGAGGCTGAGGCCGTACTGCGTGGAGTTGGCGGCGGCGATCGCATCCTCCGTCGAACCGACCGGGATGATCACGGTGGTCGGACCGAAGATCTCCTCCTGCGCGATCCGCATCGCCGGCTTCACGTCGCCGAACACCGTCGGGCGGTAGAACCAACCCTTCGCGAGCGCTCCCTCGGTTGCGATCTCACCGCCGAGGAGCAGTGAAGCGCCCTCGCGCTTGCCGATCTCGGTGTACGCGTGGATGCGCTTGAGCTGCGTCTCGTTGATCACGGGCCCGACATCAACCTTCTCGTCGAGGCCGTCGCCGAGACGGAGATGCGACGCGCGTTCCACGAGGCGCGATGTGAAGCGATCGAGCGCCCCGTGCTCGACGATCAACCGCGACGACGCAGTGCATCGCTGTCCGGCCGTGCCGAACGCGCCCCAGAGGGCACCGTCGACCGCGAGCTCGACATCGGCGTCGTCGAGCACGACGATCGCGTTCTTGCCACCGAGCTCGAGCGAGCACTTCTTGAGCATGCGGCCGCAGGTCTCGGACACGATCCGGCCGGTGTCGACGCTGCCCGTGAAGTAGATCGCGGCGACGTCGGGGTGCGCGACCAGCGCCGCACCGGCGTCCTCGCCGAAGCCGAAGACGACGTTGACGATCCCCGCGGGCAGGCCCGCATCCTCGAGCGCCTCGACGAAGCGGAGCGCGCAGAGCGGCGTGTCCTCGGCCGGCTTGAGCACGACGCTGTTGCCCGCCATGATCGCCGGGAAGATCTTCCAGGAGGGGATGGCGATCGGAAAGTTCCAGGGTGTGATGCAACCGACGACGCCGAAGGGCTGGCGCATGGTCATCGCCCACTTGTCGCGCAACTCGCTGGGCACCGTCTCGCCGAAGGCCCGGCGGCCCTCGCCTGCGATGAACTTGCCCATGTCGATCGCTTCCTGGACGTCACCGCGAGCCTCGGTGAGCACCTTGCCCATCTCGCGGGTCATCAGCCGGGCGAGTGATTCCTTGCGCTCCTCGAGCAGTTCCGAAGCGCGCAGGATGATCGCGGCGCGAGACGGCCACGGCGTGCGCCGCCAGCCGTCGAAGGCCATCTTGGCGGCTGCGACCGCCGCGTCGACGTCGGTGGCGTCGCTGCGGGGAAACACGCCGACGACGTCATCGCTCGTCGCGGGATTGCGCGACTCGAAGGTTCGACCGGCTGTCGCCGGCCGGAATGCGCCGCCGATGAGATTGCCGACTTCGAGTGCCGTTTCCACCACCGCCATCAGGCGGTTTCCTCACGCAGAGCCGCTTCGAGAATGTCGAGGCCGGCGTCCAGCTCCGATTCCGGGATCGTGAGCGGCGGGATCAAGCGGATCACATTCGCATCGATGCCACAGGAGAGCAGCAGGAGTCCCCGGGCGAGCGCATTGGCGGTGATGCGGTCCACCAGCTTGTTCCCCGGCGAGCCCGCCTGCATGAACTCGAGGCCGATCATCATCCCAAGTCCGCGCACGTCGGCGAGCTCCTGGACGTCCACCTGCCAGTCGCGCACGCGCTTCATGACATGCCGCCCGAGCCGCTCCGCCCGCTCCGGAATCCGCTCGCGAGTCATCGTCTCGATGACCGCCACGACGGCCGCGCAGGCGACGGCGTTGCCACCGTACGTGGTCCCGTGCTCGCCTTCGAGGAGCGCGCTCATCACGCGATGCCCGGCGACGATGGCGGCGATCGGCATCCCGTTCCCGAGAGCCTTGGCGAGGCACATGATGTCGGGGTCGACACGCGAGTGCTCGACCGCGAACATCTTTCCGGTGCGGCCGAAGCCGCTCTGCACCTCGTCGGCGACAAGCATGATCCCGTGCTCGTCGCACACCTTCCGAAGCAGCGGCAGGAACGGTGCCGGCGGCACGACGTACCCACCCTCGCCCTGCACCGGTTCGACGACGATCGCCGCCACAGTGTCCGGCGCGGTGGTGGTCGAGAAGAGCAGCTTCAGCTCGCGCTCGACCAGCTCGCACACGTCGTCGTCGCTGTGCGTGCAGTACTTGAAGCAGTACGGGTACCGGATGTGGTGGATGCCGGGGAGCAGCGACCCCATGCCCCGTCGATATGACGCCTTGCTCGCCGTGAGCGAGAGCGCTCCGTACGTGCGCCCGTGGAACCCGCCGATGAACGCGATGATGTCGTTCCGGCCGGTTGCTCGACGGGCCAGCTTCATCGCGCCCTCAACCGCCTCCGCGCCCGAGTTGGTGAAGAAGACCTGGTCGAGCGACGGCGGGGTGACCGAGACGAGCGCCGAGCCGGCCTCGATCATCTTCGGATGGTACGCGGTCACCGACGTATGCCAGAGGCGGTCCACCTGTTCGTGCACCGCGGCGACCACGGCCGGGTGGCCGTGGCCGAGGTTGGTCACCCCGATGCCGCACCCGAAGTCCAGGACGTCACGGCCGTCCACCGTGTGCAGATGAGCGCCCTCGGCCCTTTCGACGACCAGGTCGGAGTAACGGTGATACGCGGGGGAGATCAGCTCGGCGTCGCGCTCACGCCACGTCGCCGCATCTGCTGCGGCAAGCATCCCGCTCACGACCCGGAGGTCGCGGTGGCGGGGCCCGACGACGAGGCGGCACTGCGGACGCCGACCTTCCCGAGGGCGAGGAAGCCCCCGAACATGATCGCGATCCCAGCGGCCTCGTAGGCACCGAGCACGTCGAGGTTGGCGATGCCGACCGTCTTCGCGGCCGAGAAGCCGACCGCGATGATCAGCGCGCCGGCGGTGAGGAGCACGTTGCAGATGACGCGGTCGATGCCGGCGCGGTCTCGGATGAAGCGATACGCGGACCACGCGGACCCACCCACCAGCACGAGCGTCCCGATGATGTTGAGGAACACGACGCCGATGAACAGCAGCGACCCCTGCTCGATCGCGCCGCCGAGGACGCCCTTGGCGGTGGCGAGCTTGGCGGCGTCCACCGGGATCACCGCCGCATCGACCGCGAGCACGATGGTGATCGCCCCGAGCACGATGGCACACGCCCATGCGACCCGCCGCGGCGCAAGCAGGAAGACGGTGCCGAGGGCGAGGTAGATCACCCCCAGCACGCCACCGAGAAGGTAGAAGCCCCGGAACACCGCCGGAGACCAGCCGCCGGTCTCTCCGGCCGCCTGGAATGCCGCCGCGCCCGTGAAGATGAGGAGTCCGAGGGTCCAGACCGCGAACGCCGGGCGTCTGCTCCGGAGAAACCTGAGGAAGACGACCACAGCAAACGCTGCACTCAGTCCACTCGCAAGAGCAGCGAAGACCATGAAGATGATCCTAGCGAGGTTGAGAGGGTCCTTGGATTTGCCCCGGTTCTAGAGGGGGTAGTTCCAATGGGCGATTGACAACCAGTCATGCCCGAGTGTACACAGGGTCCCTCACCAGCACTTGCCTCGCAGAGAGAGGAGAACCCAGCACATGGTCAAGCCCACCAAAGGGGTTTTGTCGATCGCATCAATCGCCGCATTAGGGGTGCTCGCGGCCTGTGGCACCTCGTCGACCACCACGTCGTCGTCAGCTGGTGCGACCGGGATCGCCGCGTGCCACGGCACGATCACCGTCGCCACGGACCTGCCACTGACGGGCGGCGACGCGACTGACGGACCGTTCCCGCAGCTTGCGGCCGAACTCGCCGTGAACCAGGCGATCGCGGCCAAGCTCATGGGCGGCTGCACACTGAAGTACATCAGCAAGGACGACTCGACGGTCCTCAAGAACGGGCATGACCCGGCACAGGGTGCGGCGAACATCACCGCGCTGGCGTCGGACGGCACCGTCATGGGAGTGGTCGGGCCATTCAACTCGTCGGTCGCACTGGCCGAGATCCCGGTGGCATCCCAGAACCACCTGGCCGTGATCAGCCCGTCGAACACCAACCCCTGCCTCACCGCAGTGGTGGCGGTCTGCAGCGATCCGACCATCAAGATCGACACGTCGGCGCTGTACCCCGGCGCGCACACCTACTTCCGGGTCATCGCCAGCGACATCCAGCAGGGCGAGATCGATGCCTACGTCGCGGCCAAGGTTCTCAACGCGACCAAGGTGTATGTCATCGACGACCAGGAGGCGTACGGCCGCGGCCTTGCGCTCATCTTCACCAAGGCGTACACCACGACTGAGGGCGGCACCGTTGTCGGGTCTGCGAGCCTTCCTGGCTCCACCACCACGTTTGCCACTCAGATCAGCAACGCTCAGGCCGATCACGCCCAGGCCATCTTCTTCGGCGGCACCAGCGGTAACGGCTGCGGTCTGGTTCGTCGTGACATGGGCAAGGCGGGCTTCAACGTCCCGCTCCTCGGAGGCGACGGCTGCCAGGACACGAAGTTCATCACCGATGCGGACTCAGGCGCCAACACGACCGAGTCCGTGGGCAGTTACGCAACCAGCGCCCCTGACGTCACGAAGCTCGCCAGCTCGGCGACCTTCTTCTCCCAGTACGCGGCGGCCTACGCGAGCAAGCCCGCGCCCTACAACGACGGCACCAAAGAGCCCTACACCGCGTACGGCTACGACGCGATGAACATCCTGCTGCAGGCAATTCATTCGGTGCTCGTCAACAACGGCGGCCAGCCGCCGTCCAGCACCATGGCCTTCCGGGACGCCGTGGTCGCCGCGCTGCGCCAGACGTCGTATGACGGCGCGCTCGGTCACACGAGCTTCGACGCCAACGGGGACACGACCAACACCGGTTTCACCCTCTACAAGGTTTCGGGGGGCAACTGGGTGGGTGACGGCACCTACGCGGTTGATACCAGCGGCAACGTGACCTTGAAGAGCTGATCGACGACATGTAACGAAAAGGGGGAGAGCGCCGAGCGCTCTCCCCCTTTTCGTGTTTTTCGTGCCGGGGGACAGAGATGAGCGACCCAAGCGGGACACCTGACGCACGTCTGACGCCACCGGCTCGTGGTGCCACCGGGCGACCTGTGACCTCGACCCTTGTGGATCAGGTGGGACTGGCACCGCGTTCGATCGAAGCGGGCGATTTCGCACGAGCAATCGGGCCGTTGTTCCGTGGCGCCTATGGATGGATCTCCCGGAATTTCGCGCTGCTGCTGCTGCTCGTGATGGCGTCGTCGATCGTGGGAACGTACTTCCAGGGCGGCGCAACGCTCATGGGTCATCAGATCGACAATGCGCTCGTCCTGGGAGCGATCTACGCGCTCGTCGCTGTTGGTTACACGATGGTGTACGGCATCATCGAGCTGATCAACTTCGCTCACGGCGATGTGTTCACCGTGTCCGGGTTCTACGCGATCTTCATCGCCGACAGGTTGCACCTCGATTCGCTGGCGACCCATAACTTCGGGGGTCTGCTGCTGGCCCTGGCCATCATCTTTCCGCTGTCCATGATCGCGGCCGGGTTGACCGGGGTGGCGATCGAGTTCGTTGCCTACCGGCGGCTTCGTGACGCGCCCAGGCTTGCTCCGCTGATCACGGCGATCGGCGTCTCCTTCCTCATCGAGGGCGTCATGCTGATCCGCGAAGGCCCGGACAATGTTCCGACACACATGGCGTCGTGGATCAATGGTCAGGCATTCGCGATCGGTGGGGTCAGTGTCGGCTACACGGATATCTTCGTGGTGGGCTCAGCACTGCTGCTCATGTTCGCGCTCGGCGCCTTCGTGCGACGCACACGACTCGGGAAGGCGATGCGCTCCACCGCGCAGGACCGCACGGCGGCATTGCTCTGCGGCATCAACATCAATCGCACGATCTCGGCGACTTTCTTCATCGGCTCCGCGCTTGCCGCGGCTGCCGCGGTGATCTACAGCATCGAGTACGGCGACCTCAAATGGAACGTCGGCTTTCACCTCGGCATCATCGCGTTCACCGCGGCGGTGCTCGGCGGCATCGGCAACATCGTCGGCGCCGGCGTGGGCGGTTTCCTCATCGGCATCATCTACGTCTTCGGCGGGTCGCTCCTCGGCGGAGAATGGAGCGAGGCGCTGATCTTCGCGATCCTCGTCCTCATCCTGACCTTCCGCCCGGTCGGGCTCTTCGGGATCGAGGTGACCACTCGTGCCTGACCGTCTCAGGTCCTTCTTGCGGTCCGATCCCGGCATTGGGCAGCGGAACCAGGGCACGACCGTGTTCTGGATCCTCGCCTCGACTGCTTCAGCCCTGCTCCTCATGGGCTGGCTGCTGCCCTGGTTCGTGGGCCCCTTCGATGCGGGGGTGGGCTTCAGCGCACAGGACGCGGTCGTATCGCCTCCGACGGGGATCGGCACCATCCTCATGTACATCCTCGGCGTCTGCATGCTAATCCTGCTGCTCTCGCCGCTTGCGGAACTCACCGCTCGTCTGAGAGGAACGAGTCTCGGCCACCGTGCGGATCGGATTCGACTTGCTGCCGGGCTCGTGGGACTGGCCCTCACCGCCGTGGTGTGGTTCCTCTACAGCGTCCTTCAGGAGGAGCCGTTGTTCGGATCCTTTACTCCCGGCACATTCACCGACTCCGCGGTGTGGCTGACCATGTACGGATTCGCGCTGGGTGCCCTCGTCTACGGAGCGCGTCCCTGGGTCGTCGGGCGTCAGACGCTGGCATTCGCGGTTGCGGCGCTGCCCTTCGGGCTGTTCCTGCCGCTCATGTTTCACCAGGCCCCGGATTTCCTGCTCTGGGCTGCGGGATCGCTGGCCGTCTACATGCTGCTCGCACTCGGACTCAACGTCGTGGTCGGGTTCGCCGGGCTGCTCGACCTCGGCTATGCGGCCTTTTTCGCCATCGGCGCGTACGCCTGTGCCTCGTTCGCATCGCCCTTTCACGGCATCCACCTGCCACTGTGGGTGCTCATCTTCCTGGGCGCGGGGATTGCGTCAATGTTCGGCGCCGTCCTCGGAGCGCCGACACTGCGCCTCCGCGGCGACTATCTCGCGATCGTGACCCTCGGCTTCGGAGAGATCGTTCCCGACCTCGCGACCAACAACGCCTTCAATCTCACGGGGGGCGCGAACGGGATATCGGGAATCGACCAGCCGCATTTCGGCCCGTTCAATTTCAGTGAAAGTCCGCGCTGGTATTACTGGGCCATCCTCCTGGTGGTCCTCGTCGTGGTTGTGCTCCTGCGCAACATCGAGCATTCACGAGTCGGACGAGCGTGGGTGGCGTTACGTGAGGACGAGGTCGCCGCCGCCGCCACCGGCATCAACACGACGACCACCAAGCTGCTGGCCTTCGCAATCGGCGCGTCCGTGAGCGGTCTCGCCGGAGCCTTTTACGGTTCGCTGGTCACCATCGTATCGCCCGACGACTTCAGCTTCTCGGTGTCGATCGCCGTCCTCAGCATCATCGTGCTCGGCGGCATCGGCAACATCACCGGAGTCATTCTCGGCAGCTTCATCCTGACCTTCGTTATCTTCTGGGTGTTGCCTGACATGAATGCTTGGGCGACCACCGTCAGTCAGACAGTGCACGTGCCGGCACTGGCGAGCATCGATTTCAGCTCGTTCACCTTCCCGCTCTACGGGATCGCGCTCATCCTGATGATGTTGTTACGCCCGGGAGGCCTGCTCCCCAGCCGCGCGCGCCGCATCGAACTGGAGAGTTCCGGGGAAACCGAATCACTCGCGGCCGTGCAGGGAATCGCCTGAAGTGGCGCTCCTCGAGCTCAACACCGTGACCAAGCGATTCGGCGGTCTTCTCGCCGTGTCGAGCGTCAGCTTCAGCCTCGACAAGGGCGAGATCCTGTCGATGATCGGGCCCAACGGCGCGGGCAAGACGACTGCCTTCAACTGCGTGACCGGGCTCTTCCCGATTACCTCGGGATCGATCACGCTTGACGGGGCCTCGATTGCCGGTCTTCCACCTCACCGGATAACGAAGATGGGAATCGCGAGAACATTTCAGAACATCCGGCTCTTCGCGTTCATGACAGCGGTGGACAATGTCATGGTCGGTGCGCACTGGTGGATGAAAGAGCGCGTGTGGGACGGTGCCCTCAAGACGCGCCGCGCCCGCCGGGAAGAGCGATCGGTCGAAGAGCGGGCGCTCGACCTCCTGGATCTTCTCGGTCTCGCAAGGTACGCCGGTTCCTACGCCCGTGAGATGCCATACGGATTGCAACGCCGCCTGGAGATCGCCCGCGCGCTGGCGACCCAGCCGCGTCTGCTGCTGCTCGACGAGCCGGCCGCCGGTCTCAACACAGGGGAGAAGCGGGAGTTGATGCAACTCATCTCCCGGCTTCGCGACGAGGGACTGACGATATTTCTCATCGAGCACGATATGCGCCTCGTCATGGAGGTCAGCGATCGCATCGTCGTCCTGGATCATGGCGAGAAGATCGCCGAAGGTAAGCCCGCCGACGTCCGCAAGGACCCTCGCGTCATCGAGGCGTACCTGGGCACCGGTGCGAACGACGAGATGCGCACAGCGTGAGTGAGGCCGGCACGGCGGTGCTGTCGGCCGCAGCGGGGGCATCGGTCATCGAACTGCGCGAGATCGACGTCTTCTACGGTCGCGTCAACGCGTTGCGCAAGGTCTCGATGGAGGTCCGCGAGGGCGAGATCGTCGCACTCATCGGCAGTAACGGCGCGGGCAAGACGACCACACTGCGCGCGATCAGTGGCCTCATCGGACCCAGGAGCGGCGAGGTGCGCCTGTTCGGGAAACCGACTCGTGGTCTCGGAGCCGAGAAGATCGCACGACTGGGCGTGGGACACGCGCCCGAGGGCAGGCGGCTTTTTCCGCGCATGACGGTTCGCGAAAACCTCGACATGGGCGCGTACACTCGTAGCGATCGGGCGGGCATGCGTACCGACCTCGAGCGGGTCTACACATTGTTCCCCAGGCTTCGCGAGCGCGCCGGACAGCTCGCCGGCAGCCTGAGCGGTGGTGAGCAGCAGATGGTGGCGATCGGTCGCGCGCTGATGAGCAATCCGAAGGTGCTGATGCTCGACGAACCGTCCCTCGGGCTCGCCCCCATCCTGGTGGACGCGATCTTCGAGGTCATCCGTGAGATCAATGCCAAGGGAACCACCATCCTGCTCATCGAGCAGAACGCCCTGCTCGCGCTCAAGACCGCCGTTCGTGGATATGTCCTCGAGACCGGATCGGTCGCCCTGTCGGGATCGGCCGAGGAGCTGATCGCCTCACCGGATATTCAGCGCGCCTACCTGGGCATGTAATCTCGTAGAGGGAAACAGCCCTCGGTCTCGATCCGTTAGGGAAGTGATGGCACCCATCAGGGAGACGACCCCGGCCTCTGGGATTCCAATCTCGGAGACGCCTGTTTTCGCGCGCCCGCTCGGACCCGACACGATCGTTGCAGACGCGCCGACCCGCGATTTCGTGGGGTGGACGATGCAGCCTGAGTTCACGCACAGCCGGCGCCTCTCGGCCGAGGTCACCCGCAAGGTGCTGGCCGCCGCGCTCGGGCTGACACCCGAGATGCTCGCCGGGCTCGATGCGGCGCAGCTCCGAAGGGCCCTCGACCGCCTGCGCGCCATGGCCGCCTACACCTCCAAGCTCGCGGAGGTCGCCGCGACCGACGACCTCACAGGGGCGCTCCGTCGCACCGCCGGTCTCTCGGCGCTGCAGCGCGAGATCGACAGGTTCCGGCGCGTCGGCGGCAAGGGGGTCACGGTCATCTTCATCGACGTCGACGGCCTCAAGCACCTGAACGACACCGAGGGACACCCGGCCGGGGATCGCGTGCTCGTGGAGATCGTTGCGGCCATCCGCAGACGGGTGCGCTCCTACGACCTGGTCATCCGCTACGGGGGCGACGAATTCCTCTGCGCTCTCGTCGACGTGGCACCCGATGACGCGGAGCGCACCCTGGCCGACATCCGCCGCCACTTCAAGACGCGGACCGGCCACTCGGTGAGCGCGGGCATGACGACGGTCGGCGACGGGGACACCGCCGAGTCGGTCATCGCGAGAGCCGACGCGGCCCTGTACGCGGAACGGCGCAAACTCGAGTCGTAAACGCCTCGAATGCCGCCCGCGCCGGCACATTCCTGAGAGCCTGGGATTTCAGGATTCGGGTACCGCAACCGCGGGTACGATCCGCCTCACTAAGGAGCTTGAACGATGGCCATAGACGTGGTCGGCAAGCTGGCGAGAGTGACTGCCGACATCACCCCAGGACACCTTGGTGAGGTGCTCATCGAGGTGCGCGCGGGCACCGAGCGCTTCCTGGCCTGCGCCTCCGACAAGGCCGCAACGATCACCAAACATTCCCAGGTCCTTGTGGTGGGTAGCCTGGGCGGTCGCACCGTCGAGGTGGCGCCGACAGACACCATGAGGTTGCCACGATGACAACGCTGGCCTACGTGATCCTGGGGATCGTCATCGGCGGGCTGTTGATCCTGGTGCTGCTCTTTCGGGCAGCCTGGCGCGTCGCCGAACCGGACGAGGCGCTGATCATCTCCGGCTTCCGGACCAGCGAACGTCCGGACAGCGTTGGCGAGAGCATGGGGTTCCGGATCGTGACCGGGCGCGGATGCCTCGTGGCGCCGGGCATCACCAGGGTGCGCCGCCTCTCGCTCGAAGCGCACGAGAGTGAGATCGGCGTTCCGTGCGTATCACAGCAGAAGATCCGCGTCGATCTGCGTGGCGTGATCGTCTACAAGGTTGGTGACGACTATCGGTCGATCGCCAACGCCGCCCGGCGCTTCCTCGACAGGCCGGCGCAGGAGCTCGAGACCAAGGTCCAGAACGTCTTCGTCGGACACCTGCGCGCGATCGCCGGCTCCATGACCGTCGAGGACATGATCAGCGACCAGGACAAGTTCGCCCAGCAGGTGCGCGACCGCTGCTCGCAGGAGATGGAGTCCTTCGGGCTGGTCATCGACAGCTTCCAGATCCAGTCGATCACGAGCCCCTCGAACTACATCGAGAACCTTGCCGCGCCGCACCAGGCCGAGGTCGAGCAGAACGCCCGTATCGCACGCGCCAACGCCGAGCGCGCGGCGGTCAGCCAGGAGCAGATCGCCAAGGGCCAGATGGCCGAGTCGGAGCGCGACACCAACATCAAGAAGGCCGGCTACCAGGCCGAGGTCGACACAGCGACCCAGCTCGCCGCGCAGCAGGGACCGCTCTCCGAGGCCAAGGCCCATCAGGCGGTGGTCACCGAGCAGACGCGGGTGGCGGAGTTGCAGGCGCAGCAGAAGGAGCAGCAGCTCCAGGTCGACGTTCGACGGCCCGCCGACGCCGAGGCGTACCGCCAGACGACCCTCGCCGCGGCCGGCCGTGACGTGCGGATCCGCCAGGCTGAGGCGGAGGCCCAGGAGGTCCGCCTCCGGGCAGAGGCGGTCGCCGCGCAGACCAAGGTGCAGGCGGAGGCGCAGGCGGCGGCACTCAAGATGCAGGCGACCGCGCAGGCCGACGCCACGAGGCTCACGGGTCAGGCGGAAGCCGACGCCATCAAGGCCAAGGGCCTCGCCGAGGCGGACGCCATCCGCGCCCGCATGGAGGCTGAGGCGGCGGGCATCGAGCGGCGAGCGGCCGCCATGAGCCAGAACCAGGAGGCGGTCATCGCACAGCAGATCGCCGAGAAGCTGCCGGAGATCGTCGCGGCGGCGGCGGCGGCGTTCGAGCACATCGACCAGTTCACGGTGCTCAACGGCGCCCAGGGCGTCACCGGAGCGCTCGCCGAGATCATCCAACAGGCGGGTGCGCTCACCGGGCTGGCCCGGCAGTCGCTGCTGCCGGCCATCACCCGTGCGGCGTCGTCACCGCCCGAGGTGCAGCACCTGAACGGCGCCCGCAACGGGACCGCGTACGAGAACGGTGACCGCAACGGACGGCGCAAGCGGCAGACTCCTGTCACGATCACGGACCCGGCCCCCGCCGGGACGGGCGGCAGTGAGGAGCGTGTGACTCAGTGACGACAGACCTTCCCGAACTCTCGCTCACGGCACCCGAGGCGGCGACGACCGTGGGACCCGCCGAGGCCGAGCGCGAGGTGACCATCGACCCTGAGGCCGTCAAACGGATCGACGCGATGGTGTCCACGTTCGTCGGCGGCCTTCGGTCGATCGACGTCCACGGCGATGCCTACCGCAGACACGTCGACGACATCGAGGGCCTCGCCGACCGCGAGATCCGGTCCACGTCGGACATGAGCAACCGTCTGCTCGATCGTCCGACCCGCGCGATGCGGGGCCTCGGTCAGGGCGACGCGCCGATCGCCAAGAGCCTGCTCGACCTCCGGCGCTCGGTCGAAGAGCTCAATCCCGCGAAGCATGATCTGACCCAGGGTGGTCCCAGGAAGTTGCTCGGCGTCGTGCCGTTCGGTGACAGGGTCCGGGCCTACTTCGCGAAGTATCAGAGGTCGCAGAGCCACATCGAGGGCATCGTCGGCGCCCTGCGCGAGGGTGGGGCGGAACTGGAGAAGGACAACGCGTCGATCGGGCAGGAGCAGAAGGCGCTCTGGTCACAGATGGAGACGCTTCGCCAGTACACCTACATGGCCGAGAAGCTCGACACCGGGCTCGAGGCGCAGATCAACCACGTGGCAATCGGGGACCCGGAGCGCGCCAAGGTCCTGCAGGAGGACATCCTCTACCCCGTCCGGCGCCGCCGCCAGGAGATCCTCACGCAACTGGCGGTCGCCGTCCAGGGATACGCGGCGCTGCGTGTCGTCGAGGTCAACAACCGCGAACTCGTGCGAGCGGTGCGCACGGCCACCACCACGACGGTCGCGGCGTTGCGGACCGCGGTCATGGTCGCCCAGGCGCTGACCAACCAGAAGCTGGTGAGCGAGCAGGTCAAGGCGGTGAACGAGACCACCAGCGCGATGATCGAGAGCACCTCCGCCGTGCTCCGCGATCAGACGGCGACGGTCGAGAGCCAGGCGGCGAGCCCGGGGATCGACATGGGGTCCCTCCAGCGAGCGTGGGACAACGTCTTTGCGGCCCTGGATCAGATCGACACGTACAAGCTGCGGGCGCTCGAAGCGATGAAGATCACGGTTCGGGACCTGTCGAGCCAGGTCGAGAAGTCTCACGCGCAGGTCGAACGCCTGCATGCCGCCGACGCCACACCCCCACGGGTCGCCTCGGGTCAGAGCCTCCGCCTCTCCTGAGCGTCGCGTCGCTCAGAAATGGGCGGCGTGGATCCAGACCGCCCCGGCTACCGCGGCGAGAACGAAGACCGCGTACTCGGCGATGAGCTCCCGGTGGCGGAGCGGGCCGCCCATCGCGCCCGCGACCCCGCGCGCCCCGTACCAGAGCACCAGCAGGATCGCCGCGCGCAACCCCGCGTGGGCGCTGTTGGCCCCGACCGCCACGGCGCCGCCGAGAACGATCGCCGCGACCGTGAGCGCGAAGAGGATGGTCAGGGGGATCGATAGACGCTCGGTGCGGAGACCGTCGAGGCTGACGAAGAAGACCACCGCGCAGACCGAGGCGAGGCGGAGACGGATCGGCAGCGTCGGTGATACCCCGCCCAGGAGGACGGGGGCGAGCACGGCGATCCCGGACACGTCCCTCACCAGCCGGGTGAACCATCCCTCCTTGCCCAGGGCGCGGCGACCCGCCAGCCGCGGCACTCCGCCGATGACCACGGCTGCGATCACGCCGCCGGCGATCCGGATCGGGAGCGGCAGCACCGCGATCGCGAGCAGGGTCCCAAAGGAGAGGACGGCGGCCATGGGCAGCGCGGTGCCGACCGGGCCCGGCCGCGAGTCGGACGGGTAGATCAGGAAGTCGTAGGCGACGAGCACCAGCGCGGTGAGGATGGCCAGCCCGGCGTCGACGGCGGCGCTCCGGTCGAGACCGATCGATTCTGGTCGGAGCAGCACCTCGGCGGCCACCACCGCAAGCCCGAAGGCGGTGTGCACCATCGGGAGGGGGATCTCGGCGAGCACGCGAACCTCGCCCGAGATGCCCAGCGCGCTCCGTGCCTGATCGGCAAGGTAGCCGTGACCGCGACGGCGAAAACCTGTTCGATTATCCACGTCGGCCTGTGGAAACGGTGGAGAACTCGGCCGCACCCGGCTCAGGGAGCCGAGGTGCCAGCCCGTCCGTACACGTCCTCGATGCGCACGACGTCGTCGATCTCAGGGGAGGACACCTCGAACACATCGCAGTCTTCTACGGCTATGAAGCGATGCCGGCGACCGGCGCGGACGTGCGCGCTCATGCCAGGGGTCAACCTGTGGGTCCGCATCGTGCCGCTCTCATCCTCGAGAACGAGGTCTAGGGCTCCAGATCGGAGGTAGATGCACTCGTCTTTCTGCACGTGGTACTGCAGGCTGAGCGAATGGCCCTGGTTGATATGGATGAGCTTGCCCAGGTAGCGATCTGTGACCGCCCAGCGCAACTCGTATCCCCAGGGCTTGTCGACGCGCCCCGATCCCGTCGCCTGGATCCACTCGGAGGGCTCGGACGTCTGGGTCATTCGCTGGCGCCCACAGCGATGCGCTCGGCCACACCGCTGTGGTTCTCGAGAGCAGTGATGAGTTGCTCGACCCGCTCGCGAGTCGTCGCCTCTGCATAAACCCGCATGAGCGGTTCGGTGCCGCTCATGCGCATCAGCACCCAGGATCCGTCGTCCATATAGAACTTGAACCCGTCGCCGGTGCGCGTGCGCAGGACCCTGCTCCCGGCAAGAGAGTCCGGCTCGTTCTGCTGCATGCGCGCGTACACCTGCTCCTTGCGCTCTTCGTAACCGTCACGAGGAAACCGTATATCGTGGCGGTCGTATGCGTGCGGACCGACTAGGTCCTCGAGGTGGGTCAGGATCGCCGAGAGCGGCATCCCATAGTCGACGATCATGGCCGCCATCATCAGCCCGGACAGGATGCCGTCACGCTCCGGAATGTGCCCCCGGAACGCGTACCCTCCCGACTCTTCGCCGCCGAGGATGGCGTCGGTTTCCATCATCTTCGTGCCGATGTACTTGAAGCCGACAGGCATCTCGTGCACAGTCACCCCAAAGCGTTCGCCCAGAGCGTCGAGCATCCCCGAGGTGGTAATGGAACGGACGATGTCTCCACGCAGCCCGCGCTTCTCGAGCAGATACAGCGCGAAGAGTGCCATAACCTGCAATTGATTGATATAGCGACCGCTCTCATCGATGATGCCGACGCGATCGGCATCACCATCATTGGCGATCCCGAGGTCGAAGCTACCCGAGCTCATTCTATGCATCGCGTCAGGCATGTAGCGGTCGATTGGCTCGGGATGCATCCCGCCGAACCCTGGGTTCCGCTCCGCGTGCAACTCCTCGACGGTGGTAGCGCCGCCGCGGAGGGCTCGTGCGATCAAACCGGCACCGGCGCCGTACATAGCCTCATGGAGCACGCGCAAACCGTGGCCGCGAAGCGCGTCGAGATCGACCATTCGGCCGAGTTGTTCAAGGTAATCGGGGAGGGGATCCACGGACTCGAGCCGGCCGGTCGCGACTGCCTCGTTGTACGTCATCGTGCTGACGCCCGCCTCGAGGGCCGCCGCAGTATGCCGCTCGATCTCGGAAACGACCTCCGGCGGAGCCGATCCGCCGAAGTCCGGCTTGTACTTGATCCCATTGAATTCGGCCGAGTTGTGGCTCGCAGTGACGACGATTCCACCAGCGGCGTGATGACGGGTGATCGCCCACGAGACAGCAGGCGTTGGAACCACCCGGTCCAGAAGGATCACCCGGCGCCCGTTGGCGACGAGAACCTGCGCTACCTCGCGCGCAAACAACTCGGCACAGAATCGGGAGTCGTGCCCCACGACCACGGCGCGGTTCTCGGTGACCAGGTACGATGCCACGCCCTGCGCGACTGCGCGAACGTTTGCGTAGGTGAAGTCATCCGCGACCACGGCCCGCCATCCGTCGGTCCCGAACCGGATCGGGCTCGTCATCATCGATTGCATTCTAGTCCCACGCGTCAGGGCCGGTCCCGAGTTGCGCGCGGCCCGACTGCGCGAATCACAGGACGTCCTCCCGACCGGCAGTGCGCAGCTCCTCGACGACCTCCTTGAGCAGCTGTGACTGCAGTGCGGGCACCACCAACACGGCGTCGGGAGTGTCGACCACGACGACGCCGTCGATGCCCGCCACGGCGACAATCCTGCCGGATCGCGACACAACCGTGCAGCCGTGCGCCGCGGTGACCAGCACGCTTCCCTCAACCACGTTCCCATCCCCGTCGACATCCCCGTCGGCCATACGCGCGTCATGGACATCCGTCCACGACCCGAGATCGGACCAGCCAAAGGTTGCCTCCACCACAGTGAGGCGCGGGGTGCGTTCGAGAAGGAGCGGTTCCACGGCCTGAGCACGCTGCTCGCCGTAGAGTCGGCGGACCGCGTCCTCGTCGCCTCGAATGCGGGCATCAACGGCGGCATCCAAGGTGGCACTCAGTCCTGGGTCAGCGATGCTGAGTTCGCTGAGGAATCGGCGCGCCGTCCAGGCAAAGAGGCCGAGATTCCAGAGATGCCTCCCGCCCCTGACGTATGCCTGGGCGACCTCGGCCGAGGGCTTCTCAGTGAATCCCGCTGACTCGAATGCCGGGAGTGCCGCGGCGGCCGCGGCGATCTCGGGCGGGCTGCCCTCTGGCATCGTCCACAGGCCGGGTGGCCGAAGGTCACCCAACTCGATATAGCCGAATCCCGTGACGGGGGCGGCAGGAACGAGGCCGACGGTGGCGAGGCCGTCCGTGCCACTGGCCCATCCGGCCGAGGCCAACACGGCGGCTCGGTACGCGGCAGGATCGCTGACCCGATGGTCCGCATGGATGCTTGCAATCAGGGCGTCAGGGTCCTCTCGCGCTATCAGCCCCACGGCCAGCCCCAGGGCCGGGCCGGTTCCTCGCGCCAGCGGTTCGGCTATGTACGCGTCGTCGGGGATGGACAACCCGGCGAGTGCTGTGCGGCAGCCTGCGACCTGGTCGGCCGCGGTGACGATCCGAACGCTGTCACCCAGAGGGATGACCCTGTCGACGGTGGCTCGAAGCAAGGTTTCACCTCCTCTAGCAAGGGGAAGCAGGTGCTTCGGTGTCGACCGTCGGCTCATGGGCCAGAGCCGGGTGCCGCTGCCGCCGGCCAGCACCAGGATATGCATGCCCATGCTGGTCTCGTGGACTCCAGCGACCTAGGCCGTGGCGGCCGCGACGAGGAGTGGCTCGGTGCCGGCGTCCTGCGCCCACTGCTCGGCGAGTGTGGTCCGCTCCCATGGGAGGTCGAGATCACTCCGGCCGAAATGCCCGTAGGCGGCCACCTGACGGTAGATCGGGCGGCGCAGTTCGAGCGCGTGCATGATCCCGAAGGGCGACAGGTCGATGTACTCGTCGATGAGCGAGGCGATCATGTCGTTCGGGACCTTCTCTGTCCCGAAGGTCTCGACGAGCACCGAGACGGGCTTGGCGACGCCGATCGCGTAGGCGACCTGGATCTCGCATTTGGTCGCGAGACCGGCGGCGACGACGTTCTTGGCCGCCCAGCGCGCTCCGTACGCGGCGCTGCGATCGACCTTCGACGGATCCTTGCCGCTGAAGGCACCGCCACCGTGCCGGGCATAGCCGCCGTAGGTGTCGACGATGATCTTGCGGCCGGTCAGGCCGGCATCCGCCATCGGCCCACCGATGACGAAGCGTCCGGTGGGATTGACGTAGCGCTTGGTGCCGGCGTCGAGCCATTCCGGGGGGATCACCTTGCCGACCACGTGGTGCTGGACGTCCTCGAAGATCTGCTCCTGGGTGACCTCCTCACCGTGCTGCACGCTCACGAGGACGGTGTCGACCCGCCGGGGACGGCCGTCGCCGTCATATTCGACGGTCACCTGGGTCTTACCGTCGGGGCGAGCCCAGCGGAGCGTCCCGTCGCGACGGAGGACGGCGAGCCGCCGGGCCAGCTGGTGGGCCATCTGGATCGGCGCCGGCATCAGCTCGGGGGTCTCGTCGCAGGCGAAACCGAACATCATTCCCTGGTCACCGGCGCCGCCGTGGTTGACGCCCTGGGAGATGTCGGGGGACTGCTCGTCGATCGCGACCAGGACGCCGCAGGTCTCCCAGTCGATCCCGTACTTGGCGCGCGTGTAGCCGATCTCCTTGATGGTCTTGCGGACCAGGCCGGCGATGTCGACGTACGCCTCGGTCGTGATCTCACCGAACACCAGGACCGTCCCCGTGCTCAGGGCGGTCTCACAGGCGACGCGGCCGAGCGGATCCTTGCTGAGGACGGCGTCCAGAACGGCATCGCTGATCTGATCCGCCACCTTGTCAGGGTGTCCCTCGGTCACGGACTCAGAGGTGAACAGGCGATGGTGTTTCGTCGGCACTGGAGCTAACCCTCCGCCCCACCGGCAGCCACCGAGCCGCCCTGTGCGTCTCCGGCCTGCTCCTGTCCAGGGATCGCAAGATCGTAACAGCGCGGTGGAAAGGCTGGGCCGTCACGGATTTGTCCGTTTGCGAGGACCCTCGCGACCGTGTACTGTTACCCGGTAACTATCACCAACCCGGGCGCCGTATCACAACGCGCCGGACGGAGGAACTAGGCGCGTGTCGGTAGACCAGACTCTACGTTGCCGCGATTGCGGCGTCGACTTCATTTGGACTGAGGGCGAGCAGGACTTCTTTGCTTCTCGTGGCCTCACAAACCCCCCTTCTCGCTGCCCCAGCTGCAGAGCGGCTCGTCGTCAGAGTGGCGGCGGTGGTGGCGGCGGCGGCGGCTTCGGTGGTAGTGGCGGTGGCGGCGGTGGATACCGCAGCAACGGCCCCCGCCAGATGTACGAGGTTCCCTGCGCAGGGTGCGGCGGCGTCGCCCGCGTCCCCTTCCAGCCTCGTGGCGACAAGCCCGTTTACTGCAGCGACTGCTTCCGCGCCGCGCCTCGGTGAGTGAGGGCGGCCCAATCGCGGTAGGGACGAGGGTCAGCTTCCCCTACGGGGGCAGCCGGCGCACCGGCACCGTCGCTGACGTCTCCATGATCCCCGACCAGTCGGGCGGCCAGTCTCTCGCATACCTGATCGACGTCGGCTCTCGCAAAGTGTTTGTGCAGGGCGAAGGCATCACCCCGGCCACCGGGCCGGGGGCGGCCTTCGATCCGGTCGCCGAGGGCGTCGCCTACGGCCGCAAGCGGCCGAGGAATCCGCGGAACCGCTAGGGGGCTTCCCTCGGGCTCCGGGCTGGGCCGGCCCGTGGCCACCGCGTGACGGCGTGACCACGGCATGCTGGCTATTCTGTGAGTGATGGCTTCCGATCTCACCGCCGACGCCGCGCAGCCTGTCCGCCGGCCCGGACGCAGGCGGGTCCGTCTCTGGATGGTCATGCTCGCCCTCGGCATCGCCTCGATCATCGCGGGCGGCTCGCTCATTGCCGGGCCCCTCATCGGCGTCTTCCAGCGCGGCGCGGTTGACTCGACGGCGCTCAACCACTGGAAGGGCAGCACCACGCATTCAGCCGCTCCCGCCCCGGCCGCTTCCACCTCCCCCATCTGCGGGACCAGCTCGGCGACCGACTACGCGCTCGTGAACTTCGGCGCCCCGGTTCAGTACCACTACGCCGCGGTCGCGGGCAACGGCACCTGGGCCCTCCTGAATTCACGGTCGATGGTGCACTACGCGGGAACGCCGAACCCGGGCCAGCAGGGAAACGTGATCATCGCCTTCCACCGTGAGCCCGATTTCCAGTACATCAACGCGCTCAATGTCGGCGACACGATCTCGATCCAGAACCGTGCCTGCCAGACATTCGTCTACAAGGTCACCAACCGGTGGGACCTCGCCCCCACCAAGGTCACACAGCTTGTTCCCACCTCCGGCCACGAGCTGACCATGATCACCTGCGATCCGTGGTGGCAGGACTACGACCGCCTCGTGTGGCGCGCCGAGCTGATCTCGGCGCCGGCGCCGGCCTCCCCCGGCTCGACGGGCGGTACGGTGGCCAACCCCTCGTTCTGACCGTCCCGGGCCGCCCCTACTCCGAGTAACCCTCGAGGGGACCTGGAAGTGCTGCCTCGGCGACAGCCTCGAGACGCTTGATGTTCATGCGAACGAAGATCCCCCCGGCGACGATTGCCACGACGGCGAGCACCGCGAATCCGATCTCGACTGGCGTGCTCAGCTTCGCAATGGCGCTGCTGGAGGCATAGGCGCCGACACCGTAAATGGTCGCCCAGACAATCGCACCCGAGGCGTTGGCGATCAGAAAGTGCGACCAGTGCATTCGGTTTGTGCCGGCGAGAAAGGCGGCATACGTGCGCAGCACCGAGACGAACCGTCCGAAGAAGACCACCTTGGCGCCTTGACGCATGAAGATATAGCGACCGACCTTCAACTTAGCCTCGTCGAGACGCACGTACTTGCCGAAGCGGCGGAGCAGCGGGTACCCCCCGAACCAACCGATGCCGAAGCCGATGTTGTCGCCGATCACGGCGCCGACGATCGCGGCCGCGATGATTCCGACGATCGACAACTGATGGGTCGTTGCCGCGAACACCGCGGCTGTGATCAGCATCGTCTCCCCAGGAAGAGGCACGCCAAGGCTCTCGATGCCGACGAACATCGCCACTGCCAGGTAGCCGATGCTGTGCAACCAGCCGTAGAGTCCCGAATTAACCACGCTGCGTGGGTCCTTTCCGCTCAGACGGGCGGAACGGGGTGGTGGCGCGAGACGTCCGCGCGGCGTCTTGATCGATACGCCGCGAAGCGGCGGACCAGCTCAGCGCGCAACTCCGCAGGCGGCACCACCGCATCGACGATGAGCTCGGACGCGAGCCGGAAGATGTCGATGTCATCGCGGTACTCATCCTGCAGCCGGTTGACGAATGCCGCGCGCTCATCCTCCGGAAGGTCCTGGATTTTGTTGTAGTACACGGCGTTGATCGCAGCCTCCGGGCCCATCACCGCGATCTGCGCGGTGGGGAGGGCGAGCGTGCAGTCGGGTTCGAACGCCGGTCCGCTCATCGCGTACAGACCGGCTCCGTACGCTTTGCGCAGGATCACCGAGATCCGCGGCACCTGTGCCTGCGCCAGCGCGGCGATCATCTTCGCGCCGTGCCGGATGATCCCCTGCCGTTCGACCGCGGTGCCGATCATGAATCCCGGGACGTCGGCGAGAAAGAGCAGGGGAACGTTGAATGCGTCGCAGCACGTGATGAACCGCGTCGCCTTGTCGGCTGAGTCGACAAAGAGCACGCCCCCTTTGAAGCGAGGCTGGGACGCGAGAATGCCGACTGCGTAACCGTCGATGCGGGCGAAGCCGCACACGATCTCGCGTGCGAAGAGACGCTTGATCTCGAAGAAGGAGCCGTCGTCGACGATGCCGCGAACGAACGCCATCACGTCGTATCCCTTCGACGCCTCCGCGGGGATCACGTCGGTGATGTCCTCGCATCCGGCTGCGACCCCTTGCGCCGGCGCAACCGGTGGCGCGTCGTGCCAGGACTGGGGCAGGTACTCGAGGTAGCGCCGGGCCGCGACGATGCCGGCGTCATCGTCGGCGACGAGGACATCCCCGCAGCCGCTCACCGTGCAGTGCATGCGCGCGCCGCCCATCTCCTCGAGGGTGACCTTCTCGCCAACCACGACCTCGGCCATGCGCGGTGACCCAAGGTACATCGAGGCGTTCCCCTCCACCATGATCACCACGTCGCAGAAGGCCGGGATGTACGCGCCACCGGCGGCGCTCGGGCCGAAGAGCACGCACACCTGCGGCACCTGTCCGGACAGCCGCACCTGCATGTGGAAGATCTGGCCGGCATGACGCCGCCCGGGAAACATGGCCACCTGTTCGGTGATGCGCGCACCCGCGGAATCGACGAGATACACGAGTGGGATCTGCAGCCGCTCCGCCGTCTCCTGGATGCGGACGATCTTCTCCACGGTGCGCGGCCCCCAGGACCCGGCCTTGACCGTGGGATCGTTCGCCATGACGGCACAGGTTCTTCCGTGCATCACACCGATACCGGTGACGACCCCCTCGGCGGCAAGCTCCGGATCCTCCGTACCGGCGAGGAGCCCGTCTTCGACGAACTCGCTCCCCGTATCGAAGAGTCGCGCGATCCGCTCGCGCGGCATCAGCTTGCTCTGGGTTTCCAGCTTCTCCCGATGGCGCTGCGGGCCACCGCCTCGCGCCCGAGCGAGACGCTCGGGGACGGCCTCAGCCAACCCTCGTCTCCGCTGCGGCTTCCTGGGGTTCGCGGCTCCAGACTCCCGCACGGTAGAGCTTGCCGGGGAGATCCCGGCGGAGGTCCGACGCGAGCATCTCGGCGACCGCGCACATCGCGCCGGTGTCGATGCCGGTGACGGCGCCGAGCGCGTGCAGCGCCTGGAGCGCGTCCTCGCTGCAGACGTTGCCCGTTGATCGCGGAGCGAACGGGCATCCACCCACCCCACCGACCGATCCGTCGAAGCGGCGGATCCCGGCCTGGAATGCGGTGATGACGTTTGCAACGCCAAGACCGCGCGTGTCGTGCACGTGCAGTGCGAGGCGGTCGATCGGCACCGCGGCGCTCACGAGCGCACACATCGCGGTGACATCGGCAGGTGTCGCCACACCGATCGTGTCGGCAACACCGACCTCGGCGACACCGCGACTGACGAGATCGGCACACAGATCGACGACGCGTTCGGGCGCGACCGGTCCCTCGAATGGACAGCCGAAGCTCGCCGACACGGCGACGTCGACCGTGCACCCGTGCGCACCCGCAAGCTCGAGGATCTGCGAGATGTCGTCGAGCGATTCGCTCACCGTGCGATTGACGTTGCGGCGGTTGAAGGAATCGGTCACGGCGATGGTGACCAGCACATTGCGAACGCCGTGCGCCAGCGCAAGCTCGAATCCGCGCAGATTGGGCACCAGCACGCGCAGCCGGGGGAGGTCGGCACGCAGCCCGGCCAGCACGGCGGGCGCATCCGCGAGCTGCGGAACCCAGACAGGCGAAACGAAGGAGGTCGCCTCGACACGCGGCACACCGGCATCGAGCAGCCCGCGAACGAGCCGGATCTTCGCGTCGGTGCTGATGCTGTCGGCGATGTTCTGGAGTCCGTCACGAGGCGCGACGTCGGTCCAGCGCACGTCGTTCACGCGATTTGCCTCCCGGGAGTGGACGTTGCCCCGTCACCGTAGCAAACCCGGGGGCTACACTCTCGCCAGCCGATGCCGCGGTTCCGCGTTCCCGACTACATCCGAACCACCTTCGCGGTCAGCGATTGGCGCGCTTTCCGGCTGTGCGGCATGGACGAGGTCGGACGCGGCGCGTACGCCGGTCCCCTGGTTGCCGCGGCGGTGGTGCTGCCGCAGCGGTTCCGGCACCCGCTCCTGCGCGACAGCAAGCTGCTGACCGCGAAGCAGCGTGAGCTGGTCGGGGCGGTGCTCCGACAGCGCGCGGTCGCCTGGGCGGTGGCCGAGGTGAGTGTGGACGACATCAACGCTCGCGGGCTGGGCTGGGCCAACGTGGAGATCTTCCGCAGGCTCGTCGAGGCTGTCGACGCCGACGGCTACTGCTGCGACGGCAACCTGCGCATCCCCACCTCGCGGCCCATCCACTCGCTGGTCGCCGGTGATCGCAAGGTGCCGGCCGTCTCGGCTGCCTCGATCATCGCCAAGGTGCACCGCGATGCGCTGATGACTCGCATGCACGAAGACGCCCCCCACTACAACTGGGCAAGCAACAAGGGGTACGGCGCCCCCGAGCATCGCGCGGCCATCAGAGAGTACGGGCCGCACCCCGCGCACCGCCGGGTGTTCCTGGCGTCAGTGATGCAGACGGAACTGGACCTGACCGGGACCGCCGTTCACCCCGCCGTGGCAATCCCCGCGGCGGGGGCCGGCTGAACCTCGGTCAGTTCGCGCCGCACCCGCAACTGCCGCCGCAGCAACCGCCGCCGCCACCACCACTGCTCATCGAGGGCGAATCGTCCGACCCCGACCCGGCATGGACGGCCACCCGGCTGATCAACGGCATGCTGGCCCGGCTCTCGCAGCTCGGGCAGACGGCAGCGACTTCACGATCGGCCATCGGGCGGAGCAGCTCGAACACGGCCGAGCAGTCGTTGCAGCGATATTCGTACAGAGGCATCGCCGGCTAGCGTACGCATGATCAGGCCGATTTGACAAGTCGAACATCCGTTCGGTAGAGTCGGTCCATGCCCATCCGCACCATCGAGCTCCAGCTCCCGCTCGACGCCGATGAGGCCGGATCGCTGGCCCGGCGGCGCGTGAGCCATCTCGCCGCAGTCGACGGGCTGGATCCTGCGGCGTTCGTCAAGTTGATCCGCTCCTTCCCGTCTCTGCGGGCGATCTACAGCGCCTCCGAACCCGAGCTGGCGAGGCTGGTCGGACCGGTTGCGGCCGCACGCATCAGGTGGTTCCTCGACGCGCCGCTGGATACGGCGCTCGCTCGCGAGGCCTCGCCGATCAGCCTCCGCGACATCGCACCCCCGCTTTCCTCCGCCGCCTGATCCTCACCCGCGCGACGCGTGCGGAGCGTTGAGCGGAGCGTTGAAACGTGCAACCAAAGTAGAATGAATCCTTTGGTGCCGGTTCGTTCACGTGGCGCCATATATCGGCAGGTGAGAACGGAGGTTTGTTACAACATGCGGCGTCGACGTTCCAGAGCTGCCGTGCTCGATCGCGGCCGCGCGGCCGAAACCATCAGTGAGCTCGCAGACCATGCGGTCACGCTCGCGCGGGGCGCGGGAAGCGCAGCGCTTCCAACGGTGCAGCGCGGCGCGGAAGGATTGAGCCAGGTCTTGCAGAGTGCCGCGGGCACGCTGGCTGAGACTGCCGAGCACCTTGCCGGAGACGCCCGGGTCACGGCCGCCGGCAATGCCGCGCGCGAGCGGATCGCGGACGCATCGGACAAGCTGAGCACCGCGATCCGGCCCAAGAAGAAGACCCACCGGGTTCGCAACCTCCTGATCGGCGCAGCGGTCGTCGGTGGCGTGTTCGCGCTCATCCAGTCGCCGCTCCGCACCAAGATCCAGGAGCGTCTCTTCGGCCCGGCGCCGTCTGACGACGAGGAGCTTCCCCAGATCACCCTCCCCGACGATGATCGTCACGTCGAGATCACCGACCTGACCAGGGCGGCCAAGGCTGAGCCCGATCCGGCCGCCGATGTCGTCGGGACGCCGGTGGTTGCGGAGCCCGCGCCGCGCGGTGGTCGCAGCCACGGCCCTAACCACGACGAACCTACTGACAACCAGGAGACCAATGCCTGACGATCGCCCGTATCAGGGACGCCCTTCCTCGGACCGTCCCTCGTTCTCCGGCCCCCGGCAGTTCTCGGGACCCCGGCCAAGCTTCAACAACAACGACTCCCGGCCCCCGTTCCGCCCGGCGCCTCGAGTGGAGGTCCCGGCCGCCCCGATGGCGCACTCGCTGCGCCTTCGCGACGGTGACCGTGAGATCGAGGTGAGCGGATCCGCGGCATTCGTCCGCCAGGTTCTCGACGACCTCCCCGCGATGTGGACCCGCCTCCACGGCGAGGGGTCGACGCGGCCCGCGCGGATCGACCTGCCCGCCCGGACCGAGGCACCTGCGCCGGTGGCCGCCGAGCAGCCGAATCGCGTGCCCGAAAGTGCGCCGGAGCCCGCCCGCGCGCCTGTTGCGGCCGCGAACGGCAAGCACACCGCCACCCGGAGCACACCCGATGACAAGGTGCTCGCGGTCCTCAAGGAATCGACCCGGCCACTCGCGGTCGCCGCGATCCGGAAGCGCCTTGGTGGCACGTTCACCCCGCAGCAGGTCCGGCGCATCCTCGAGCGGAACGCTCCGAAGGTCTCGGTCACCGACGAGCGACCGGCCACCTACCGGCTCCGCTAACACCCCTCGTCCAGGCGCGTCACCCGGCCCGCCCGGGAGCAGGGGACGGCTGCCACTCATAATGGCGCGGGCAGGGAACTGAACGAACCATGCGACGTCCATTCCTCGTCCTCCTGACAGCGCTCCTCGTGTGCGTCACAGCATGCGGCTCGGCGGTCGCCGACGGAGGCCCGTCCGGCTCGGGGACTCCCGCCGCCACGCCGTACCCGACGCCCTCCGGCGGCCTTGGACACCGGCCGTCGTCGCCCGTCAAGATCGCCCTGCTCTCCCCCGCCAGTGGTGCGATCGTGCACGGGACCTCGGTCCTCGTTCGTGTGTCGGTGACCGGCGGCATCGTCACGCCGACGCTGAGCGCCGTCGTCTCACCGACAAAGGGCCACGTGCACCTGTACCTGAACAACCAGCTCATCTACATGGCGTACACGCTGCAACAGGCGATCACCGTGAAGCCCGGTCTCGAGTACACGATGTACGCCGAGTTCGTCGCCCAGGACCACTTTCCCTTCGACCCCCGTGACGTCACCCCGACGATCTTCTTCACCGTCGCGCCGGGCTGACCGGGCGTGACGGTGATCGCACACATCGTCAGCAGCCTCCCCTTGCCCCTCCAATGGGGACTCGCGCTGCTGATCTTCGGTGGCGGACTGCTGGTGTTCGCGGTGCGGAGGAGCGCGCTGCGCATCGCCGGCGCGGTGGCGGCCGTCTTCGGCGCGGGTGGCCTGATAGCCAGCTGGATCCTCAGCCCGGCGCTCATCGTGGCGGCACCGTACGCTGTGCGCATCGTGTCGCCTGCACCCGGAACCGCCGTGGGCGCGCCACTCACGCTCACGGTGTGCGGCGTGACCGCATCCGGCGGGCTGAAGCCCGCCACGTCCGCGCAGTACTTCCTCGCGGTCATCCTCGACGGCGTCCAGGCGCCGACCGTGGATGTCTGGAACATTCCCGTGAACCTGTCCGCGGGCCGGCACACGGTCGAGGTCGAGCTGGTGTCGCCCAGTCACCAGGCGTTCAATCCGCCCGCAACTTTCACGGAGACCATCACAGTCGTCCCGGGTGCAACTCCGGCAGGTCCCGGTTCCTGTTGACCGACGAACGGCGCGCGCACATCCTCGTCGTCGAGGACGACACAGCCCTCCGTGAGATCGTGTCCGGCGCGCTGACGTCGGCCGGCTATGAAACCTCGCTTGCGGCACACGGCATCACCGCCTCGCAGATGCTGCAGGATGACAGGGCGTTCGACATCGTCCTGCTCGACATCGGGCTTCCCTTCATCGACGGGTGGCACCTCCTGGAGCAGATGCAGGATCGAAGCCGGCCAGGGGTCATCGTGATCAGTGCACGCGGCGAGGAGAGCGACAAGATCCGCGCGCTCGACCTCGGGGCGGATGACTATCTCGCCAAGCCCTTCAGCGCTGACGAGCTCCTCGCCCGGATCCGCGCCGTGCTCCGCCGGGTGCGGCCCCCCGACGAGGCGCCTGGCATCGTGGTGCACGGCGCCGTTCGAGTGGATCTCGCCGCCCGGGCGGTGACCCGTGCCGGCATCGAGGTGCGCCTCTCTCCAACCGAGTGGCTGCTGCTCGCGGAGCTGGCACGCAACGCCGGCGTGACGCTCGACCATCGCACGCTGCTGCAGCGCGTCTGGGGACCGCAGTACGCGGATGAACGCAACTACCTCCGGACGTTCGCGCAGCGCCTGCGCGTGAAGCTCGAGGACGACCCCGCGCACCCGGAGATCGTGGTGACCGTGGGACGCCAGGGGTATCGTTTCGGCCCGCCTCGTTGATGCTCCGTTGACTCCCTCGGGGAGACCATGGTGGAGCTATGGCCATGCAGCTCCCGGAGCCGGAGCGCCGATGGCACCACCGGTGGGATCGGACCGTTGCTGTCGCCGGCAGGATCAGGCCGGCGGCGGTTCTCGTTGCCGCGGTGGTCGCACCGGTTGCGCTCACCGCGGCGGTGCTGCCCTTCCGCGACCAGGTCCCGAGCGCGACGGTCGCGCTCGGCCTCGCCGTGCTGGTGTCACTGCTCGCAGCGATCGGCACGCGCGTCACGGCGGTCATCGCCGCCGTGTCCGCCGCGGTGTGCTTCGACGTGGGGTTCACACAGCCGTACGGCTCGCTCGCGATCTCTCATCCCCAGGACATCGAGACCACCGCGCTGCTCCTCGTTGGAGGCGTTATCGTCGGTCAGCTCTCGGCTCGGAATCGCAGGAACCGCGGACTGGCCGCGCGAGCGAGCGAGGACCTCAGCCGCATCCAGGCGATCGCCGAGTTGATGGCCGGCGGCGCCGCCGCGGATGAGGTGGTCGCGGCGGTCGCGGACGAACTGAAGAGCCTGCTCGGGTTGCGCAGCTGCTGGTTCGAGACGTCGCGCCCCGACAAGCCCGGCCCGACGATCGACCGCAACGGCAATGTCAGCTGGGGACGGATCTGGTGGGGATTCGACACCCTGGGGCTCCCCGGGAAGGAGATCACCATCGGGGTCGAGCACGACCAACGGCGTCTCGGGCGCTTCGTGCTCGTCGCAGAGCCGGGCACCAAGGTGCGCCGCGACCAGCTGCTCGCGGCGGTGACGCTCGCGGACCAGGCCGGGGCTGCGATCGGCGCCGGCGGCGTGCCGGTCGCGGTCGTGCATCACTGACACCGCGGCAAAATCATTGACTGGTTGTTGACGGCTGCGCGGCTACGTTGTGAGTAGTGGTTCGTTGGCCCGTTCACTGGTAGAAGGCAATGTTCACAACGATTCTTGTCGCTTCCGATGGTTCCGAGACCGCCGACCGCGTGGTCACGGTCGCGCAGTCGCTGGCCAAGGAAGGTCAGTCAAAGGTGGTCGTCGCTCACGTCAATGAGCTGATGGCGGGACGCGGCGGTGCACATTCGGTGCATCCCAACGAGGAGTTCCTCCAGCTCAACGTGCGCAAGCAGGTTGCCGACCTCAAGGCCGCGGGCCTGGACGTGGAGATCCACATGCAGTCGACGATCGGCAAGGCAGCCAAGTCGATCGCCGAGATGGCGCGCGAGTGCCACGCCGACCTCATCGTTGCGGGTGCCAGCAAGCATGGTCCCCTGGCCGATCTCGTCTTCGGCACGGCGGGTCAGCGCATGTACCGGCTTGCCCCCTGCCCCGTGCTCGTCGTCCCCGCGCAGAACTAACCTCCACATGAGGCCGCGGGACGGTCTTGGCCGTCCCGCGGCGTTCTCCCTCGCTCGGTGCATGAATTTCGTTGATGGGCCGTTGATGGATTCCTGAAGATACTGAACTCAAATGCCACTTGATCTGCTCGTCCTGCTGTGTTTCGCCGGGATGCTCGTCGCGGGCATCCTGATGATCGACGGCCTCCGGAGGATCTGACATGGGAGATCTCACCGGGTACATCGTCGCCGCGGTGATCGCGCTCATCGCGGCGGTGTACCTGCTCGTCGCGCTGGTCGCGCCGGAGCGCTTCTGATGATCCTCGACATCGTCGCCGCGATCATCACCTACGCCGCGGTGGCCGCCGGCGCCTGGTTCATCGGCGGCTACATGCTCAAGGTCTACAGGGGCGAGCGCGTCTGGCTCAGCCCGGTGGTCCGGCCCGTCGAACGCCTCACCTATCGAATCATCGGAGTAGACGAGGAGCACGAGCAGGGCTGGATCGGCTACCTGGTTTCGATCCTCGCGGTGACCTTCGTGAGCGTCGTGTTCACGTATCTCATCCTTCGATACCAGGATCACCTGCCTCTCAACCCGCAGAACCTCCCCGGCGTGCCCGCGCCGCTCGCGTTCAACACCGCGATCAGCTTCGCCACCAACACCAACTGGCAGAACTACACCGGTGAGACCACGATGAGCTACTTCTCGCAGATGGTCGCCCTGGTGCTGCACAACTTCCTCAGTGCCGCGATGGGCATGGCGATCGCCATCGTGGTCATTCGAGCGATCGCGCGCCGAACCATGAACACCCTCGGGAACTTCTGGGTCGACACGGTGCGCGGCACGCTCTACGTGCTCCTGCCGATCAGCGTTCTCGTCGCTCTCGTCCTGGTGGCCAACGGCGCCATCCAGAACTTCAGCGGCTACTCGATCGTGCACACGCTCACCAACGGATTGCAGACGATCGCCCAGGGACCGGTCGCATCCCAGGAGGCGATCAAGGATCTCGGGACCAACGGCGGTGGCTTCTTCAATGCGAACAGTGCCCATCCGTTCGAGAACCCCAACGGGTTCACCAATGCGCTTGAGATCTTCACCGTCCTGCTCATCCCGTTCGGTCTCGTGATCACCTTCGGCAAGTGGGTCGGCAACGTCAAGCAGGGAATCGCGCTCGGTGCGGTCATGGGCATCATCCTCATCGGCGCCTTTGGCGTCGCCGCCTGGCAGGAGCAGCAGGGCAATCCCGCGCTCGTGGGCACGGGCGCGACGCAGGTGGCTTCGGCTCAGTCCGCCGGCGGCAACATGGAAGGCAAGGAGGTTCGCAACGGTCCGATCCAGACGGCACAGTTCGGCACCGCCACTACCGGCACCAGTACGGGATCCGTCGATTCCTCGCACGACAGCTGGACGGCGATCGGTGGGCTAATCCCGCTCGTCCTCCTCAAGCTCGGTGAGATCACCCCGGGAGGTGTGGGTTCGGGCCTCTACGGCATGGTCGTCTTCGCGATCGTGGCGGTGTTCATCGCCGGACTGATGGTCGGGCGAACACCGGAATACGTGGGCAAAAAGATCGAGGCGCGCGACGTCAAGTACGCGGCCATCGCGATCCTCGTGCTGCCCGCGTCGATCCTCGGATTCTCCGCCATCGCCGTGCTCACGGCGGGAGGTCAGGCGGGGCCGGTCGCGACGCAGGGAACACCGCACCAGCTCAGCGAGATCCTGTATGCGTTCGCGTCGACGACCGGCAACAATGGCAGCGCGTTCGCCGGGCTCACGGGCAACACGCTCTATTACAACCTGATGCTCTCCGGGGCGATGTGGATGGGGCGCTTCCTGTTCATCATCCCGGTGATGGCGATGGCGGGGAACCTCGTCAAGAAGAAGATCGTCCCGGCCAGCGCCGGCACGTTCCCCACCGACGGACCGCTCTTCGTCGCACTCCTCGTTGGAACGATCCTCGTCGTCGCGGCGCTGACGTTCTTCCCCGCAGTCTCGCTCGGGCCGATACTCGAGCACTTCAAGCTCATCGCGGTGCATTGATATGGCCCTCGCAGCCGCTCACCATCCCCGACGCCGCCGCAGCAGCGTCACCGACCCGGAGTTGCTCTTCCCCGCGATCGGTCAGAGCTTCGTCAAGCTGGACCCGCGCGCCATGGTTCGCAACCCGGTGATGTTCGTCGTCGAGATCGGCGCGGTGATGACCACGTACGTGTTCATCGCGGACATCGTGGGGAACGCCGTCGACACCAGCTTCGTCGGGCAGATCGCCCTCTGGTTGTGGTTCACGGTGCTCTTCGCTAACTTCGCCGAGGCGATCGCCGAGGGTCGCGGCAAGGCGCAGGCCCAGGCTCTTCGGCGTACGCGCACCGAGACGATCGCCCGCAAGCTGCAGGGCGGCGCCGGCGGCAAGGAGACTGCGGTACCGGCCATCGATCTGCGCAAGGGCGACATCGTGGTCTGCGAGGCCGGTGACGTGATCCCCAGCGACGGCACCATCATCGACGGGATTGCGAGCGTCGACGAGTCGGCGATCACCGGAGAATCGGCACCGGTCATCCGCGAAGCGGGCGGTGACCGCAGCGCGGTCACCGGTGGCACGCGTGTGCTCAGCGACCGCATCGTCATCGAGATCACGCAGAACCCCGGCGAGACCTTCCTCGACCGGATGATCTCGCTTGTCGAGAGCGCGACACGGCAGAAGACACCCAATGAGATCGCGCTCAACATTCTGCTCGCGAGCCTGACTCTCATCTTCCTGATCGCAGTGGTGACGCTGCAGCCGTATGCCCTTTTCTCGGGTGCCTCGATCGAGGTCGTGGTGCTCATCGCCCTGCTGGTCTGTCTCATCCCCACGACGATCGGAGGACTGCTCAGCGCCATCGGCATCGCCGGGATCGACCGCCTCCTCCAGAAGAACGTCCTTGCCATGTCCGGCCGCGCCGTCGAAGCGGCCGGTGACGTCGACACGCTCCTGCTCGACAAGACCGGGACAATCACGCTCGGCAATCGTCAGGCGACCGAGTTCCTGCCGGCACCGGGCGTGGCCATGGAGCAGCTGGTGCGCGCGGCAGACCTGGCAAGCCGCGCCGATGAGACCCCGGAGGGACGCTCGATCGTCGCCCTGGCCCGTCGGTTCGGCGCCACTGAGGACGAGGGAGATACCGCCTGGACCTTCGTGCCCTTCACGGCAGAGACACGCATGAGCGGTGTCGACAACGCCGAGGGCAGCATTCGCAAGGGTGCGGGAGACGCCGTCGCGAAGTGGTGTGGTCAGGGCAAACCCATCGACGGTGTCGTGCCCAAGGGCGTGACCGATCAGGTCGAGGTCATTGCCCGCAGTGGCGGCACGCCACTGCTTGTCGCGCAGAACCACGTCATCCTCGGCACCATCCACCTGAAGGACATCGTCAAGCCAGGTATCGCGGAACGGTTTGCCGAGCTGCGCAGGATGGGTCTGCGCACCGTGATGATCACCGGGGACAACCCGCTCACGGCTGCGGCCATCGCCGCCGAGGCAGGAGTCGACGACTTCCTCGCCGAGGCGACGCCGGAGAACAAGCTCGACCTCATCCGTCAGGAGCAGGCGGGCGGGAAGCTCGTGGCGATGACCGGCGACGGCACCAACGACGCGCCCGCGCTTGCGCAAGCTGACGTTGGCGTTGCCATGAACAGCGGCACGCAGGCTGCCAAGGAAGCCGGCAACCTCGTCGACCTCGATAGCGACCCGACCAAGCTGATCGAGATCGTCGAGACGGGCAAGCAGATGCTCATCACGCGCGGAGCGCTGACCACGTTCAGCATCGCCAACGACGTCGCCAAGTATTTCGCGATCATCCCGGCGATGTTCACCGCCTACGTGGCGCTCAAGCCCCTCGCGGTGCTCAACATCATGCACCTGCAGTCGGCGCACAGCGCCATCCTCAGCGCTGTCATCTTCAACGCGCTCATCATCATTGCGCTCGTTCCGCTCGCGCTGCGCGGTGTGCGCTTTCGGGCGGTCGGCGCCAGCTCGCTGCTGCGCCGCAACCTCCTCATCTACGGCGTCGGTGGGATCATCGCGCCCTTCATCGGGATCAAGGTCATCGACCTGATCATCAACGCGGTACACCTGGTCTAAATGTCATGAATCCACGTAGCTGGCCCAAGGAGCTGCTTATCGGGCTCCGCCTCACCTTAGCCCTCGCCGTCATGGTGATCGTGTACACCTTCGTCATCACAGGTGTTTCGCAGGCGGCTTTCAACGGCAATGCCAACGGCAGTCTCGTCAGCGTGAACGGCAAGGTCGTCGGGTCCACAATGATCGGGCAGAGTTGCCCGCAGGAGACCGTTGCCAAGGACGGGAGCCTGAAGATCACGATCGACACGAAGTACTTTCAGGGACGGCTCTCGTATACGACCAACGCCAACACCGGAGCGCTGCAGCCGTGCAACGCGGCGAACTCGGTCGGAAGCAACTATGGTCCGTCGAACCCGCTGCTGCTGGAGAACACCAAGGCTGCTGTGGCCGCGTATACAGCCGCCGGGGTCGCCACCCCGATCCCGATCGACCTGGTCACCTCTGACTTCACCGGCTTCGACCCGGACATCAGCGAGGCCGCAGCGCTCGCCCAGGTGAACATGGTGGCGAGTGCCCGGGGCCTCGACCCCGCCAGGGTGCACGCGCTCGTCGAGTCCAACGTACAGGGCCGGATCCTCTGGGTCTTCGGCGAGCCGGTCGTCAACGTCCTCCAGCTCAACATCGCGCTCGACGCTCAGCAGTCCAGCCTCGCAGGCTGACGCGTTTATCGCGGCGCCTGTGCGCGCATCATGAGCGGTATGACCGACACGATCGCGGCAGGCGCGGTGCCGGTCCCGGCGATTAGGGTCGGGCGCGGCCACCTGCGCGTGTTCCTCGGCGCCACGCCGGGAAGCGGCAAGACCTTCGCGATGCTCCGCGAGGCCCACGACCGGCGCTCCCAGGGAGAGGACGTCGTCGTCGGCTACGTAGAGACCCACGGCCGCAGGCTCACCGAGCAGGCGATCGGCAGCCTCGAGGTCATCCCCCGGCTCGAGGTGGATTACCGCGGCAAGGTCATGGAGGAGATGGACCTCGAGGGCGTGCTCGCGCGACACCCCCAGGTCGTGCTCGTCGACGAGCTGGCGCACACCAACGTGCCCGGCGTCCGCCACGTCAAGCGGTACGAGGACGTCGAGGACATCCTCGACGCCGGCATCGACGTGGTCACCACGGTCAATGTCCAGCACCTCGAATCGGTGAAGGACCTCGCCGAGCACATCACCGGCATCCCCGTTCGGGAGACGCTTCCCGACCGTGTTCTGGACAACGCTGACGAGATCCAGTTCATCGACATCTCCCCGGAAGCGCTGCGCAAGCGGATGCGCCACGGCAACATCTACGCACCCGAGAAGGTCGACACAGCGCTCGCCAACTTCTTCCGCCCCGGCAACCTCGCCGCGCTGCGCGAGATTGCGCTTCGGCTCGTGGCACAGACGGTGGGTCGCGCGCGAGGCGCCATCCGCCCCGCGCCGGAGTCCGTCCTCGTCGCCGTGAACGGCCGGGAGAACAGCGGGACGCTGATCCGGCGCGCCAGCCGCCTCGCGCGGCGATTCGGTGGATTCTGCACCGTCCTCGTGGTCGCGGGGCGCCACGACGACGCGGGCCGCATGAAGTCGAAGGAGCTCACCGAGCTGCTCCAGTGCGGATACATCGAGCGCGAGGGCAAGGTGACCGACACGGTCATCGCCGTCGCTCAGGAGCTCGCGGTGCAGCACGTGGTCATCGGCCAGACCTCGCATCCCGGCGTGCGCGGCAGGCTCCACCGCGGCCTGGTCGACCGGTTGATCACGCAGCTCCCCGACGTGAGCGTCCACGTCATCGCGCGCTCCGCCCCCCTGCAGCGGGATGTGCCGATCGCGGCCACGGACCAGCGCCCGGACTCCGACATGCTGCTTCGCGCGCTCCACGCGAGCGCGATCCGCTCCGGGCTCCGCGTCTACCTCGGCTACGCTCGGGGATGCGGCACCACGGTGGCCATGCTCGACGAGGCGAACCGCCGCCGCCAGCGGGGCACCGACGTGGTCGTCGCGGCGGTGAAGACCGACGGCAGGGCCCGCTGCGAGGTGGCACTCGAAGAGCTCGAGGTCCTCGGGGGACCGAACTCTCCGGCGCGCGACGGGATCGTCGATGTTGAGGCACGGCTGCGACGCAACCCGGAGGTCGCGTGCCTCGACGACCTGGCCGGCGTCGACACCCGGGGCCGCCCGATCACGGACTCCGTGCCGCGATTGCTGCGCGCCGGCATGATGCTGGTCGCCACCCTGCACCTGACCGATCTCCGCAGCACCGTTGAAGGCATGGGCGTGATGCTCGGTGAACGGCCTGAGCACGTCGTCGATGACGCGTTCCTCGATGAGGTGACCGAGCTCGAGATCGTCGACATCACCCCTTCCCTTCTCGATGAGCGCCTCCGCCGCGGCGAGATCGTTCCGGCGAGCGAGGCCGCACTCGCGCGCGCCCGGGCGTTCCGGCCGGAGGTGCTGGCCTCGCTCCGGGAGATGGCGTTCCGGATCCTCGCCGAGCACACCGACCGGCGCCTGGTCGCGTACATGCGCGACCGGGGCATCGAATCACCCTGGGAGGTCAAGCCACGGGTCATGCTCGGCGTCCCGCCGCGCCCCGGCATGGAGGACGTCATCGCCAGCACCGCCGCCCTCGCCGCGCGGCTCGACGGCAAGATGACCGCGGTCACGGTGCGCGACCGCAAGCGGTCGGCGCAGGAGATGCAGCTCCTCGGAGCGTATGCCGCGCTGACCCACCAGGCCGACGGCACCTTCGTGACGCTGTACGAGAGCGACCCGGCGCGCGCGCTGACCCACTACGCTCGGAAGATCCTCGCCACCGAGATCGTGGTCACGCGCGGCCGGGGCCGGCGCGGGACTCTGCGCAAGATGATCCAGCTGCTCACCGACGTGGACATCCACGTGCTCCCGACCCCGCAGAACGACAGTCTCGCCTGAACGTCGGATGCCCGTGGATCCGGCTAGGCAACCCCGGCGGCGTCGCCGGCCACCGGCTCCGTATGGGTCTCCACCGCCGGAGCCGCGGGGAGCGTGAATGCGAACACGGCCCCGCCGCCTGCCTCCGGGTCATCGAGCCAGATGCGTCCCGCGTGCGCCTCGATGATGCCGCGGACGATCGCCAGACCGAGGCCGGTGCCCTCCCCTCCCGCCTGCTCGTCACGGACGAATCGATCGAAGATGCGTTCCCGCATCTCCTCCGGGACGCCGGGACCGTGGTCGATCACACGCGTCACGATGGTGCCGCGGGCACCCGGTGCGACGTGGATCTCGATCGGAGAGGACGCCGGCGCGTAGCGGTCCGCGTTGGCGAGCAGATTGTCCAGCACCTGCCCGAGCCGGTCCCAATCGGCGACCGCCTCCAGGGATCCCGGCTCGGTGTCGACGCGCACGGTGCGGGTGGGATGCAGCTGGCGCAGCCGTTCCGCGGCCGCCCGGACGGCCGCACCCATATCGGTGGGTTCGAGGCGCAACTCCAGCGCATGCCCTTCGATGCGAGCCAGGTCCAGCATGTCGCCCACGAGCCGGTCGAGCCGGCGTGACTGGGCGACGATGCCGGTCAGCCCGTCGCGAACCGGACCGGTGATGTCCTTGCGGCCGAGCAGCACGCTGGCGCCGGTGAGGATGCTCGAGAGCGGCGTGCGCAGCTCGTGGCTCACGTTCTGAAGGAGTTCGCGCCGTACGCGGTCGGCCTCACGCAACGCGGAGATCTGCTGCTGCGTCTGGGCGAGCCGGACTGCCGTTCGCGCTGACGCCGCCTGCTCACGATACAGACGCTCGAGCTCCGCGTTCGCCTGTGCCAGCGTTCGTGAGAGCCCTCGCGCCTCGAGGATCGATCGGCGTCGCAGCGCCGCCACGCCCCCGACGGCCGATGCGGTCGCGAAGAAGATGACGAGATAGAGGACGTCGCTGGGGTTGGCCAGGCTGAGGCTGTCGACCGGGGGAAGAAAGAAGTAGTCGCCGAGAACCGATGACATGGCTGCCGCGACGAGCGCGGGCACCAGCCCGGTGAGGAGACCCAGTGAGGCGACGATGCCCAGATACAGAAAGACGTAGGCACGGGCTTCCGACGTCGGGAGTTGCGCCAGGATCACGGTGAGGACAGGCGGTCCGACCACCGCGATGGCGATGCCGATCAGGAGCATTCGATCGGTGCGCGGGCGTGTCATCTCAGGACCCGCGCACATCGTCGCTGAGCGCTTCGACCAGCCGGCTCGAGGCCGCCTGCAGCCCGTGCTCGGCCATAAGGGTGTTGAGCGCCGAGGGGTCGTCCGGGTAGCGATCTCGTCGCCCGCGCGGCAGGTCGATTGCGAGGTCGGGCACAGGAGGCACCACGCGAAGGGCACGGCCCAGGTAGTCCTGGTCATGCTCACTCAGCCGGTGGGCCTCGAGGATGGCCGCCACGCCGCCGTACTGACGGATCATGGACGCCGCCGCGACCGCGCCCACGCCCTTCAATCCGGGCAGCCCGTCAGACGGATCCCCGCGGAGCATTGCGAAGTCCGCGTAGCGGCGCCCTGGAATCGAATACCGGCGGGTGACCTCTGCCTCGTCGACGACGGCCCATCCACCCTTCTCCGGATAGAGCACGGTCACCCGCGGGTCCTCCACGAGCGCGAAGAGGTCGCGGTCCCCGCTCACGATCTCGACGGAGCCGGTCGCCTTTGCCGTCCAGGTGGCGATGACGTCCTCGGCCTCGTACCCCTCGACACCGAGCGCATCGATGCCGATCGCCGCGAGGAACGCGTCGATGACCGGCATCTGCGGGATGAGCGCCGGTGGGATCGGCTCAGCGACCCGCTGCGCCTTGTAGCCGGGCAGCAACGCGACGCGCCATTCCGGGCGCCAGTCGGCGTCGCTCGCCACGGCAATGTGGCGCGGGTGCCTGGTGCCGAGCAGCCGCGTCAACGTCTCGAGGAAACCGCGGGCTGCGTTGACGAGCTGCCCGTCCGGGGATCGGACCGTCTTCGGAACACCGTAGAACGCGCGGAAGATGAGACTGGAGCCGTCGACGAACAGCCAGTCGCGGGACATGGATCGGCTACCGGCACCCGTTCATGCGCGCGGCCATCGTAGCGTCCACTGCCGCGCTCTCCCGAGGCGGCACGTGTCCCCGGGAACGGGGTGTCTGACGACCGGCGCCGCGGCTACGAGGGTGGCGGAGGCGGAGGGACGAAACCGACCGATTCGACAGGGACCGGGAAGGCCGATGGTGCAGCCGCATCCGGCTGCCCCGGCGGGGGCGCCGTGGCCGGTGCCAGCGGTTGCGGGATGGCCGGCGGCAGCACCTCCGGGAGGCTCGGCGGTGCGCTCGCCTCTGGTGGTTGCTCGGGAGCCGTCGCCGGCGGACCGTCGAGCGGCGGCGGCTCGGGCGCTGCCGGCGGCGATGACTTCTGGAGGTTGTCGACCTGGCGCTGCACCGCATGTCCGGCGCTGTCCGCCGCCTTCTTCAAGTCGTCGAGGAAACCCATATCCGTGCCTCTCGTGGACGCGTCGTGTTTCGCACAGCATATGAGGTGGCGCCGGCCCGGTGGGGATGTCGGGTCAGTTGTGACGCTGGGGATCGACGGTGATCGCCGGGGCCAACTGCGACTGCGCCCGCAGGAGGCTGCGCAGCTCGCGGCGCGGCATCGGCACCTGGCCGATCAGGACCGCGAGGACGAGCACCGACTGGTTGGCAAGCGCCTCCGGCCCGGTCGATCCCGTGACGTGGAAGATCAGCGCGATGACGGCCACGAACGCCGCGATGACTGTGAGCCTCGATACGGAACGCGCAGCGACTGCGCTTCTGCCGGCGTCGACACGAATGTCAACGGCAGTACTGGCCACTCCCCCTTCCATGCAGCGCATCGTACCGAACGGGGTTCTGAATTGCAATCGGCGCCTGCGCCGAGGCGCGCCCTGAGCCCGGACTTAGCAAACCGTTATCGGATGCACAAGACGGGCTTAACTGCCTCCCGATCATCTTTGGCCCTCAAGAACGGCCCGGGTTCGTTGAGGAGGAGCCATGACCAGACGACGACCGTTGATCACGCTGGCGCTGGCGGGGACCGCCACGCTCGCCAGCGCATCACTCGCCACGGTGACGGGGGTGAGCGCGGCCGCGACGGCAAACAACAGCGCGAAGACGACGTCGCCGATCAAGCACGTCGTCGTCCTCTTTCAGGAGAACGTGTCCTTCGACCACTACTTCGGGACGTACCCGAACGCGACCAACACGGATGGGCAACCCTTCACCGCCAAGCCGGGGACACCGACGGTGAACGGCCTGACCCCTGAGCTGCTCACCGCCAACCCGAACGGCGTGAACCCGCAGCGGCTCGGCGCGGCAAACATCCTCACCTGCGACCAGGATCACAACTACACCCCCGAGCAGCAGGCTCTGGACGGCGGGCTGATGGACAAGTTCCCGGAGTTCACCGAGGTCGAGAGCTGCTCTCCGCCGGACACGGCTCCTCCCGGGCTGGTCATGGACTACTACGACGGGAACACGGTCACGGCGCTCTGGAACTACGCGCAGCGATTCGCGATGAGCGACAACGACTTCGACACGACCTTCGGCCCCTCCACGCCGGGCGCGCTCAACCTTGTGTCCGGTCAGACCCACGGCGCGACACCGGCGGTGCTCGCGGGCGTGACAGACAACGGAACCGACTACGGCGACGCAGACCCGGCATTCGACGAGTGCTCGGCGGGCTCGACGATCGCCATGTCCGGCACCAACATCGGCAACGAGCTCAACGCCCGGAAGATCACGTGGGGATGGTTCCAGGGCGGGTTTGCTCCAACCGGGCAGGTCAACGGGACGGTCGTGTGCGGATCGAGCCACACGAATGTCGGCGGTGCGACGGTCGCCGACTACAGCGCGCACCATGAACCGTTCCAGTACTACGCCAGCACGGCGAACCCCGCGCACCTTCCGCCGGCGACCGAGGCCGAGGTCGGCCACAACGGGCAGGCGAACCATCAGTACGACCTCGGCTACTTCTACCAGAGCCTGACTGACGGCAACCTGCCGGCGGTGAGCTTCGTCAAGGCGGCGAAGTACCAGGACGGCCACGCCGGGTACTCGGACCCGATCGATGAGCAGAGCTACCTGGTCAACGCCATCAACGCGATCGAGCAGTCGCGGTTCTGGAAGTCCACCGCGATCATCATCACGTATGACGACTCCGACGGCTGGTACGACCAGGTGATGCCGCCCATCGTCAACCCCTCGACATCCGCCGAGGACGCGCTGACCGGGACCGGTCAGTGCGGCAATGGAACGCCGGCCGGTGGGTTCGAGGATCGGTGCGGATACGGTCAGCGCCTGCCGCTGCTCGTGATCTCGCCGTACGCCCGCGAGAACTCCGTGGACAGCGCGCTCACCGACACGACGTCGATCCTTCGATTCATCGAGGACAACTGGTCCCTGCCGCGGATCGGTGGCGGGTCATTCGATGCGCTCGCAGGAACCATTGACGGCATGTTCGACTTCGCGCACCGGATCTCCACGCCGCTGATTCTCAATCCGGCGACGGGAGAGCCCGCCGTCTAACAGCACGCGAAACAATCCTCCTACGAGAGCGGGGCGCTTGCGGGCGCCCCGCTCTTCTTCGTGCCGGAGCGATGGAGCCGGCCCGGTCGTGACCTTGGGCCCGTCGCCATGTGGCGTTGGCCCCTGTACGCACTCACCTCGTGTCCGGGATTCTTGGTGGTACCAGACAACTGGAGGTGTGCGATGCGGTTCGTTTGGAGAGATCTCGACCTTGCGGCGCCGCAGGGCGTCCCCACGCTGGGGTGACGGCCATGTCCACCCAGCCAATTCCGCCGCAGTATCCGCCCCCACCAGGGTGGCCGCCGCCGCCACCGCCTCCGAGCGGCGAGCTCTCCTACCCGCTCCGCCTCGAAGGAGCGCTGGACGCCAATCCCAGCCGCTGGCTATGGCTCGTCAAGTGGTTCCTCCTGATTCCGCATTTCGTCGTGCTGGTCTTTCTGAGCATGGCGATGTTCCTGCTGACCATCGTTGCCTGGTTTGCGATCCTGTTCACCGGTCACTATCCGCGCTCGATCTTCGATTTCAATGTCGCTGTGATGCGCTGGTGGTGGCGGGTCGGCTACTACGGCTACAGCGCGCTCGGCACCGACAAGTACCCGCCGTTCTCATTCAGCGCTGAGGCCTATCCGGCCGCCACCCTCGAGGTGCCCTACCCGGAGCACCTCTCTCGCGGCCTGGTGCTCGTCAAGTGGCTCCTCGCCATCCCGCACTTCGTGATCCTCGCCCTGCTGCTAGGAGGCACCGCGGTCGCGATCCGGGACAGTGTCACCTACAGCGTTCCGTACACCGGTCTGATCACGGTGATGGTGATCATCGCCGGTTTCGCACTGCTCTTCATCAAGCGATATCCCGGCGGGATCTTCGATCTCGTCATGGGGTTGAAACGCTGGGTGTATCGAGTGTTCGTCTACGTGTTCCTCATGCGAGACGAGTACCCGCCCTTCCGTCTCGACCTGGGTGGGGTCGAGCAGCCGCGATCCGCCGGTTCGCCCGTCGCCGGCTCCCCGCCACCGCTGGGCCAACCGAGTGCATCCGGCATCTGAGGCACGCAGGATTGACGCGACAGCTGCCGCGTCGCGCCGCGACAGGGATCCCGTTGGCGCGCGGCCACGAGGCCTGATTTCCACCCGGGTGCTCGGCCGCCAGGCGGCGGCTGGACGCTTGCCACGTCGACACCCGAACTCACGAGCAACCAGGACACCACCGAGTTCGAGTTCCACATGTCGTGAGCGTGCAGCACGTCGCGACCCCAGACGAGGGCTGGGACCTGGGGCACGAGGTCGAGCAACCGCTGAGCACAGCCGGCATCGCCACTGACCCGCACCGGGCTGGCGACCGCGTAACGGATGTCCGGAATGACCCCGTTCGCCCAACGTCGGATCTCGTAGCGGAAGATCCGCAGGCGCGCGGCCCATCGCGAGCCAACCGGCCCTTCGAGGACGACCCCACGGTCCGCGCCCCGAGCGTCGGGTATCGGTGTCATCTCGATTGCGAACGGCGACTCGGCAGTGGTGACTATGAGCGCCGCGTGGTACAGCTCTGAGCGCTCGCGCCGCTGCGCGACTGCGGTGATCGCCTCGAACACGGTGCCGTTGAAGTGGACGAAATGCCCGCCCGCGCCGAGCGGTATCCAGTACAGGTCGATGACACCGACCGATTTCTCAGGCATGGGCCGTCACTTCCGGTGCGCGAGCGGCCGCCACTACCTGGAGCAGAGCTTCCGCCGGCGCTCGTCTGCGGACCTGATCAGGCACGCCTCGAGCGTAGTCGGGTGCTCTGGATCCGGCCAGGGCCGAAGGTCAGAGTCCAGCAAGCCCTGGGTCCTCATCATCGCAGGGCGCCTGCGGACGCGAACGTCGAGGGCTGGGTCGTCCTGCTGCTACGGGCCGCTGACCCAGCGCGCGATGCTGGTCAGCTCGTTGCTCCATATGTGACCGTCGGGTCCGAGGCAGAGGCCGAAGGAACCATCGCCCGACGGCGACGCGAACGTGCTGTATGCGCCGCCGGAGCCCATGTGTCCCACGCCGTTCGCGGTTGTGAACCACATGAGCTTGCCCTTGGCGGCGATGCACCCGACGCCGCTGATAGCGGGCGCCGGATGGTCTTTCATGACTCCGGTGCTCGACACCTCGGCGAGGTATCCCTCCTCGGCGATCCAGACCTTCCCGTCGGCTCCCGCGGCGAGACATGCCGTGTTCGACGGGTGATCAAGCGGGTACTCCGTGTACACACCGGATGTGGTCAGGCGGCCGATCATCTGCGCGTTCTCGCTGAACCACATTGCGCCGTCGGGACCTGCGGCGATGGCGGTCGGGAGGTTGCCGCTCGGCGGTGGCGGGAAATCGGTGACCACACCGGCCGTCGTCACCCGCGCGATGTGGCCGTTGAGCTCGACGAACCAGAGATTCCCGTCGGGGCCTGCCGCCACCCAGATCGAACCGGCGGCCATCGGGAACCAGCTGAACACACCCGCGGTCGTGAGACGGCCGGCGAAGGGGGCCGCGCTCGCGAACCAGAGCGCACCGTCTGAACCGGCGGCGATCCCGATCACCTGCGGGCCCGGCAGAGGCGGCGTGGGCGACGGAAGCGGATACAGATGGACTGAACCTCGCGGTGTGATGCGGCCGATTGTCGCCGCCTGTTTCTCGGTGAACCAGACCGCGCCGTCCGGGCCGGCTGTGAGGTCGAGGATGCTGCCGGTCGCCACGCTGACGGGATACTCGACGGCCTTGACGGTTGAGGCCGATGCGGCGATCGGGGCCATGCTGACGGCCGCCAGGGAGAGTGCTCCCAGAAGGACGAAGGATATCGACCGGTGCAAGTTAGCCATCCCTTTTCGCGTGCGTCAGTTGCGGACACGGCCGGTCCATCCGAGCCTTCGCCCCTTCTTGAACCGTAGCCGAACTATAGCGTGAAACGCTTCAAACAGCGCAAAGGGGGAACGGGTCGGTGATCTCCGCTGTGAGTTCCCAGCATTTGGTCATCCGGTCTCGGAAACGCTCCCCAGTGCGCAGCACCCTCCGTCAGGGTGGTGGCTCCACCACGCCGCTTCCGTCAGCGATGTGGATGCGCCAACGCTGCTCATGCACCGCGCGGTGGTGCGGGCGGCACAGGGAGACGAGGTTGTTCGATCCCGTCTGCCCGGCCTCGGTGTTCGATGGAGAAGAGTTCGATTGGCTCAAGTGATAACGAGCGCCGAGCGGGCTATGTGCTCAGCCCTTTGGAATACTCTGCGTCATGAACGGCGCGTCTCGGATGATCGGCCACCGCGTCCTCGTCGACGGGATGATGGGGTCCGGGAAGAGCACGTTCGCACGTGCGCTCGCGGCAAGGACTGGTTTGCCGGTGATTCACCTCGACGTCCACTACTGGAAGCCGGGCTGGGGGCGACCGTCGGACGACGAGTGGCGAGAACGGCAACGCGCGCTGCTCGCTGGCAAGGCTTGGATCATCGACGGCAACTACAACGAGACGCTTGCCCTCCGGCTCGAACGCGCCGAAACCGTCGTCTTTCTCGATAGTCCTTGGTGGTTGTGCGCGAGTCGCGCGTTTGTGCGGGGGCTTCGCAAGCCCGTCGGCGAGATGCCCGAGGGCTGCGAGGACTCGATCAAGCGACGGTTGCGCGACGATTGGGGCGGCGTAGGGAGGATTTGGCGCAACCGCCGTTCAGAACCTGAGTACGCTCGCTCCGAGATCTCGCGGCACGGGTCTCACACGACGGCGCACGTGCTCCGTTCGCGGCGGGAGGTGAAGGCGTTTCTCAATGCTGTCTGCCGCTAGATAGCACAATCCCCGCCCTGGCAGCTCCGCCAGAATACGAATGGACGAGGCAACCTCCTGCGGCGACGCTTGCGGAAGCGGTGGTATTAACGGTTGACGAGGTTCTCCAGTGCGGTGCCTCCGCCCCGAGCCCAATGCACCAGGGGATGAGCGTCGATCCACCGGCTGACGGCGCGTCGGGCGCGTTCTGCTATTGGCTGGCGGTGGCGGACGCGAACCAGGATTCGATCTCAGCGAAGTCCGTATCCGACAGCACAACCTCGAGGGCTCGGGCGGCCAGTTCCAGGTGTGGCGATCCACGGGCAGGACCGGTGACAACAGCGGTCACCTCGCGATGGTGCAACAGCCACGCGAGAGCAAGGGCACCGCATTGGACTCCGTGTCGGCGCTCCGCGTCAGAGCGGAGTCGATCGATCGCGTCGTACACGGCGGGGGTTAGCAATTCATCGACCCCGTCGGGGCGCAGCGCCATCCGGGAGTCTGGGGGTGGGGTGACGCCGCGTTGGTACTTCGCGGTGAGTGCACCGCCGGCCAGGGGCGAGAACGGAATGAAGGCCAGGTCGCGCTCGGCGCAGATCGACCGCACGGCTCGGTCGTCTTGGGGTCCCATCAGGCTGTAGGCGTTCTGCACGACTTGGTAGCCACTGATGCCAAGTCGTTCGGCTGCGTCGAGGGCGGCCGTGAGCTGGCCGGCATCAACGTTCGACGCGCCCACGTAACGGCAGCGGCCGCTGGCGCGAATCGCCTCGAGCCCTAGGAGTGTCTCCTCGATCGGTGTGGCGTCGTCGGGCGCGTGGGTGAGGAGGAACTCGACAGTGTCGACGCCAAGTCGTTGAAGGCTGCCCGAGAACCTCTCTTCGAGAAAGGCGGCGTCGAAGCGGCCGTCTGACCCGTCGACGTACGGCGGCGCAACCTTGGTGGCGATACGAACTCGACCAGTGACGGCCGAGTCGCGCTCGAGCAGCCATCGGCCGATCATGATCTCGCTCGCACCGCCGGCGTAACGCTCGGCAGTGTCGAACAGTGTGATGCCCAAACCAACTGCTTCGTCCATCGTGGCGAACGCCGACGGCTCGTCCAGTCCACGACCCAGGAGTTTCGGGCTCCCGCCAATCCCGCCGAACGTGCCGCAACCGAGCACGAACCTGCCGTAGCCCCAGAGTGGTGGTGTGGCCACGCTCATCACTGTAAGGAAGTCTCGCCTTCACACACGGATTGTTGGACGCCAAGACTGATCTCAGGTGCGGCTGCCAGAAGGGGTTGTGTTAGTGATTGACGAGGTTCTCGAGCTCGGTGGGACCGCCGTCCGCCCAGTGGATGATGTGGTGTCCGTCAATCCCTAAAGGTAGGTTTATTAGGATCAGGTGACAGGACGCTCGGGTGCGCAAGGATCCTGTGTCGCGTCCCATTGCGGAGGCTCCGAGTTGTGAGGACTATTGGCCCCGCACATGGGCCAAAGGCTGGGAACCTCCTAAGCGTTTCTGCCGTCATGAGGACATGAAGCGTCGCTGGCTGCCCCTGACTGTCCTCGTTGGGGTCCTGATTGTGGCCGGGGCCATCGCCGCGGTGGCTGTCGCCAGTCGGGCATCCCCATACGCTGAGTTCGTCGCCCAGGATCACTTTCCGTTCTATCCAAGGGACGTGACGCCGACCGTCTTCTTCACGATTGCCCCGGCAACGTGAAGTGCTTCTTGATGCGACTGATTCGGTGCCCCGTCCCCTGGCGTTGGGACTCCGGTTGACACATGGGCGATGTAGGAACGTCCTCGGCTCATGCTCCGCGCAATGACCATGTGCAGCGAGACGCTGAGATGCTGAGTCGTTACGAAGCCGGAGAAACCCTGACGAGCATTGGAGCCAGTCTCGGACTAACGCGAGAGCGGGTACGACAGATCGTGAAGCGATCCGGCGCCGAGATGCCCCGGAAACGTCGGTGCGCGGTCGCAGACTGCTAGAAGCCGCGGAGCTGGCCGAGGAGTTTCTGTCACGGCCACCAGCTCCGCTTTGAACGCTACGGCGATCCACTAGGCACCAGGCCGCCGACTCCTCTGCGTCGTCAGCAGCACGGCACCTTCCCTTGCTACCGGGACGGCGGCTGCCGCTGTGACCTTTGCCGAAAGGCAAGTGCGGATCAGCGTCGAGAAGGATTCCACCGAGCGCACCCAGAGTGGCGATACATGCCGTCGAAAGGCGCGCATTCCGTGATCCACAACCCACCCGCGGGATAGAAAGGAAACGCCGCCAGAACCGCAATCACCCCGACCGACGGGATAACCCAGAGCTCCCCGACCACCCCCGCCCGGTGGCCCAGGATGCTGACGCATCCTGAGCCACCCGAGCGGGCGGCGGGGTCGGGTCACGACCTGTGGTTGATCCTGCCGCGCGAGCTAGGGGACTACGTAGTTGACGGATGTTCCCCAGTTCGCGTTGCCGTCCCTGGTCCCATTGCAGGTTCCGATCGTCAGGGTGAACGCGGCCCCTGTGCAGTTCCGGTACTGGATGTACTCGTTAGCGAAGTAGATCCGCCCGCCGGAGCCCGGCAGGAAGATCCCCCAGCTGTAGTCTCCCCAGCGGGGGCGGGTGGTACCCGGGTAGCCCTGGTACTCGCTGAAGCCGTCTTGCGGGGACTTGCCCTTATCAGCGATGTTGATGGTGGAGGTCAGCAGGCCGCTCGAGGTGCTGGTCAGCCGCCCGAACGCGGTGCTCGGGTAGAAGCCGCCATTGTTGGCACCGGTCGGCCCGCCGTTGCCGTTCACTGTGAACAGCATGATCGCCTTGCCGTTACCACCGGTACCTTCCGCCGCCATGGCCGGCATTTCCAGGTCCTCGTGCTCCGCCGAGACATACCCCTGGTTGGTCAGAGTGAACTTGCCGGTGCTGTCGAACGAATTGGTCCCGACCACCCAGTACACCGCGGACTGGTGGATCTCAGCGTTGGCTCCGCGATATGTCTGGGCGAGTTCGGTGTTGGTGGCCCCCCACAGCTGACCCTGCGACTGCGAGACCTGCGTCATGAAGTCGCCGTTGGTAGCGATCCCGCCCTCCGGGCAGGAGGCATCTGTACTCAGCCCAGCCGCCCCGCACTCATCGCCCAGCGGTATCGGACCGGCCTTCTGTGGACTGGCGAGATTCTCAGGCCCGTAGTACCGATCGACGCCAGAGAAGCGTTGGCCGCTGAAGCGAATCGCGCCGCACGCAGCGCAGCCCGTGCTGTTGAGAGCGGAAAGCCCGGTCCAGGCCCACGCTGCGAACCGGTTGTCACCGGAGGTCGGCAGCGGTACGAAGCCGTAGAAATCCAGCGAGCCGAGCATGAACCCGGTCCCACCATTGCTGTTGTCGAACTGCCCGGCGTCTGCCGGCTGTGCCGGGATGACCGCGACCCAGCAGGTGATGCCACCCTCGTGGAGCACCTTGTCGCGGGCGCAGGTCCCGTCCGGGGTGGCAATGAGGCCCATGTTCTCCCTCGCCACCGTGACCTTCGGGTTCGGCTTTCCGTGGGACAGCAAGACCGGAAGCCCCTGCTCGAGAGCGGACTTGTTGAAGGCGAACTCCTGCGCGCCGTTGAAGAAGCCACCGCCGAAGCCGGGCGCCGCCCCGCTGAGCGGGAATTCGTCGTAGAACATCAGGAAGGCGTCCCGGGTCACCGAGATCTTCGCGAAGTCGTTGAGCAGGTAGGGGGAGCCCGGCTCGGCCGGGTTGTAATCCGCACTCGAGAAGTACGCGTGGTACCCGCCGAGCGGGTCGGAGTTGTCGGATACCGCGATGCCCTCGTAGCAGTCGTTGGCCACAGCAGAGAAGCACCCGGTGAACGCGCCCCCAGTCGCCTCGGGGCTCGCCGAGACGATCTCGGTGATGAACCAGTGCCCGCCGTTAGCGGAGTCATAAAGGCAGGACGGATCCCCGCCGCTGCTCCAATTCAGGCCGGTGAGCCCCATGATCGTGTCGAGCGAGATCGGCGAGGATGCGCGATGCAAGGCGGTGTTGAAGACCAGGATCTCGCCGATGTTGTTGGTCTCGACCACGCGTCCGTTGCCGGCGCACAGGCCCTGGTCTGGGGGCTCAACGTCCTTGAATTCGTTGGCCGTATGCTCGGCGCTGTCGACCGCGTTCAAGCCCTTCACGCCGGTGGCGCCACCCGCTGATGCGCTGATGCGATCGCAGCCTGGGCCGAGAGGAACGCAACTCACGGAAGGCACCGGGAATGAGGCGACCTGGGTGAGAGCACGCTTGGCGGCCGCAGAGAGATGCAAGGGATGAGCATTCGGCGACGCCATGGCGTGTGGGCGCGACGCGATCCCCGCTCCCGCCCCGGTGGCCGATGTGGCCGCCGCGGTAGCTGTTGTGCTGACCGGGCCGCTCAGCAGCGAGCAACCGCTTGCGCAGCCGGTGGCGGCCGTACCGACGAACGTCGGCGAGAACTGTCCCAGGCTCGATGTTGTGATCGCGGTTGCCCGGGCCCCGGTCGCGCTCGCGGTAGCCGCCCCCCCGAAGGCCGTGAGCACTGCCACCAGAAGCGACAGCAATGACAGCAGTGCAACCCGCCTGCGCATGATGATCCCACGCATGGCTTCCCCCTTGACTGAACTCCTATTGACCCTCGCGCGCGCCAGTCTGATGAATGCGCGGCGGTGTCAAGGCGGTCAGATTCCGGTCGTGGGACAGCCTCGTCAGTGGCCTAACCCCCCGTTGCTATGTCGTGGTCGGCGAAGGCCTCTGGACGGACCGCCGACTTCCTTATGCCACTGCGACGAAGTCATTTGGCGAACGGTGTGTGCGCCACGCGGTCACCGACCGTGTTCTCCGGAACGCGAGTCTGAGCCTGCAGCATCGCGATCATCCTGAGGACGGCTGCGGCCCGGCCGGCGTGGCCGCAGACGTGGCGCGTGCCGGAGGCGCGGCGCGCGCGAGCTGCACCCGCCAAGTCGAGATCTGCCTCGACGTGCTCGCTGACCTCCTCGATAACCCCGGCGGGCAGGTCGGTGAACGCGAAGCCGTCCTCACCCTCAGTGTCCTGGTCGGCGCGATCTCCATGGCTCGGGCCGTCGACGACCCGGATCTGTCCCAACAGATACGGACCCGCACCGCAGCCGCATGGAAAGCTCGAACCCCGAACCAGGGGTATTCGCGTTCGAGTGTGTTAATTGCACGCTGGGGTGAGCCAGAGCCCTCTTCCAAAGAACGTGAGTGCTCCTGGACTAGACGTGCCCGCCCGCCGCTGCGAAGGCTCTTCAGCGATAGTTGGATTGGCGGTCAGGTGCCCCCGCTGCGCCCTCGTACTTGAAATCAGTGGCGAAGCCGCAGCGCTCGTGAAGCTCCCACTGGAGCGGCGGGTCATTCACCCGCAACTCGTCGGCGACTACTTCCTGACCCGGTCGATCCAATCCAGGGATGCCACATGCGACCGGCGCGGGCGCGTCCACCGGGATTGTCGCCGACACGCTCACGAACGTGGCCGCCCTGATGAACCATCGTCCGGGAACATGCGACAAGCGAATTCGAGCCCGACGGACCTCGTGCACAGTGCCGATGGCTGGCAGCGAAGTTTTCAAGCGCTGTGCCTCCCGCCCGGCCGAGGAAGATCGAAGTCAGCGAACCGTACTGGGCGTCGTCGGCTGTGTCGTCAATATACAGGCTGATCCGCCAAGGCGATCCCGGTTCATCGTCGTCGTACCACCCAGCCAGGACTACGGAAAGATCGCCGAGGATGACGTCGTCCGCCCGGCCCTCAGTGATGTGCCAGGAAAGGGCGAACTGACAGATGCCGAATGTGGAGCGACCGCCGGCACGGTCGCCTACGGTGCGGCACGGGCAGATGGCGTCGCAGTTGCACGCCTCGAAGTAGCTGCCCCTCAGGTTCCATGAAGTCGGCAGCGACAACACCGAGGTCACCTAGGAGACTGCTGAGCAATCGGCTTTCCGATCAGCGGTGAGCGACTGAACGATCGGGAAGCGTGGACCGTGCCGGCGTTTGGGGGGAAAGCGTGGCGGTCAGGCCACCGCCCACCCGTCCGG
>Ga0116221_1000094_pt1 | contig 65180 bp, 57 predicted proteins | sample Sb_taG_5_FD_88965 | JGI IMG/M metagenome (GOLD analysis project Ga0116221, IMG submission 88965) | Peat soil microbial communities from Weissenstadt, Germany - Sb_50d_8_FC metaG | ecosystem: Environmental > Terrestrial > Soil > Wetlands > Peat | place: Germany: Weissenstadt | collected 2010-09-21 | reverse complement strand
GGTCAACCTGATCCGGCTGGACGCCTGGTGGACCGGCAGGCCCCTCGACCGGACCCGGACCACCCACCTCCAGCGGCTTGACCTGTCCCTCGTCGCCTAAGTCCGGAATTAACCAACAGGGTCTGCGGAGGGCAGCGTCACGGAGCAGTGCGATGAGTCACGCAGCCCGCGGAACATCCTGATCACGTTGGCCGGATCTGCTCGATGCTGGCGGTTCAGGCGGCATGACCTTCGGCGATGCGGCACCCGGCCAGCGGTTCAAGCGCGACCGGGTCCGGCGCGCAGGCACTCTCCAGACAGCGAAACCGTCCGGTGATCAGGGACACGAGCTCCACTTCTCCGGTATGGCTCCGCATCCCGGGGCGGCCCGGTCAAGATCGTTGACCGCGATCACTCCTTCAATATCCGTCATCCGACCGATGTCTCGCGCTGAAAGTTTCACCAGTATTTGTACTGCGAGCACGGCACGATCAACCGTTGACAGTTTGAGCGAATCTGCCCGGACTGGCTGCGCAGGCCGTGACCTGCGCTGTTCAGACCGGCTCGACCAGCCCGGCAAGGAATCAGATGGACACGATGGCGCCAACCCGCCCAGCCGTGCGGAACCTGCGCCGCACCTCGCTGGCCGCAACACCGGCCGCCGCGGCCGAAGCCCGCGGCCAGGTAAGGGAGGCCATATGTGCCTGGGAGGTGCCCGTCGATCAGCCCGTCGCTGCCCTTCTCACCAGCGAACTGGTGACCAACGCGATAATGCACGGACCGAATCAGACGATCACGCTGGTCATCACCAGCGGCTGCGACGAATTACGCGTCGATGTCCACGACACGTCGCGATCCGCGCCGGCGCCGGTGGATGCTCCGGTCGACGCCGAGGCCGGGCGGGGCCTGATGCTTGTCGCGAGCCTGTCGACCGACTGGGGCTTCTACCGGACCCCTGCGGGCAAGGCCGTGTACTTCACTCTCGCGTTCTCCGACGATCCAGACGAGGGCTGCGACCGCAGCCCTAAGGACCGCCGCGGCCATGTCCGGTAGTCATGAGCCCGCGGCTGGTCCACCCAGACAGGCCCTGCGCACCATTGAACTCAACTCCCTTGCCAGGTCACTTCGAGGCGATGGTGCGCAGGGCCGCTTCACGAGCGATGTCTATCCGCGAATGCACGTCGAGTTTCTTCAGAATGTGGGAGACGTGGGTCGCGACGGTACGCGGCGACAGGAACAGCCTGGCGGCGATCTCCGGGTTGGACAAGCCCAGTTCAACGAACGCGGCGACCTTCATCTCGGTCGGCGTGAGGCTGTCCCAGCCGCTCCGTGCCCGCCGGTGCTTCGCGTGCGGCCCGCGGCGGATGCCATGAGCCCGGAACCTGGCTTGTAGCCTGGCCACATCCGCGGCGGCACCGAGCGAGGTATAGATCTCCGCGGCACGGGCGAACGCAGCACGCGCCGGGCCCCGGTCATCGGTGCCGACGAAGTCTCCGGCGGCTGCCTCCAGTGCCTTCGCGCTCGGCAGTGGCCGACCGGCTTCGCCATAGCAATCGGCGGCCCGTAGCAGTCGGGTTGCGTCATGATCAATCAGGCCGCGGCAGTAGAGCGCGTTCGCCTGCCGATGGGGGATCGCGGAGTCGGCGGCGAGCGCCGTGGCATGCTCGGCGATGGCCTTCGCGGTGCCTATGTCGCCGATCGTCGTGGCCAGGCGGACAGCGTCGGCAAGGAGGTCCTCGATCTCAAGGAGCTCCTCGGTGTTGTCGGCGAACCCGGCTGTCAGCTCAGCAAGCGCCTCAGGTAGCGCGTCGGACTGCTCACGATCCAGGCTGCGGGCGAGCGCCAGCGGGCCGACCACCCGGTTGCCGAGTTGCGTGGCATGCGGGACGGCGGCTGCGATGTGGCGGCGCGCCGCATCGATCTCGCCGCGGTGGAAGCAGATCACGGCCGCGATGCCGAGGTCGCAGCAGGCCGCAGCGGGCTCCTTCAGGTCCTGGTGCAGGACCTCCACCTCGGCGATCGCCTCGTCCCATTGCCCGGTGTCGAACAGCAGCTGGCCCAGTGCGCTGTGCGCCTGAGCCAGCCGGACCATGGTCCCGACCTGATGCGCGAGCTGGCGTGCCTCCCTGGCCGCGGCCAGGGCATCCTCGTGCTGGTCGAGCGTTCCGAGGATGACGGCCTTGTTGATCTGGAGCAGCAGCCGCAGGTCGGTCAGGGCCGGGTCGGCCTGGGTCACCGTCAGCGCCCGGTCGAACAGCGGCAGCGCGTCGGCCATCTGCCCCTGCACCGCGGTCACGATGGTCAGCACGTGCAATGCCCACCCCATCGCCCAGTTGTCGCCGGCCTGCGATGCCGCGGCGAGCGCGGTGGCGGCGACCCGGCCGGCCTTCTCGAGCTCGCCAAGGTTGCTGTGCGTCCGCGCCGCGAGGACCAGCAGCCGCGCGCGGTGCTTGTCCGAGATTCCCGGGAAGGCGAGCGCCCGGTTCAGCGTTTCCAGGGACTCGGCCGACCGGCCGAGCCTTATCCGGCACTGTGCGAGCGTCCAGTGCAGGTCAACGAGGAGGTCAGGCTCGACTACCCGCGCCAGCGCACCGTTCGCCACCTGCTCGGCCGCGGCCGCGTCGCCGACACGGTAAAGCGCGTCGGCGAGCCGACTGACAAGGCAGTCGTGCTGGGCCGAACCCGCCGGGGAGCTCGCGACTGCCTGGCCGAGGAGCTCAGCCGCGAGCCCCGGCGCCTGGCCGACGAGCAGTTCCGCGGCATCAGCCAGCCAGCCCAGTATCCACTCGTCCATCGGCTCGGCCGTGCCGCCAGATCCGCCAACTGCCCAGAGCAGCTGCCTGGCCACCCGGTCCGTCGGCGCGCCGGCCTCGGCGAGGGCACGCGCGGCGTCGCGGTGCAAGGCGGCGCGCACCGGCACCGGCATGTCGTCGTACAGCGCCGCGCGGATCATCGGATGCCGGAACCCGAGACCAGTGCCGTATTCGGCAAGCACTCCGGCGGCGCGCGCCTCATCAACGGCAGGGATCAGGTCCGCTACGCCACGACCCAGCACAATCGCCAGGTCCGGCACGGCGAAGTCCACGCCAAGCAGGGCCGCCGCCCTGAGCACCGCGCGCACCGACCCGGAAACGAATCCAAGGCGGTCCGCTATCGCTGCCGACAGCGAACTCGGTGCCTGACCGCTCGTCAGCACGGCGGCGCCCGCGTCGGTAACGCTAAGGCCGGAACTGCGAGCCAGCGCAGCGACCAGCTCGCAAAGGTAGAGCGGGTTGCCCGCCGCGCCGTCGGCGAGCCGCAGCAGCTTCTCGTCGGGCTCGCCGCCGACCAGAGTGGCTACCAGCTCGGCCACCGCCGCCTCGGTGAGTCCGGTGAGCTGAAGCCGCCCGGCATCACCCACCGCGCGCCGCAGCGCCAGCAGGTCATCGCGCTGCGGCACCGGGCGCATCATCCCGACCAGCAGCAGCGGCACCTGCCGCACCGATCGTGCCAGCCGCGCCCACAGCGCGACGCTGGCCTGGTCTGCCCACTGGAGATCGTCGATGACCAGGATCGTCGGCAGCTCGGCACACTGCTCGGCGATGAGTGCCAGCAGCTGCTCGGCCAGCGCAGCCGACACGTCCGTGCCGCGATCGGCACTATCCTCGCCACGCAAGAGCCGGACGATCGTGTTCCGCCGCGGATCTGTCGAGGGTTCGCGCACGCGCAATCCCTCTAGCAGGGGCAGCAGCGGTAACGCCTGCCCCAGCTCGTCACCAGCACCCCAGAAGACCTGAAGGCCGGCTTCCGCCACGTCGGCCAGAGCTGCACGTACCAGTGCCGACTTGCCGATTCCCGGTTCACCCTCGATCAGCACCGCGTTGCCACGTCCGGCGGCAGCCGTCGTCATGAGCCTGACCAGCATCGTCATCTCATTGTCACGGCCGATGAGCGCACCGGCCAGGGCCTCGGCGGGCACGGAGCGAACTTTACTACTAGAACATTAGTAATACAAGTGGTGCTTTTCGGTCTAAGTCCATCATTCTAATATCCGGGTCGGCAGCAATGGCAGTGCCAGCGCCACTGCACCGCGTGATGCAAGTTGTCCGTGACCTTGCAGCGCACGAGCAGTGAACATTCCTCGGCATGAAGACGTGAATATTTCCGCACTAAGTCGCGGCTAATTGTCGCCGCAGATTTCAGTATTTCCAAATAGCCGTCTGAGGTGCATAAAATTGTCGGAAGGTGGGGAATTCTCCACCTGACATAGATGCGCCGTGCAGGCCAGCCAGACCGGGCGACCTGGCTGCTGGCCTCGGGGAATCGCGATGGAGGAGTCATGCGCATCGGACGAGCAATTGTCATTCCTGTTATCCTAGCGCTCGGCGCGGGCGGACCTATCCTGGCGGGCTCGGCAATGCCAACTGCAGCTGGGCACGCAGCCAGTCTGCACGTGCAGGCAGCTGACCCATCGGCAAAACCTGGTCTTCTTTACCACGCCTGACCCACCAATGCTTACGAGTAAAGGCCGCGCGGGACCAGGCAATCCGCGGTGCGGTGATCGCACGGTAATTGCCGTTCGCCGCCGACCTCGCGCCAGCGCGCCCGGCCGTCGACGCCGGTTCCGAGCAGCGCCATGCCGAGCAGCGCCATGCCGCGCAGCTCCATGCACACCGCCACATCACGCCCAGCCAACCTTGGGCCGCTGGCAGCACGGCCCGTGCGGCGTGACAGCGGCCACATGCACGCCGGCCACATCACGCCCAGGCGAGCTAGGGCCGCTGACAGCACGGCCCGTGCGGCGTGACAGCGGCGCGGGTCAATCCGCACTCGGCAGCATTGGGAGCGGACACCGCGCGTGGCGACGAGACGGCCTGATCCCTGGACGACGGGTGCCGCCCACCACCACTTGCTGACGTCATTGCCTCCTCCCGCGCGTCCTCGACATTGGCACCGAGGGCCCAGGATTGGCTACGCTGGTTCTCACTGTGCGGTGCTATGAGATTTTTATGTGACCTTCGGCTGAAGCCGATCACGTGGTTGGCGGCGACGGTCACGCCGGTACCGCTCAGGGGCGCCGACGAGGAGGATGCTGGAAAATGGCCATGCCAGGAAGTCCTATGGTGCGGCGCCGCCGGCTTGCGGCGGAGCTGCGCACCATCAGGGAAAGCAAAGGCAAGAGCGGGGACGCCGTTGCGGCGGCGTTGAGATGGTCACCGTCCAAGATCAGCAGGTATGAGCTGGCCAGAACCGGCATGAAGTTACGGGACGTCGAAAGACTGCTTGACTACTACGAGGTCAGCGGATCTCGTCGCGCGCTTCTTCTCAACCTCGCCCGAGATGCGGCGCAGAAGGGATGGTGGGAAGAATTTGCCGATAGCATTTCGGCCGATTATCAGCAGTTCATCGGCCTTGAGCATGAGGCAAGTTCGATCGCTATCTGGCACGTTGAGGTCGTACCCGGTATTTTGCAGGCGGAAGCCTACGCGAGGCACATAATCAGCGGCTACAATCGGGTCGAGCCGATAGCACCAGGCTTGATCGAGCGGCTGGTCAAGGTCAGGATGCAGCGCCAGCAGATGCTGACTCGCGAGCCGTGGCGGCAGTTGGCAGTCGTACTCGACGAGTCGATCCTGAAGCGCCGCGTGGGCGATGACCTGGTGATGTATGAGCAGCTCCAGCGGCTTGCGCAGGAGGCTGACCGGCCAAACGTAACGTTGCAGATCCTGCCGCTTGACGCACAGCACCCGGTCTTCGGAGAATCATTTGTCATATTTGGCTTCGGGCCAGATAATGATGCTATTTTGCACGATGTAGTATGCACTGAGCATTTGAGGAACGACTTCTCAGTAGAAGGCGAAAGGGAAACTTACCTCCATAGGCTCGCATTTCAAATGCTCGTGGGTGCGTCGCTCGACCAGGCGTCGTCCAAGGCGCTCATACTCGAAACAGCTGAATCGTATTGGCAAGATTCCTAGCGGAAACGCTAAGTGGCTGATAGAGTACCTTGCGTATTCGCCCGCTTTTCGGATAAAGCCACACGACATTCAGCGAGGTAATAATATGAGCGGATTACGCCTGGCGGGTACCCGGAAGGGCCGAGTCCAGGTTCGTACCGCTACGGGCGGAGCGCGCCAGCCTGCTGCCCAGGTAAGCCAACGGCGATATCAGGGGCGGGAGTCCGCGCCAAGCGGTGGGGGGTCATTGCCTCCCCGTACGGCGCTGGACCTAGCGGCGAGTCCTGGGCCGCCCTAGCATTCGGCGTTGCAGCCAGACCGAGCGCGATCATCGCCACCGCTCGACGCGGCCAGCATCAGCCGGATCGTCGACTGAAGAGCCATGCCCGCTGATCGCGGTCCAGCTGCTATCGAGCACCACCCCTCGAACATCGCTAGCCGGGCACAGTCCCGCCGCTGCGTCGCGGGCCCGGCAGCAGCGCGGACTCCGGCGATTCAAGCGGCCAGACCCGGCCCGTGCCCGCAACGGTTCCCGTCCCGCCCATGTGGACCGTGCGCGGACACAGATGAAGCTCAAGAGACATGAGTGACAATCGAGGCCACTGCTGCTTAGATAGCACCCATCACAAGGTGCCTCATACGACACCTACATGTTCATTGATCGCTCTAAGTCACTAATCATTAGATTAAGGGAGGTAAGAACGTGAGTACACTCACGCCTGGCGGCGGCCTGGGAAGACAGGATTCAGGCTGGATCAAGAGCTCTCTGAGCTTTGCCAACAGCAACTGCGTCGAGGTGGCGAGCCTGCCTGGCGGCCAGATCGGCGTTCGCGACAGCAAGGACTCCGACGGCCCGGTGCTCCGGTTCACATCCGGCGAATGGGATGCCTTTCTCGGAGGAGTGCGAAACGGAGAATTCGACAGTTTCAGTTAGATATGATCCTTACCGGCAGAACTCCGTAAAATAGGAGGCCTAGCCCGCCAGCCGTAGTTCGTGATCTTGGGCGGGCTGGCGCTTGATGTGAAGCGGCCACCGTTTGATCATCGTGACGACACGTGATGATCATGCGGTGGCCGCTGGCCTTAGCCAGGGTGACTACTTGGGATGTTCGATGACCTGATGGGTCGTCGCGGCCCGGTTCTGCGCTGGGCCTCCTAGCGTCGGTAGACCACCCCGGCCAAGTTGGCCTGTGCATTCCAGCAGATCGGCCAGCTTGGTACGGCGACGCCCTGAGCCGCACCGGCTTGCGTCTGTGACCTGGGGTGCAAGGTAGGCGTCAACACGAATGCAAGATGGACGTCCGGATCGGCCGCGCACGCTTGTCCTGCGGTTCCTGCCTGGGAAGCCGCTGGAGCAAGCTACCGGAGGACGATATGGCATGCGGGAGTGGGGTGCGCCAGAGGTTCGGTCTGCGTGCGGCAAGGGGTCAGGCCGTCAAATGTCAGCGGACTGTACCGGTAACGCAGACCGTCATCGAGGGCCTGCGCCTGGCGGCCATCAGGCCGCCGCTGGAGTGCGACCGGCGGGTGCAGGAGGTTAGCGCAACGGCCCAGGGGAGGTCTCCGTGGGCCTGAACCAGGGTCGAACCCCGCTGGACTCTCGCTGGCGTATTCCTGGTCGCGGCCGGTCGGTTGGCCGTTCCCGCAGCCAGGAGCCGGGCGAGGAGTCATCCGCGTTCTCGTCTTTCCATTCCTGCCCGGTGGCGGCGGACGACATTTCCTGCCCGGTGGCGGCGAACGACATTGAGGCCGGCTTCGCCGCTGACCTGGCCGCGCTTGCGGGCGGCTGGTCCATCGCTGGCGATGGCTCGTTCACCCTAGACCGCCTATTCGTCAGCGCCGAGCGGTTCATCACGCTATTCCACACCGAGAATCGCGCGGGGCCGCCCGACCGGCGGCTCCGGCAGGTCCACCGCGAGATCGAAACCACGGGCACCTACTGGCACACCCCGGCTGAGCTGGCGTTCGGCGCACGGGTTGCCTGGCGGAACAGCTCGCGATGTATCGGGCGGCTGTACTGGCACAGCCTGCAGGTGCGCGACCGCCGCGAGATCACTGCGGCATCTGACATCGCCGCCGAGTCGATCCTGCACCTGAGTCAGGCTACGAATGGCGGCCGAATCCGGCCGATGATCACCGTATTCGCGCCGGACGCGCCGGACCGGCCAGGTCCGCGGATCCTCAACCCACAGCTGATCCGGTATGCGGGCTACCAGACCGCCGACGGTGCCGTGATCGGCGACCCCGCGAACGCGGATATCACCCGCCTTGCCCTCGCTCTCGGTTGGCCAGGCGGCCGGTCGGCCGGCCGCTTCGACATACTACCGCTGCTCGTGCAGCCGGCCGACGCGCCAGTCACGCTGCACGAACTGCCTGCCGACGCGGTACTCGAGATACTCATCGGACATCCAGAGTTTGACTGGTTCACCGACCTCGGGCTGCGGTGGTATGCCGTGCCGGTGATCAGCGACATGTACCTGGAAATCGGCGGCGTCTGCTACCCGGCCGCGCCATTCAACGGCTGGTACATGTGCACGGAGATCGGATCGCGGGACCTCGGTGACAGTGGTCGCTATGACCAGCTGCCGGTGATCGCAAGGCACATGGGCCTTTCCACGACCAGCGACCGGAACTTGTGGAAAGACAAGGCAATGACCGAGCTCAACCTCGCGGTCCTGGATTCGTTCAGCGCCGCCGGTGTGACGATCTCCGATCATCACACCGAGTCGGTCCGCTTTCTCCAGCATCTAGCGCGGGAAGAGCGGCAGGGCCGGGTGTGTCCGGCGGACTGGACCTGGATCGTGCCGCCAGCCGCATCTTCTGCGACCCCGGTCTTCCACCGGTATTACCAGAATTTCGACCAGACGCCGAATTTCTACCGCCACCCGCCACTCGCCAGCCGCCAGGCTAGACCCGGTCAGGCTGAAGCCGGTCAGGCTGAAGCCGGTCAGGCTGAACTCGACCAGGCTGAACTCGACCGGCTTCCTCGATGGCAAGCCAGCAGCGACCGCAGATAGCCAATCCGCTGGCGCACACGAGAAAGGCACGTGCGCCGAACCTTAGTACCGTATGTCAAGAGCGTCGGTATGCCTTGCCATCCTTGGCCGGTGGCCCGGCGATGGGCACGCGCTCTGCTGCTTCCTGGAGTGAGGCCGCGTCCTTGCGCTCCCACTCCTCGATACCTCGCAGGACGCCTTCGGTGTAGGCGCGCAGGTGCGCCCGGTAGACATCACTGTAGGTGCGCAGATACGCGAGTTCGGCTTGGGCGGCCCGTCGTTCCTGGTCGGTCTGCGGCCCAGGCGCGGCGTTTAGCGCGGAGACCGCTGCATCGCGAGCCTTGGAGTGAGCCTCTTCCATGAGCATGTCCGAATACTGCTCGGCCTCTCGCATGATGTCATCGCGGCGCAGCCTGGCCTCCTCGGTTACCCGGCTGCTGTAAGCCTGGGCGTCGGCCACGTACCGGTCGGCAGTGAGTTGGGCGGTTGACAGTATCCGCACCGCATGCACGTGCGCGTCTGCCTCACCGAACAGCACAGACTGCTGATCACCATTGGACTGTCCGGCGATGATCCTCCGGCGGAGCCGCTGAACGTCCTGCCACAAGGATGCCCGCTCGTTCACCAAGCGCACGAACTCGGCGTGTACCACGCCCAGGAACTCCTGAACGGCCTCCTCCTCGTAGCCACGCCGCCCCAGCCGCGACAGTGGAAACGCCACGGTCTGCAACTCGTCGGGAGTCAGTCTGTTGTTTTCGTCGAACCATGCTGTTGTCAAGGCTCGCTCCAGCCGAAGTCCTCGATATGTATGTGATCCTGTGCCATGCCCGCTGCGGCCAGCCGAGCGACCGTCGTCTGGACCATCTCAGTCGGGCCGGCCAGATATGCCTCGTGCCCTGACCAATCGCCGTGCCGGGCCACCACATCAGGGAGGCTGCCGGTCTCGCCGGCGAACTTAGAGTTGCCAGATACGACGGGCGTAACGGTCAGCCATGAGTGCTGGGCGGCCATCTTCTCCAAGCTGTCCAGGTCATAGAGTCCGTCGGCAGTCCGGGCGCCGAAGAACAGGTGCACCTTCGGCGGCTGCGGCAGAGCCGTCAGCTGATCGAGCATGGCTTTCAGCGGGGCAAGCCCGGTACTTCCCGCGACTAGCAAGAGGTGCCGGCCGGAGAGGGGCTGTGCCAGCGTAAGTACCCCGATGGGCGATCCTAGCCTGAGCTCGGTGTCGACGATCGCGGCGCTGGTAAGCGCCATGCTCACCGCACCGCCGTCGATCAGCCGGATATGGAACTCAAGGAGCCCGTCGCTACGCGGCGCGTTCGCCATGGAGTAGTAGCGCCATAGCTTCGGGCGGGTCGGGCATTCGAGTGCCACAGACTGGCCCGGCAGGTAGTCAATTCGCGGCTCTGGCCGGACAAACAGCACGGAGACATCGAACGCCCTCCGCTCACAGGCGACGACCGTGCCCCGCCACCAAGGCGGATGCACTTGCTCATCCGCCCGCGCCGCCGCGGTCATGACGGAGCCGATGAGCCCGTAGGCTGCCTTCCAGTCTGATGCCAACCCCGGTGACCAGGCCGGTCCGGAGAAGTGCTCTAGGGTGGCTAGCAGACTGTCGCCAACGGCGTCGTAGTGGTCGGCGATAACGCCGAACTTCCGATGATCACGGCCCAACCCCTGAAGGAACGTGGTCAGCTCGTCAACGCTGTCTACCTGCGCAACGATCTTCACCAGTGCATCGACGAGGTGGCCGCGCTGCGCCGCCATCGAGACCGGAAACAGATCCCGCACCTCAGGATGCTTGATGAATAGGTCCGAGTAGAAGAACAGCGGTAACTCGTCACCGTGCATCGCGACATGGGCGAAGCTTTCCCGCAGCCGGGCAACATCCAACGGTCCTGCCTCTCTCGTCCGTCGCCGCCAGTGGACCCATCTCGGCACGCTGACCTCCGCCCTGAGAGATCCGGTCAACTATTGCACGCTGGATCGCGGCGGCACTTGCACGTCAAATGTTCTGCAAGCTGCACGGCAAAGACATCCGTCAGGTGACGGATCTTTTGGCGGGCGAGCGGGCGGGCCGGGCCGGAGGGGCGACCTCGTTGCCGGTCAGGGGGACCTGCCCGTCCGGTTCGGGGTCGGGCGGGCGCGGCGCTGGTGGCGATGGTGATGACGCCGCTGGCCCGAGGCGAACCGCCGGCTCGCGTTCGCTCGGCTGCGGGCGATTGTCAGAACGGCTCGGGGACGATTAGGACTGCACGAGACCAACCGCATCGGTATCAGCGTGCCTGTCCAGCCGAGTGATCGGCGACCTTGGCCCCAGCGCGGAGGCCTTGGACAACATGACCAGGTCGGCCATCGGGTTCAGTTCCTGCCACTGCGGGCGTGGGCAGCACCCGGGCGGACTACGAGATGCGGCGGCCGAGGGCTGGTTTCGTGGTCTCTATGCGGATTCGCACCGACTCGGCCTCTGGTACGCCGAGCCGTTCGAAAATGTCCAGCGCCTGCCTAAATACGATCCTGGCCTCGTAGGGCCCTCGCGTGCTAAGCGTCGTTTCCGCGATTCCTTCGAGGATTTTGGCCTCCTCGTATGGGTCACCGATCTCCCTGGCTAGCTTGAGAGCGGCGTGATAATGATCAGACGCCTCGCCGTGCTGGCCAGATCTACGATGTACGTCGGCTATCCCGCGAAATGCGGTGACCTGCGCGGACAGGTTTCCGATCTCCTCGGCGATCAGTCGCGCCTTCTGGTAATGAATCAGTGCCTCATCATAGCATTCTGCGCTTTGATAGATTGCGCCGATGTCACAGAGTACGTCAGCTTCATTCGGAAGGTCGCCGATATCACGGTATATCTTGAGTGCCCGCCGGCAAGCAGCAAGCCCCATCTCATAACTACCCTTGTAACGGTGGACGCTGCCTATATTGTGATACAGGATCGCCTGGTTCTGTGCGCCGCCCATCTCGCCAAAGATTTCTAGTGATGCCTCGAAGCTTTCGAGCGCATCCCTGTGGTAGCCACAATGCAGCTGCATCTTTCCCAGATTGTTGAGGGTTTTCGCCTCGCCGCGTCTGTCTCCGACGTCACGGTAGAGCGAAAGCGCGTTGCGCAGGTTACCCATTGCTTCCGGGTAGCGCCCCAGATGCCAGCAGGCGATGCCGGAGTGACTCAGAGTATTGGCCACGCCATGGCAGTCCCCGGCGTCGCTGTATAGCGTCCTTGCCTCGTGAAAATAGGCGAGGGCCTCGCGGGAACGGGTTGCTCGCTGGTTGACCAGGCCTATTTGATCAAGGGCTTCGGCTAGGCCGTGCCGGTCGGCCAGCGACTGGTAGATCCCCGCAGCGTCTTCAGCTAGAACGCGCGTGGCCTCGTGGCGGCCGGTCTGCTGGCTCACCACGCTGAGCTCCAGCGACGCCCGCGCGATCCTGGCCGGGTCAGCGAGATCGCGGCACGCTTGCAGCGCCAGCGTGTGGGCAGCCAATGCTTCGTCCCAGTACCCTTTGATCTCCACGAAGCCGGCCAGCACGTGAATGAGATCGGCGCAATGCCGCTTCCGTTCGTGCCTGCCTGCATGCTGCGCGGCCTGCAGGATGTTGCGCCACTCCAACTCCAGCCATCCCGCTGCGTCTTCCTGCGTTCCTAGCGCCGGGCTGGCGACCGGTCGATAGATGACCGGCACGGGCATCCGGTGCCGGAACGGATGAAGTACCCGGTCAGCCTGATCGGCTGTATACAGGTAGTAGTCAAGGAGCCTGCCGACTGCCTGTCGCTGTTCGGGCGCTGGGTCATCCTGGGCAGCGCGGACGGCCGCGTATCCGCGGATGAGGTCGTGAAAACGGAACTGCCCGGCTGGGGCTCGAACCAGCAAGTGATGGTCGAGCAGGGCGGTCAAGGCTTTTTCCGCTTCGGCGAGGGTGCCGCCGCCCAAGGCGGCCGCGCCCTCCAGGCTGACGTCCGGACATGGGCTCACGCCCAGCCGGCGGAAGAACCGCTGGTGGTCGGGTTCCAGCGCACCGTAGGAGAAATCGAAGGCGCTCGTCACCTCCGGACTCGCCGGGCCTGTGCCGCCTAGGCGGGCCGGAGAGTGGGACAGTTCCTCGACCAAGTCGGCAAGCCCGAGCGAGTAGCCTTGCGCGAGCCTGCCGGCAGTCAGCTGGATCGCCAGTGGCAAGCGTCCGCACAGCCCCACGGCCGTGGCGACCTCATCTGGGTCACCGACCCTGCCCGGCCCGGCGATCCGCGTGAACAGCGCGACCGCGTCGTCGACAGACAGGACGTCGAGGGTGAGCACTCGGGCGCCCTCAAGGTCGGGAAGTCTGCGCCGGGCGGTGATCAAGATCAGGCACCCGCCCCGCACGGGCAGGAGCGGGCGGATCTGATCATGCCTTGCGGCGTCATCGAGAATCACCACCGCGCGCCGCCGGCTGAGCTGCGCTCGCCATAGCGCGGCACGCTCGCCGACAGTGTCAGGTATCTGTGCGGCCGGCACATTCAGCATCCGGAGCAGGCGGTGCAGCGCCTCGGCGGAGTCGAGCGAAGGGGTCCCTGGGTCGTGGGTATGAAAGTTGAGGTAGAACATCCCGTCCGGGTACTGCTCGGCCACCATGCGGGCAGCGTGGACCGCGAGCGTTGTCTTTCCCACCCCGGGCATGCCCTCGATCAGGCTGATCGCAGGGGCGTCGCCGTGCTCCCCGGCCAGCAGCGCGAGTTCCTCGCTGCGGCCAACGAACTCCACCGTCTCGGGCGGAAGCGTCTGCGGAGGTGACACCCGGCCGGGATGCCGGCTGGCCAGCCTGACGGCCAGCTGGGGGTCTCGGCGCAGGATGCGCTGATGGAGCTCAGATAGCACAGGCCCAGGTTCCGTGCCCTGCTCGTCGATCAGGCGGCTGCGGGTTTCCCGGTACAGGCTGAGCGCGTCACCTGGTCTGCCGCTCCAGTAAAGGGCCGCCATCTGGTGGGCGATGAATGTCTCATCGAGCGGATACCGGGCCAGCAGGCCGCGAAGCTCACCTACCAGGTCGGCGTGCCGACCAAGTTCCAGCTCACACTCGACGCGCTCCAGGATGGCTGCCCGGCGCTCCTCTTCGAGGCTGTCACGCATCCGCGCCACCCAGTCGCCGCGGACACCTGCCAGCGCCTGGCCGCGCCAGAGCCCGTCCGCATCGCGCAGCGCAATGGCCGCGCGATCGTAGTCGCCACTCGCGATCAGGGCATCCGCCTGCCGGCGCAGCCGCCGGAACTGATGCAGGTCGACGGCCTCGGGATCGACGTCGAGCACGTAGCCATTGGCGCGCCCGGCCAGCCGAACGCTGTCACCGACGGCCTGCCGGAGCGAGGCTCGAAGCCTGGCAACGTAGACCGAGAGGCTCTCGCGGGCCTTTGGCGGCGGCCGGTCGTCCCACAACCGGTCAATGAGGGCCTCAGCCGGAACTATCGTGCGCGGCATCAACAGGAGGATCGCCAGAACACTGCGCTCCTTGGCTGGCCCAAGGTCACATGGCTGTCCAGCCGACCACAGCTCAGTCGGCCCCAGGACCCGGAATTCCATGATCGTCCTGCATTCTCCCACCACCGCGGGCAGACTCAGAGCCTGTGCCAGAAAGGGACCTACAGAAACATCCTGGCCCCTCAATACCCCATTATGAGCTACGCTCACATGAATCCTGCAAGAACTAGCAAGAATAGAAAAATGACCACATACTTTCGGTGCTTCAAGTAGTGAAACTTTCATTATGAATTTCGCGTTGTCACCGCGCGCAAGCTTCCAAAGCCATATACCAGGAAGTATTCGAGTGGCAACTGGGACTGACGATGTCAGATAACGGCGAGGAGTTAGCCGGTACGGTGGTGCTGGTGGGTATGAGATGCCCAGCGGGATGCTTGTGGTTAAAAGGAGCTTGTGAGCTCTCTGGTAGCAGAAGAGGCGTTAGCATTTCAGCCGACTGTTCGGGGCAGGCGCGGGAATTGATGGCTCGACGGCCGCTGGCGAGCCAGAGCGAGCGGGCTTCGCTGACGTATCCGGGCCGCGCCGGTGAGGTCGCGAGGACCGCGTCCCGCCCCGCACGCGGGCTCGGCTGCACCGGCTGACCCGCTGGAGCGACACTCGGCTGCCATCACCATGCTCGCCAGCTTGCCATCACTCTCCGTATAGCACTCCTGATGTCTACCCGCACGCGTGCCTAGCCGAGGACACCAATCATCCATTTCTGCATGGCTTAGCGACGGCACTCCTGCCGCCGAGACACGACAGTGGTCAGTGTGGCGTGTGCGGCACCAGTTCCCTGTGCGCCGGAGCGGATCCCGACCAGGCCTGCCCGTACGTCGCCCGGATCGATCCAAATTTCATATCCCGAGACGGATCGTGGTGTAGTTTATCGCTCTTGGAGGACCTGGCATTCATTGTCGCCAATGAGGGGACCTTCTCCATGAAGACTCACAAACCGTTACGGTATGTGGTCATGCGGACCGTCGGATCGGTGCGCAACGCTCGCCGTGTACCCTCGGCGCGAACGGTTCGCGCCCAGGCAACGCGCGGGATTCTCATTCCAGCTCTCATGCTCGTCAGTCTCGGTACCGGAGCAGCGGCATCGGCGGGTCACGGCGTCGGTGGCCACGTTCATGTGAGCGCGCATCAGCCAGCGCACAGCCTTGCCCATCGGGCGAACACTGACTCGATTGGATCCTGCAAGATCTGGTTGTACGCCATCGACAACATGCCCTGGATGTACGCGCCCACCGCCAGCATGCCCTGGATGTACGCCATCACCAGCATGCCCTGGATGTACAAGCCCGTCGCCGGCCCGCCCCGGATGTACGCCATCACCAGCATGCCCTGGATGTACAAGCCCATCGGCAACATGCTCAGGATGTACGCACCCCAGGCGCGTCACGCGTCAAGGGCGCGCATCTGTCTGATGGCAATCCCGCTGGACAGGGGAGCGTAGTCGACGGTCATGACCTTCGGGCACGATCGCCGTCCTTCCGCTGGTCAAGTGTTGCCTAGCGCCGTGCGGCGATATTCCCGGCAACGCGACCGGTGCTGTCGTGACAGCACCGGTCGGCTGCCAGCGGTGGATCTGCGCCTCCAACGCGACATGGAGGGCAGCTACATCTCACCGAAGGCACCCCTCGGTGTCAGAACCCATGCCGACCCGCCTGAGTGCGGGTAGCCGGGCTGGATGGATCCGGGCTCGTCAGCCGCTTGGGAACCAGGCCCGTCGCAGGGCAGAGGTGCGGACGACGCGGATGATGAACACGATCAGGCCGCCGATGAACGCAAGCACCATCAGCGGCACCGCCGGCCAGACGATGCCAACGATTCCCCGCGCGATGCTCCCGCCGATCGCCAGGTCGGCGCCCGCGGCACCGGCTGCGCTGACCGCGAACGTGCCAGGCCGGGCAATGTCCAGCGTGAGGACAGCCCGGCCCTGATGCGAGCCCACGCTGTAGGTGACGGACGACTGGTAACGGCTCAGGCCGGCCACGGCTGCGCCAGGCGACGCGGGCGTGACGTGGACGTCAAAGGACGGGATGGTCCCGCTCTGGCCGCCCGGGCCCTCGTAGTAGACGATGTAACCGCCGCTGTGTCCCAGGGTCACCGTGCCGCCGGCCGGCAGCGGCACCCGCTGCAACCCGTTGACCGTGCCGGCGAACGAGAAGACGCTGTGAACCAGCCACCCGGCCGCGACGGCGAAGACGACCACCGCTACCAGGTACCAGATCCGGCCCGGCCGCAGCTTGCGCTGCTGGACCGCAGCATAACTCCCGGCCGGCGGCTGGTATCCGCGTCCTGACATGTAACCGGTCATGACCGCGGTACTCCCTCGCCGGCCGGCTCTTCAACCTGCGCCGCGGCCGCAGCGGCCGCTCTGAGCGTCTCGGCGTTGTTCGTGCTGCCTGCTCTCGACATCGTGACACCGATCGCTTCGCTGGCCATGCGGGCTGGCCGGCCCGCGGCACCGGCACGACCCGGGCGTGCCGTGAGAAAGGCGGCCCGGCGCGCCCGCAACGCCACCGGCAGCAGGCCTGCGGCGATGCCGGTCATGCGCCGTTCGCTGCGCCGACTCGGCAGCTCAGTCCCGTTCGGTTCGCTGCCGCGCCCGGTCGGCCTGGCGTTCGCCGCGACATTCTGCTCCAGCGTGCTTGTCTTTGGCTGGCTGACGTTCTGGACCGTCCCACGCGGCGGCTTTTCAGGCGCAGCCGCCGGAACGACGGCTGGCGGCCAGCAACTCGCCGCCGCAGCCTGGATGATGCACCTCATCATCTGGTGCGGCGTTGCCTGCAGGTGGCTGAGCCGCAACCGCGCCGCAGCGAGCATGTGGCCGTAGGCCACCCGAACACCAGCCGCGGCCGACCCGGTCGTCGAGCTGATGCGCGGCGCCGTTTCGAAAGATGCGCTTGCCGCGAAGACATTACCTTCGGCCCTGGCGGCAGATGACGCCCGAGAATCAACATCGTCAAAAAGGGTCATAGCTGTAAATCTTGATGTTGCGAGGTTCTGATGAAGACGCTCATAGTCGGCGCGGGCGTGATCGGAACCGTGTACGGAGCCCACCTGGCGGCCGCGGGGCACAAGGTCTGCGTGCTGAGCCATCGGCCGCGGACCGATGAAGTGGCTGCAGGAGGCCTGTCCGCCCGTGATGTCCTCGGTGAGGGGCAGGTCGACGCTGAAGCCGCCGTCGTGCCGGACGCCAGCGGGAAATACGACATCGTCCTTGTCGCGGTCCGGCGTGATCAGCTGGCGTCGGCCTGCGCCGGGCTCGCGGCCCTGGCCGGGAAGCCAGCCATAATCTTCTTCGGCAACAACTCTGCAGGCAGGCTGGGCATCACCGGCGACATTCCCGGCGATGTCTACCTCGGGTTCCCCGGCGTCGGCGGCGTCATGACCGGCGAGACCGCCGCCTTCGTCCGCGTCCGACAGCAGCCCACGGCCCTGCAGCAGGCAGCGGACCCGCGGCTGGCAGAGCTGGAATCGGCGCTGGTGAGCCAAGGGTTCGCGGTCCAGCGCGTAGCTGACATGGACGGATGGCTTGCCTACCACGCCGCGTTCATCGCGTGCATAGCAGCGGCGCTGTACCGGTGCGGGACCGATCCCGTCCGGCTAGCCGTAGACCGCGCGACGCTCACGCTGATGTGCCAGGCCATCACCCAGGCATTCGCTGCCCTGCGCGCTGACGGCACGGCAGGACTCCCGCGCAACCTCGCCGTCCTGCATAGCCCCATGCTCAGAGCGGTCGCCGTCCACTACTGGGCCCGTACCATGCGCTCCCCGATGGGGGAACTATGCTTTGCCGCGCATTCGCGGCACGCCGAGGCCGAGATGCGAGCCCTGGGATACGACATGGCAGCCAGGATCACCAACTCACCCGCCCTGGCCGAGTTGCTGAACGATCGATCCGCACCTTCGGGGGACCGCCCGTGACGATGGCTGGGGGCGCCTGCGCGTGCCACGATGAGGGCTATGCGCGTGCAGCGGTTCCGTGCCCTCGTCGCTGCTGGTCCTCGCGGCCACGCGGTGATCGTGGTTCCGTTCGACCCAGACGCGATGTGGGGCGCCAAGGCTGTGCATCCGGTCGGCGGCACGATCGACGGCAGGCAGGTCCGCAGGACGATTGCGCCGACGGCAGCCGGTGGGCGTTCACGGTGACCCCGATGTGGTTGCGCGATGTGGGCGTGGCGGCCGGCGACGACGTGATCGTTGAGCTGGCGCCGGAAGGCCCGCAGCGCGCCGATCTTGCCGATGACATCGCCGCCGCCCTTGCGGCCAGTCCGGCCGCAGCCGCGTTCTTCGACACGCTGGCGCAGTTCTACCGCAAGGCGTACCTGCGCTGGATCGATGCGACCGCCCGCCGGCCAGATCTGCGGGCGGCGCGCATCGCTGAGGTCGTCGATCTCCTCGCCGCCGGGATCAAACAGCGGCCGCGATCGTGAGCGCACCCGAGCCGCCGAGGACGAGCAGCTGCTGCACGGCTGCTGGCAGGTCGGCATGAGGAGCGCATCTAGTGGATGGCCCTTCGGCGCACGCGGAGTGCTGCTCCCGCGAGCGCAGCCGCTAGCAGCGCAATGATCAAACCTGGCCGGCCGTCGGGGCGTCGCTAAGCCGGGGCGCGATCGCGAAGCTGCGCAGCACGTAAATGATCTCGAAGTACATGCCGAACGCGATCGCCGGCCGTGCGTCTACGACGAGCCAGAGCAGGGCGAAGCCGAGAATGCCAAGAACTACGGCTGGCTCAAGTGCGAGGACAAGTTGCCCTCAAGCGGCATATCCGGATTCGCCGCGCCCAGGGGCTGGGCTTATGGGGAGAACCCGGCGCGACCCGCGCGCCTGCGCCGACTGCACCTAGGCCGATGCGGCACGCTCATGAGCCGTTGCCGCGCGCCGGGCCACGCCGCCGACCAGGCCGGGGTGCGACCTGGTGCCTGTGGTTACCTGCGGATGACCGTGGCGGGGAGTGGTTGGACGGTCTGCTGACAGACCGTTCCCGGCCGGGGCAGGGCACCGCTGATCAGGTAGCGGAACTCAAAGTTGCTCGCGCAGATGCTCGGGTTGAAGAACTCGGTGTGCCCGAATCCGTCGACGGTGAGGAGCCGGGCGCGGCCAAGGTCTGCGGCCATCGCGACCGAACTCCGATAGGCGGTGACCGGGTCGCCGGTGTTGCCGATGACCAGGATGGTGTTCGCGGTCCGCCGGTTCCATGGGCCCGCGTAGCCCATTGACTCACGTCTTCTGGTGGCACGATCAGGAACACGTCGGCGTAAGTCACCGTCGTGCTGCCAGCGCGTACCGGGTGGGCGCGCAGCCGCCTGAGCAAGGACGTGAACTTGGCCCGGGTTGCCGCCGCGGATCCGGCCGATAACGCGCGGCGTGCTGCGGGCTGCCTGCCGCACTGGCTGAGGAAGGCCCGCATCTCGCCGGCTGCGGCCGGGCCATCGCCCATCCGAAGGAAGCTGGGCAGCTTGCCGCCGCTGGTCCAGGCGACTGGATTGAGGTTCCCGTCAAGCACCATCCGGCCCACCTGCGCGGGGAACAGGTTGGCGTACACGGCGCCCAGAGCGGTGCCGTAGGACAACCCGCGACCGGCCACCGACGACAGCCCTGGCGATGGTCACCCGCTGCTGCTCACCTCCCGATAGCCCGGCGGGGAAACGGTCGGCGACGGCGAGCAGCCCGACAGATTCGAGCAGGCTCCTGGCCTTCGACATCGCGGCCTTCGCCCGGACACCGTCAAGCTCAAGCGGAAGTGCCACATTCTCGGCGGCCGTCAGCGAAGCCAGCAGGTTAAGGCTCTGGAAGACGAAGCCGATCTGGTGCCGCAGCACCTGCGCTAGCTCGGCGGTGCCCATCTGGGTGCGAAGATGGCTGACCGCCAAGCCTGAAGGGTGAGTCCACCTCGGCCCGGGGCCAGGCCAGGAAACAGCAGCAGAGAAGGCCCAGGAGCTCACGTCCCATAGTGCCGCCAACCGCCGCGCATGCGCCGGACTCGCCGCTGATGCCGGGTCTCACGGCGCAGCGCAGTGGTGCATGCGGCGACTGGGGGGCCGTAGCGCCCAGGACAGTACGGTCAGCACGGTCAGGACGGCCAGCAGCCCCACCTAGGCGACGGCATAGCCCGTGGTCAGGTGGGAGACGATTGCCCCGGTGTAGGTGAAGAAGGCGCCCGCATAGGCCCATTCTTTGAGCAGCGCGTGACGGGGGACGAGCAGGGCGGCCGCGCCCAGCACCTTCCAGGTCCCCAGCATGACCAGGAAATAGGACGGATAACCCAGGTGCGTCACCAGGTCGCGGACGAATGGAAGTCGCGCAATGTCCCAGATGCCACCGAGTCCCAGTTCGCCCGCCACCGCTGCAGTGGCCAGCCAGTAGCCAGCCGACCGGAAGCGCAGGGATCGGTGGCGGCTGGCGACGGCCGGCGGTTCGGTCAAGGTGTCCATGCCTGCGTCCTCTTCTCGTCGGCTGGTGCCAGGGGTACAACGTGCTTGCCGGGCTGGGGGGTCGGGTGCGAGCTGCTGATCAGCCAGGCACCGTTCCCGGACGCCGGGCAGGTCCCGGGTGCCGACGGTCCTGGCTCCCCAGGCAAAGCCGGGCATGATGGCCATCCTTCTTATCCCCTAGCACCGTTTTCCGGGTCAAGCGAAGCGACGGCGGGTGCGGCGATTCGCGACCCTGGTCATCGGCGCGATGCCGGCGGCGAGGACGCCCTTGATTCGTGCCATGGGATGCTCCTTGTCACATTCGGGCGGGTTGCCGGTTCATCGCTATGAACCGCCAGGACAGGAGAATGTGACCGATGGACGAGGCTGACTGGCTGGCAGTGCGCTTCGAGGAGCAGCGCGCCCAGCTGCGGGCGGTCGCCTACCGGATGCTCGGCTCGCTCGCAGAAGCAGACGACGCCGTGCAGAACTCGTGGCTGCGTCTCAGCCGCGCCGACACCGCCGACGTCGACAACCTCGCCGGCTGGCTGACCACCGTCGTCGCCCGGGAGTGCCTCAAGATGCTGCGCGCCCGCCGCAGCCGCCGAGAGGAGCTCCGGGCCGACACCACGGTCGAAGCGCCGGTGGGCGACCACGACGCCAGCGACCCTGAGGCTGAAGCCCTGCTGGCCGACTCGGTCGGTCCAGCACTGATGGTGGTGCTCGACACCCTGGCCCCCGCCGAGCGGCTCGCCTTCGTCCTCCACGACATCTTCGCCGTACCCTTCGGCGAGATCGCCCCCATCCTGGAACGCTCCCCGGCCGCCACCCGCCAGCTCGCCAGCCGCGCCCGCAGACGGGTCCAAGGCGCAACCCCACCCCAGCATGTCGATCTCGCCCGCCAGCGACAGGTCGTCGACGCCTTCCTCACCGCCCTGCGAGAAGGTGACTTCGACGCGCTCCTCGCCGTGCTCGACCCTGATGTCCTGCTCCGAGACGACAGCGCGGCGCTACCTCCCAGCGCCGCAGACCTGATGCGAGGTGCCCGCGCGGTGGCCGCTCACGCGCTCACCTTCTCGAAGAGCGCCCGGTTCGTACAACCCGCGCTGGTGAACGGAGCCGCGGGTCTCGCCATCGTCCCGCCAGGACAACTCATCGGGGCACTCGGCTTCACCTTCAAACACGACAAGATCGCCGAGATCGAGATGATCTCCGACCCCGAACGCCTTCGGCATGTCGACCTGGCAGCTCTCGGCGGCTGACGGCCCACGACCCTGCGACGGTAAGTGGCAAGATCCCATATAGCCCTGTGTGCGGGCGCCGGCTGCGCGCGAGCCGGCCGGCGGCGCCGTCTTCTGCGGGATCGCGGGAAGAGGGGGTCGTCGGTCCAGATTCGGGCACGCGGGGCGTATGGCTGGCCGGATGTCGCTGAGGCTGGACCCGCTTGGCTGACTTCAGTGACGGCAGTCTGATCGGGTCTGGCTGTGCTGGCGGCCGATGCTGGCCAGGTGCTGGTCGACCGCTGCGGTGGTGCGGTCGACGTCGCCGGTGGCGAGCAGGTCGAGCAGCGCGCCGCGCAGGACTGACAGGGCCAGGCTGCGCTCCGCGGCGCCGATGGTACTGGGCCGGCGTTCCGGGGGCTGGGCGGCGGCCAGGACGGCAAGCCAGTCCTCGACGGTCTGGGCGGCGAAGCCCGACCATGGCCCGTCGGGTTCGGTGAGGGAGCGCGCGTAGGCCTCGGCCCACAAGGTCAGCAGCGGACGATGCTCTTGGGCGGCCAGCCAGTTCCAGGTGGTGCGGACTGCTGCGGCGAGGTCACCGCGGGTTCCGTCCTGGCCGGCCCGGTCCAGTAGCGCCAGCTCGTCGGCGCGGGCGCGGGCGAGTAGTGCCCGGACGAGGCCGTCCTTGGAGCCGAACAGGAACAGCAGCACGCGCGGGCTCGACCCGATGGCAGCGGCCAGCGGCCGCAGTGACAGGTCGGCCAGGCCGTGCTCGAGGGCGTAGCGGTAGGCCCGTTCGAGCAGTTCTTCCTGGCGCGGAGAGGGGGCTCGCGCTGGCTCGGTCACAGCGTTAGTCTGTCACTGAAACGACCGTGTCAGTGAGGAGGCGTCGTGCGCGAGCCGGGAATCGTGATCCGGCCGCTGGGCCGGCCCGGAGACCTGGGCTGGGTGGTGATGGCACACGGGGAGCTGTACGCCGCAGAGTTCGGCTGGGACGCGACGTTCGAGGCACTGGTGGCCCGGATCGTCGCCGACTACGCAGCCAGCCACGACATGGTCCGTGAGGCAGCCTGGATCGCGGAGGCGGATGGGCGCCGGGTCGGCTGCGTGTTCTGCGTCGCCGCAGACGAGGCCACCGCGCAGCTGCGGATCCTGCTCGTCGACCCGTCGGCGCGCGGGCATCACCTCGGCGGGCGGCTGGTCGACGAATGCGTGGTCTTCGCCCGCCAGGCCGGCTACGCGCGGATGAAGCTGTGGACCAACGATCCCCTCGCCGCCGCGCGCCGTGTCTACCTCTCACGCGGGTTCGTCCTCGTAACGCAGGAACCGCACCGCAGCTTTGGCGCGGATCTCATCGGCCAGATCTACGAGCTGGACCTGCGGCCAGGCGACGGATGCGGCGCCGGCACCCAAGGCTGACCAGCCCCTGCAGGCGTCTGGGAGCCGGCCGGGCATGGCGAGATCAGGGCGCTCTCAGCGATGTTGCTGCTCATGATGCGGGCGGAGGTCCAGCGGCCTGGCACTGCGGCGACTGCGCTGCGACCTGTCGGCGGGCTGGCGTTCGGGTGATGGATCCGCGGCCGGTCACGGGGCTGTCGTTCGCCGCCATTCGGTGAAGGATCTGGCGTCCTGAAACGGGGCATCCATGACCGAGCAGACGACTCGCACCCTGGACGTGCCGGGCGCCGTGCTGCACTACGACGTCCGGAGCTACACCCACTACAGCCTGCTGCGCACGATCGAGACCGCCTGGGGCCTGGCCCCGCTGACCGCCAGCGACGGTGCCGTCACCCCGATGACCGGCTTCTTCCCGGTCGGCTAGCCGCCGGATCAGCCGCCGCTGGTACGGAGTTCCGCGGCCGGCCAGTAGCCGGCGAACGCCGAGTAGTCGCCGCCGTTCAGCCTCGGATCGAGCGCCGTGGCCTGCGACTGCACGGTCGACTGGTCTGATGTGTACCAGGTCGGGGAGCAGGGCATGTCGAGCGCTTGCCAGTTGATGACGTCGCCCGGCTTGGCCTGGCGCCCCGAATAGGTTCCGTTGTCGTCCTGCATGATGATCCAGCAGTCCTGTCCGCCGTTGGCCGGGTCGGCGCCGGGCGTAGACGGCACGTAGAGGTACGCGGTCAGGTCCCCGCAGGGACAGCCGCCCAGCGAGTAGGACCCGTCGGCGGGGAGCGGTCGCACCTCGTACTCGCCGTCGGACCAGCCGCTAGCGGTGAACCCCGGATCGTAGTTGTAGAAGTAGACCGACGCGTTCGCCGCCGGATTCCCGTCCGGCCAGGTGACGGTCCCGGTGACCGCACCCTCCGGCGGGGAGCTTACCGGCGGGCCCGATGAGGTTGTGGTCTGTGCCGCTGAGGAACTGCAGGCAGCCAGCGCCAAGATTGTCACTGCTGACCCGGCCAGCGCTGTCAGGTAGCGCATTGAGACCTCCAGGGTGGGAGAAGTGGCGGCAGCCGCAATCGCGCACGGAACGGCTGCTCTAACGGCACTGAGCGCGTTTCGTCCGCTGTGATACGCAGCACACCAGCGCGCTCACCGCCAGTGTGGAAGGCAGGCGCCGCGGCCGCTATCCGACGTTCTACGGATGGCCGGACCGCTGTGGCCGGGCACGAACTTGCTGATCGGGTGGGTGAGCGGTGGCGGTGCGGAGGTTGCTGACGCGTCCGGAAAGTTCGCCGCCCGGGTCCCATCCAGCCGTCACGGCAAGGTTCCGGCGCGGCGGCCGGCTGGAGCGGCCCTGGAATATGGCCAGGCCGCTGCGACCGGGGTAGCGTGGATGCAGCCGGGGAGAGGCGGGCGTGATGACGGCTCCGGTAACGGTCAGCGAACGGGATCTGCGTACCTTGCTGGGGCTCGTCGGTGACGACCGCAGCGACCTCTCCGCGGAGGGAGGACTGCCGGAGTCCCTGCTGATCGAGCTGACGGGCCTGGTTCGCTGCGATTCGGTGTCCTTCTTCGGCGCAAGCCCTGGCCTGCAGGAGTTCTCGTTCATGCAGGAAGTCCCGCCCGTCGACGTCGGCGACGTCGATGAGCAGGCGGTCGTCAGGCACTACTGGGACTGCCAGCAGTGCAGTTACCCTGAGCGCAGCGGTGATCTGCGCAGCGTGACCAAGCCCTCGGATTTCTACTCGGTCCGGCAGTGGCACAGCACCGGTATGTACTGCGATTACTTCAGGCCGGGAGGAGTCGAGCACCTGATCATGCTGTGCCTGCCCGAGGGCACGGGATCGGCCACCCGCCCCGGCTCGCTCGCCAGGCTGATCTTCTTCCGCGGGGACGGCCGGGAATTCTCCGAGCGCGACCGGGCGCTGCTCGCGCTGTTGCGCCCGCACCTGCACCAGGCCTACCTCGACGCCGAACGACGCCGCTGCGGCGTGCCTCAGCTCACCCCCCGCCACTGGGAGCTGCTGCGCCTGGTCGCCGCCGGACACACCAACGCCCAGATCGCCCGCAGGCTCGGCATCAGCGAGGGAACCGTGCGCACCCATCTGGAGAACATCTACACCCGGCTGCACGTGTCCAGTCGCACCGCAGCGGTAACCCGCGCGTTCCCCGACCGGGCGGCGGTATAGCGGCCTGGCCAGCCCCCTGGATGCAGGCCGGCTGGTGCCGGATGCCTGGTTTCTGCCAGGACTCCCCTCCAGCACGGTCGCTTGCTCACAACCCCCGCTCCAGCGATCGGAATTGTGGCCATCGCGGCCGGCCTTCCCCTTGCGGCTGCATCCCTCCGCCGGATAAGGGCAACCAGGCCAGAGCTGGGCGAGCACCCCTGTGTTCTTCCGAGCGCCGTTGCGGACAGGCCCCTGCTCGGGTGGACGCTTGCGGCGAGGTCCTCATTGAGGCTTGGCGGTGCAGTTGGAGCGGAGCGCGGAGGGAACCTGGGCCTGGAGCCACTACGGGGGGCAGTATGCCGTCAACGCCAATGGCTATCACAACTGCACGCTGTACGCTGGCTGGAGGCTTGAGCAGAACGGCATGGCTGATCCGGGAAACTGGGGGAACGCTGCCACGTGGATAGATCACACCAGCTCGAACCACAGCCCGGCCGTTGGGTCTATCGCCTAGTGGGGTTCTGAAGTCGGCGGTGCGTTCGGCCACGTTGCGTACGTAGACCAGGTAAGCGGCAGCCAGGTCCACGTGGTAGCCGATAACTTCGCCGGGCCGACCAAGGACGGGTACACCGACGCCGGCTGGATTTCCGCAGGTTCGGTGGACGCGTTCCTACACCCGCATGACGTGGGGCCCGGTGTCCTTGACTTCATCAAGACGACGAACACCGGATCAGGCAAGGTCGAGCTGTTCGAGATCCCCGGCCCGAACTACCAGAGCGCCCCGACCGTGGCCACCCCCACCTCGTTCTCCCCCGGCGACGCGAACAACGGCTGGTTCCAGCTCGACGGGGAATGGCCGCCCGGCCATTGAGTGTCGAGCGCGGCCAAGGTCCGAATGCTGATGCGGCCGACTGACCACCGCTTCCTAGCCAACGCCGTTCCCGGGCGAGCCGACCACGACCAGCGTGATTGGCCGATGACGGTCGTTCGGCGACCGGTCCCGTGCCGCGCAGCAGCCTTACTTCTCGGCGGCCCAACCGGCACCTGACGCACTGCCCGGTACCAGGACTTCGCTGACGCCTGCTGATCCCGCGGCCAGCGCCTCGTTCCCCGAACCCAGCCCGGGCCGGATCGGAAGATCACGATCATGTCAGACGTCAGGCTGTCCGGCCTTAGCCTCAGCCGCCGGCGTTCGCTCGCGTCTGCCGGCCTCCGTCGCTGACGTCAATTCCAGGCCACGGACCCGCGGCCGTGCGGGCCCTGATCCGCAGACCCGGAACTCGCATCCCGCCCGTCTGCCGAGCTGGCCTGGGGATACTGACCATCAGGCCGCCTGATCTGCACAATGAGTACCGGCTACCACGACTGGCTCACCGTGGGGAGATCATCGATGAAACTCACTCCCAACCAGCGATCTGTGCTGGTCGCACTCGCCGATGGGGAATGCCTCAGCGCGGCCGAGATCGCCCGGCGGTCTGGCCGGCAGTACCTGCCCGGCGTGATCCGCGTGCTGGAGTCGCTGCGCGACTGCGGCCTGATCTGGCGGTTAGACGGCCCGGTCACCCCGCGCTGGCAGGCCGCCGGAGCTGCTGGCCGGGGCCAGACAGTCCCGCGCCGGTAGTCGGCGCCGGTACTGCCGGGCCCTGCTGCCAGGGCCAGACCCGCCGCGCGGCGGGACAGCCTGATCGGGCCGGGTACCGTTCGTCCGATCAGGACAGTTGCGGCGCCGCCGGCCTCAGGCCGGCCGATCACCCGCTTCACCGTCTTGTGCGTGGTCCCCGCGATCTCCGCGACCCCGCGCCTACCTCACGGTAGGCAGCGATGATGTCCATACGTTCCCTCGCAGACTTCACTAGGGCTCCCCGGGCGGTCCGGTGACTGGATGGCACCGCCACCGTCACCGCCCGAGGGTTCAAACTCCCGGACGACACGACGAACGAGGGATGGGGACCTTTAACTGGCCACCAGCGGGGACTCAGACCTGGCCACATACGGGGACTTTTCTCATGGCCACGGACATGCCGAGGTACCAGCGCAGGCAAGCAGTTGTTGGCCAGGATGTTTGGCGTTCGTCGCTCAGCAACTCTGTTGCCGCCGACACACGTGGTACGGGCCGTGTGGGGTAGCTGTCCTGTGCCCTGCTGAATGAGCCTGTCGTGGAGAATCGGGTGATCGGCTGCGCCCGTGGCCCGGAGCCGCCGTTTCGGTTGCCAGCCCGCTGTGACCGGAGTAGTAAACCAATCATGCGACTTGAGCCTCTGTGCCGGATCACGATGCGATACACCGGAGGCTCCAGCTGGCACCGGCCTTATGCCCGGCCGGACGGGACAAGCGAGGAAGAGTTCGGGTACGGGACGGGCGAGGGTACCGTCACGGGCGATCTCATTAACGGGACGCTGACCTGGGTCAACGTCCCGCGCCGACGCGAGGACGGGGTGTGGACCCCGGATCTGCGCGGGTTCATCAAGGCCGATGACGGCGGTGAGCTTCTGGTCTTCATTCAGAGTCTGAGCATCGACGGCGACTAGCCTGAACCACGGCGCTCCATTGTCGGGCAGGTGAACCTGATCACCGGGCATGATCCGCTGCGCTGGCTGAATACCTGCTGCTGCGTCGGTGAGGGCGAGATCGACGCGCGGATCCTGCAATGGTGGGTGGACGTCTACGTGTGCGTTAACCACACCGTCGAATTCCCGCCGGCCATCGGCGCGCAGCCGCCGAAGCGGTTCCGGCAGGGCACACGCACCTGACCGGCCCGTTCATCTCGCGGCAGGCACTCATAGCGAAGAACTACGGGCCGCCGGCGCCCTTGCAGCACGCAATCCCGGCGGCTTCGCCGACTACAGGCCTGAAGTCGTCGTCCTCATCTGCCAGCGTCACAGTCCGCCATACGGGAGCCCTCAGGTCAGAGACCTCGCAGGGCCATTCTGCATTTCGGGCACATGGACCAAGCGGGCATCAGGCCCCACGGCCCTGCATTGGCTATGGCGGTGTGGTCGTACTCATAGCCGCAGACCGCCGAGGGCCGGGGCACTTTCTCGTCGCGGCCAACCGCATGCATGCAGATGAGCCGGCGCTCCTCGGGTTCCTCGGGGATCGGTCCGCCGAGCTCCGGCACAGCGACACAATCGATAGCCCGCAGGGGTGGTCCGGCGGGGACGCTCGCAGGGCCAGGTTCAGCACCGGTGCGGCGGGTTGACTCAGCGCCGGCCGGGATCGGTTCCGTAACGCGCGGCGGAGCCGGGCGCAACGGCGCTGGGCTTGTGTGGATGCTGCGGACCGTGATCAGCAGCAGCCCCGCGAAGCACAGGCCCGCGATCTCCCAGGCAACGACCGCCCATCGATGGGTGTATACAACCATTGCAGCCGCCAGCATCACGAGTGCCAGTTCGGCTGCCACGATGATCCTCAAGCGCGGTCTGGTTCGCACCGACTGGAGCACCTGCAGGACTCCGGCCGTCCTGAGCTGCTTGAACAGGCCGGCGGCGGCGGCGGCGATCGCGACGACTACGAGGAGGGTCCAGACAGTCACCGTACGAGGATAGGCAGGGTCGGAGGACAACCGGGCATCATTGCTCACCGCTCCTCCCCGGCACTTGGAAACAACGAGCGTTCCGGTACGCGGCCATTTCCGCCAGGACCTTAGAGCATCCGCCCGTGGCTCGCTGAATCCTCATCTGATGCCGAAGAGCGAGTGTCGCCGCGCGGCCTGGCCGGGATGGGGTGTCCGGTTGCCCGGCGTGACCGGCGGCGTTGCGGGGGGCGGGTTCGCGCGGTCTGCGGCCCGGGCGGGTATCAGGTCCCCGGGTCCTGGTGACCGTGAGCACCGGCCCGCAACCTGTGACCGCGCCGAGCGTCGTAAGGAATGGCCGCGGCGCCGCGAGGCGCGGCACGCGCTGCCTGGCCCGGCGGATCCGGGCGTGACCGGCAGGCAGCGGAACCCGGTGAGGGTGCCAAGCCCTCAGGCCGGCCGCGCCATCACAAGGAGGGTCTAGAAATGAGACTGTCATCCCGCAGGGGCCGTCGCCTCGCCGCCGGCCTCGCCGCGGCCAGCGCCGCCATCGTGATCCCCGCGGCTGCCATGGCCGCGTCGGGCGCGGCGGCCCATCCCGCCGCAGTGCCGCGCTGCCAGAGTTACCTGCTCAGCAGCCCGGGTCGTCATGGCGCCTATGTGTGGCTCGCCGAGCCGGGAAGCGCCGGCACGGCCACCGTCGTCTACGACCTGGAGATCACCAATACCGGCCGGCACGCCTGCATCCTGCGCGGCGCTCCCCGAGTCGCCGCCGTCCGCAACGGCCACCTGGTCGGCACGCCCGCACCAGGGGCCATCTCGCACCTGGTGCTCCGGGCCGGCCAGACCGCGCACGTAGCCCTCAGTGTCCTCAGCGCGGGGATCAAGGTGTGCGCTCACCCGGTGACGGCAAGCGTCGTCGTCTACCTGCCCGGCCAGGCCACCGCTCAGCCAGCGTGGATGAACGTGCGGGCCTGCCCTCACAAGCCAGGCGGCGGGGTTGTGGTCCTCGCCGGGATCATGCCCGGCATAGGGATCCCCAGCCCGTAACGACCAGGCCGGCCAGGGCCGCGCCCATCTGGCCGGCCCCGGCCACCCGGCACCGGCACGACCAACGCCGGACCGGCGGCACCCCGCGAGCGCACGGAGCACCCCGGACAGCAGCCACCGGCAGGCCATCCGCTATGCCGCTGGGCGAGCGTGCGGCAGATGGCCGCGGAGCGCTCGGGAAGCGCGGCGGCCCAGGTGATGTCTTGCGCAGCGCGGTAATCCGGGTTGCGCATAGTGTCTGATCATGGAAGTGGCCGAGCACATCGCGGCGATCCGGCGAGACGCGCCGCTGCTGAGCGCGGCAGCCGCGGTGGCCGGCCTGGAGGCACCCGTGCCCAGCTGCCCGGAATGGGTGGTCCGCGACCTCCTCCGCCACCAAGGTGGCGTGCACCGCTGGGCCACGGCCATCGTGGCGACCCCCAGGACCGAGCCGTGGCGGGTGGACCTCGACGAGGTGGCGGGGACCTGGCCGGACGACACCGGCCTGCTCGACTGGCTCGAGGCCGGCTATCGGGGTCTCATCGCCGCCCTCGAGAACGCCAGCCCGGACCTGCAGTGCTGGACGTTCCTGAGGGCGCCGTCGCCACTGGCCATGTGGGCCCGGCGGCAGGCGCATGAGACCGCGATGCACCGGGCCGACGCCGAGCTCGCGGCCGGCCGGCAGGCGCCCGCCTATCCGGCGCGATTCGCGGCCGATGGCATCGATGAGCTGCTGTCCTGCTTCATCACCAGGCGTTCCAGCCCGCTGCGGGCCGATCCGGCCCGCACGTTCGGCGTGCGGTGCCACGACGTCGCCGCGGACTGGCTGGTCAGGATCGGCCCGGACGCCGTGCGCACAACCGCGATCGGGGATGAGGTGCCCGACTGCACGCTGCGCGGCCGCGCCGACGAGCTCTACCTCGCGCTGTGGTCCCGGCCGGAGTGGGGCGCGCTGAGCGTCCAGGGCGACCGGGCAGTTCTTGACCTGTTCCTGGACAAGGTGCATATCCGCTGGACCTGACCACAGGGACGCGCGCCTTCACGCCGATCCGATACCTCAGCCACGAGGAGCACCAGACTCGCGGCGGTAAGCGCGCGCCGGTGCTCACTCTCACGCTGCGTGACAGGAGCGGAACCAGGGCGAGCACTCAGCGCCGCCTAATCAAAGTCGGTGGAAGCGGCTGCCCGCGGGCGTGGCCGGGGCTCGAAGAGAGTCCCGGAGCTGAGGCAGACTTGCGGGATGGCTAGCTGGGCGCAGTTCGAGACTCAGGCGCCGGATCTGGCAAGCGTCGCGGCGCGGCTGTGGCCAGGAGTCGTTGCCCTGCATCGCGGCGTCGCCGTGCCGCGGGATGTGCCGTGCTTTGCTGTCAGCTACCTGGCGACCGTGCGGCCTGACGGGGGCCTGCGTCTGCATCCGTTCTGCCCGGTCCTGGCCGGCGGCCGGCTCTTCGCTGCGATCCCGCGCCCGTCGCCGAAAGGATGGGACCTGCGCAGGGACCCGCGTTGCGTGATCCACGCGCTCCCCGGCCCCGAGGATAACGAATTCTGCGTTCGCGCGACCGCGTCCGAGGTGACAGGCGATCTGGTGGCCAGGGCGCTGGTCCGCACGGTCGTGACGGCCAGCGGTGTCGGCGGCATGATCGAGTCCGTCTCGCATGACCCGCTCTTCGAGTTCGGCCTCGACCAGGTCGACGTCGCGCGGTGGCTCGACATCGGCCAGCCTGGCACCTGCCCCACGCTGACGCTCGGTCATGCCTGTTGAGCGCACATCTCCGGGGAGAGTTTCAGCGTGTGAAGTCGTCGACAAGGCGTACCCGGTCGTGCAGGCCCCGCCGGGCGCTGACAGCGCGCTGAAGCGAAAGGGGTGGCACGCGGATGTGCCCAGTCCTGCCATCGGACCGTCTCCACGCGGGCTGCGGCGATGAGGCCGAAGTCGGTTGGTTCGGGCTGGTCGGAGGCAGGCCCGACACCGCCGACCCATTCCACCCGGGCGCCGAGCATGGCCCGTCCCCACCAGTCACAGAACCAGGCAGCAGGGGCTACAGGTTCGACCAGCCCGTCGATCAGCAGGTCGCCGACGCGGCGTGCGTCTGCCGCGGACACCACCAGGTCCAGGTCGCCGGGCGTGACGGACACGCCGCGCGCGGCCAGGGCGGCGCTGCCCGTCAGCCACCAGTCCACTGCAGCGCTGGTCAGCCGTTCGCACACTTCGGCCAGGGTCTCCCGCCAGGGAACCGGGTCGGATTTGGGCCAGTCGGCGTCCAGAGCATCGGCGGATCTCGCACTAACGTGACGTGGCGGCCGGTGCCATGGCGAGGAAGGTTTCCTGGACCAGGTCGATGTGGGAGCTGGGCTCCAGGAGCGTCGTTAGGTCTGCGGTGAAGTTTGCCCGGTCCTGCTTGCTGTAGCTGAGGAACGTGGCGCGGGTCCGTTCAACTCCCATGACTGTCTGTGCGGGAAGCCGAAGGGCCCTGGTGTGACTTGCCTCCACTATCCCGCCGAACAGGGTGGTTTGCCGCAGTGCTGTCACCCAGGCCGGCTGGTCGGTCCATTTCCCGGTCTGGCGGCTGTATCTCATCCAGAGATCCCGCAGCCGCGTCCGGAGCGGCTCGGGATAGCGCTCCCCGGTGGTCAGCAGCGCCAGCCAGCCTCCGGGCCGCAGGAGCCGGGCAGCTTTGGCCAAGCCGATGCTGGGATCGACCCAGTGGAAAGCAGTGGCCGACACGATGAGATCGAAGGGCCCGCTTTCCGCGAAGTCCTCGAAGGAGGATGTCTGGAACCGGGCCATCGGGTCCGCGACGTTGCGCCGGGCAGTCTCGACCATCGCGGCGCCGATGTCGATGGCAGTCAGGCTGAGCGCCCGGCCGGCCAACTCCCGGGTGAGCTGGCCTGTGCCGCAGCCGATCTCGAGCACGGCGGCGGTCCCCGGGCCGATCGCGGCAGTCGTGAAAATAGAGTCGACGATCTCGGCGGGATAACCCTGGCGGGTGGCGTCATACAGCTCAGCGACGCCGTCGAAAAGACCCCGCTGCCGCTCCCGCGTCCTGCGCTGCTCGTCAGTCTCGGCGGTCACGACCACAGTCTGCCCCGGACTTCAGCCTCCAGCGAGGCCGCCGGGACGCAATGGCCGCCACCGGCGCCGTCGGGAAGTTCACTCTTCTGCCGCGCCGAGCGTGGGTGCCGGGTACTGGTGATCAGACCCCAGCATCATCGACCGACCGCAGGCTACTGCAGGCCGCCTTCCAGGGACTCGGCGGGCCGGGCCGGGCGGCGGCGGACCGGTTCACTGGTGTCGTAGGACACGGGCAGGTTCCACAGCCAGGAGACATCTGACTCGGCGCGCAGCTCTTGCGGTCCGGTGCCGCCTCTGGCGGGTCTCGACTGCCCCGGGACCGGCTGCCTCACGGTCCGGATAGTGCGCGTCGATCTGGAACGGGATCAGGCCCAGTGCCGATGTCGTTCGTGGTGCGAATCGTCGGGCAGGCCACAAGTGCGCCAGCGCTGGCACCCAGATAAGGAATCCCGCCGATGATCCGCGCGCGGAGCGCACCAGCCAGGTCAAGCGCGAACAGCCGATCCAGCAGCCTGAAGGTGCATGCCACTCCCATTGACCGAACGAATACCACAACCGCGCCCGGCTCACAGTCATCGTACAAACGTCCGCTCCTGCCGCGATGATGAGCGTGCTCCATGTGAAGAATTCGCCGTGTTCACAGTGAGTGCGCACCCCCGGCCGGTTCAGGGCTGATGCTGCTATTCACCCCTCCGGGATTCCTTCGGCCAGGATCTTGCGGTACAGCCAGTGCGGGCCGCCCGGGAGGTCCAGGCGGGCTTCTGCGAGGAATCCGAGCCGTCCCATCACGGCCAGGGACCGCTGATTGGACATGAGGGCGAACGCGACGACCTCGGTCAACGCAGCCACGTCCCTGGCGAAGGACAGGGCGCCCGCGCCCGCCTCGGTGCCATAACCATGGCCCCAGGCTCCCGGCAGCAGCGCATATCCCAGCTCGACCTCGGCGCGGGCGAGCACGTCGCAGTGCGCGAGCTTCACGGTTCCGACTGCGGCTCCGTCGCGGCGCAGGATCCACCGCCCGAAGCCATAGCTGTGCCAGTGCCAGATCGCCTCGCCGAGCGCACGCTCGACCTGCTCAGCGCTGCGCGGGCCGCCGAGCGTCCGGGCAACCCGGCTATCGGACCACAGCGCGAGCAGGAACGGCAGGTCGGCCCGGGTAACTGGATCTGCCGACAACCGCGCCGTCGCAAAACCCCTCATGCACCAGACCATAAGAGACGACGACGCGAGGGACCGGCCAGGATGCGATATTCGGGACTCGACTCACTCCGCACATCTTTCTATGCCGCTCCTCGAGCCTGCCTGCCGAGCATGCGCTGCTTGTTGATGGTGTCTTTGGCGCGACTGAATGGCACAGTACGGCCAGTTCTGGCGTGGTATCTCAGAGGCGAGGAGCGCTTCTGATAGTCATGTTTAGGGTCAGTTCTGCATCTTTGTCGTTGGCGGGCGTATGTCGACGTCGATGCGGCGAAGGCGCGTGCGGGCTCAGGTGGGTACCTGCCGGAAGGGGCCGATGAAGGTAGAGCGGTAAAGAAGGTGTTCTGGCTCGACGCAGCGGCGGGCGTGCTCTCTGGTGGCGGCTATGCGGCCGACAGGACGACGGTGTCGATTCCTAGGGAGCGCAGCCGGGTGCCGAACCTTTGCTGCCATGACCTGACCACGGCGGCGCCGCCAGCCGTCCCGCCGGGCGGGGAAAGCCGCCCGCAGCCGCGATGGCGGCCGGGCCGTCGGCGGCCGGGACCAGGCCCTGGTAGAGCGGATCGCCGCTGCCGGTGAGCTTGCCTCCGCCTGGCGCTGTGGCCAGGCTCGCGGCATGGGTCAGCGCCCCGCGTCCCGGCTCATCCGGCCTTGATTGTCGGCGATCGGAGCGATCACGGCGTCCCCGGGGCGTGATGGCTCACCCGTTTTTGGCTGTTCGGGCAGCATCAGCCGCCGCGATAGCGCAAGGTAGTCCTCACAGCGCCCAGCGTGCGCGTAAATGAACGACTCAGTGACTGCCGTTGCCGTGACCCCGCGCGGCGCCCGCACGCCGCTGGCCGCAGGACCTGTCGGCGGCCAGTTAACGGGTGATCGCTCTGCGCCTGTCGCGCCTGACCGAAGGTCCATTCGTGTCACGATCGGCCAAGCACCGCAAGACATCGCGGCGCGCACTCGCCTGGTCTGGCGGAGCCCGGCATAGAAGACCGTCACCAGTAGCTGCCGCACTGCAGAACACTCCGGGTCAGGTAGCCGCCGTGGCGGCAGGTGCGGTGCTTATCGGCGCCGCCGTCACGCCAGCGGCCGCCAGTTTGACCGGTCAGCCGGGTCCGGCACCCGCGCCTGCTGCGGCCCTGCACCCGCCCAGCGTGAGCAACGGGCACAGCATGGTCGCCAGAGCGAGCGCCGGCAGTACGTTCCCGCTGAACTACTACATCGCTGCTGTCCAGCGGCAAGCGCAGCGCGCTGCGATGGAGCGCGCGGCACGGCGCCACAGGCGCAAGAATCACGCCACCGTGACAGTCGTCTACGAAAATCCGCTCCGCGACATAAGCGGCCTGATACCCCAGCGTGTCGATATGGGCGCCGACTTCGTCGGGTCGGGGCCGATCTACGCCATCGGCGACGGCGTCGTCACGGCGGCGACGGGTGCCAGTGCAGGCTGGCCGGGCGGCGGCTGGATCACCTACCAGCTCACGGACGGCCCGGCCGCCGGGGAGGTGGTCTACGTGGCCGAGGACGTCACGCCGACTGTGACGGCCGGGGAGAAGGTAACGCCGTCGACCGTTATCGGCAACATGCTGGCCGGCGGTCTCGGCATCGAGACCGGCTGGGCGATGCCCGATAGCGCTTCGGCCGAGTCGCAGCTAGCGGAGGCCGACGGCATCAGTGGCGGCGGCCCGTTCCCCACCCTCGTGGGCCTCAACTTCGATGAGCTGATGCAGGCTCTCGGCGTGCCCGCCGCACCCAACTTCGCCCCGACCGGGTATGGAACTCTGCCATCACGGTATCGGACCGACTGGGCTGCCGCGCTCGGGAAGTAGCGCCGCGCCGCGCCGCCCGATGTCGACCTGGAGGAGATCGACGTCGGCCGCCGGGCTCGCGCGGCGATGGCTGCTGCTGACTGGAGTACAGTGCAGGCCCTGCTGCACCCATACCTGCATTGGACGGAGTCGGCTTTGCTGGCGGACGATCCCGGGATGAGCTTCGGCGGGGGACTCAAGCCGCCTTTCGCGCGCCCGCGATGACGCTCGTCCTCGGAGGCGCGATCGTGCCGAAAACGAGCGTTGCGGATGCGCATAGCGGGTGTCAGCGGCGGAGGATGTCGCGAAGGTGCTGCACGGGCCATCGCCGGTCGAACAGTGTCGGGTCGTCCCGGTCCTCGGCGCGAAGGTGCTCGATCAAGGTCACATAGTCGTCGAGGTCGAGCGTCCTGATCAGGGTGAGCAGGTCGGCCGCCTCGCCAGTGACGGGGGCGATCGGTGCGACGAGCCGGTCGTAGAGTTCCACGATCTGGTGAACCATCGTTAGGTGGCGCGGCCCGGGCTCGACGGAGGGGAAGTTCGTCGCGGCGAAGTCCTCGGTGAACACGATCGGCTCGACTGCCAGGGCCCGCGGTCCGTAGTGCTGGGCGAGATGGATGAGCAACTCGACGTCGAAGGTCTCGTTGAAGGACGTCATCTGCCGGATGGCCGGGCCGAGCGCAGCCCCGTCGAAAACCTTGAAGCCGGCCTGGGTGTCGAGCACCTGGGCCAGCGGTGGGATGAACAAGGCCCGGACGAAATGGCGGAACAGGACGATGATCTTGTCCGGCTTGTCGCTGGTGCTGTGCGGCTCGGTGACCGGCCCGTCGGCCCGGACCAGCACCGCCCCGTCTATCCCGTAACGCTGGCCAAGCGCGCCGACCACCTTCTCACCGGCCACCACCGGCGCCGCCAGCGAGCCCAGCTGAGCCAGGTTCGCGGACAGATCCGCGTCGGTGTAGCAGACAACATGCCGGCCGACGCCGTTCGCCCGCGTCGGATCGGTCCCAACCGCGGCGGCCAGCCCGGCCAGTATCGATCCGCCCTTGCGGGACTGCTCGGTCGAGATCAGCCGGTCGAATGCGGGGCTGACCGGGATGTCACCCTCGATCACCTCAGCCAGCCTGAGCACCGTCACGCTGCGGTGACCTTTCCTAGGGTAGCCCTCAGCCCCCGCGATGTCCGTCATGAGATCGGCACTCGAGGGCCGGTCCGGGCATCCGTCGTCGCAGGCGATGATGCTCCACGTGACGCCGGGCAGGCCGCCGGTAAGCCAATCGAGTTGGCGGACCTTGGTCCGTACGAAGTCCTCCCCTTGCGGGTGCGCTGCACGGGGGACCATGCGGCCCGTCTCGCCGTACATGGCCCACACTACGGTCAGGTGGATCGGCCCGATGAGCTCGCCCAGCCGCCGCCGCGAGCGAGCCGCAGCAATCGCTTCGGCCGCCACCGCCGGACCGTGGCTGCCCGCGACACGCCCCGCCGCCGCGCGGCCCTCGACTAGGGCGGAGGCCACGTCGAGCACCGCCTGGTTCTGATCAGGGTCCGTGAGGTCGCGCACGGGCACCAGCGCCTTGTCCATAGCCCGAGGATGCCAGTGCCCCCGGCTCCCGGCCCCGCGGACCCAGCCGCCGGCGTGACGAGCCCGGCAAAAGAAGTCGTCCCCGTGCCTTCCCATGGGCAGGGCAAGCCCGGCTCGCCCTGCTGCACTTGTTCCGCGACACCGCCGACGCCGACGTCCCGCGCATCACGGGCAACCCGGATTCGCCGGGAAGGATGCGGTTCCAGAACTCACCGAGCTCACCCGCGAGACCGGAATCGCGAAGTCCGCCAAGACAGTTGCTGTATTGGCTGCTTGGGTTCGGGCGGCGGACGGCTGGCCGTACTACGTCAGGGTCGCGCGGCTGACAAGATCGTGGCCGCTTCCATGATCGGCATGGTATCGCGGCTGTCGCGTGGGCTGGCCGACGTGAACGCCAGGGAGTTCTGGTGCCGCAGCAGATCACGTTTGCCCGGGAGCTGCGCGTCGCGCCGGTCACTGCCCGGCGGGAGGCCACGCCGGGCCGCAGCCTGCTCCGGCGGAGCCGTTCCCGGTCATGGCAGGTGGGCTGGGATGGGCTGGATGCGGGGACTGCGGCCGACTACCGCGACCGTCCGCTGATACGAGGCGCGCAGGGCTGCGGCGTCGGCGGGATCGGTGCGCCAGGCGGTGCCGGCCGGGAGCACCACGAAGTCCGGATGGCGGACCCAGATCGGCACGTAGTTGATGAAAGTGACGCGCGCTCCGCGGCTGTCCACAGTGATGGTGAGCAGCACGATCATCCCGTCTTGCGTGGCGGCCGGGCAGCAGGCGCTGGTCTGGTCGGAGATCAGGTTGCCTTCGCCGAAGACGACCGGCTTGCCGTTGATGATGCGGATGGGCTGGACGACGTGCACGTGCTGGCCGACGATCGCGGTGATGTCGGGTGAGCGGGTGAGCCTGCGGGCGAGCCTGAGCTGAAAGCTGCTCGGCTGTGCGACGTACTCGTTGCCCCAGTGCAGATTGACGATGACGACCTGCGCGCCGTCCATTCGTGCGCGGTGCGCGTCGGAGAGGATCCGCGCTGCGCTGGCCAGGTTGACCGACCATGGATGCGGCAACGGGATGCCGTTGGTGAACTCGGTATAGGCCAGGAAAGCGACGCGGACACCGTCGACCGTCAGGATCAGCGGCGTTCTCTGCCCGGCCGCCGACGAATATGAGCCGGTGTGCGCCACCCCGGCACGATTCAGCGCGCGGATCGTGTCGTTGACTCCCCGCTGCCCTTGGTCAAGGGTGTGATTCGAAGCCGTCGAGCAAGCGCGCCAGCCCGTTTGATGGATGGCGGTGGCCAGTTCGGGCGGCGTGTTGAACACCGGGTAGCCGGCTGGCGGAGCCGGCGTCATCGGCGTCTCGACATGGCACAGCGCCAGGTTCGCGCCCCGGACATAGGGCTTGATCCTGGCGAACAAGGGAGCGAAGTTGTAGCGGCGGCCACCACCCAGGACCAGCGCCCGCTCCCAGACTGGCTGATGGATCAGCAAGTCTCCGCTCACCTCCACCACGAAGCTGACCACATGGTTCTCGCCCTGGCGGCGCGGCGGGGCCGCCACCGCGCGGGGGTGGCCATGCGGGACAGCCTGGCCGCTCGGGGATACGGCGCTGCACCCGCCGGCGGCGAGCGCGAGCGCGCACACGCCGGACAGCGCGATCGCGCGCCGCCAGCCGTTGCCGTACCTGGTCACATGCACCGCCTTCCTCCGGGGCCAGCCCGCCGTCCAAGGAGGCAGCCGGAGGGCCTCGGCTCATGCCGACGCAAGCCGCACAGAGAGTCCCGGTCCGGTGACTCCCCAAGTTCCGGGTAAACGGCGGTCCGGTCTCGTCCCGGCGGCCGCCCCGCCGCACAACTGCTCCAACCATGCGCGCAAACCCCGATGGAAGACCAGGGACATTGGCCCGCAGGTAACGGTACGAACGTCATGAACCCTCGCAGGCCATGCACGCCCCGGCCAGCCTCACTGCCCCCTCTGGCATCGGTGCTTTGTGCCGTGCGGCTCAAGCCTGCGGGCGGTGGTAGACGTCGGAGCGGTGATCGATGTCGAGGCCGTGCACGGTGCGGGCGTGCTCCTCGATCCGGTAGACGATCCGGTAGGTGCCGCGCAGGGCGCCATGGCAGCCGGCCAGCGGGCCGGACAGCGGCTTGCCGACCCGGTACGGGGCGACAGCCAGTGCGGCCTCGCAGAACTCCAGCACCGCCGCCGCGACTGCCTCGGGAAGCCGCTGAGCGATCGCACGGCGGGCAGCGGGCTGAAACCGGATCTCATACCGCTCAGGCGGACCGACGCTCACCCGCCGGTCGCGCGGCGCCGGGCCAGGTCCTGGCGGACGGTAGCGAGGTCGGCACCTGGCTCGCCACGCCCGATGGCCGCCAGGCTCTCCGCGATCCGCGCGACCGCGCCGGCATCGCCGAGGATCTCCAGGGTCATCTCCAGGCCCTCTAGATCATCGACGGACATCAGGACGGCCTCCGCCTCGCCGTTGCGGGTCAGCGTGATCCGCTCATGCTGCAGCCGCACCCGCCGGGCCAGCTCGGACAAGCGGGCCTTGGCCTCGGACAGCGGCACCGGAGTCGATGCGATCGTCATGGTCTGAAGTATAGTCCCCGCTAGTCAGATATCAGACCAGCCGAACGGCCGAGGCTGCGAGATCGTGTTCTGGACATCCGACACCGACATCGACGGCCAGAACCCGGTCGACCCCACGAGCTGACCTCATCTGCATAAGGCCCTGCTTGCCCACCCCGCTTGCTCGCGCGGTATCACCGTTGAGGGCGCTGGTGCCGCTTGAGTTCGGTGGCAGCTTGGGAAGTCAGGCATGCCATTCCTAGGCTGGCTGCTTTCTGCTCGACGCGCTTCATGTCGGTGATGCCCTCTGAGTAGCTGGCTGGCTGGCGGATGAGGGCTCGTGCTAGGTCGAATCGAGTCCTGGTGTCGAGGGCCGGGAACTCGGCGTTCCCGTCGGCCGCACGGGCGAGGTGCGCCGCCGCTTTGGACGTCTGGCCCGCTGCCAGGTGGGCCAGCCCGATAAAGCGGTGCTTGCTGCCTAGCAGGACGGCGGGCCATCCGGCAACGACCAGTTCGTCTGGGTGTGCGGTGAGGAGGCTTGCGATGCTGCTTGCCCAGCGACTTGCGTCGGCTGTGGCGAGCTGGCTGCCGACGATGGGGTGTCCGAGGACTATCGCCGAGGCGGCGAGTATTCCGATGCGCCCCGGGCCGCGGGGCAGGTTCTGGAGATCTTGGGTATTCATGCAGATCTCGCGGAGTATGCGGATGGCTTGCCCCGCTTCGCCGGTCTCGGCGTAAATTATCGCTGCGGCCAGGGACCAGACGGGCTCGTTGAGGGAACTGACGTTCTGCTGCGGGAGTTCGGCCAGGATCTCGGTTAGCCCATCGGTCTGGCCGGTTTCGTAGAGCAGCCAGCCGGCCTGAGCCATCAGCGCTTCCCTGGCCATAGATTGGCCCCATTCCTCGCTGAGTCGGGACGCGTCAGCGATGTGCTGTCCTACTGCGCCGAAGTCCCCTCGCGCGAGCGCCAGCATGGCATCGATAAGGGCCTGCGTGTAGACGACAACCGGCGTTCCGCTCTGATCGGCAAAGTCGCGATACGCGCGAACGGCCGAGGAGAGCTCAAGGAGCCTGCCGCTGCGGATGATGTCAACGATTCGCGCTGCCAGAGCCTCGTGGATGTGGTACGCGGAGCGGAGGTCGATCGCGAGGTCAAGCAGCTGCTGGTCGAAGTCCAGTAGCTTTTCTGGCGGTTCGGTGTCCTGAAGTCCGTGGCGGATCCCGAGAATGATGTCGGCGCGGGCTATGGGCTCGGTGACCGACGGCAGCCTATCGAGGGCCGCGCTGGCCAGGTCGGCTTGCTCATTCTCATGTTCGCGGGGTGTGATGCTAAGTCGCATGGCCAGCGCCGCCTGGGCCTGAGCGCGGAGTGCTGTCTCGCCGGGCGGTAGCTGCTCAAGTACTGCCCTGATCTGGCGTGTCAGGTCCTGCTCTTCGAGGCCATAGCTCCAGGTCAGCCGTTCCAGGTGGATGAGTGCCAGCGCCTCGCGCGACGGCATGCCGAGTGTCCTTGCCAGCGAGGCCGCCCTTTTCAGCGCGTTGCGCGCGTCATCCCAGAGGCCGCGGAACCGTCGCGCGTCTGACTGCTTGATCAGGATGCCGATGAGTTCTTCGCCGGTGGTGTACCGGGCGGCAGTGGCATACAGCTCGTCAGCACTGCTGAACGCATAGTCGCATAGGGCCAGATCGGCAGCGCGCGTTATCAAGGTTACAAATTCTCTGGCACCGACCAGCGCGGCGCCGGCTCCGATGGCGTGGTGAGCGAGACGCCGGGGATCGGACGCTGGATCGGCGCGGAGCAGCGTGAGGCGTCGTGCGTGCATGGCGCGCAGCTTGGCCGGAGGGCAGAAACTGACCAGTGCATCGATCCAGTTGTCGTGCTGGAAGCAGTAGCCGGAATTCTGCGTGGTGAGCATCGACCCGTGCTGGAGCTCACGGTCGAGTACTCGCTCAGCGAAGTCGGTGGGCAGGTCGGCGACGATCGCGATGATGTCCGGCTGGATGCATCCATCCGTGGCGCAGAGCGCGGCGGCCTGCAAGATGGTCCGCTCGGCTTCTGAGCGGCTGGCGATGGTGGAGTCCAGAACGCGCAGTCCCTCGGCGTCGAGCTTGCCGACTACCCACGAACCGGACGGTGCACCGCCCGGCGGGGCCTGGATGACGGCGCTGTTGACCAGCTGAGGACGCCCGCCTGTGGCGCGCAGCACCTGCTCGACGATCATGGGAGGCGGCTGGATGCCGGTTCTTTCCTGAATCAAGCGGGCGGTCGCAGCACCGTCAAGCGGAGGCACGTGGATCGGCGCCACCATATCCATGGCGGAGCGGCCGCCGGCCTCATCGCCGTAGCCCAGGAGCGGGGAGTCGTCTTCCAGTTCGTCGGGCCGTATCGCGGCGACGAGGCCAACGCTGTGAGCGCTCACCCGCCGTGCCACCTCGAGCAGCAGATGATCCGAGCTGGCGCCGCCCCGGTGAGCGTCATCGATGACCAGCACCAAGGGCCGGCGGGCGGCCAGGTGACTGACCAGCGCGGCGACGGCGTCCGCTGCCTCGCCCGGCAAGAGCCCCCCGGCCGGTTCGCCGGCGGCGTCGCCAATTAGGAGGTCGTCGAGGGTCGCGGCATGCGGGACTAAGCTGGCCGGCGCCAGCTCGGTCCTGCGCAGCGTGGTCCACAATGGCGCCAGCAGGCGGCGCCAGCCCTGGTAGCCAGCTTCGCCGCGGTCGAAGGTCAGCCACTCCACCTGGACGCCAGGCAGGCCTTCCACAACGTCAAGGACCAGGCGGGACTTGCCGATGCCGGCGGGGCCGAGAACCAGCGCGAGCCCGCCTCGTCCTCGCTGGACGTGGTCCAGGAAGTCACGCAGCTCCTTGGTCTGCTGTTCCCGGTCAAGAAATCTGCCTCGGCCCGCAGCCGGCAACGGCCGTCGAGAAGCAGGCTGTAGCCTGCCCTCAGCAGTGAGCGTGATGAGGCGGTCGACCCAGGTCAGCCATGCAGGGTCGGGGGGACATGTGACGCTGCCATCGGGCGATCGCGGAGCGGGCAGCGTCCACGCCAGCCTCATCCATCTCGGCAACGATGAAGGCCAGCCAGTCCTGCGGACCATCGGCGGGCCGGGCATTACCCGTGGCTGACCAGTCACCGGCCGCGGAGTGACCGGTGACCAGGGAGAGCCTGCGTGCTGCGGCCTCAAAGTCATCGCGCGGGTGACCTGTCAGGTTAAGCGCGCTGGCCAGGCGGCGGGTTGTGTGCTTATGAGGTCTTGTCGTGAGTCCCCGTTCCAGGTCGCTGACCGTCCGCGTGCTGACTCCCGCCGCAACCGCGAGTTCCTCCTGCGTCAGGCCAGCGGCCTTTCGGTGCCGGGCGAGCAACTCATCAAAGGACACGTCAGGCCGCTCGGCCATAACTACCTCCGAACCGGACCGCGGCACAGGTCATTACCCGTCAGGTCGGCAAATACGTCCGCTCGCGGAAACTGTGGCTGATCCTGTGAGTTCTTCATTGTAACGGCCGAGAGTGTTTCCTAGAGTCGTACTCCCGCCGGCGGCCCAAATGAGAAACGCAGGCGGGGCAGGAGGCAGCGATGGTCCGGAACAGCGAACCCACAGCAACGACCGGGCACACAGCCCGCCCCTCGGTTCCCGCCGCATGGGCGAAAGCCAGGAGCCTGTTGAGAAGGCAGGTGATAGCACTGTCTCTGGGCGCCCTGCTGGCCGTGTCCGCTTTCGGCGTACCTGCTCATGCCCAGGCCACCACAGGTCAATGGCAATTTACCGGCGGCCTGGCCATGGGCCACGGCAACACGCACCTCGTCCAGCTTCAGGACGGTCGCGTGCTGGCCATTAGCGGCGATGAGGGTAATGGCGTATTCACCTCAACTGCCGAGGTCTATGACCCGAATACCGGCCAGTGGACGCCCGCCGGCACCCTCAATGACGCCCGCGTCGCATTTGGCCAGCCCTCGGTGCTGCCCAACGGCGAGGTCCTGGTCGCCGGCGGCCACGACCCGAACGTGAATGACTATGCCACCGCCGAGCTTTACAACCCAGCCACGAATCAGTGGACCCTGACGGGCAGCCTTAATACCGCCCGCCGATATGATGTCCAGGTCGAGCTGAATAACGGGCAAGTGCTTGTCGCCACCGGAGCATCTGGCCCGCCGACGTGCGCCCGATTCCTGACGTCGGCAGAACTCTACAACCCATCTACCGGCCAGTGGACGTATACCGGGTCCACACAGGTACCTCGCGAGAGCGACACTGGCATTCGCCTCAAAGACGGCCGGGTGCTCCTTGCAGGTGGCTATACCTGCGGCGATACAGATCCGGTCACCACCGAGATCTATGACCCGGCGACCGGCCAATGGTCCCTTGCTGGCAACCTTCCGCACGGCTGGATGGGCGGAACCATGGTCCTTCTGAAAGACGGCCGAGTGCTCATGGTTGACGGCTGGCAGCACGCTACGGGCACCAACTTCGCCGAGGCGGTCATCTTCGACCCGGCTACCAACCAGTGGTCGCCCGCAGCCTCACCGGCGCTCCCCCGCTCTGGTGCCGATGCGACACTCCTGCCAGACGGCAGGGTCCTGGTATCCCAAGGCGGGCAACTCCAGAGCGAGATCTATGATCCCGCAACAAATACCTGGTCGCTGGACGCTACCGCTCTTGACGAAAACAACGGCGGCCAGACCGTCCTGCTGCCGACGGGGAACGTGCTACTGGCTGGCGGCTATAACAGCACTGGCGCATCCAGCACAGCGGAGCTCTACAGCCCGGCCCTGATACCGCAGGCGATCAGCTTCACCGGCCCGGGCACGGGAACTTACGGCGGCTCGGCAACGCTGACCGCGACCGGCGGCGGATCGGGCAACCCGGTGGTGTTCACCGTCGATCCCTCGACCACGTCCGGGACCTGCACGGTTTCGGGCACCAGCGGTGCGACGGTCAGCTACACCGGGACAGGCAATTGCGTGATCAACGCCAACCAGGCTGGCGGCAGCGGATACTCATCCGCCCCCCAGGCGCAGCAGAGCATCACGGTCAGCCCAGCGCCCTTGTCCATCACCGCGTCGTCATCGACCATGACCTACGGCAGCAACCCGCCCGGGATCACGCCCAGCTACGCCGGGTTCGTAGCCGGCGATGGCCCAGGCGGCCTGACCACCCAGCCCGCTTGCTCGACCACCGCCACGAACGTCTCGCCAGTAGGTAGCTACCAGTCGACCTGCTCGGGAGCCTCAGATCCCAATTATCAGATCTCCTACATCTCTGGCGTAGTCACCGTTCTGGGTAACTATGTGGCCATGGGAGACTCGTACTCGTCCGGGGAAGGCAATCCCCCGTTCGTTCTTAACGGCCAGGACACGAGCACTCCTACGGACAAGTGCCACCGGTCGCCCGAATCGTATCCGGCACTGCTCGCCGCGGATCCGGCGTCCCTCATCGGCTCGTTCGTGGATGTGGCCTGCAGCGGCGCGGTCACGCAAGACTTCGTCGAATTCAGCCATAGTAAGTACCCCACCGAGAAAGCCCAGATCAGCGCGCTCAAGGCGACTACCAATGTCGTGACCTTCACGATCGGCGGAAATGACGTAGGGTTCGTGTCCGTTCTCTATCAGTGCGTGAATGTGCCCGTGGTCAATCCAGTCGGCTACGGATGCTCCAAGAACAAGAACCTGATCAGGGAACTCAAGTCGCGGATCGCCGCCCTTGAAGGCACTGGTACCGTGATGACGCCAGACGGCACCATCATCATCCCGATCCAAAGGCTGCTGAAGCGTATTCACCACAAGGCGCCGCTGGCATCGATCTTCGTTGCTGGTTACCCGCACTTGTTCGGTTCATCGACGATGTACTTCCAGGCAAGCAATGACGCGCCGAGCAAGTACGTGTGCCCGGTGGGTTTGTTCGGAACTGTCGACTACGCAGATGCTCAGTGGCTCAACTCGCAGGCCGATGCCCTGGACGCCGCGATCGCGGCGGCAGTGGCCAAGGCTCAGGCTGCCGGCGTACCTGTCACCTACGTCAGCGCGGTCCCCGGCGACTTCTCAACCCACGGTCTCTGTGACAGCAGTTCGCCCTGGATCCACGGCCTCGTCCTGGGCTTCCCGGTCGATCCGGGCAGCTTCCATCCGACGCCAACCGGCCAGTCAGACGGCTATGAAGTCGCCTTCTCCGGGCCGTAGGTATTCCGGAGAAACTGAGATGCCTATGGGCCCCGCCAGCTCATAATGAGCTGGCGGGCCTAGCTGGCGTGGAGTACGGACCGGTCCGGCTACGGCCAGGCATTCGTCGTCAGCCAGCCTTAGCGCCGGTCTACTGAAGCGAGCCACAGTCCGAGATACACCTCGTTTTATGCAGCTTGCAGGGCGCCGCGGACTTCCCGAGTCAATCTCATGCTGAGTGCCCGGCATCGCGGAGCCGACCGTGCGCTTGCACAGAATGACCAATCTGCACTTGCCCGAACGGTCGATGAACTGCCTTTCCTCAGCGGACAACGGCTCGGCGAAATAATCGATCCAAGCGTGAGACTTAACGGCAAGAGCTTCTCCGTGCGGACCTGCATCCAGCAATACAGCATAGCCGTCGCTGAACGCGATCTCTATTGGTCCTTTTTCGCTGGCGACCGAACCTCTGTACACGTACAGGATCCGTTGCACTTTCTGTATCACTCGACCTGGGAGCTCGCGTAGTACCGTGGGGACATCCTGATCCTTCGTCCGACTGGTGCCGGCGAGCAGGCCACGCTGACGCAGGGCACTGGCGGCTGGCCGCGCCACGGCAGGTAGGGAGCGGCCCGATGACACGACGCGCTACGCACGAGGCAAGGGTCGCTGACCAGCGAGGAGATCGCGGTGGTCCGCCGGTCCCTGGCAGCCTGCTCGCAGCTCATTCAGCGGGCGATGGTGCTCTTCGGGCGGCTTCATGTTCATCTCGGTCGCGACCCAGCCGGGGTGAGCGGCCACGCTGAGCACCCTGCTTCCTGCCGCAGATAGGCGGCACTGCAGTTCATTAGGCCAACAGCAGATTGGCTAGCTTCGACGCAGCGGGCAACTTCGGCAGCAACCCAGCGCCGGCCAGCTGTGCGCAGGCCTGATATGGCCGTGTTCACTGGTCGGCCGGCGGGTAGGGGTTGAACGGGCCCTGCTGGTAGGGGCCGGGAACGGGCTTCTGGTAGGGGTTGAACTGGCCGGGCAGAGCGGGCTGCTGGTAGAGGCCGAACGGGCTAGCTGGGCTGAAGGACACCGCAGTTGCGGGGAGTGCCCCTCTGGCCGAGGATCTGGCGGCGCGAACGGCGATGCCCGCGATCAGAATGGGCAGCCCGATGAACAGACCGAGGAAGCCACCTGCCACGCCGACGGCGCACAGCGGCCCGGCGTTACAGGTCTGCGCGAGCAGGGGCCCGGACGCGCTGACGATCTGGTCGATCAGCCCGCCGGCGAACAGGTGGAAACCGATCGCAATCAGGAACGCGCCGATCAGGCCGCGGATGAGCAGGCCCGCGGGCCGGCGCCCGGTGGCCAGCGAGTAGCCCGGCCCTCCCTGACCGCGGATGGCGCGGGTGGCCCGCCGGACCGATCCGAGCACCAGCAGCACGAAAATAGCGCTCGCGGCGATCAGCAGGTACAGGCTCCAGGGCGGCACGCCGGTCGCGCCCTTGAAGCTGGCGCCGGTGAGCGTCGCTTGGGCGAAGCTGGTCCCGCTCAGGTTCGCCCCCGACAGGTCGGCGCCGGTCAGGTCGGCCTGGGTAAGGTCGGCCCCAGTCAGGTCCGCACCTGCCAGGCGGGCCCCATGCGCGGTGACCTGGATCATCGTCGCGCCGGACAGGTCCGCGCCGGACAGGTCGGCCCGGTTCAGCGTCGCCTGGGTGAGATCGGCGTGCCGCAGGTTCGCGTCCCGCAGCAGCGCCCCGTTCAGATCCATCTGCGCCAGGTTCAAGCCGCTCAGGTCGGTGCCGGCCAGGTTCGCGCAGGAGACCGGTCTTGCCGCTCAGGCAGAAAGCATCCGGGCTACGGTCAGGCGTTTCGATGAAGCGACGCTCGCCGCAGCAGAGAGTATCCGCGACGCGGAGATTCGTTACGTTAAAGGAACGCTTGAGCATGCGGAAGCAACAGCAATTTTTGACGCGGCTAGTGCCGCTGTTCCGCATGCTGCTAGCCTCGTGACGTTGCTAGCGGTCCTTGACCATCTGCCAGTGACAATGCAAGGTGCTCTGCCAGAGCTAGTTAATGACACCAATATCGCCAGGATCACCGAGGTGCTGCGGTTCATCGATAAGGAACTGAACAGCTACTTTGCAGATTCAGATCGCGTTCATCTTACTAATGCGCTCGACATTGGGCGTGAGAATCTCTACCAGGCACTCCGGCGGAGCTTCGGCTACTGGCAACGGGGCAGAGCGCCCGAGACGGTCGTGGCGGACCTCGATCTTCGCCCCGAGCGACGCCAGAAGCTCGCCGGCAAGTTGCTAGCAGCGCTGCAGGACTGGGTTCCCGGCTCGCGCGCCCAGCTGCGGGAGTCGCTGGGTTCTGGCACCGCTGACGACTACAGCGATATCGACATCTGCTGGGTGGTGCCCGACGCGAGTTTCGCCGAAGCCGTGGACACCGTAGGTGCCGCTCTGAGCCAGGTGACCGCGGTGCCGTCGTTTCGCACCGATCCCGAACTGGCCCGATCGGCCAGGCGGCGTCTGGTCTTCGCCCGCCTGAGCAACGTGCCGTTGTTCTGGCGGGTCGATATTGACATCCGCGCCGACTCAGCTGCCGCGGATGATCATTACGATGCCGGCAACCCGGAGGCTTGCGGCGATACAGGCTGGTCGGCACCCGCCAGCGCAGTCGAGAATGCCATCGCAGCCATAAAGGCGGCGGCGCGCGGCCAGGCCGGCACCGCTGATGCTCTGGTTCGGCGCGGCTGTGAGCGGATCGGGCATGACCTCGGACCCACTGCGGATCTCGCTGCCGCGATCACCAACCTCGCCGATGCGTGCGTCACCCAGGAACCGGGTCTGACGAACATGGCCGCCGAAGTGAACCAGGTGGCTGACCATCTCCTCCGATCGAACCGGCCCGCCTGATCTGGGCCATGACCCGGGCGTCCAGGCGATCGGGAAACCTCGATGACGAGTTGCACGGAGACCAAAGGTGGACCGGCGCTGGTGGCAGTGGAGCGACGAACCCTTCACGCCGGACCGATAGCCGCCCCACGGCACAGACTCCCCAGATTCGTGATCACCGACCCCTGACCACCCAGTGCACACGCTCGGCTCGATACGTGCGCCGGTGCCTGTTTGCTGGCTGCCAGCGGCACAGCGTGACCTGACTTCGGCCACGATCTGGCCTTGATCATTTCTGCGGGTCGCTGACTTGCGAGTTCGCTGTTGGTGGTCGCTGACGTAGGGCGCACTAGGCGCGGGCCTAGGCTGGGCCAATATCGCCTATCTTCGGACGGTGAAGACCACTTCGGGTGCGACGGCCGTGCAGATCGCCCATTCGCCCCGGGGCTCGCGGGATGTCGAGCACTTCGTGTCAGTTCATGACGTGGTGGAGCTGGAGGCCGCCGAGGCGCTCGGTATGCCCCGCGACCATCTACCCGAAGATCCGCGAGTACGGGCATCGTCGCCCGGCGGGCGTCTGACCAGGCTCAGGTTCGGGCAGATGCGGAGCTAGCGATAGCGATGTACCAGCAGCCACCCGCGAGATTCAGCGCCGCGGGCACCAGGAACCACGCCGACAACCGGTACATTTTGCGCCGCTCCTGGTCGGTTCCCGCGCTACGGCCGAGCGAGAGCAGAACGAGGCCGATGCCGAGCTGGAAGCCGCCAGCGGCAACACGCGTGACCCCAGAGACGCGGAGGTGGCGGTACTCCCATGGATTGATCAGGCGGTGCATGCCGGGTCGCGGGGCAGATAGCCACCACCCGCGCAGGCCTTTCGCAGCGGTGCTGTCGTTGGGTGCCTTCATCGGGATCGCCTCCTGTGGGCGTGGTGTCGGTCACCCGATCACTTGTAAATAAGATATCATATTGATATCTGGCTGTCAATGGCGGCAGCCCTAACGGGCCGGGGGGACAGGGCGTCGGTGTGCGGGTGACCTACCCGGCGATGCGCTCGTCCTCGCGGATCAGGTGCACGCACGCGTTGATGAGCGCCAGGTGCGAGAAGACCTGGGGGAAGTTCCCAAGGTGCCAGCCGGTGTGCGGTTCTATCTCCTGGGCGCACAGCAGCAGCGGGCTGGCGCAGGTCGGCAGCCTCTCGCACAGCGCCCCGGGGCGCGGCTCGCCTCCCCGATCCCGGTGAGCGCCGAGTCCGCCGGCCGACCGGACCTGAGCGTTGCCAGCCGCCGACGACCGCCCTGCCTGATGAGCCGATCGCGGTTCACAATACTCACCTCGCATCCGTCAATCACCGTGCCCCGGTCCTGCCCAAGGCGGCTCAGCGGGCCGTGACCGGACTCCGCATTCGCCGATATCTACGCTCAGAGGCGGCGACCGACTGAGGGCTGTCGTGCTGCGGATCGGTCGTTCCGTTGCGTCGGCGAGTAAGCGCAGCTACCCGAGATACCGCGCGCCGGTTGCTGGCGGGTCCGGAAGGCGACGCGATTTTCTGCTGAGCATGGCAGGTAGGTCGCGCCGGGTGCCCGGCCTCATGTCCCAGTGGACCGGAGGGCTTCCCTTACAGATTTCGGGCGAAGTTGACCGCTCATTCTGCCGTTTCGGGGTGTCCGTCTATTACTGCTACGATAGCGGCGCCGTCGAGACAGGTGTTGGTGCTGAAGTCCTTCGTGAACAGCATCGTGGGGATACAGGATAGATCCTTCGCCAAGATGGAACGCACTCGTTCCCTGTAGCCCGGCACGTGAAAGATACCACCGTGGCCAACCACGATCGTCCCGTCGAAATTCTCGGGAAAACCGAATGCCTGGGCGATTCCCTTGATGACATGAGCAGTCACGAGCGCGGAGTTGTCGTAGAGATCCAGCGCCATACGATCGCCAGCCAGGTACCTGGCTGCGATCTCTCTGCCGCTCAAACGCTCACCCCGATGCTGAAGCCATATGTCCTCGACGCCAGCCTTGCTCGCCGCGATAGCCTCGACGCAGACATAGGTCGCCCCGAGCATGCCACAGGGCTTGAGCTGGTCGAAAGGGTTGAGCCTTGCCTCGGCCTGGATGTGGCCTGGCTCAGCGGCGAAGATCATGTTGTCCGTCAATACCGCCCCCCCGAGGCCGCTTCCATTGATCACGTAGATGACGTTCCGCGTCTCGGGATAGCGCTTAGTCGCCTCCAACGCGCCGGCAATGAGGCCTGCTTCAGCGTCGTTGGCGACCGCGACCGCTGGGAAGAGACCGGCGAAATCCCCCCCATGCCGGTCATGAATCTCTGCGATAAAGGCCGGGAGGTTGGGACCAGCTACGAGCCTGGTTCCATCAGTCGGGCCGGCAAAGGAGATGCCGACCGAGAGCATCTCTCGACGCGCGAGATCGGCCACCTCCTCTAGCCCGTCGAGGTAGCCCGATCCGCCGTCGCCTCGTCGGAGGAGCACTTCGGCCAACTGCAGGAGAAGGCCGTCACGAACCTCATAGGACCATGCAATCAGCTTGTCGCCGCCGATATCGATCGCCACGACGATCTTTTCACCGTTTGCGCGCAACTGATGCAGCGCGGCCCATGGATCAAAGCTGCGTGCGGGCTTTGCCCGGAGGGTGTCGACAGTGAATCGCTCGACCTGCTCCGGCAAGAGGTCAGGGACCTGCCGGTTGGCAAGCAAGCCGTAACCGTCCACCTCGGGGTTCATGCTCTGCTCGCCGATTCGAGTTGATTACCGACGAGGCGGCGAACCTGCATGCCCAGGAGTCGGTTCCCCCCGCCGACTGCGATCATGGACTTTGCCCCGAAAGCGACGGCTCGCACGCTGAAGCCGGTGTCAACTTCGACCACCGGCACGCGGCGATCAGTCGGTACGCGGCGGTCGGTCAGATCCCATACCCTAACCATTCCGGTGTGGTCGCCCGCTGCCAGCGCCAGGCGGCCCTTGAGCGTGCCGATCGCAAGGGAGTTGACCGGTCTCTCGTGGCCGGTCAGCGGCGGGCGTAACGGGGCCCTGGTAGCCAGATCCCAGACGTTCACGAGAGAGCGGGTGCCCCCCGCCGCCACGATCGGTTGGCCGCCGAGAGTTCCGATGGTCACCGCGTGAACCTTGTGTGCGCCAGCGGCGAGGGGCTTGCCGATGGGCGTGCCTTTGACGAGGTCCCAGATGCGGACGGTGCCGTCGTCGCTCCCGGATACCACGACCTGCCTGCCGTCGAGCGTCGCGAGCGCCACTGCGTTGACTGGCGCGGTGTGGTCGATAAGCGGACCGCCGATGGGCGCGCCCGTGGTCAGATCCCAGACCCGGATCGTGTTGTCGTCACCGCCGGAGACGAGTACCGGCTGCCCACCCGGCAGCGTGCCGATCGCCACCGCGTTGACCGCCTCCCCGTGCTCCATGGGCTGCCGCGTGCTGGGCCGGCCGGTGCCGAGGTCTGAGACCCTGATGGCGTGATCCCGGCCGCCGGACGCGAGTAGCGTTTGCCCGTCGAGCGTGCCGATGGCCACAGCGTTGACCGCGTCGCGGTGGCCGAGGACTGCAATCTCAAGCGGCTCGCCGGTGTCGAGGTTCCAGAGCTGGATCGTGCCGTCGTTGGCGCCGGACACGACCACAGGCTCATCGGCGAGCGCACCGACCGCAACCGTGTTGACCGCGTCCTCCTCACCGCTGGGAGGATCGCTGATTGGCGTGCCGGTGGGCGGGTTCCAGACCCGCACCGTCCTATCGTCGCCGCCGAAAGTGATGACACGACCGCCCTCAGCCTGGCCCAATGCGAGCGCACGAATCGGGCGGGCCTGCTCGAGTGGCTGGCCGATTGGCGCGCCAGTGGCGAGATCCCAGATCCGGACGGTCCGGTCCCGGCTGGCGGAGACGATGATTGGCTGCCACTCCAGCGTGCCGACCGCGACCGCATGCACCGCGTCAGTATGCCGACCGTGGAGCTGGCGAGGGGTTGGTGTCTTCCCGGCGGCGATCGTCACGAGATCCCAGATCAGGATTGTTGAGTCGTCGTCGCCTGAGACGATAACGTTCTGCTCGCCAAGGCCGCCGATCGCAACGGCATTCACCGAATCGGTGGGACCATGAAGCAGCGGCCCGATCGCTTCGCCAGTGTCGAGGTCCCAGACACGGACGGTCCGGTCCCGGCTGCCGGAGACGATGATCGGTCGCCCTCCGATCGTGCCGGTCGCAACCGCGTGCACCGCCATGGTATGCCCGATCAACGGTGACGGTGGCGTCACCTGCGTACGCGAGTCGAGGTCCCAGATCTCGACGGTGTTGTCGCTAAGACCCGCCACGACCACCGGCCTTCCCCTCCGCGTGCCGATGGCGAGGGCATGCACGACGCCGAAGACATGGAGTTCATCGCCGATGCTGTCGCCCGTGGCGAGGTCCCAGAACCGGATTGTCCTATCGCCGCTCCCAGAGACGATGATCGGATGCCCCCCGAGCGTGCCGACCGCGACCGCGTAGACAGAATCGCGGTGGCCACGGAGGGGCTCGTAGACGGGCTCGGCCCCGATGAGGTCCCAGACACGCACCTCGCCCTCGTCCCCACCGGAAACCACAACCGGACGCTCCTCAAGCATCCCCATCGCCACTGCGTAGACCGAATCATCGTGGTGCCCGATGACGTAGTTCGCCGGCTCGGTCCGCCCCTTGATCCACCGCACCGACCAAGGCCGCTCGAATTGCTCCCGCTCGATCCGCTCGGCAAGGTTGGACGCGCCGGAACGCCTGGCGGCGAATTCCAGGTACGCGCTCCACTCGGCCGACGGCTTGGTCCGCAGGTGATCGACCGTGAGGGAGAAGGCCCGCGCGGCCAGCCGTGCCTGCATGTCGCGCGCCTTCGGGACAGCGCGTAGCAGCCGCTGAGGGTCGGCAACGAGCAGGAACCCCGGGTCGGCGAGGACGGTGTCGAGCAGGTCGAACGCCGGGTCCTCCGCTGCCGCCATGGCGTGGGTGACGAGATGCGCCTTGACATAGGGGTGCGCTGCCGGCCAATCTCTGCGCCCACCCCTGACTGAGACTGTCTGCAGGAGGGCATCAGCGATCTTGTTCTGGATCCACTCGGGTGAGTGGTTCTCTGTCTCCGAGCGCCGCAGGTAACCGGCGAGCGCCGCATGAAACAGCCGGTACGTCCGTCCGCCCTCTGCCTCTGTGTTGACGACGAAGCCGGCGGCGTGGTCGAGCAGCCATTGGACGTCACCAGCGTTATAGTTGATGCCCGACAGAGCCCCGGTCACCGCCGGCCAGATGACCTCGGACGGCAGCCCCTGACCCTCTGCCCAGGCGAGCGCCCCGAGGAACTGGCAGACCCTGCGACGCTCGCCGTCGTCGTTGAAGCGCGAGAGATACCTGTCCATCGCGTCGTCGACCGTCCGGGGGAACTCGTCCCACCCGGGTGTCCCGGTGTCGACCGCCTCATTCCTGTCCACCAGTGACCGGGCGGCGAGTTGGGCGATCAGGAACGACGGGTTCGCGCGAGCGGCCACGGCCGTCGCAACCTCTCTGGCCAGGTCAGGTCGTCCGTGGTAAGCACTCCGTCGGCCGGAATCTTCGCCTAGGAGCATGCGCTCTACGTACCGGCAGAGGTCGCCCAGCTCGATATTGGGGGGCTGATCGAGATCGATCACCTTCATCTCGGCCCCCAGCGCCCCCAGCAGTTCCCGCCGCGCCCCCACGAGCAGGCGCACTCCGGCCCTAGGCCCATGCCGGGCGAGCGGCCGCAGCAATTCACGGGCGACCCTGCGCGGCTGCTCCGCCTCGGTGATCGAATCGATCACGATGGTCAGCGGAGCGCGATGCAGGAGTTCGTTCACCAGCAGCGCCGTCACGTCGGACGTCACGTCGATCGTCACGTCGGACGTCACGTCGGCCATCACGTCGGCCATCACGTCGGCCGTCACGTCGGCGGCGTCGGCGATCATGCGGACGATCTGCTGAAGGGGCTTGCCGCCGACGTGTACTGCGATGTCGATCGCACCATCCGGCGGCATTGTCGACTCGTCGGAGCTCTCCGCCGGAAAGCCGCGACGGCGCCGGTACTGGGGGTCCGATAGCGTGACGAGCCTTGCGAGCACCGCCGACTTCCCTGATCCCAGGCCCCCGATGACGACCCGGGCCCGAGCATCTGCATCTGACGAGTCCGTGAGCCAGCCGACCAGCTCGCGTAGGACTTTTGTGCGGCCAGTGAAGTACCACCCCGGCTCCGCCTCCAAGTCCACCCCACGGGCTCGCGGGTCCCAGTGGATGCGCAAGGCCGGGTCGAGCAGAAGCGGCGATTGCACCAACTCGGACAACGGCGGCCAGGCTTGCATCAGCACCTCAGCCGGGATCATCCACGAGGTCAGCGCCTCGCCCGGCACCCATGGCCGCCGATCCTGGGCGACGATGATCCCCACCACCGCTCCGAGCTCGCGGTCCCACACCGGGGAGCCGCTGAAGCCGCTCTGGATCGGCGCCCCGAACCCTTCGGACCCGATTTGGAGCCACTGTCGTCCCGGACCGGCCCGCTCGAGCAGCTTGCCGGTCGCCCATTCACCTGAGTCAACATTCCGGGGATAGCCGTATACCATGATGCGATGGTCTAGCGTCCCTCGCGCGACGCGGACAACCGGCGCCACGGCCTCCCGCGGCAGGCTCGCTTCCAGTTCCAGCACGGCGATGTCGCCCTTGCCGTCCACCGTGATCGGGGTCCAGCCGTCAGCGACGACCTCGGCCACCGCTTTCGCATCGCCCAACGCCGGGAAGTCGACAGTCACAGCCCCGGTCGGCCGCTCGGTGGTGCCCGGGGCTACCTGGAGCGCCTCCATAACCACGTGAGCGCAGGTCACCACATGCCGGTCGTCGACGACCAGACCCGCCCCGACGACACCACCCCCCGGCTTGCTGATCCGTGCCAGCCCGCTCAACTCAGTCGCTGATCGTTCCATCACGGCTCCCGGTCCAAGTCAGCTTGACCTGGAAGTGGCCCTCGCCTTCGCTTGCCGCGATGACCGCCCCAACTTTGGCGTTCAGCCGGATGCCGAATTCCACCTCGATCTGATGCGGCGGTTCGACACTCGACCGAAGCTTCCGCAGCAGCGTGTCGGCGGCGGGCCTGAGCGACTCGAACGCCGCCTCAAAGGTCGTGGCTGCCCTTGCAGCGACGGCATCACCTCTGGCGATCCGCTCCACTCCCGGTTCCAGCTCATCGGCCTCAACGAATACCGCGCCGCCGGCGTCCAGATCGTACTGCACCAGCTGCCTCATGGCTCTCCTCTCACCAACGTGTCCTCGGGCAATTGCTGGCTGAGGAGCCCGATGATCATGACAGCCGCGGCACCCTTCGCGCCCCGCTGCAGGGCGACGTCCATTATGGGAATGTCGCAGTCGGTTTTAGCCGTGGAGAAGCAATAACGCTGCAGGCCCTTGGCGACACTCGGCATCAGCAGCTGGGTGACCTTCGGCTCATAGGTCTCGAGGATGAGTGCCTCGGGGTTGACCAGGTTGAGAAGGTAGGAGATGGCACGCGCCAGTGCGTCCCCGGCGACCTCGAAGGCCTCCTTGGCGAGCTCATCCCCTTCCTCGGCAAGCTTCACAGCGTCGGCTATCGTCGCCGGAGGGTCCTCACCGTATGCCTTCTTGGCCCACGCGATGGCCTGGAGAATGCTAGGAATCGCTGCAACCGCCTCCAGGCAGCCTCGATTCCGACAACGGCAGATCAGACTCCGATTCTCAGGAGCAATGACCAGATGGCCTAGCTCACCGGCGATCCCGGTCGCGCCGTGCACTAGCTCGTTGTCGATCACCAGTCCGCAGCCAATGCCGTCGCCAACAAGGACCACAGCGAACGACCTACGCCCGCTTCCGGCCCCGAACCACTGCGCCTCCACCGCCAGAGCGTTCGCGTCGTTCTCGATGACAACCTGGAATCCTGTCTGCCCAAACCGCTCACGATGCACACTCTTCAGCTGCTCAGGCAGCACCTTCTCGAGCCGCCGACCAAGAGGAACGTGGTGCCATTGAAGGTTCGGCGAGTAGATGACTGTGCCGGACGCGACGTGTCCTCCGAGCTCCACGCCGGTCCCCAGCACGCTGTACCCTTCAGGGATCTGCTCGACGAGCTCTTGGACAAGTTCGGCCAACGCCTGGACGACGTACTCCTCGTCGTGCTGGCCCCCGGGCAGATCCTTGGCGGCCGTCAGCTCCTCGCCATCAGCACCAATCCGGAGCACCCTACAGTGCAGATCAGTGACCACACCGAGGACCTCGGATGGAAGGATCTTCAGGCCGATAACGCAGAACCTGCCCCGGATGATGGAAACACGCTCGTGTAACGACGGCGTGGGGCGGGTGAACGATGTGATGTCGATGAAGCCGCGGGCGACTAACGTGCAGACCGCGTTCATCACGGCTTGGCTGGGGAGTTTGGTCTTGTCTTCGATCTGCGCCCTCGACAGACCGCTCGCACTCTCGGCAATCACCGCGAAGACCTCGCGCAGGTACGGCTCTGGCCGCTGCGCTACGAGATCGCGACGGTTCACAGGATGGTTCACAGGATCTCGCATCCGTTCCCAGTCTTAATCTTCATCTTCGCGCTAATGAAAAACTATACCTCCACGTTTACTATCATCGGTTACGAAAACCAGACTGAACGTCTCACCGAACTTCTCTCGGCACGAATGGCACACGCCAGCATGTCAGTGCGCTGCCGTCTAACAATCCGTGGCCCCGGCCGTGACCGACACCCCAGCTGAGTGAGCCACGCGAGATGAGGGCACTGCGCGGCCGCCACGCTCAGTTGCTCCTCATCCGGCTCAACCTCATCATTGGGGGTTCTGGTCGGCCTGGTCTTGCCACCGCGCGTCCGTCCGTGTTTAGCGAGCGGGACTGGTACGTGCGGGAACTCGCCTGCAAGTGGCGCACTGGACCCCGCACAGGGGGAAACTGCGGATCGTCTCCCGCCACTTCGGCGCGTTCAGCTCGGCCAGGCGCGACCACTGGGTGTTCGCAAGCAGCGACAGCAGCCCTGCCACGTACCCCGACCAGCGGGAGCAGTGGATGAAGGCCGTCCACATCGTTCATCCGCCCGTAATCAACATGCGCCGCCGCCGGCTGACTGCTGCGAGAGCGGCTCATACATGATCGGATGCCCCTCGAACCGCAGTGGCGTTGATAGCAGTGCTGCCAGGAGCCGCCAGGCAGGCAGCGGCACGGCGACGGAGCCCTCCGAAGGTTCCTTTGGCTGGCAGCGGACAGCACTTTCGCGGACCGTCTCCTTGCCGGGTAGGCGGCCACGAGCGACGACGGCGATACACCTGCGCCTCGGGCCTGATTCTCAGCCAGACCAGCCCGCAATGTGCGTAGCGAGCGTCGCCGCTATGCCGACACCGGGCATTTGGGCTGAATCTTCGCGAAAGCGCAGACGCTGCAGCTCTAAGTCAGCGACCAGAGACCGGCCGCCCACAGACTCGTCACCCCGAGTGACCCATGATCGGGCCGCGATCTGCCGGGCACGGCGCCATGGATCCCGGTTCGGTCCACGACTCGTTCCACGGAAGTTGATCACTTACCATCCCAAACCAGTCGGTTCCTACAATCCTCACAGACGCCCTGAACAGCCATAATGCTAACTCACAGTAACACTCGCAAGCTGTAGCTAGCACAGACCAGCGGCATTCTGCCCCCCAAACTGCCCCCGATAATGATCACCAAGGCGGGCGGCCAGCGAGGCAGGCTGAGCTCGCTACGGGGTGTCCCGCGGCACCAGCTTATACGGTAGGAAGATGTTCCTACCGTAGGGTAGGCTCAGGGCATGACCGTACGGAAGCTGTCGATCTCAGTGCCCCCCGAGGTCGAAGAGACGATCAAAGCAGCCGCCGCAGACGAGGGCAAGCCCGTGTCGGCCTGGCTCGCCGAAGCCGCTACCGAGAAAGCGCGCGCCGCCGCCCGGCACGCCGCCGGCCGTGCTGCCGCCCGCGAACTCATCGCCGACTACGAACATGACCACGGCCCCCTGCCTGCGGCATCCCGGCAGCGCGCCCGCGAGTTCCTGCTTGAAGCCGGCCTGCTCGACGACGAGCCGCAGCGGGCCGCCGGATAAATGCCTTCCGTCGTTTACGACACCGGGGCGCTGCTCGCCGCCGAGCGGCGCAACCCCGATTTCCTCGCCCTGCACGACGAGGTGACCGCGGCACGTATCCGGCCTCTCGTCCCGGTCGTCGTCCTGGCCCAGGCCTGGCGCGGCGGACCCCAGCACCAGATCTCCCGCGTCCTCGAAGGCTGCGACATCCTCCCCGACGACGAGCGCACCGGCCGCGCCGCAGGAGTCGCCTGCGCCGCATCCGGAACCGCCGACGTCGTCGATGCCATCGTCATCGCCACCGCCGTCCGCCACCAGGCACCCGTCGTCACCAGCGACCCCGGTGACCTGACCCGCATCGCCGACGCCCTCGGCGTCAAAATCCGCCTCTACCCCACCTGACCGATCAGCCTGCGGCTCGCGACCGCCAAGTGCTAACGATGCCGGCGTCTGGGCGAGCAGTCCGGCCGGGGTCCGATTCGCGTAATCCAGCTTGACCAGCAGCCGCGACACGTAACCCTTGACGGTGGCTTCCGACAGGAACAGCCGTGCCGCGATCTGCGCGTTCGGCAGGCCCGCACCAAAGAAGCCCAGTACTTCGGCCTCCCGCTCAGCCAGCGAACCGGCGAGCCTCCGCGCGCGGTCGCGGGGCGGTTGGCTGTCTGTCGATGCCGCGATCAGGCGGCAGGCAGCAGCTGGCGACAAGACGGTGTGCCCTCAGCGGCCACCCGCACGAGCCCGATCAGGTCCTCCGGCGGAGTCGATTTGATCAGAAACCCGGCCGCGCCGGCTCGCAGGGCTCGCACGACATGCTGGTCGGCGTCGAAGGTCGTCAGCACCACGACCGCTGGCGGGCTGGCTGGCTCACTGATCCGCCCGATCGCGGTGAGCCCGTCGACGCCCGGCATCCGCAGATCCATGAGCACGACATCGGGCCGGCTTCGCATGACCGCCTCGACCCCGGCAGCGCCGTGGTGTTGGGCGTAGCCAGGTCACCGAAACTCGTGAACAGGAACAGCGCCCGGCCCGCGGGCTCGGTCCTGAACGTGCCGGTGAACGGCTCCGAGGAGCTGTCGTTGTCGGCCGTGATCGCATAGGTGTACTGCGTGTCGGGCGCGAGCCCGGTCAGCTCAGCGTGGTAGGTCCAGACGGTCTCGCAGTTGAGGCCGTCGGTGCAGGTGCGCTGGACTGCCGCAACTCGACATCCGGCCGGCGCGGCCCGGACAGCATGCGCGGGCGCCCGGCCCGGCCGGGCGAGGCCCAGGACGCGACCATGCTGGCCGGCGGTCTGCCCCCCAGGTCAGGTGGATCTGCTCAGGCGTGCCATCGGACGGCACAAGCTGACCGCCGGACCGGCCGGACCGGGCATGCAGGCCTGGCGCGGCAGCCAGGATGCCCACCCCGCCTGCGCCAGCCAGCACCTGCCGGCGGGACAGGTCGGACTCACCGGAACGGAGGACCGGGGCGGCCGTGACCGCGGTCTCGTCGTCGCCTGGGAGCTGCTCAACTGCGTTGGTGTCCATGCAGCCAGGGTCGCGCCCGGCCGTGAACCACCGATGACAGGTCGATGACAACATCAGGCCACTCGCTGTCCAGCGCAGGAACGCGTCGCCCGAGGGCCTGGTCCAGTGCTAGCCGCGCAGGGCGAAGGCGTACACCTTGCCGACGTCGGAGGCGGCGTACACGACCCCGTCGGAGACGGCGGGTGATGCGTACACCCCGAGCCCGGTGCGGTAGGACCACAGTTTCTTGCCGGTCTTGGCACTGAGCCCGTAGAGGTAGCCGTCTATCGAGCCGATGTACACCACGCCGCCCGCCACCGCCGGCGAGGACTGTACCGAGCCGCCGGTGGTGTAGCGCCACAGCTTCTTCCCGGTCTTGGCGTTCAGCGCGTACACCCTGAAGTCGTCCGAGCCCACGTAGACGACGCCTCCGGTCACGGCAGGCGAGGAGTCCACGGCGCCGCCCGTGGCGTAGTTCCACAGCTCCTTGCCGGTCTTGGCGTTCAGCGCGTAGAGCCAGTAGCTGGCGCCGTCATACACCACCCCGTTGACCACCGCGGGCGAGGAGAAGGTCCCGGCTTTCGTATTGAAGCTCCACTTCAGTTTCCCGGTGGCCGCGCTGACCGCGTAGATCCTGTCCCTGGCGCCGCCCAGGTAGACCATCCCGCCAGCCACCGCAGGAGAAGAGACCAGGTCGCCGCCGGCCGCGAACTTCCACTTCTCCTTGCCGGTCTTGGCGTTCAGCGCATACAGGTCGCCGCCCTGACCGTCGATGTACACGACTCCCTGGTAGTAGGCCGGCGAGGCGGTCACGCCGGCCCCGGTGTTGAAGCCCCATACCTTCGCCCCCGTGCTGGCTCGCAGCGCCAGCACGCCCGGCCGGCTGGACTCCGAGCCGACATACACGATCCCGTTCGCCACCGCGGGCGAGGAGTCCACGCCCTTCTTGGAGATGAAGTGCTGCCAGATCTTCTTCCCGGTCCTGGCATTCAGCGCGAACAGGTATCCCTGATCGTTGGGTGAGCCGATGTAGACGACGCCGCCCTGTACGGCCGGCGAGGAGGTCTCGAAGCTCAAGACCGGGAAGCTCCACTTCTCCTTGAGCTTGTGCACCGTGCCGGCATCCAGGCCGTTGGCCGCGGGATTGGCGCCAGTGTGCTCGGACGCGAAGCGGAACTGCGCCCAGTTGTAGTAGACACCCGCGCTGACGCTGGCACCCGGCAAGCTGGCCGCCGCGGTCACAGCGGGAACCGCGCCAAGGACGATGGCCAGCGTCACCGCCAGGCGCGGGCGGATGACCCGCCTGACCCGGTCAATCAGGCGAAGCTGGCGAAGCTGGCGTGCGAGAAGCATGGCACCTCCAAGGCCGCGCCAGCGGAAGCACCGCGAGCGCACCGACGGGTAGGGCGAGGCAGAATATACGGCCCGGCAGGCCCGGTGTCAGTACCACGACGGTCCGAATTTCGGTCGCATCCCCGAGCCATCCGAACCGGGAGCGCCTGCCAGCGCGAAGCGAGCCTTGCTGTCGTCTGGCCCACTTCGATCAGATGGCCATCCGGATCGCGGATGCAGGCGCGGATCTCGCGGCCGTGGTCCTTGGGCTCGGTGAGGAACTGGGCGCCCCTGGCCGTACCACCGCCGGAGACTCCCAGCGTCTTGTGCACGAATATCCGCCCGTTGACGAAGTACGCGGTCTGGCGGCCGTCGGACCAGTGGTCCTATACGTACTTCGTCGAGTATGACAACGGGCAGCTGTCGTTCTCGTGATTGCCAGCGGTGCCGTCTCGGGCCCTGCCAGCAGATCCACGGCAACACCCTCGATTCACTCCTCCTCCGCTGGAACGGGCATACATGGCGTAAGGCGTCCATGCCCGACATCGGCAGAATCAACGATCTCAGCGCCGCCTGAACGACGAGCGCCTGGGCCTCAGGCGGCAGTGGCGTCCTGCACTGGAACGGCCCGAACTGAACTTCGGTCGCATGCGCCCAGCCGGCGGCGACACTGCAGCCATCGACAGGTAACCGCTGCTGCCCTCACTCGCGCCGGACGCCACCCGGAGCTTCCGGGCGGCCATGTCGGCCGCCCGGAAGGAGAACCTCGGCTTGGCTGATCGGTGTCCAGGATGCTGTGCTCGGGCATGATCGCGGTGCGTCGATTTGCCCGCACGCCCGCGCCGCCATCCACCCGCACTCACCCGCGCGTGGTCCTATCCCGGCTGCTGATCGCTTTCTCGCGTGAGCGCCACCCCGGCGAGAATGAGAGCGGCTCCGACGAGCCCCGGTGCCGTAACTCTTTCTCCGAGCGCTGCGATGCCGCCGGGGCAGCCCGGTAGCGCCAGCGCACCAGCTGCAGCTCCGCCCGGCTGGCCAGAACCGGCCAGACAAACGGCCCCAGCGCCGGTCGGCGTCCGAGGCATTCCTATCGCGGTGACCGACCGTGACCTCGAAGACAACCACGAACCGCCGTTATTTCAAGTCGCCGCTGAGTGTCTACGATGTATCTAACGAGGGGTATTTTGTCCGGTATTCGTCCTGTCGTTGACGCGTGATCTTAAGTCGCGTCTACGACGCAGCCGCCGCGGTGCCAGTGACGTGACCTGCGCTAGCCCCCTTGTCAATGCCGCTTTGGGGGTTCTGCTCCTCGCACGAGACCATCATCAGCGACATGTCTACGACGCAAAACTGCCCTCCCACCTGGGCCTCTTCCAAATCGACTTAAGATAACCGCCGTTCGGCGCGGCTGGTGACCGCTTGGTGTTCATAGGCTGAGCCGCGCAGATTCGGTCCTCATGAGCCACGCTGACCATCGTGTAGCCAAAGAAGCTCCGTGCACGCGGTTGATGTGCTTGCCACGGTGCGCGTCGTTATCGGCCAGAGTGAGTTCATGGAGACGGTGCCGATCACTGCCGCAAGCCCGGGTCTTGACGGCGTGCTGGGGTCCCTTCCGGGGGAGGACGAGCGGCAGATCCGCGTGCGGCTGCTGTCCATTGGCGATCGGCTCGTCGAGACGGCCAGACGACTCGGCGGGCGATGCGGATGGCACGGATCGGGATTCGAATTGCACTCGATGCCGTCAGGGCAGGTGTCTATCTGGGGCTCTGTTGAGGCTTTGGACGCCGCGGGCCAGGCTGTGGCATTCGAGGTGGAGCTAAGGCCAGGTTGGTTCGGCAAGGACTGCGGGCACGAACTGAGTTGGCAGGTTGATCTCGACGTTGATGCGGATTGCCAGCAACAGCGCGATTGCGGGCAGATGCACAACGTGTTCGAGCAAACCTGGTCTGCCGCATCCGCTGACGATGCCATCACGGTACTCGGAGAGGCGGTGTCGCATCTCGAACGCCTGGCGGCCCAGCCTCTCTCGGGTTGGCTTTGCAAGGCTGGTGATTGAACGCGTAACCGTGCAGACGCCTTCGGCGAAGCGGCAGGTCTGTTGGTGGGGAGCACCGGAGGGGCGGCCTGTCTCACGCTGAGTGATGGTTCTTCGGCCTGGGCGAGACGTAGAATCCCGCCGCTCGGGGCGGCTGATGGCTCGCCAGGTGCAGCACAGCGGCCCCGCATCTCCGTGCCCAGCCCCAGCCGCCGGTATCCAGGCCCGAGCCAGGAGAACGTGGACACGGTCCCGTACGCGGCCACCGCCACTCGCGGCCGGGACTGTCGTCGTAGAACGACATCGGGTCATCGACGGCCAGGGCTCGCGGTCCGCAACGCCAGCACGGACTACCGGGACCAGCCGCTCCAGCAGGTCGTCCGTCGCCCCGGCCAGCACTAGGCGCGGTGTCCGCACCTGAACGTTCAGCGGAGGATAGGAAGAGGCCACGGCCGCACGATATGCCGTTCAATCTCCCAGCTGCATCCGGGTTTCCGCCCACGTCCGCACAGCGCCAGGCCGGCACGCGCTAGGCACGCGCTCATTGCCCGGCGTCCCAACGTCGAATTCGTCACATGCAGCGACGGCACCGCATGTTAGCCCCGCGCGCAATCCCGCCTACTGCTTGGGCAACTCGGCGCTCGGAGATTGATGGCACCCAGATCAGGCGTTATGGGGTGCTAGCCGACGCATGCCATTGCCTTGGCGCTTTCTCCCGGTGAGGCGGTCCGCCAGGATGATCAGCCGTAACCGGCCAGAAGCCGGGGATCAGCGCCCCTGGCGGACTCATCACGGGTCTGTTCCGCCGCCCGGC